>Ga0210014_1000830_pt1 | contig 24632 bp, 19 predicted proteins | sample CryGeymeta201519_FD_183983 | JGI IMG/M metagenome (GOLD analysis project Ga0210014, IMG submission 183983) | Groundwater microbial communities from Crystal Geyser aquifers in Utah, USA - Crystal Geyser metaG 2015-19 (SPAdes) (version 2) | ecosystem: Environmental > Aquatic > Deep subsurface >...
TGAATCGATAGGAAATGTTTATGAATTATGAATCTGTGTTCCTTTAACCTATAAACTCATCAACCTATCAACCTATCAATTTATGTGTTCTCCGTGGTGAATTACTTTACCTGAGTAGTTACCACCAATTCTTATATGAAAAGAGTCTAATGTTTGGCGAGTTAGAAAACCAGCCCTCTGTTAGCCTATCCTCTCCTCTATCTTCCCTACAATCCTCTGTGCCAATTCTGCAATTTGCTCATCATCTTCTCCTTCAATCATAACCCGACATTTCTTTTCTGTTCCAGAGTATCTAACCAAAACCCTGCCTGAATCTTTAAGAGTATCTATCGCATCCTGTATGGCTTTTTGTACCTCTGGCATATCTTCAAGGGGAGGTTTTTTCTTTACAGGCACATTCAATAAAACTTGAGGAAATTTTTTCAGCACTCTTCCCATGCTTGAGGCAGGTTGTTTTGTTTCCTTTAATATTCTGAGTAATTGCAGAGCGGTCAGCATTCCGTCTCCAGAGGTATGGTAGTCAAAGAAGATAATGTGACCTGATTGTTCCCCGCCAAGAACTGCCCCACAGGCAAGCATTTCTTCTGTAACATATCGGTCGCCTACACCTGTTTCCCGCACAATTATCCCTGCTTCTCTACAGGCAATATGAAAGCCAAGATTGGTCATGACGGTAATTACAACCATATTATTTTTTAATTCTCTGTTTTCCTTCATGTGTTTTGCACAAGCCATGATGATAAAATCACCGTCAATTACCTGTCCATTTTCATCAACAACTATAATCCTGTCCCCATCCCCATCAAAACAAAAACCTATATCAGCCTTATGCTCCTTTATGGCATCTCCAATCAGTTCAGGATACATGGAACCACAGTCAAGGTTAATATTCGTACCATCTGGCTGATTATTCAGGGTAATTATCCTTGCCCCCAATTGGCCAAATAAGGCAGGGGCAATATGAGAGGTTGCCCCGTGGGCACAATCCAGAAGGATAGACATCCCGCTTAAATCTATATTATCAACACTATGCTGAAGAAATTTCTGATATTGAGCTGATGCATCGGCAATATCAACCATCCTGCCAATGTATATTCCGGTCGGATGAAGTACACCCTCTGCACTTGTTTGAATGGCTTTCTCCATCTCTTCTTCTGTCTCATCACTCAGCTTAAATCCATCTGGTCCAAAAAATTTAATACCATTATCATCAAAAGGGTTATGAGAGGCAGAGATAACAATGCCAGCATCAGCCTCTAAAGCTCGAGTAAGATACGCAATTCCAGGTGTAGGAAGAATGCCTACCCTGAGACAATCTGCCCCGGCTGAGACAATGCCGGAAGATAATGCTGCCTCTAACATATCTGAGGATATTCTTGGATCCTTGCCTATGAGTATTCTGGGACGAGCTTTTCCCCTGTGTAAAATATATGCTGCTGCCCGTCCAAGACGAAGGGCTAATTCTGAGGTCATGGGTTCAACATTTGCCTTGCCCCGTATCCCGTCCGTACCAAATAATTTTCGCATTTATGCCTCCTTTATGGCTTCGTAGCTGAGTAGTTACCTTTAAGTATACACTCTTTTTTTGAGAAATGCAATATTTTTTTACTGAATAACGAGTAATGCGTGAAATACGGTTGACATTTATATTGTTTTGGAGTATAATAATTATTGGTAAAATAGCTACAATTAGGAGTATATTATAAAATGTGGAAAGCATGTTATCTATGGCTAATTATCATATTTCTTGTCGGCACGGTTGAAGCAGGCGTGCCAAAAACCATCCATTATCAAGGAAAGTTGGTAGCTACTACTGGTTCGGTTCCTGATGGGACGATTATAGGTACATTTAGCGTCTGGAATGCAGACACAGGTGGAAGCAAGCTCTGGGAAGAATCTCAAGCAGTGCAACTCAGCCAAGAGGGGCTTTTTAGTGTTATTCTGGGCAAGCAAACACCAATAGATCTCCCCTTTGATACAGGCTACTGAATTGAAACGAAGATTGATAATGAGGTGCTCCGTCCAAGATTGCCGCTTGGTGCGGCTGCTTATGCCTTTTACAGCCTGAATACTGATACTGTTGATGGCAAACATGCTACAGAATTGATGGGGGCACATTATCAGCAGGCAGTTACAGTGGCAAAGTCTGGCGGGGATTACACTACTATCTCCGAGGCACTTTCAGCCATTACTCCATCTGCAAACAATCCATATCTTATCATGGTCATGCCCGGGGTGTATGAAGAAACTGTGCAGCTTAAATCTTTTGTGGAGCTGCGAGGCTCTGGCAGAAATTCCTGCAAGATTTCCTCATCCTCAGGCACACCATTAACCATGGATGGAGTCGGGAGTGCCTCTGTCCAGGGGGTTACCATTGAGGCACGCGAATTGTATGGGATAGTATGCCAGGGTAATTCCTACCCAATGATAAATGATTGCCGAATTATTGCCCGGGCAGCTCATACGGTTGTCGCTGTATTGTGCAAGAATAATGGGGCACCATGGATAACCAACTGTGAGATATTGGGCAAGAATTATGGGATACGATGTGAGGACTCTGCCTCGCCAGTGGTTAATAATTCAATAATAGAGGGTGATACAGCCGTAGGGATTGATAATGCCTCTGCCTCGCCAAAGATCAATTATTCTCAAATAATCGGTACAATACAAAACCCCAACAATTCAACTAAATATCAGATAAATAACTGTACCGATGCGGAAGGAAAATTAATAGGTGTAACTCAAGCCATAACCGCCGGAACAGCAACCTATGCCTTAAATGCCCTGAATGCAGACATGGTTGATGGAAAACATGCCTATGAACTGGCAAAGGCAGATTATGACCATGTGCTTGTTGTGGCAAAATCTGGTGGTGATTATGCCACCATCTCAACCGCTCTGGCAAGTATACAACCGTCTTCAGACAATCGATACCTTATCATGGTTATGCCCGGGGTGTATAATGAATCTATAACCCTTAAACCTTTCGTGGACATAATAGGTTCTGGCAGGAATTCGTGTAAAATCCTTTGCGGACTGGATCATGCGGTCAGGGTAACCACTGATATTGGTTCTGCAAGTATCAGTGGTTTGACTATTGAAACTACAGGAGGTTTCGGAAATGCAGGTATTTACCTGACCGCAGGTTCACCGATTATCACCAACTGCCTGATAAAAAGCCAGGGGTCGGCTATTCTTTGTGAGGCAACAGCAAAACCATTGATACAGGATTGTGTGATTGAAGGCTTTCAATACGGTATGACATTGTCAGGCAATTGTGAGCCGGTAGTTATTGGTTGCCAGATAAAAGGGAATATCAACGGGCTTGAGTGTAGGTCCACAGGTAGACCGCAAATACGGGATTGTATCATTGAAGGGCAGCGGTATGGTGCTTATTTAGAGTACTCATCGCCTGTGATAAGTAATTGTAAAATCAAGGGAATTACAAATCATGGAGTTGATTGTTACAATGCTGCTGCTGAAATATCCAATAGCCAGATAGAGACAGATGGGGAGAGCAAGTGTGCGGTTTATCTTGGGGATAATGCTACCAGTACAAGGATGTATCATTGCCATCTCAAGTCAACAGGTGGGGTGTCGAGTGTTGATGCTCAAATAGATGGGACACCTGTGTATGTAAATTTTTGCTCTATGAATGCCGGACTTAGCTCAAGGGTGCAAAATCAGATATTGAAGCCAAAGGATGAGGGTATTGCCAGTTATGCTCTGGATGCTGATAAATTGGATGGTTACGAGCCAATGGAGCTTGAGGTGGGGACTGCTTCGTATGCTGGGACTGCCAGTTATGCATATGATGCGGATAAATTAGACGGTCGGCAGCCAATAGAACTTGAGGTAGGCTCTGCAACCTACGCTGGGACTGCCAGTTATGCTCTGGATGCAGATAAATTAGACGGCCGGCAGCCAATAGAGCTTGAGGTAGGTTCTGCAACCTACGCTGGGACTGCCAGCTATGCTCTGGATGCAGATAAATTAGACGGTCGGCAACCAATAGGGCTTGAGGTGGGTTCTGCCACCTATGCCAGTCTATCAAGATATGCGGAGAACGCTAACTTACTGGATGGGAAAGAGCCCATACAGCTTGAGGTAGGCTCAGCTACTTACGCAGATATTGCCAGATTTGCCCTTGATTCAGGGACATTGAATGGGCTTGACCCGATTCAGCTTGTAGTTGGAACGGCTACATATGCAGAGACTGCCGGCTATGCCGTGAATGCGGGGACGGCTGCGTTATCAGGCACTGCTACTTATGCAATGAATGCTGGGACTTCTGCATTGTCGGGTACGGCTACTTATGCGGTGAATGCTGGGACTTCTGCATTGTCGGGCACGGCAACCATGGCATTGGACAGCCAGAGGCTGGGCAGCAAAACTGCCGCACAACTGGAGGTTGGCACAGCCACATATGCAGCTACTGCCAGCTATTCATATCTGTCCGGTACTGCCAGCTACACTCTTCGTGTCGATAATGTTACTTATGCAACATATGCTATTACAGCCGGGACTTCTGCATTGTCAGGCACAGCTACCTATGCGGTAAATGCCGGGACTTCTGCATTGTCTGGCACAGCTACCTATGCGATAGATGCTGGGACTTCTGCATTGTCGGGCACGGCTACCTATGCGGTAAATGCTGGCACCTCTGCATTGTCTGGCACGGCTACCTATGCGGTGAATGCCGGGACTTCTGCATTGTCGGGCACGGCTACTTATGCAGTGAATGCCGGGACTTCTACATTGTCGGGCACAGCTACCTATGCAGTGGATGCCGGGACTTCTGCATTGTCGGGCACGGCTACCTATGCGGTAGATGCTGGCACCTCTGCATTGTCTGGCACGGCTACCTATGCGGTGAATGCCGGGACTTCTGCATTGTCCGACACAGCTACCATGGCATTGGACAGCCTGAAATTGGGCAGCAGGACTGCCTCACAACTTGAGGTTGGCACAGCTACCATGGCATTGGACAGCCTGAAACTGGGCAGCAGGACCGCTGCACAACTTGAGGTTGGCACAGCTACATTTGCATGGACTGCTGGCACAGCCTCGTATGCTGCCACATCAAGCTATGCGTTACAAGTAGGCACAACTACTTGGGCAGACAATGCAAGTACAGCTACTTATGCCTTTCAGGCAGGTACAGCTACATATGCGAATACCGCCACTTATGCCTATCTGTCTGGCACTGCTACATATGCTGGCACTTCGGGCTATGCCCTTGATGCAGACTACCTCGGCAGTCTGACCATCACCGGCAGCTTAACTATTACAGGGACAATAAGCCCTACAGATTCATTGGTAAAAATAACAGCCGGGATAGGGGATGGGCTTTGGATTAAGGCAGGTGGGGATGGGATTCATATTGGCACAGCCTCGCAGGATGGTATGGAGATTGAATATGCTGGCGTAGGTATTCGCATTGGTACGGTTACGCAGGATGGCATAAGGATCAATGAAGCAGGCATGCACGGTGTGATGATTGGTCATGCCAGTGTGGATGGGGTTCACATTGGCACAGCCTCGCAGGATGGTATGGAGATTGAATATGCCAGTGTAGATGGCATGGTGATTGGTCAAGCAGGTGTGAATGGTATTCGCATTGGTACAACTTCGCAGTCAGGTATACGGATCGGGCAAACAGGAACAGGTGCAAATGGTATTGTAATTGGGCAGGCAGGCAAGAATGGTGTGGAAATTAATCACGCAGTCAGAGATGGTATCTACATCTATGGAACAGGAAAAGATGGCATGGAGATAATACAGGCAGGGGCATCTGGAATACGGATTCACAATGCAGTTGAGGATGGCATTCACATTGGTACAGTTTCGCAAGAAGGCATTGAGATAGCTCAAGCAAGCAGTGGCGTGGTAATTCATCAGACAAGTGCAGATGGTATTCATATTGGCACAGCATCAGGAGATGGGATGGAAGTTGAGTATGCTGGCAAAAATGGCGTCCGTATTGGTTCTGCCACAGAGGATGGGATACGAATAGACTATGCTGGCGGGCATGGGATTTCTGTTGATATGGCTGGGGGAAGCATTCTTGAGGGATGTAACAATTCGTCAAGTAAGCCAACCATTAGAATTGCTAACAACTATACAGATTTGGGTGATGCGTATTTGATTGAAGGATATCGGAATGCTCTGAAGGTATTTATGGTTGCTAATAGCGGAAACATAGAAACCAAAGGGAACTTAAGGGTTCTTGGAAATGTTAATAGTATTAACGGATTAACTGTATCTGAAAACTTAGATGCGAGCAAAGACTTGAATGTGCAAGGGAAAAAATCAACAATTCTCTCAACACCATCTGGTAAAAAACTCTACACCATCGAATCCCCTGGTGTTTGGTTTGAGGATTTTGGAGGTTATCAACTATCTGGTGGGATAGGAACTGTTACCTTGAATTCAATATTTTTGCAAACCGTTACTATTGATAATAATAATCATAATCGTTCCATGCGTGTTTTTATTACCCCAACCGATGTTTGCAAAGGGCTATATGTTGCGGAAAAAGGCAACAACTATTTTGTGGTAAAAGAAATCGATGGTGGCACAAGCAACGCTACCTTTGATTATCGAGTAGCAGCAAAGAGAAAAGGCTATGAAGATGAGAGGTTTTAATGATGAGTGAGTATTCAAAATTCGTGGTGAAAAGGTTATGAATGCAACAGCAACCAATTTCCCAATAACTTTATGTTTCAACTCACTGAAGAAGAAAAGGCAAAGGTAGTCGCAAATTGTGACCACCTTAAACGCCTGAAATTTCCTCTCAGTTTCATTTCTCCTTATTTTACTTTCGCAACACATAGTAAAATAACCATATTCATATTTTACTTTGGAGCAAATAATGAACATTGCTGATTTTAAGGCTGGAACGAGACAAAAGGGATACCAGTATCAATATTTTTTACCTGAAAAGATCAATCATTCGTTTTACTGGACAGATGAGATAATCAATGAGTTTCTGGAAAAAGCCTCATTGAAAGTAGGTGAGCTGAATTCTTTTTCGCGGTTCGTCCCTGACATAAACATGTTTATTATCATGCATGTATTTAAGGAAGCAGTTGTTTCCAGCCGTATAGAAGGAACACAGACAAATATCGAAGAGGCACTTTTTGATGAAAAGGAAATAAACCCTGGTTTGAATAGGAAAAACAAATGCTCAGACTTTTGCTAACCCTAATAATAATTATCTCCCCGTATTTAGCTCAAGCAGAGGGCATAGATTGGTGGGTGGTGGTCCAAACAGGCGGGCCGAATTCATCGGCTAAATATCAAGCATTTGGGCTTATTGGTCAACCAGTTGGCGGGGTGATGCAGGGGAGTAAATATACCACCTTTATCGGTTTCGTGCCAGAATGGACACTGCAAACTGGCAAGCCCAACCCACCCATTAATCTCAAGGCAATAGCTGTTTCCAGCACACAGGTCTCGCTTACATGGCAGGATGATTCTATTGCAGAGGCAGGGTTTGAACTGGAGAGAAGGGCAGGGAATGATTCATTTCTCCTGCTGACATTGATTAGCCAGAATGCAACGGCGTATCAGGATACAGCTCATCTCATTTCCAATACACCCTATAGTTATCGGCTACGGGCATATAATGAATCCGGCACATCCAGCTGGATACAGGCTACGGCAACTACAACCGCAGAGCTGACAAGAAAATTCACCCCATACCGCAACCTGTTTTACCCTGATAAGCAGGAAACTGTCCAGATCAGGTATATCATGGATAAACCAGACCATGTCAATATCAAAGTATACTCCCTGAGCGGACGGCTGGTAAAAAATCTGCTGGATGAAACAAAGCCAGTAGGTGAATATTGGGTTGACTGGGATGGCAGGGATGAAGAAGGCGAAATCCTTGCCTCTGGTACATATATCATTTATTTTAATGCTGGGGATTTTAAGGACTTGAAAAAGGCTATTATTATCAGGTAGGTGAACATGCAATCAGGTTTGTTTTTCTTACTTATCTTATTAACTATTGTAGCAAATGCTCATGCCGGAACAGGGGCAGAGGTGCTGAGATTTCCCATTGGGGCAAGGGCAAACGGCATGGCAGAGGCACAAACGGCTGTTGTCAGTGGCATTGACGCCATCTACAGTAACCCTGCCTGTCTGGCAAAATGCTGGTGCAAAGAGGCAAGTTTTTCCTGTATTGATGGCTTAATGGATATGAGTGTTTCGTCCCTTTTATATGGACAACCGACACGGAAAGGCTATGTTGCCGGTGGATTAACCTCTTTGAATGGTGGCAGGGCTGACATTTACTGGCATGATGGCTCTATTGATGATATTCAGCCAGAGAGTGATTGGGTGGCGATAATGGCTTATGGTCGCAAGTTTTCAGAAAATAACTGCATAGGATATGGCTTAAAAATAATTCATAGCAATCTGGCTGAAAGAGAAACAGCCATAGGCTTTGGTCTGGATATTGGCTGGCTTTATCAAAAAAAAGGGTTCAGTACGGCATTGGCTCTTTCTAATGCAGGCATAGGACTCAAGTATTATAAAAAGCGGGATGACCTCCCATTATGTCTGAGATTTGGCATGGGTGGTGAGGTTTATGCACGAAAAAGCAACAGCTTGCTTTTAGTCGGGGATTTGATCTGGTACAATAATGAAGACTTAGGACTATCTGCCGGACTCGAATATAATTATGCAAACATACTATTCTTGCGAACAGGGTACAAAGTCCCTGATAATAAATATACACTTGGTTTGGGATGGAAGGTTGTCCATTATCAGTTAGATTATGCCTATTATCCCCTTGAGAATCTGGAGAGCAATCATCGGGTAAGCTTGAAGGTGCTGTTGCCCTCTAAAGAATAAACACTCAGGACAACAATTACGGGTTCTGTGCAGCAATTCTCATTATGGATTTTCAGATTCACCACAGAGACACGGAGGCACGGAGAATAATTTAAAAAAACAAGCTGACGGAATGCAAATTTTTATAAATTCACAGAATAATGCTTCAAATTTCCAAAAATCTGCGTTCAGCCACATTCAAATAAGAGATTTGTCCTTCGATTTTCCTCTGTGTCTCCGTGTCTCTGTGGTGAGTTGTTATGTGTTTATGCGGTAAAAATGTCATAATGAAAATTGCTGGATTCTGCGAGAAAACCCTTGCATTTTCAAAACACATGTGATATAATTCAATTTATACCGGGGCGTAGCGTAGCTTGGCTTAGCGCACCAGCCTGGGGGGCTGGGGGTCGCTGGTTCGAATCCAGTCGCCCCGACCATAATGCGCCCGTAGCTCAGATGGAAGAGCAACGGTTTCCTAAACCGTTGGCCGGAGGTCCGAATCCTCTCGGGCGCACCAATTTCAAGGACAATACTATGGAAGAAAAAATCGTAGTTCAAGATGTTGAAAAAGAAAGATACGCCTCGTTTTCATTTATTCCCTGGTGGGATCAGGAAAAAATAAAAAAAAGCAGGGTAATGGTTGTGGGCGCTGGTGCTCTGGGAAATGAGGTTCTGAAAAATTTAGCCTTAATTGGAATAGGAAACATCTTTCTTATTGATTATGATAAAATAGTTAATGCTGATCTTACCCGATCTGTATTGTACAGACAGGAGGATGAGGGAAAGGATAAGGCAGCTATTGCTACAGAAAGGATCAGGCAGATAAACCCTGATGTCCTCATTCAATATATTTCTGGGGATGTGATCTGGGATATAGGGCTGGGACTTTTTCGGCAAATGGATGTTATCATTGGCTGCGTAGACAATCGTGAAGCAAGATTGTTCATTAATCAAGCCTGCTGGAAGGTAAATAAACCATGGATAGATGGGGGGATAGATGTTCTTAATGGGGTAGTAAGTGTCTTTATTCCGGGTCAAGGTGCCTGTTATGAATGTACCTTGACAGATATGGATTATAAAATTCTGGGAGCAAAGTATTCTTGCCCGCTTCTCAGGTATCAGGATTTGACCTCTGGCAAGGTGCCAACAACCCCAACTACTGCTGCTATTATTGCCGGGCTTCAGGTACAGGAAACCCTCAAGTTGCTTCATCAAATGAATGTTCCGTCAGGCAAGGGAATAATTTTCAATGGCTTTACCTATGAATCATATCTGGTTGAGTATCCGGAAAAAAAGAATTGTTTAAGCCATGAACGCTATCAACCGATAATAGAGATAAACCACGATTCTTCTATTACCTTTGGACAGTTGTTGACCATTGCAGAGGGTTATTTGGGGAAAGGGTCATTTTTAGAATTAGACCGTGATATTATCTGGAGGCTTGAGTGTAAGGAATGTAATTATCAGAAATTATTATTACGAGTTCTGGGTAAGGTTACCTTTGAAGAGGGTAGCTGCCCTGAATGTAACAAACCTTGCCATCTGGAGATGAGGCATATTATTACCAGAGATGATGATCTGTTGCTTGATAAGACCCTTGCACAGGTAGGAATACCAGATTTACATATCATTGCTGTTAGAAGGGATGAAGAGGTTTGCTATCTTGAGCTAAAGGGGAGATAAAAGGACGATAGTGGAGGTTGTGTAATCACCCCATTCAAGGTTCATGGAGGGACTAAATTAAACATGGGAATAGGAGATTGGATAAAAAAACTTACAGGTAAACAGATACCTACCCGCGTGCTTGTTGTTATTTCTACCAATCCTGTAGAGTGTGCATATTGCCATACTCCGATAAAAACAGGGAGTTATGTTGTTCAATGTCCGTTTTGTTATGTTGTTCATCATGCAGCATGTTGGGAAGAAGGAAAGGGTTGTGGTGTGTTTGGATGCAAATGCTCTCCAAAGAGGAAGGGCTAATCGGGAATTTTGGAGGTAAAAAATGCGAGTTGTTAGTGTAGAAATAGAAGATGTTACTGGTGCCAAAAGGCAGCGAGCAGATATTCCAGATGATATTCCGTTAAAACGGGTGCTAACCGCTTTAGTTACCAAGATGAAGCTTCCAGCCGTTAGCCCAAGTGGCTCACCCTTAAATTATCAACTGCATCATAAAGCCTCCGGCAGGTCATTGAGTGAGAGCGATACCTTGTCAAATGCCGGGATACGGGATGGGGCAGTGTTGAAGATTCATCCGGTGGTGGTGGCAGGGTAAGGAGAGACAAGGGCTTTCATGTGGAGGGAATTCGATAGAATGATTACAAGAGAGGTCATTAAAGATGAAATAGATAGAGTTCAGGACAAGGATTTGGAAGTGTTGTATCGAATTATTAATGCCTTGGAAAACTCACTTGATTTGACAGGAGTAACTTGCTCAAGTACGGTAAAAACTCTAAAATGGGAGAAATTTATTGAGACTACCTATGGATGCTTATTCGATGATCCGATTGAAAGAGGAAAACAAGAACAATATGAAGTGCGTGAGGTTATTGCATGAGATACTTACTTGATACCAATGTATGCATTCAGTATCTGAATGGACGATCTGAAGGGATACGACAACAGTTAAACCAGAGGACTCCCGAAAAGATCGTGCTGTGTTCAGTTGTTAAGGCTGAGTTGTTCTATGGTGTCTTGAAAAGTAAAAATCCGACAAGAAATCTGGAAAGACAACTTCAGTTCGGAGGATATTTTGTATCCTTACCATTTGACGACAAGGCAGCAGAAGTATACGGCCAAATTCGTGTCCAATTGGAAAAACGAGGAACTCCAATTGGCCCAAATGACTTGATGATTGCGGCTATTGCGGTGGCCAATGATGTAGTTTTGGTTACACACAATACCCGTGAATTTGGTCGAATTGAGCACTTGAAATTTGAGGATTGGGAAAGGTTTGAGTCAAGCCTTAAGTATTGAATTCACGAGGTGTACAATGTATCAATCTCCAAGAATGCTTCGATTGGAAGAAGATTATCGAAGCATACAAGAACTTATTAAAAAAAGCAAGTTTATCACCTTTGAAGCCTTTGGTAATCCACCAGAGCGGTATATTGTTACTTATACCTGCCGGGGCATTAAACTTGATGCCTTGAGTAAAAAGATTATTCCTACTAACTTCCATCAAGTGGAAATTTATCTGCCGACTACCTATCCACGAGTAAAACCAAACTTAGAATGGTTAACCTTTATATATCATCCAAATATTGGCTCAAATCGTCATGTGTGTCTTGGCGGTTGGGCACCATCTGAAACATTGGACAGGCTCTGTGTCAGGCTCGGAGAAATGATTCAGTATAAGAATTATGATGAATTTGATTCCTTAAATGTTTCTGCCGCTACATGGGCATTGCAGAATAAGGATAAACTACCTATTGATACCAGACAGTTGGAAGAAAACAAGGTAGATATGGGAAATCCTTATGAGGTTAAATTTTCGTAGAGGCGCCATACATAACGCCTCTACCTACAAGGAGACAACCGCTATGTCCATACCTGAAAAAGATGGAATAGAATTAATTCAGCTTCGCGGAGAAACAATTGCAGCCAAACCGGAGAATGGGATTATGCCCATTCATGATTCAAATTGTGTTGTCAGGCTACAGGTAGATGATTCGAGAGCAAACCTGAAGATATTTATGGCTGTTAATGTCTTTGAAGAGATATTGGAGTATTCAAAACAGGATATTTCTAAGGAATTGGGTGGTGTTCTGATAGGAGAATATAGCCGGGAAAATAAGGCAGAATTTATCAAGATATCAGACTTTTTGCCGGCAAAACATACAGAAAATGATGGAGCACACATCAAGTTTACCCCTGAGGCATGGAGTACTATTGATGTAGAGCTGAAGGCTAAACGATTTTGGAATAAAAGAATTGTTGGCTGGCATCATACTCATCCAGGATGGGGGGTATTTCTTTCTGAGGACGATATGTTTATTCAAAGGAATTTTTTTGATTTATCATGGCAGATAGCCTTAGTTATTGATCCAATTAAGAATAAACAGCAAATATTTGTTTGGAATGAAGAAAATATCGTCAAGACTAAAGAGTTTTATTTCTATGCCTCTAAGGATAATGCACAAGAAACAAAATCTATATATGCTACAGAAGGCATAAAAGAAGTGGCTGAAAAGGTTAATAATGAAAATAGAGATACTGCTCTATCTGCTAATTCATTAAACAAGTTATGGCTGACAGGTATTGCAGGTTTTTTTGCTGGGGTTAGTCTGGTATGGATGATATGGAAGATATAGGGGAAAATTCAGGCACAAAGGCACAAAGGGTTGATAGGTTGATAGGTTGATGGGAAATGTTTAGGAATTATGTCTTTGTGTTTCATCAACTCATCAACCTATCAACTTATTTTCTAACGCGCCTATAGAGGCACAAAGTGGAAGAAAATTCAACAACAAATATTAAACTTCACGAAATGTATGCGGTCAATCCCGTGGAAGGGGTGATGCCATCTTCTCAACCAAATGAGTTTATTGTTTCTTCATGGGGAAATGTAGACAATAAAGACATGGCTATCTTTGTAGATATGGCTGCCTTAATCAAGGTGTATCGTCATGCTAAATCATCTTCTCAAAAGGAAGTTGGAGGTTTTCTTATTGGGTATCCTATGCTGGAGAAAGAAAAATTGTTTGTGCAAATAACAGATGTTACCCCTGCTCAACATATACAATCCACAGGAGAAGCCCTATCGTTTAGTCATCAGACATGGAAGATGCTTGATTGCCAAATGAGTGAGCGGTTTAGGGATAAATATGTGCTTGGCTGGTATCATACACACCCAGGCATTGGACTATTTCTGTCCCCATACGATACCTTTATTCACAACCACTTTTTCTCCCTCTTCTGGCAGATAGCCCTTGTTATTGATCCAGCTACGGAAAATCATATGTTTTTTTCAAAAAAAAATAAAAAATTAGCAGAATCAGGAAATTATTTTTATACTCAAAGAACTGAAGATAATGCCAGATCATTAAAAAGAATGACAGATCGTCTTAAAATAGCCCAAAAAAGAGAACGAAGTGGACGATATAAGAGACATAGTATGGCAGGGTAGGGTACGGAGGAAGGAAGGTGTAGCACAGACATTCTTGTCTGTGTCTGTTGTATGATTATTAGAATCACAGACAGGAATGTCTGTGCTACTACCCGAACAGGAGGTTCTGTCCATGGCAAAACAAAACAGAAAATTAGAACCAACAGTAATTCTTTGTTTCAACCTCATCTGTCCGGAAGGGGAAGAGGATGCTGTTAATATAAGGGATGGGTTTGATTCGCTGATAGATATGGTGTTAGATAGAATTCCGGATGCTAAGGATAATGTTATTAAAGCCAAAGATGGGATGATAACCATTCCCTTTTCAGCCGAAGAGATTGCCTCTGGATTAGTCAAGGCAATTAACACTGCCCTGGAGATACAATCGTTATGGTTGAATTCCCCTGTCCATTTAAGCCGAAAAAAAAAGAAAAAGGAATTAATTAATCTGTCCATAGCCATTCATCAGACAGCTTTTCCTGGTGGAAAACCGGGGGGGTTTGGATTAGAATGTGTCGCTGCCCTCTGGAGTCTTGCTCAAAGGGAATCAGAAAAGGATAAAAACACAAAAATATTCCTGAGTCGTGATGGATATGATGTTCTGGAGGCTACCTCCAGATTGGACTCTGAGTTGAATTTTATAAACCTTGGCATTCAAAATTTTGAAGATATACCCCCTATGACTGTGTATGAGATACGAAAGAAGGGAGAACAGGACGGAAAGGAAGAAGAATTAATAAAAACCTTTTTGGAAGGGGTTCCCTGTGCTTTGGGATTTGTAGGTAGAGAAATAGAACTACGCAAACTTCAATCATTATTGAAAATAAACAATACAGCCATGGTCTGCGGCCTGCCCGGTATGGGCAAAACAGCATTGTGCTCAAAACTTGCCTCATTGATTCAAGATACACATAAAGTGTTTTGGATAACACTTCACGAGGATATTACAGAAGAGATAATACTTGTCCAATTAGCTGCATTTCTGGCTGAGGCTGGAGATAAGACCCTCAAAAGGGCTCAAAATTCAAGCATGGATAAAAAGATACAGGCATTAATAAGCAGCTTAGAGAAAAACAAATATGCCCTTTTCTTTGATCTGGAAGGATATACCGTCAAGGATGATCCGATAAAGGCTATCCTGTCTGCCCTTGACAGGGAATTGAAACAGTCAATGGTTGTCTTTATTGTTCCACGAAAGGTAGAATTTTTAGAACGCTCATCCCTCGAACCTGTTTCGTTGGGTGAATTAAATCACGGAGAGATAATTCAATTTTTTAAAGTCAGAGAGCAGGAGGATCTACCGGAAAGGATCATGAAAGAAATTATAGAAAAAGTTGGTGGAAATCCATACATCTTAAAACACTTTACAGGCTTGATTCAACGATATTGGTATGACCCCGAAGAATTGGTCAATCAACTTCCAAGATATAGGGAAGAGGCGGAAAAATATCTTCTGGAACGGCTATTTTCCGAAGCCTCTCTGGAGGAAAAAAACCTTTTATTTCTACTCTCCCTGTTAAGAAAGCCCACAGATGATACCATGGCAAAGGAAATATACAGGCTTTCAGACTTTGAGGAAAGGATAAATTCTATTCTTGGTTTTTTTGTGTTTACCATCTATCCAGATAACAAGTATATAGTCCATTCCATTACCAAAAAAATAGCTCTGTTACAGGAAAGGGATGTCAGGCGAATTCATCAACAGATAGGTGATTGTTTTAATAACTTGTTAAATACCAAAAATGCAGATAAGGATATTTATAGTTATCTTGAAACCCATTATCATTATTTTGAATGCGGCTGTATAAATGAGTCATTTGAGATAATATTCCATAATTTGGAGGCATTGATTAAGTCAGGTTATCCAAAAACCATAGAACAGTTATTAAATAAATATACCCCTTTAATCCTTAAGCCAGAAAATTGGGTTAATCTATGGCAATGCAAGGGGATTATTGCAGAATCCATGTCTGATTTTACACGGGCACAAGGGTTCTATCAGGAGATGCTTATGGCTGCAGAAAAGATTATGTTCCATGTAGGACGAATTCACAGCCTGATGTTTCTGGCAAGAAATTCATTCTCTATTGGAGAGGTAACAGAGGCTATCGAAACCCTTAATAAGGCTTGCCAATTATCCGAACGGATTGAGGATAAAGACCTTATGGCAGAGGTGTACCGAAAGCTATCAGAATATTATCTGGATGCAGGAAACAGTCAAAAATCCAAAGAGTGGGCTGAAAAAATAGAGCAATTGTCAGCGGAAAAAATTGAAACAGGAAAGGAGTGGATATATTAAAATGTCGCAGTTAGGTGTAAATATTGATCATGTCGCAACCATAAGACAGGTAAGGGGTGGAAAAGAGCCGGACCCAGTAAAGGCTGCATTAATTGCCGAATTAGCCGGATGTGATAGCATTGTTTGCCATCTTCGTGAGGATAAAAGGCATATTCAGGAAAGGGATGTCCGTCTACTTAAGGAATTGGTACAAACCAAGTTAAATTTAGAGATGGCTGCCACCGATGCCATGGTAAAATTTGCCTTAAATATTAAACCCAATCAGGTTACCTTAGTTCCAGAGAGACGGGAAGAGCTAACCACTGAAGGGGGGCTGGATGTTATCAGCCAAAGGGAAAAAATCACAGCTATTGTCTCTCTTCTTCAAGAACAAAAGATATTGGTTTCCCTTTTTATTGAGCCTGACATCGCTCAAATCAGGGCTTCAGCAAAAACAAATGCAATGATGATTGAGATCCATACAGGTCAATATGCAAATTCGGTTAATCCTGAAGAAGAATTAGAAAAGATTGTTGAGGCTGTATCTTTTGCCAGAAAACAAGGGCTGAGAGTAGTGGCCGGACATGGACTAACCTATCGCAATACAGCACAAATAGTTGCTATTACAGGGATAGAAGAGCTGAATATCGGGCACAGCATTATCTCCCATGCTCTCTTTGTAGGGCTTGATGAAGCAGTGAGGGAGATGTTGGAGATAGTGAGAGGGTAGGAGGTTAATAAATTATGAACGGTAGGGCAAAGAGTTTCTTTATTGCATCTGAAAAGGATATTAAATCGGGCAAAACAACAGATGTGTGTTTTAAGAAAACCGTAGAGATACTGCAAAAGGCTAAATGCAGTAAGCAGGTGAAGGCAGAGGTCCGGGTATCATCCCTGCCGGAAAACTATTCCTGGGCAGTACTCTCAGGCATAGAAGAGGTTATCTGCCTGCTTTCAAATCTCAAGGCAAATATTCAGGTTTTAGCAGAGGGGACAATATTTAAGGAAGAGATGCCTGTTCTATCAATAATTGGAGAGTATACAGAATTTGCTATGCTGGAAACAGCCATCTTAGGACTTTTATGTCAATCGTCAGGGATTGCAACCAAAGCGGCGCGGTGTCGGATTGCAGCCGGACAACGGACTCTCTTAAGCTTTGGAGCAAGGCAAATGCACCCAGCTTTGTCACCCATGATAGACAGAGCAGCGTTTATTGGTGGGTATAATGGCGTATCCGTAATAAAGAGTGCCGAAATGTTACAAGAAAAGCCACAAGAAACAATGCCCCATTCTTTAGTCCTTGTGTTGGGCAGTTCCGAGGAAGCTTTCAGATTATTTCATGAAACCGAGTCAGCAAAAAAAATTGTCCTGATAAATACCCTTGGAGATGAAAAATTTGAGGCGATTAAGGCAGCACAAATCCTTGGCAATGACCTTTTTGCCCTGCAACTTGATACCAATGATTCAAGACAGGGAAATTTTAAGAAAATCCTGGAAGAGGTACGATGGGAGCTTGATTTAAGGGGTTTTAACCATGTAAAACTCTTTGCCAGTGGCGGATTAGATGAATACAGTATCCAGAAATTAAACCCTGTAGCTGATGGATATGGCGTGGGGACAGCCTTGAGCAATGCCCCGGTAATTAATTTTAGCATGGATATTATTGAAATAGAGGGTGTTCCTATGGCTAAACGAGGTAAAATGTCTGGTTCAAAAGCTGTGTATCGATGTACAAATTGCTATCAAACAAAGGTTGTCTCCATGCAGAAGGATATTCTTCCCAGTTGTTCCTGCAATGGAAGATTACAGTCATTACTACTTCCAATCATGACAGATGGAAGGTTAGAAAGACAAATTCTATCTCCACAAGAGATAAGAACTTATGTGCTGAATCAGTTAGGGAATATGAAGCTTGGTTTGTAAATTCAAGGGGCGTTCTTCTTCCAGAAAAAATACTTCGGTGAGACAATTGTGTAAGTAAGGAATCAAGAAAAAATAAGTTGTACACCAAGAGTCACTCAAGTCGTTTGGCTGGCAAGGCGTGAGAAGCGAGCATACTACTGTTCATAAGCGACGAACAACGAAGCCAGCCAAGACGAATTGATGACACGACTCCTGCAAGTTATTTTTCTCCGGCGACTAAGCATTCAGGTAGTGTAAGAAAAGGTGATATATGATTAATAAAATTATTATTGGCGTATTTCTTTGTTTGTTGCTTTTTTCTTCCCAGTCATGGGCATCCCGAATTGCTGTCCTTGAACTTGAGGATATAAGTCCTCAAGTGGCTGTGGATGGTAAAGACACGGTCAGAAAACTCCTTGAAAATGTTTTATCTCAGGATAATACTGTGTTAGACAGGGCATCTGTGGATAAGATATTGACAACAACGACAATACAGGCTGTTGGGGAGATTACCAGACAAAAGGCATATATACTTGGCAAGATTTTGGATGTAGATATGCTGGTTGTGGGAAATTTTATACAGCATGATGATTCTGTGATAATTAATGCCAGCTTTATTGATACCGGCAGAACAGATTTAGCAGGGATGAAAGGGAAACTACTGGATTTATTTTTGTCAAGGTATGAGTTAAGGTGTCAGATAAAACAAGCAAAGGGACGGGATGTCATCCTGAATATTGGAAATCTGTCTGGACTGGCAAGTGATGATATGCTCGATGTTTTTCACAAGGGTGAAAAAGCAGGCATGTTGCAAATAGCGAAAGCCTCCCAGCAGGAGTGTACCGCTATATTGGTTAAGGGTAAGATTGTGAGGACAGGGGATGAGGTAAGAAAGGTGCCCGTAGTCTGGGGCAAGAATAATCGGGAGATAATAATTACCTCAACACCAGCTCCATCACAAATAACTATAAATGATAAAGGGATTGGATATACCCCGCTTTTATTCAAAAATAATAAGAACGAAATAACCATCAAGATTAACAAACCTGATTATCATCCCTATGAAGAGATGCTTCAATTCTTTAATCCAAACTACTCCCTTTTGAACCTTTCTTTGATACTCATATCCCTTCAGGAAAAACCGAAGGAGATACCAGTATCAGGCTCACTCCTGATTACATCTGAACCCTCTTCAGCCTATGTTTATCTGGATGGAGTATTAAAAGGAATAACGCCCCTGTTGGTTGCTGATATTGCCCCACAAAGATATTCACTTAAGGTGGCGAAATCAGGGTTTGCCACAAAAAGAAGGAAAATTATTGTGGAGAGTGGGCAGCAGACAAAGGTTGGTTTTTTCTTAAGAGAAACGATTGCCCCTCAAAAGCCGGCCTTGCCCTCTCTGGAGCTTTTGTCTATTCAAACCAATAACATGGTTTTGTCCGGAGAATGTTTTTTGGCTGCAAGGTATCCGGAGCTATTTATCCTTAAACTTGGTTTACCGCTTGAAGGGATGGAGATACGGATGGCCGGGCTGGGCATTGGGTTAAAGCATCGGCTTACTAAGGATACAAGCATGGATATTTATTATAATTTTTACGATGCCAGAAAAAAGGAGAAAGTAACACAGCAGGGGGTTTCTTTAGTGACGGGTTATCCATTAAAATCAAGATTTTTTGAGGGGGATGTCTGCCTTGGGGGCGGATATTATTCTGAAAAGGGATACAGGGGATTTGGCGGGATAGAGATACCCATTGTTGTCGGGGTGTATAATTTAATGCTGGAGGCTGATACGGTTGAGGGATGGGCAGTCGGGTTTAAGGAAATATTTAAAAATGGGGCAGAAGTTGTTTTTGGTGCTGGTAAAGATATAAAGGGTAAAGCAAGGTATGATATGACTGTATCGTATCAAGGTGGAAAAAGGCGGGAATAAAACAAGGGAATTGGGGGCAGATGCCTCCACTTGAGTATATACACTCCCTCAACCGTTTGCCTCTGAAACCCCAGCATCACCAAAGGTTGCCATCTGTGTCAATATCTTCACCCCAGCATCAACAATACCCATAGCCAATGCTGCACCCGTACCCTCACCAAGCCTCATCTGCAAATCCAGGACAGGACAAAGCCCTATCATTTTCAAGGCTGCCTGCTGTCCTTTTTCCACAGAGGTATGGCCAGCAATCATATATCGTACGGTTATAGGGTTCAGGATATACGCAATCAAGGCAGCAGCCGTAGAGATAAATCCATCAATAACCACCGGCTTTTTAGCAGCGGCTGAGGCAAGAATTATCCCACACAGCCCGCCTATCTCAAACCCGCCAACCTTAGCCAAAACATCAATCCCATCTGTTGGATCAGGCTGGTTTATAGCCAATGCCTGCTTGATAACAGCTACCTTATGCAGCCAGGCAGCGTCGGAAATCCCTGTTCCCCTGCCAGTCACATCTTCTACTGCTACACCAGTTATTGCAGCAACAATGGCTGATGAGGGTGTGGTATTGCCAATGCCCATATCACCACATCCGCAGATATCCAATCCATTAGCCGCAAGCTCTTCCTCAAAGGCTTCAATCCCTCGTTCAATACAAAGGATCGCTTCTTCGCGGCTCATAGCTGGACACTTGGAGATATTCTTTGTCCCATAACCAACCTTTTTTATTACCAACCCTGGTTGTGGTGAAAGGTCAACAGCAACACCCATGTCAACCACAATCACCCTGGCACCCACATGGTTTGCCAGAACATTTATCCCTGCCCCGCCACGAAGAAAGTTATAAACCATCTGTGGTGTAACATCTACAGGAAAAAGACTCACCCCTTCCTCACATACCCCATGATCACCAGCCATGGTAAAGATAATCTTTTTTTCAAGGCACGGGGTCAATGTACCGACAATTGAGACTACCTGTTTTGCCAATTCCTCCAGCCTGCCGAGACTGGCCTGTGGTTTGGTCAAATTGTCAAGCCTTCTCTGTGCTATTTCCTTAAGGGAGGAATTAACCGGTTGTATTTGTGCCAATGTTTTTGATAGCTTTTCCATTATTTTACACCTCATTTGTATCGTTATCAAGCATCATTATAACACAAAAGAAAAGTTTCCGCAACAATAATTTTCCCCCTACGGGTCGTCCTGCAGGAGATGAAACCTTTGCGACAAGGTTAGAAGAATTATTGGGACGAACATTAAGACCAAAAGCGATAGGAAGACCCAGAAAATGATAAAAAACGGGTGCTGTCCCCGGTTTTCTCCCAAAATAATATTTGTGTCCAGCAATTCTCATTTTGAAAAAATATAGGGAAAGAGGATATTTTTTAATAAATAGGAATGAATAAATAGGAATAAATAGGGACAGCGACCATTTATTTAGTTTTTACATGGTCTTCCTCTATAGTTTTCCCATTAATACTCGTTCCAACTAATTTTTCTAATTTTATCACAAACCCTTCGATTCCAGCAGATCGTCCTGTCTATAGTACAAGTTTAATCCGCTCTATTATCTCCTTTCCTTTAACCATAAATAGATATTTACTCCAATCCAATATCTCCTTAACAAAAATAGTCGCTGTCCCTATTTATTTCATGCCCATATTTATAATATTCAAATTCCGCTGGATCTTTATGATTACAATTTACCCTATTTACCTCCCCACAATAAGAATTTCAACCCTTCTATTTTTTGCCCTACCTTCTTCGGTCTCATTGTTTGAAACAGGCATTGATTTTCCATAACCACAAGAGGAAAGCCGTGATAATGAAATACCTTTTTGAACAAAATAATCTCGCACACTATTTGCTCTTCGGCTTGAAAGGTCTAAATTATATTCATCAGAACCAATATTGTCCGTATGACCTTCAACCACTGCCTTTGTTAAAGGAGCCTGTTGAAGAAGAATAACAACAGCATCAAGGTCAGGAAATGCCTCCTTTTTAATCTTATCGCTATTATAGTCAAAGTTCACGGTAGAAATTGTCCTTTTTTCTTTTATCTGTTGCAGTTCAAAAATTTGATTCTCTCCACCAAGAAAAACCTTTCCTGAAGGGTCAACAGAAACAAATTGGATGTTTGATTTTTCCGTATCAGCCACACCATAATTGTATTCCTGCCAGAATTGCCCACTATTTCTGGTAACATATATCTTCCCACCCCGTGATGTAGCATAAAGAACAGCAGGATTGGTAGGGTCAATCTCTAATGAATAAATAGAAAGTGGCTCTCCTTTAATCATTAAATCGGATGGTAGTCCTTTATTTATTGACAACCAGATAGACCCACCATCTGTTGTTTTAACGATTCCCCCTGAACCTCGTGCAAAATAAATTATATCTGGATTAATCAGGTCAATTGCAATGGAAAGGATGGCATTGGCAATATTAGCGGTAGGATTAGTTTCAAAAAGAACATTCCATGTCGCTCCTGCGTTAATTGAATGATACAATCCACCAGACCCCAATCCTGCATAAACAATATTTGGAGATTTTGGGTTTAAGGCAATACATCGAACATCCTTTGAAGGGAGACCGGAAATAAAAACCCAATTTCTTCCTCCATTTATTGATTTGTAAATCCCTCCTTCTTTAGTTCCAATATAAATAATATCTTCTTCCGCAAGGTCAATAGTGATACATTGGATAGAAGGGAAAACCACTTCAGAAGTTAGATTAATTCCCCCATTAATTGCCTCCCATGTTGTCCCACCGTCCTTTGACTTAAACACACCTTTTTTATCACTGCCGGCATATAAAACCTGAGAATTATTCTTTCCCGTTGCCAGACAGCGGATAAATAAATCCCACAATCCTTGATTGGACACCTTCCAATCTATTCCGCTGTTAGTTGATTTCAACACCCCGCTTTTTTTAGTAGCCAGATACACAATATCCGCATTTAGGGGGTCACGCAATAAATCATAAACCCTTCCAACATTTTCTAAATCTGTTCCTACCCATATTTTATCCCCTACCTTTGGTATAACCCGCTCTATCTTAATCTCTGCTATCCCTGTCTCTAAGATTTCTAAATTGACAATCCTATCTTCCAATGGAAAATCATCTTCTGAAAATTCAAAAGTAAGAGGGAAATTACCCGCTGTAGCGGCTTTCTGAACTGCAAAAAGAAAGTTTGCCTTACTCCTTTTTCCTGCTTGAACATTTCCCAGTGATGCCTTTCCTTGATTAATTATTACCCCTTGTTTATCGGTAAAAAGCTCTACTGATAAATTCTTTGCTTCAAACTTGCCGCTATTTTCAAAAACAACCTCAAATTCAATAATTTCTCTCTGTTCAATCAAACCATTTTTATTCCCTCTTGACTTTGTTACTGTTCCGCCATCATAGATTTTATAGGAATAAAAATCAATCTTTGGCTCGCGTTCCTGATAAGGGAGAGAAATGTCCCTTTTGAAAACTGGAATTGCCCCCCTAATATCCTTTAAGGACAATTTTACATCAATGGTTTTATTTTCTTTCCCAATTCTCCGTGGAACAGAAAGAACAAGTTTAATCTCCTTTGTTTCGTTTGGTTTTATGTTTCCTATCTTTTCTTCACCAGTAATTTTAATACCATTAGGATACTCTTTTGCCATTTGAACACCGTAAGCATCCCCTTTCCCAATATTCTGGACAGGAATAATCAACTGCACAACCTCTCCGTTTTCAATAATTCCATTACCATTGCCTTTAATAAAGATAAGTTTTTCTAATTTCTTCTTTACCTCCTTGGTAGCCGTTTTTGGAATAGGAGGTGTCTGGTCAATTATCTTTATATCTTTTAATTCTGCTATCTTTAAGGCAGGCGGCTCAATCTGATGCACGGTAAGATTAAATCGAACGGTCTGGGCATCAAAGCCATTGAGCTCTTTTGTTTCAATAGTAATATTTGCTATCCCATTTTTCGCCTCCATTGATGCAGAAACAGGAAGAAGAACCTCTTTTGTTGTCTCAGGAGGAATACTACCAACATAAAATTCCTCAGGGATGGAAACATATTTATTGTCAGCAGAAATTTTTAATCTTACCCCAAAAGCATACCCTTCACCGGTATTGGAAATCTTAAAAATAATATTTGCCTCTTCTCCACTGTCAAGCATTCCATTTGCCCCTGTCTTGGCATCATCAAACCTCGCCTGCACTTGAAGATATGGAGCCTCAAGTTTAACATACGAGGATACATCCCACAGTTTTATTGTGTTATTCATAGAGCCAGAAGCAAGTATTTTGCCATTAGGGGAAAAGGCAACGGAATAAACACGGTCACCATGCCCTTGCAATGTTTTAATGCCTGCGCCGGTTTGAACATCCCACAGTTTTATTGTGTTATCCAAAGAGCCAGAAGCAAGTATTTTACCATCAGGGAAAAAGGCAACGGAATAAACACTGTAACCATGCCCTTGCAATGTTTTAATGCATACGCCGGTTTGAACATCCCACAGTTTTATTGTGTTATCATCAGAGCCAGAGGCAAGTATTTTGCCATCAGGGGAAAAGGCAACGGAACTAACACGGTA
>Ga0210014_1000844_pt1 | contig 24377 bp, 36 predicted proteins | sample CryGeymeta201519_FD_183983 | JGI IMG/M metagenome (GOLD analysis project Ga0210014, IMG submission 183983) | Groundwater microbial communities from Crystal Geyser aquifers in Utah, USA - Crystal Geyser metaG 2015-19 (SPAdes) (version 2) | ecosystem: Environmental > Aquatic > Deep subsurface >...
GTTACTCCAGATAAATTTAAGACACCAGAAGAACTAAAGAGTAAATTTCTTTGGGTTACTGGATCAGATGCTCCAAAAAATAATTCGGCCGGTGATTATGATAAAGAACTTGATGAATTAACTAAAATTGCTGCTGAAGTTCCAGTTAAAGCACCTCCAACGAAGACAGAAACTAAAGCAAAACCTCCAGCGGTTGTCGCAGATGATGAAGATGATTCAAAATTTTTCCAGTCACTAATTGATGACTAATCTTCGTAATTATTAAAAGGAATTTAAAATGACACAAGAAAATATGATTCTTAAGCTCTTGTCTAATGGCTTAAGTGTGACACCAGCTAAACTTCGTACTCTTGGTATTGCTTCACCTTCAAAAGTAGTGTCTCGGCTCCGGCGCAAAGGCAACTGTATCTATACAAAAAGTACCGGCAACGGCACAACGTATAGGTTTGGTACCCCAAGCGCCCGGATGATTGCCATGGCGTTCTTGGTTGCTGGACCTCGTGCTTACATGTAAGCATAAATAGTTTTGTCAATCGAAACTCTAAGGGAACGGATTGACTTCTGTTCCCTTTTTAGTATGAAAAAACTGATCCACAAAATTTTACACATATTCAGACAAAATAAAGTTGATGTCGTCACCTGGAAGGAAGACGGTTTTCTTTGTTTCGGTCTGAAATGTAAAAAATGTGAGGACATAAAGCTAGTAGATAAAATCCTCTATAATGAAAGTGAGAAATAACATGAAACAACAAGTTGTAATTTTAAAATTAATTGATGGCACCGAAATTTTGGCCGCGGTGACCGAAAATGCAGGTTCATATTTTTGCCGAGATATTCTACAGTTAGTAACGGACGTCGATGAACGGGGTCAAGGTCGAATGGGTTTGATGGAATTCATGCCATATGCAGACAAAGAAGCTGGCTTTGCAGTACCTTCTGGAGTAACGTCAATCGCGTTCCCCAACGAAGATTTGCTAAATCATTATAATGAACGCTTTAAAAAGATCATTACACCCTCATCTAAACTTACTTTAGTTTAAGATGCAATTCAAAATCATAGCAAAAACTATATTATTAATACCAATTGCTGTATTAGCACATTTGTTTGGATCTATTGTAGTTTTAATTTTAATACCAAACACAGTTTATGATTTAATAGTATCAGCTGAAAAGAAAAGAGTTCCAAATGGCAATTTATGATTATATGTGTTCTGAGTGTAAGCAAGTTTCAGAACTAACTAAAAAGATTGATGAACGAGATGCCGTAGAAGCTGATGCCTGCGTAAACTGTAGTTCTGTTGGTAAACTAACAAGGTTGCTTTCTTCACCGCTTATCGGCTATTCTACAGTCGTTAGCGGCAGCTATGGGTCTAAAGTGCCCGCCGGGTTTAGAGAAGTACTCAAAAAAATCCATAAAGCTGCGCCAGGATCCCATCTAGATAAAACTTCTAGCTTCATGTAATGAAAGCATTAAATCGGTAAGGAAGGACCAAATCGTATTTTGTATTCTCAATTCTAAAATAACTCTAAGGGAAATTACTAATGGCACGTGCTCCTGCAACACCAAGAAAATCAACACCTTCAACTCAATCTGAGCGTACAGCTAAAAGATTGGCAAGACAACAAAAACAACTAGAAAAAGAACTCATCAATGAAATGACCGTTAAGGTAACTCCAAATGCAGGAAAGATGGTCAAAATAAGCGATATAAAGAAATTATCCCCCCTTACAGAAACACAGAAACATTTCTTTGAAGCATGGGAGAATGCAGATGCGGATGGATATATTCTTCATGGGACAGTAGGAACTGGCAAAAGTTTTATGGCCGTATACTTCGCATTACTTGAAATTCTGCAACAAGAAGCAAAGTACAAAAAATTAATAATCATTAGATCATCTGTTCCGACTAGAGACATGGGATTTTTACCTGGTGATCTAGATGAAAAGATGGCTGTATATGAAATGCCATATGTTCAGATTTGTTCGGAACTTACAAATAATAAATCCGCATACGAAAAGTTAAAAGAAACTGGTAAGATTGAGTTTATATCATCTTCGTTTCTTCGTGGTACTACATTCCGGGACTGTATTGTATTAGTTGATGAAATTCAAGATTTGAATTGGCATGAGCTTTCTACTGTTGTTTCGCGTGTCGGTGATAACACAATTCTTATCTGTTGCGGTGATGGTAAACAGGATGACTTGATCAAATCTAAAAATGACGTTTCTGGGTTCAGAGATTTTCTTGGTGTAACTCGACTTATGCCAGAATTTAGATCATTCCAATTCACAACGGATGATATAGTAAGAAGCAGCTTCGTTAAGAGCTGGATTCTTGCTTGTGAACGTTTGGGTCTCTAATTGTGACAAATTTTAAAACTTATTTAGAAAAAATAAATGAAGCTTCAGCACTATTAGAATCTTTTGATGCTCCTCATGAAAAGAAAGAAATTTTCCCGGAATTAGATCATGAAGCAATGAAAGCACAAGGTGTTACTGATCATAGAACTTATGAATTAGGTGGAAACCCAGAAAAGTATGGTCATCTTACTTCTTTCAAAAGAAATGGAGCATATGAAATTCATCATGCAGTAGGTGAAATTTCAGGAGAAATGATTCATTCTGACAAGCCAAACCCAAAATTTGTTGCAACTATGTTACATCATGCTAAAGGTTTATTAGATCAAGGACACTCAGTTAGAATAGTCGGGCGCAAAGAAAACGGAATGTTTGATCACTATAGAAAAATTGCTAAAGCTTTAGCAAGGAAACACGGCTATAATGTTTCGGCACCAACCGAATACAAACATACTTCTAGTTCACCAGAAGCACACAAATTTGGAGAAATTACGGTAAAAAAAGATCTGATGGAATGCAGGATTTTTCCTTCTGGGAGAGGTGGTCCATTAGAAGATATTTGGAAAATGTTAACATTTTCGGACTAATTACATGAAAAACTTTATTCGTTATGCAGATGTGAAACCCCAGAATTTTGAGCTTTTCAGAGATGATTCTGGGCCCATAAGATATTATATTGATCCAGAAGGAAATAAGTACAGATCGGTTACTTCTTTTGTGGGTCAATTCTCTTCTGGAAAGGAAGATATTAAGAAATGGCAAGAAGCTGTAGGTAAAGTAGAGTCAGACAAAGTACTTAAGGCTGCAGGCACGAGAGGGACTGCAATCCATCTGGCATGTGAGAATCTTCTCCTAAATAGGGAATGGAAAGACATATCAATGTTTTATAAACAAGATTTTCTTACTATGAAAAAACATCTTGAGGAACATGTAGATAAAGTTTTTGTTTTAGAACATCAAATGTATTCCAAAAAACTTGGATTAGCGGGTACTGTAGATTGTATTGCCGAATATGATGGTAAACTTTGTATTATTGACTTCAAGACTTCATCAAAGTTAAAATACAGAGAACAAATTAATTCTTATTTTTTACAGTGTGCTGCTTATGCTATTATGGTTTGGGAAAGATATGGAGTAAAGATTTCAGAACTTGTTATCTTGATGGTAGTCGAAGGTGGAGCTAACATAGAAGTTTTCAAAGAACCACTAACTAAGTGGGGCAAAGAACTAATAAAATTAACAGACAAGGCTAAAGATGAAAAAAAATAGAACAAATGAAACCGAGCAAACAATTGAACTGATTCAGCAAGAAAACTTTTCTTCTATGATCAAAACACACAAGCAACCAGTTTCGGTTCATACTGTGTTTTTTGATGAGGATATTGGATCTCCTTCTACGTACAGAGAATTAATTCATCTTTTATATTTGGCAGAAGAGTTCGATCAATTTATTTTTATTATTAATTCTTCTGGGGGAGATTTAGATGGTGCATTATCTATCATTGAAGCATGTAAAGCAACTAATGCTAATGTCAGAGCAATTATCACTGGAAAATGTCATTCTGCTGCATCAATCATTGCTTTGAATTGTAACAATGTAATGGTTACCGAATCTGCTCATTCGCTTATCCATACAGCAAGTTACGGTGCCTACGGTTCCACAGGCCAAGTAAAATCAAATGTTGACTTCTCTACTAAGCAGATTAAGCAGATTTTAGAAAACACATATGGTGGATTCTTAACACCAACAGAAATTCTTGATGTTCATAAGGGTGTTGAATTTTGGTTTGATGCAAAAGAAATAAAGAAACGGTTAGAAAATAAAAGTAAATTTTTACAACTTACAGTAAATTCGAAGAAAAGAAAACGGCCGGTGGCTGAAGTCAATTCCGATAAACCTGTAGATTTAAATCTTCCATCTTCACAGAAAACTTCTACATAATTTTACTCTGCTTTTAAAGCCCCGCGATGGGGCTTTTTAAGTAATAGCAGCTTGTAAAATCTTTAAAACATTTAAAACATAGTAAGAAAATTACGTTTTAATTTCATATCTATCTTTCCAAATATTGAGATTGGATTTAAAAATTATTTCTGATGATTTATCAAGACAATATGTGACTGCCGTATCTTCTGCACTTCTAATGCTTCTACCTATACCCTGTAAGATTTTATATAGAGTCATTTCTCTGTAAATATTCCCATAAGAGTCTGCAATTTTTTTGATTCTCAAATCTCCTAAACTGGCGTATGGAGTTTTGCAAATTATCTGATACCGAGATTGATCATTGGCAAAATCCAAGCCTTCAAATATAGAAGGTGATATCAAAACTCCAGAACCTTTGTACTTTTTAAACTCTTCTACGATCTCCCCCGAATTGGATCCTTGTTCGTGTATGAACAATCGGACAGACTTCGGAAGCGCAGCCGACAGCGATCTAGACGCATAGAACGACGGTACTAGAATAATACCCTTTTCATCTTTGTGATGTTCGACAATAAATTGAATTACCTTTGCCATATCTTTAAATGTGTTTGGATCTTTCATGAGTTGATAATTTAGATTTTGTTTCCCAATGAAAAAAAGCGGCTTATTTTCTTTTGGGAATACCTCAGCCGGGTTAATATACGCAGTCGATGCTGGATCTAAATTGAATGTAATCTCTGCAAAACTCTTGGAGATCGTGGCCGACATAAACAAATTAAATCTACCAAGAAGTAAATCCATCATATCAGATACAAAAATTGGCTTAATGCTAATTTGCTTATCAACTGTATCATCAAAAACGTGATCATAATTGTGTTCTAAGAAAGATGTAATTAAGCCTGCAAGCCGAGAGAACCGCGAACCTACTTTCCGTACTTTATTCTTTGCCTTTAGATCTGGTATAAGTGCAGCTTGATGAGAACATATATCAACGATCGATTGATATATGTTCAACAATTCTTTGATCTTTGTTTTATAGTTTCCGATGTTAATTGCTTTTCGTTCGATTTCTTTTCTAAACAAAATTAATTCTGCTTTTCGATTATCTGCTTTGCCGTTCAGATCATTTAGAAGTACACAAAGTTTTTCAATAAGTTCTACCGATGCATCAATAGAAACTTGAGTGCAAAATGTTTCATTAAGCAAATGAGCTTCATCGAATACTTGTAGATTTCTATCCATCAAATGCTCAGACTTAAGCTTTGAAATCATAAAGTAAGAATAGTTTGTGATCAAGTTTTCAGTCTTGTTAATAATCTTCTTATTCTGATCATACTTACACTGTGTGCAATACTTGGCGGTTTCCATGTCTGAGAGTTCAGTCTTGACACAATCCTCCCCTGTTGCAAATTTGTTGCCTTTATCCTGAAAGTATTGACATGGGTAGTTACGAGCACCTTTAACCCGGAAAAACTTCATTTCTGGAAGATGTTTAAACGAATCTCCATACTGATCAATTAGCTGATTAGTTGAAGATAGATAGATTCCAGATAAATTAGAATCAGCTACAGTTTTTAGAACTTCCGCAACGACTGCGGCAATAATAGATTTACCGATACCAGTTCCTGCACAAAGAATTACATTCCTCTTTTTATCATCCAAGAATGCCGATACTATCTCATTGATGATTTCTACTTGATTATTCCTGGGTTTAAACCCAAGAACTTTAAATGCCATAAGAATTTCTTGATCACGGTTAAGCATAATATCCTTTGTTTGATTACAATTAATTGTAAACCGTTTTGATCTAAAGTAAAATTTTAGAATCAATAATCCTACCGATGTGAAGCAACGGCTACTTAGATTAACACAATTAGATTTAAATCTCGGCTAAACTCAAAAACTGAATTGTAACAGAATATAACAATTCTAAAACCCTTTATAGATCAACAACGTAGTAGATCAAAAAAGATTTTACAAGATAAGAAACCGATGGTATAATTACCATAGAAACGCCTTAGAGTGTTCACGGCTCTCCCCTCTGTACGCCTACAGGCATGCGGAAGAAGATCTTTAAAGGTTTCCGAAAGGTCTTTAAACTAAACTACAAAGTTAATAGAGAATTAAAGCTATGGAGCTAGCTTTAGCTAGTGTAATAGCTTACCCTGAATGTAATGAAGGGTTACTACTAAGTGGACTAACTTTAAAGCTTATTAATACTTATTGCTAAGTTATCTAGAAGCTGTAGCAACGGCAGTAACCAGGGCATTCGGTTCCACCTCAGCACCTATAGCCTCACGGCTATAACTTCAAGGTTGGCTCTATACGGTAATACATATAGCCCTGCTTAGATCGTCGTAGAATGAATCTAATATACACCAAGGTATGGTAAAATAAACAATTGACTACAAATGTACTATAGACGATACTAAAAATAATTTTACTTCGGTTCTATTTTTATTAAAATAAAGAATAAACTTTTAAGGAATTTATATGGCTAAATATGATCTAATGTTGGATCTTGAAACATTTTCCACCAACAAAAATGCTGCAATAGCATCTATTGGTGCTGTAAAGTTTAACGATAAAGAAATTATAGATAAATTCTACATTAACATAGATCCTCTTTCTTCTAAAGAAGCTGGTCTGCACTTTAGTCAGTCGACAATCACTTGGTGGAAAACCAATAAACCCGAAGCATTTGCAGCTTTAAAAACAAATAGAGTTCCCCTAAATACTGGGTTAGAAATGTTCTCTGAGTGGTATGGACCAAAATCTGTTCCTACTTGGGCTTGTTCTCCAAGTTTTGATTGTCTGATTATGAATTCTAGTTATGAAGCACTAGGTAAAATTCTACCCTGGAAATATTTCGATGAGAGATGCTTTAGAACATTCAAGGCACTTTTTAAAGCGGACACGGTACGTGAAGGTGTCTATCATAACTCACTCGACGACGCAATTTATCAGGCACAGTATATTATAGATGTAATGAAAAGGAAATAAAATGAGAAATTTTGACCGCGTTAGTAATTGGCTTAAGGTTGCAGGTAAAGTACCTTCAACCGAAACATTCTCGGTCCAATCTGGAGTTATGATTGAAGAAATGGCCGAATTTTTTGAATCGGTTTATTTTATCGATCGCCCAGACGGCAATGGTGCTTTTGCCACGATAACAGAGATGTTGCACAAGATCGGAAATGAACTCAAGAAAAATGGTAGACAACTTGGTATAATTGATCGTGTTGCTTGTCTAGACGCTCTATGTGATATTGACGTTACTTTGAACGGTGTAGCATTCCTTGCTGGCTTTGATAAGAATAGTGCAGACGATGAAGTTCTAAATTCTAACGATTCTAAATTCGAAGATGGTAAGGCAGTTATTTTACCTGGGGGTAAAATATCTAAAGGAAAATATTATGTTCCCCCGGATTTAACTAAATACATCTAATCATGAATTTTAAGAAATCAGATAAACAATACACTCATATCTTTTTTTCGGATAAAGGTTCCCGAGGTGTTTATAACCTAAGTACTGGCAAGATTAAAGAGTTTGAAATGTCAGATAAAAATTTTAAAAATCCGGCGAAACTACTTGGTATCACTGGAATGAATTGCCAACTTTATGTGACTATTGATGGTTCTGATATGACTGTTAAAGACATGTACTATCTTGATGGTGATAGATTTTTTACAGAAGAAGAAATTACTAAATATTGTACCGGTATGAAATGGAAGTACGAAGCATGAAACAAACCAGAGCAAAGATTTTTATCCTGTCTAAGGGTCGCTGGGAATCCCGGATGACTTCAAAGACTTTAGAAGAAATTGGTGCTGATTATCAAATTGTGATTGAAGAACAAGAATATGATCAGTATGCAGCAGTAATTGATCCTAAGAAAATTTTGGTGCTTCCATTCTCCAACATGGGTCTTGGTGGTATTCCTGCTCGTAATTGGATTTGGGAATATTCAACCGCCCGTGGTGATGATGCTCACTTTGTGCTAGATGACAATATTCGTTACTTCTACCGGAGTTTGCATAATACAAAACTCCGTGTAAATTCTACTGTACCATTACGTGCAGTAGAAGATCTGGCAGAACGATATACAAATGTAAAAATGGCTGGCTTGAATTATCACTTCTTCCAACCAACATTTGTTAAGAAAGAACCTCTGTACATTAATACTCGAGTCTATTCTTGTATTTGGTTGACAAATAAAACTACCAAGCGCTGGCGTGTTCTTGAATGGGATGGCAATCCTGCGCCATACAATGAGGATACAGATTTAAGTCTGCAATTTTTAGAGGACGGTGATTGTACATTCCTTCTAAATCACTTCAGTTGTGGTAAAGCAGATTCTGGTGCCGTCAAGGGTGGCAATAATGATACGGTCTATAAGTATGCTTCGGCAGAATATGATAACCGTTTTAAGTTTGCCGCATCACTCGCTAAAGCTCATCCAGAGTTTGTTGAGGTAACTCAGAAACATCGCAGATACCATCACCAAGTGAATTATTCTAAATTCCAAAATTTCAGTGTGCCGCGCCTTAAACCGGGTATTGTTATTCCAACGGAACCGAATAATTACGGTCTTAAATTGGTGAAACTAGATGACCCAAAAAATATTTGTGGAACACATACTGTACTAAATACAGACAATTACTTGGAGTTGGAAAATGAATAAAAATCTATTTGAGATGCTCGGTGTTGATACAGATGTTCCTATCTGGTCTGGAATGCCATTTCATAAACAAGATCAAGCAGAAGCAGAATACGTACTGATCATAAATGTAGATTCTAAAGAAAATTTAGATAAACTTGCAGATCTTATTGACCAAAAACAAATCAAAGTAAAAGCCAAAACAAATGTAAAATCTATATGGTATCCGAAATTGGTCAGAGGAGAACGGGGCTCAAATAGTTGGTATGTCTGGAAAGAAATTGACGAGGAATAAGATAATGACAGATGAAGAACTAGAAGAATTTTCTACACCAGATGTAGAATCTGATATTCAAAAATTTAAATTAGAAGATAGATATGGCACTGGATTTCAAGTAGTTGTTAGATTTAGAAATCAAAAAGATTATTTTGAGTTTGCAGATCTCATTAAGCAACCAAAGTTGAAAGTTTATTCAAAAGTCAAAATGCGAGAGACAGATTGGCCCCTTAAAGAACCAGAAAATTCTCTCTTTGATTAGATTTTACTTTTCTTTCTAATGATTTATAATTAATTTTTGGGGTAAAAATGAATAAACGCACATTGATTACTGGTGCTGCAGGATTTCTTGGTTCACATTTGGTTGAATCATTATTAAATGACGGTCATTCGGTTATTGCTATGGATGATTTATCTACCGGTAGATTATCTAATTTAGAAAAATTTAAATTTAATAAAAATTTTGAGTTTGTAAGACATGATGTAATTCAGCCTTATCATTATGATGTAGATCAATTGTGGAATCTTGCATGTCCTGCTTCTCCCCCAGCATATCAAAAAAATAGATATAAAACATTAATGACTTCTATCAAGGGTGTAGAAAATGCATTAAACTGTGCTCGGAAAAACGGAAAGACGTGTAAAGTTTTTCAGGCTTCAACGTCCGAAGTATATGGTGATCCGATCGTACATCCCCAAGTAGAATCTTACTGGGGTAATGTTAATACTATCGGACCAAGATCGTGTTATGATGAAGGCAAACGTGTAGCAGAAACTATGCTTACAGACTTTTCTCACGAATTTAATATACCTGTTAAAATTGTTCGTATCTTTAATACGTACGGACCGAACATGGATCCAAATGATGGTAGAGTAGTTTCTAATTTTATTATGCAAGCTCTCCTACACGAACCATTTACTGTGTACGGTACTGGTAAACAAACAAGATCATTTTGTTATGTATCTGATCTTATTTCTGGTTTTAGAAAACTTATGGATGAAACACCAGATTCATTCATTGAACCTATCAACATTGGAAATCCTAATGAATTTACTCTGATGGAATTAATTGATAAGGTTAAAGAACAAACTGGTTCTAAATCCGCTCTGATGTTTAAAGATCTTCCGGGTGATGATCCAAAACAACGATGCCCAGATATTACCAAAGCAAAAGAAATTCTTGGGTGGGAACCAAAAATTATGTTGGATGAAGGACTGGAAAAGACGATTACATACTTTAAATCGTTAACTAAATAGATGTGTAACTAAACTTTAAAAGGAAAAAAAATAATTATGGGTAAATTGAATATTGGTATTGTTGGTCTCGGTTTTGTAGGGTCTGCGGTTGCACATGGATTCCAGAATAATAATTTATTTCTCGTAGATCCAAATCTGGGTACTGATACTTCATTGTTAAAGAAACAGAAGATGGATGCCGTGTTTATTTGCGTGCCGACACCTATGGGTGAAAATGGTGCTGTTGATATTTCCATTGTTATTAAAGTTCTTTCTGAACTCAAAGATGTAGATACTTTGTTAGTTTTGAAATCTACGGTACCACCAAATCTTGTTGATGAATTTTCTAAATTTTATGACAAGTTTGTATACAATCCAGAATTTCTTACTGAACGTAATGCACTGTGGGATTTTGAAAATCCAATCTCTAATGTTTATGGTGGTCAAATTGAACACACTAAGCAGCTCGAACAGATTTATAAAAATCACTCCATCTGTAAAGAGGCAAATACTTTCCACATGACAGCTCAGGAAGCATCATTTGTCAAATATGGTATGAATTCTTTTCTATCTGCTAAGGTGTTATTCTGGAATCAATTCTATGATCTGACTCAAATCGCCGGTGCAGATTTTAATATAATTAAACGAGCAATCGCGAATGATGTTAGAATTGGTCCAAGTCATATGAATGTACCTGGTGAAGATGGTCACAGAGGATTTAGTGGCTCGTGTTTTCCCAAAGATGTCCCTGCGTTTGTGAATTACTCATTCCAAATGGGTGAACCATTTACAGTACTTAAAGAAGTTTGGAACAAGAATTGTGATTATCGCTCGGCAAATCTTCTACCACGTGAACTTCAACAACACATTAAGTTTAACAAAATATGACTGAAATCGAACAACTCAGAAAAGAAGTGAATGAACTTAGAGAAAGATTAGTTCAACTTGAATGTATGGTTAGACCAATTGGGCCCGGAGTTTCTACTCAGCCAGTTTTTATTCAGCAGCCGCCCAGTAACCCATATCAGCCACCTTATGTAGTTACTTGCCAAGCTAAATAATTTACACATATTGTTTTGTTGTTATAATTCAAAAATGAATATTTTTGCACTATCTCCTGACCCGGTCATTGCCGCACAATTTAACTGTGATAAGCACGTAGTGAAGATGATACTTGAGCTTTCACAAGTTCTTTCTACTGCACACAGAGTACTTGACGGCAAATTAGCCGATGGACTAAGCCCAAAAGGTCGTAAACAAAAACAATATGTGCATCCAAACGAGTTGCTCTACAAAGCAACTCACGTTAATCACCCTTCGGCTAAATACTGCAGAGATTCAAAAGAACAATATTATTGGGCTGCAGAGCATCTTAATGCACTTTGTTCTGAGTATACATACCGTTACGGTAATGTGCATAAGGCTCAGAGAGATGGATTGGTTGCTTGGTTATGTTCAAATGTACCCAAGAACATCGGCACTAAAACTACATTTGATCTTCCATATCCAGCAATGCCAGATGAATGTATTTCTTCTGATGTGGTAGAATCATACCGAAAATATTATATGACACACAAACGTCACTTGGCAAACTGGTCTGGTAAAGTTAATTCTAGACAGGCGCCATCATGGTACAAATAAATTTTACTTCTTAATCTATTGTTATAAAATAGATTAATCTTCAACTTAAAGGATATATTATAATGAAATTATCTCGTGATACCTTGGATATTTTGCGTAACTTCTCCGCTATTAACCAAAACATTTTGATCAAAGCTGGCAATATTCTTACTACACGGACTGTAGCCAAGAATATTTTTGTGACCGCGACAGTCAAAGATGAATTCCCCCAAGAATTTGGTGTATACAATGCTCCAGAATTGCTTGGGGTGATTTCTCTATTCACAGATCCAGAGTTTACTTTTAATGACAATTCTCTGACAATTTCTCAGGGTAAGAATAAAGTTCAGTATGTCTTTGCCTCGCCTGAGGTTCTGGATTATCCAGACAAGGCTATTAAAATGCCAAAGACCGATGCTTCTTTTGAATTGCCCGAAGAAGATCTTAAATCTCTGTTAAAGGCCGGTTCAGTTCTTTCCGCTACCGATTTGCTTATTCAAGGTGATGGTTCAACGATTACTTGTACTGTTTTGGACCCCAAGAATCCTTCTTCTAATACATTTGCGATTGAAGTCGGTGATACAGATCAAACCTTTTCATCTTACATCAAGTTGGAAAATTTGAAAATGCCTCCATCAATCTACACTGTGAATCTTAGTTCCAAGAAAATTGCACAGTTTGTTTCTAAAACGATTAGCTATGAATTCTTTGCTGCTTGCGAAAAGAATTCTACCTGGGCGTAATTATACTCATAGATGATTACATAATAGGTACAAAAGTACCTATCTATGTGTACAAATTATACCTAGGTATAGGATCCAATACATATTTGAAAGTTTATTATGAGTTTTGAAGATCTAGTTTGGGAACAAAAATTCCGGCCGAAGACCATTGATGATACGGTACTTCCCAGTAATGTTAAAAAGATGTTGAAGGAACAATTAGAATCTGGTAAGCTTCCAAATTATTTGTTCTGTGGACCTCCAGGTACAGGTAAAACTACATGTGCCTATGCTATTTCAAGTTTTCTAGATGCAGATGTTCTTTTTATTAATGCTAGTTTAGAATCTGGAATCGATACACTGAGAACTAAAATTACTCAGTTCGTTTCTACGGTTTCTTTTACAGATTCCAAGAAAATCGTTGTACTTGATGAGGCAGATTATTTAAATTGCTTTTCTGCTTTTCAAGAAATAATGTTAATTGATCAAACCGGAGAAACTATTTCTAAACCGATTGGAGAGCTTTGCGGCAAAGAAATAGATTTACTTTCGGTTGAAAATGGAAAAAATACAATTGATTCTGGAATTGTATTTCAGTCAGGGGAAGCAGAAATTTTTAAAGTAGAATTTGAAGATGGAAGTTCTATGTATTGTACAAAAGATCATAAGTTTTTTGATGAAAAAATGAATGAAGTTTGTATTGACGAGGGTGTTTATTTAAAAGCCGTACATTTCTAATTTTATTAAATATATTTAGATAAACTCATTCATCTAAATATATGCAAAGTCAAACTATTCCGTTTACGTATTCAATAAAACAAAAATCTACAGGGAAATGGTATTATGGTGTAAAATATGCAGACAATCAGACGCCAGAATGTCTTGGTATCACATATTTTTCATCATCCAAAACCGTCAAAGATTTGATAAAGATTTATGGCATAGATGATTTTGAATTTAAAGTAAGAAAAATTTTTTCCGATAAATTATTAGCCATTCAGCATGAATCTAAGTTTCTAAAGAGAGTTTGTAGGTATAAGAAATTAAGATTAAAATTTTTGAATAAAACATATGGGGCTCCAGCTTTTTGGCCTATTATGTATGGTGATCTAAATCCATCTAAAAGACCAGAGATCAAACATAGACTATCTATTGGTGCCAAAAATAGAACCAAAGAAACATTGTTCAAAATAGGAAAAAATGGTTCTGCTACTAAATTAAAAAAAAATATTTTGTTTTTATTGAGTAAAATTAAACCTCATAGAAAATCTTTATCAATTCAAACAATAATAGATAATAAAATAACAAATTTAGCTATGGTTTCGAGACACATAGATTTTCTTAAAAACCATAAAAAATGCTATAACAATATAATAAATTTATACAAAAAAATTTTTGAATTAATAATATCGATTCCAAACAAACCGTATCCAAAAAATAGAAAACCAAAAGTAATGTCTCCTGAAGCTTCCAAACTAAAAGGTGAAAAAATAAGAGAAACAAAGTTAGGAAAAGTCTATGCGAAAAATATTTTTACAAATGAAACTAAAATGGTTAAAATAGAAGAAATTGGGGATATTTGGAAAAAGGAAAAAATGCACACAGAAGAAGCCTTAATTAAAATTTCAAATACAGCAAAAAATTGTTCGGATGAAACAAGAGAAAAAATATCAGAATCCGTTAAAAGATCTAGATCTAATTCAAAATATTATACCTCCCCTGACAAATCTTACTATAAATCGTTCAAAGATAATGAAATTGTTCCAGATGGGTGGTTACCGGGAATTAAAGTTGAATCTCGAAACAATAAAATAGGTGAGAATAATAGATGGTCAAAGAAAGACAAAAAATGAAAAAAATAGTTAAAATTACTAGTTGTGGTATACAACCTGTGTATGATGTTACCACTAACAGAACACAGAAATTTGTTCTTTCAAACGGAATTATTGCACATAATTGTAATTCTGTGCAACCCGCGCTTCGTGGATTTTTAGATGAATTTAGTTCAAATGCTATTTTTATTTTTACATGTAATTTCCCAGAACGTATTATTTCTCCGCTACAGTCACGTCTGACTCGGATTGACTTTAAATTCTCCAAGGAAGAAAAACAATCTGCTATGTCGCAGATGTTTAAATCTACATGCAAAATTCTTGACACCGAAACTGTTAAGTATGATAAAAAGACTGTGGCCGCGCTGGTACAGAAAAACTTTCCAGACTTTCGTAAAACAATTGTAGAACTTCAACGATATTCTTCATCGGGTGAAATTGATTCTGGTATTTTAGCTACGATTGATGATACTGGTATTAATGATCTTGCAACTCATCTGAAGGAAAAATCCTTTACTAAGGTGCGTCAATGGATTGCAAATAACCAGATGGATGCATCTCAGTTCTATCGGTTATTTTATGATAAGATTTCAACAATGCTTATCCCACAATCTGTACCGCAGTTAATTCTTCTGATTGGTGAAGCACAATTCAAAGCTGCATTCTCAATTGATCTTGAGATAAATGCCGCGGCATTTTGTGTGCAAGTGATGCGTGATTGTCAGTTTCAATGAATTATGAATTACACCAAGGTGATTGTCTTGAAGTAATGAAGATGATTCCTGGTTCTTCTGTTGATATGATTCTGTGCGATCTTCCATATGGGACAACTGCATGTGCCTGGGATACAGTAATTCCGTTCGACCAATTATGGGAACAATATTCCAGAATAGCAAAAGATACAGCACCAATAGTATTAATGGCGGCACAACCTTTTACTACAGCTTTAATTTCCTCTAATATGTCTCTGTATAGATATTGTTGGATTTGGTTAAAAGAAAGAGGCACTGGATTTCCTATTAGTAAATTACAACCTCTTCGAATGACGGAAGATGTAGTAGTTTTTTATAAAAAACAACCAAAGTATAAGTATCAAGGAGAAAAACTCAGCAAACCATATAGTCATGTTTTGCCGATAACAAAGAGCGATTCGTCAAGAGTATCTGGTACTGGGTATGATGAAGACGGTAATAGGATTAGAGCATATTATACTCATAGTACAAAAAATAATCTAATTAGTATTCCAAGAGATAATAATAAAAATAACAATCACCCTACACAAAAGCCAGTAAGATTGATGGAATTTTTAATAGAAACTTATACGGATGAATTAGATACAATTTTAGATAATTGTATGGGTTCTGGAACAACTGGTGTGGCATGTGCAAATCTCAATAGAAATTTTATAGGTATTGAAATGAATCAAAAATACTTTGATATAGCGAAAACTCGGATTACAGACGCACGCGAAACTGTTGAAAACATTGCAGAATTTGAATCTAATCTTTTTGAATAATTATGTCGCCATTTGATATCGCCAAAAGTATTCTACAGACAAAAGAGAATTTGTTCACTACGGATGAATTCTTCAATAAAGAATACACACCATTTATGGTGAATCGCATTTTTTCTAATTCAGAGCGAACTGTTTTGTTTGCCGAATGTATGGATAAATATTTTGGGCTTGATAAAAAAATCCAATATGATTTTTATCTAAAAGGTGTCCCTCGGAATAGATCATTCCAAAAAATGTGGTCAAAGAAAGAATCTTCCTCCTTAAATACTGATCATGTAGAGTATATTTGTTCAAGATTGAACGTTTCTACTAAGCGTGGTACAGAAATTTATAAATTACTTGGCTCGGAAGTTATTGAAGCCGAACTGAGAAAACATGGTGGAAAAAATAATAATGAAAGAACAAAAACCTAGTATCGGAGTAGAAATTTTACTTGATAAACCAGATTCCTTTCTATTGATTAAAGAAACTCTAACTAGAATAGGTATACCTTCTAAAAAGAATAAAACTTTATTTCAGACATGTCATATTCTACATAAACAGGGTCACTATTCGATAGTACATTTTAAAGAATTATTTTTGCTTGATGGAAAAGAGGCAGATATATCGGAAGATGATTATAGACGTAGAAATACAATTACAAAATTTTTAGATCAATGGAAGTTGTGTTCTATATTAAATAGATCTGATATTGAGTTTTTGACGGAAGCATCCGAAATTAAGATTATTCCGTTTAAAGAGAAAAAAGAATGGTCACTTATTGCAAAATATACACTAGGTAACCGACCAAAGAATTTACAGCAATAATGCTGTGAATCCATAGATGCCTTAGGGGTCTGTGGTAATAAAACTAAACTTGCTTAAGGAGTTTAAAATGGCTTATATTAATCCCGACGTTCTCAACAATCTTTATAAAGATTTTATTGGTGCTAGCAGACTTGCTGACCAACTGAATTATTTTTATGAAGGTAAGAGTTCAGCATCCGGCTCACAAACATTCCCTCCGTATAATATCATTGAGGTGGAGCCTGATCAATTTATGATTCAGCTTGCTGTTGCTGGGTATGATAAATCTGACATCACAATTGAGGTGAAAGATAATCAACTTATTGTGTCAGGTAAGAAAGATGATAAACGAGATGCGCGCGCCAACAAAAAATGGATTTGGAATGGCATTGCCTCTCGTAATTTTGAACGCAAATTCATGCTTTCAGAGAACATTGTGATCGGTTCTGCTGATTATACTAATGGAATTTTGTCTATTAGTATGGAACGAATTGTTCCAGAAGAACGGAAACCAAAGATGATTGCTATTAGGTAATCTCATTAAATATTGGGTAACTTAATGTGTGCCCAATATGGAAAAGAAACCTAAAAATAATCAAGATAAAATCCAAGAACTTATTAAATCTAAGAAATTTCTTATAAACAATAGGTTCTTGGTTAAATTATCTATGGTGGATACTGGTGTCACAGAGAAAACATTTCTTGTTGTGATACAGGATCTTCTTGAACAAAATTTTAAAATGGTTTTTCATACAGATGAAGAAGAAGTGAACAAATTAATAAAGATGTTATATCTTTTGTAACCAAAGAAAGTAAATATTATGAGCATTATTGACACAAACCAAATCGTCATGCCAAATGATCCAGTCGTTTTGAAAGCAATTAAGGATGCTATGCAAGAGGCATCTGCTGCATACACTCGCATCGAAGGCGAACGTGATTTTCTTAAAGAGCTTTTTGCTAATCTTGCTGAAGGTTCTGAACTCCCAGCTAAATATCTGAAGAAAATGTCGCGGATTTATCATGCGCAGAATTTGGATGCAGTTTCAATCGACCAAGAAAACATCGTTGAATTGTACCAAAAAGTATTCCCAACCGAATAAATGAAAATTATGAATGAAGTAAATTTTAATGTTGAAAAAAATGACGGTGGATTCGTTGTCTATGTTGCTAATGTAGATGGATCCACCCGGAAAATTGTGCGAAAACTTTCTGAAGTTATTGCTCTGCTAAAAACCACATTGGCAGATAAAGTAGAAGAATAACTACTTGATAAAACAAGAATGGCTTCGCGAAGCCATTTTTAGTTTACAAAGCATTCTATTGTGATAGAATTAATTATTAATACGTGAAAATATATGGCCTTAATTTATACATCAGTCGAACAAAGATTTAATAAGATTTACTTCCGTGGATATAAAGACGGAAAACGTGTGCAAACTGCAGATGCGCAGCATAAACCAACTCTATATGTTCCCGGTCAATCAACCGAATACAAATCTCTGTTTGGTGAAAGTTTAACCGAGATTCAATTTAGTGACATTCGAGAAGCCCGAGATTATGTAAAATCTTATTCTGATGTTATGAAAATTCACGGCAATGACCGATATGAATATGACTTTATACATCGGAATTTCAGAGGTGAACTTAATGTAGAATTATCAGCTCTTTCACTTCTATATTTGGATATTGAAACGACTACGGGTCATGGGGCAATTGACACTAGAAACGCTCCAGAGACTGTTCTTCTTATCTCATGTTATTCCAATAAGCAGGCAAAAATGGTGACGTTTGGCATCGAACCAAGCAATGCCAAGGGTACTGAGTACATTCAATGTACAGATGAAAAGGATTTACTGCTTAAATGGATTAATTATTGCATTGAAGTTGATTTTGACATTATGTCTGGTTGGAATGTCGTTCAGTTTGATATGGCATATTTGGGTTCTCGAATCATCAAACTGCTTGGTCAACGAGCACTTGATCGTCTGAGTCCGTTTGGTCACGTAGATGCTAAATTGGAAACAATTATGGACCGTGAATATCTTAGATATGAAATTTCTGGTCGTACGGTACTTGACATGTTGGATCTTTACAAGAAGTTCAGATTCATTAATCGTCCAAGTTATAAACTTGGCTATATTGGCCAGGTTGAAATTGGTGAAAGTAAAACCGAGAACAAATACAAGTCGTTCAAAGAACATTATGAACTTGGTTGGAATGACACGGCCGAAGGCCCTGATGGTTTTGTTTCTTATAATATTCAGGACGTAAATCTTCTTGTTAAACTTGAGGACAAACTTGGCCTAATTTATTTGGCTGTAACTCTGGCATATTTGACTAAAGTAAATTACTCGGATGTTTATTCACCTGTGAAAACTTGGGAATCATATATTCTTTCTACTCTATATGAGGAAAATGTATTCTGTCCAATAAAAAAGCATCATTCGTCTGATCACCAAATTGTTGGAGGTTTTGTGAAAGATGTTGTTCCAGGCTTGTATAAGTGGACCGGTGTATTGGATGCTACATCACTATATCCAAGTTTTATTATGTCACTGAATATGTCGCCAGAAACTATTGTTGACATGGTGGATGGAATTTCTATTGATACACTTCTCAACACAGATATTAGTAATGAATCTGATTATGCTCTTGCTGCTAATGGTTCTCGTTATCGAAGAGATATTCGGGGTGTGATGCCACGGCTTACTGAATCTATGTTCGGTAAACGCAAGGCAGCAAAGGATGAAATGCTACGTTTGAAACGTGAATATGAAAAAGTTCATACAGAAATGGTTAAAAGAGGTTTAGCGTAATAGTCATATTATTTTACATTCAACATCTTTTGGTTTAAAATAGTCCTAATAGAGGTAATAAATTATGAATAGTAATTCTAGCGAGTTTTCATCATTGACTGATGAGCAGTTAATGCAGTTAGCTCATAAACTAAAATCCGATTCAGCTAGATTCGGGGTTCTTCAGTTAGCAATTAAAGTGTAAACAACTGCACCTTTATGTGGCGACACATAAAGCAAACCATGTGAATTCGGTGAAACTCCAGAACGGACAATACCGAGCCAAGCCCAGCAATGGGAAGGTGTAACGACTATTCCGAAAGGAAGTACAGACAAGTGTCTGGAAGTGCATGGCATCTCTATGAGATGATGAGATAGTCTGATCTATATGGGAACATATAGCTGGGTCTTCCCGGAGTTAGAATAACAAACTAATTCGAACACATATGCGTTAAACAGCCTCTTTGGTGCTATGGCCAATAAATATTTTCTATTCTTTGATAATCGAATTGCAGAAGGTATTACGACCACCGGCCAATATGCAATTCAAGCAGTATCACGAACAGCAAATGCTTACATGTCTAAAATCTGTAAGAAGGAAATGGATTATGTTGTCTATAATGATACCGATAGTTGCGTCGGGTCTAGTCTTGTCTATGTAAACGACAAACAGATCCCAATCGAAAAATTATATGATATGTTTTCAGATTATACTAAATATGATCCAGAAAATCAAAATTTTGTTAAACCTACTGTTGGCATTACTACGAAATCATTCAATACAGAAAAAGAACAAATAGAAACAAAACAAATAAAATATGTTATGAAACATAAGGTTAAAAAAGAAATGTTTCGTATTACTTCGGAAGATGGAAATTCCGTTGTAGTTACAGGTGATCACTCAGTTATCGTTCGTAGAAATAATGCTTATACTTCTATTAAACCAAAATATATAGTTGAAGATGACATTATAATTACGGCGCAATTAAAATAAAAACTTTACAAAATGGTGAGAATCTGATTATAAGAAAGATAAACTTTCTACAATTTTAAAATGTACGGACAAAATAAATGAATTATATAACAGGAAAATGCAAAGTTGAATCTCTTGGTATTCAAGAATTAGATGTATATGATATTGAAGTAGAAGACAATCATAATTTCTTTGCAAATAATATTCTGATCCACAATTCTCTCTGTGTCTGTTTTGATAATCTAGTTAAACTTTCACCTAAGAAAATGGACGACAATGCCTCAGCCGATTATATTCTTAAATTTATTAAGGATTTCCTTGGTAAGGAATTAAACAAATCTACTGAGGCTATATCGGCTCGGCTAAATTTTTATGAAAACAAACTTTACTTCAAACCAGAAGCTATTTCTTCAACTACTGTGGTTCTCGCCAAAAAGAGAAACTGTCAGAAAGTCATTGATAATGAAGGTGTTAGATATGCAGAACCAGAATACAAAATTACTGGTATTGAAACTAACAGATCATCAACACCAGACTTAGTTCGTGAATGGCTTACTAAGGCAATTCAGATTATTTTAGATACAACCGACCGAGATACTCTGTTAGCATATGTAGATGAATGTCACAAAAACTTCCATTCATATTCTGTAGAGGAAATTTCATTCCCCCGTGGTGTGAATAATATGAAAGAATATTCCGATGTAAATGCAATTTATGCAAAGGGTTGTCCAATTGCAGTCCGAGCTGCTCTTTTATATAACAACCAGATCACAAAGTTGAATCTGACAAATAAGTATGAATTAATTAAAGAGGGTGACAAAATCAAATATGTAGCACTCATCGAACCCAATACACTTCGGGAAAATATTATCGGATTCACGGACAAACTACCAGAAGAGTTTAATCTTCATCGGTACGTTGATTATGAGACTCAATTTTCCAAGGCTTTTTTAGATCCATTAGTAAAAATAATGGATGCTCTGAACTGGAAGTTAGAGGAAGAGAACAGCTTAGATTCATTCTTTTGATTAAGGAATATGATATGAATATAGTTTTATGACTCAAACACAAAAAATTCTCTTCATGGAAGTATTGGAACTTTTGCATGAAAGAAGAATGCTTACAAAAGATCTTTATGTGCTAAGACTTGGCACCCCAGCAATTTAACTAAGGAAACTAAAATGGCTACTAATTCATTAATGAAAAAATTATTAAAATCTACTAAGATTAAAGACGCAGCAATTTTTTCTGATTCAATTCTGTTCAATGAGAAAGAAATTATTCAAACCGAGGTGCCAGCAATCAATATTGCTTTATCGGGAGATGTGGATGGTGGACTGCGCCCAGGTCTTACTAGTATTGCTGGTTTTAGTAGGCACTTTAAAACTAGTTACGCCCTACTGATGGCCTCGGCATATCTCAAAAAGCATGAAGATGCTACTTTGCTTTATTATGATTCGGAATACGGAGGAGAAACAATGCTTAAGTCTTTTAACATTGATCCAACTCGTGTTCTGCATATTCCAATTATGAATATTGAAGAATTTAAATTCGATATTATGCAAAAATTGGATAATGGGAACGAAGATGGTATTAAACGTGGTGATAAAGTTTTTATTTTAGTCGACTCTATTGGAAATTTAGCATCAGTGCGCGAGGCAAAAAATGCAGTAGAAGAAAACTCTGCTCAGGACATGACGAGGGCAAAAGAATTAAAATCAGTTTGGAGACTTATCACACCTCATTTATTGACAAAGAATATTCCCATGGTCGTGGTCCAGCACGTATATGAAGAAATGAAAATGTTTGGGAAAACTATTATGAGCGGCGGCCAAGGTGGTTTGCTTTCTTCCGATAATGTTTGGATTATTGGTAGATCTCAAGATAAAGAAGGAACAGAATTATTGGGGTACAATTTTACTATCAACGTAGAAAAATCTCGGTATGTAAAAGAAAAATCAAAAATACCAATTACTGTTAGATTTGATGGCGGCATTTCTAAGTACACAGCAATTTTAGATATGGCGCTGCTCGCAGGAGAAGTAATAAAGCCCAAAAATGCTTGGTACCAATTGGTAGATAAATCAACCGGTGAACTTATTGGTAAAGCCGTAAGAGAAAAAGATACTCAGTCCGAAGAATTTCTTGGTGTGGTATTAAAACGAGATTCATTTAAAACGTGGGTTCGAGAAAAATATCAACTGGGTGCAATGCAAGGCTTACAAGAAGCAGAAGAAGAACTAGCAGCCGAATAAGATTGTACTTCCTGGGCCGGTATGTTATAATATAACATACCGGCCCTTATTAGCTTTAATACATGAAACCAGAACAATTAATCTTTTCTCAATTACTCTCTAATGAAGAATACGTAAGAAAAACGTTTCCGCACATCAAGGAAGAGTATTTTTCGTCCCCCGAGGATAAGAATCTATTTAAAATCTATACTCGGTATTTTCAGAAATACAACAAAATACCAAGCAAACAAGCAATGAGAATTGAGATTGAGAATCTCAAAGGATCAAAGTCGGTATATGATGCACTTATAAGTGTATTAGATTCTACGGAAGAATTTAAAGAAGATTTAGAATATCTGGTAGAAGAAACAGAGAAATTCTGTAAACAGCGAGCAATTTTTAATGCACTGAGAGAATCAGTTCTTATTGTAGACGGGCAGGATAAGAATAAGACTACAGATGCTATTCCTTCTATACTGCAAGAAGCACTTTCAATCTGCTTTAATACTTCGGTTGGACACGATTATATCGAAGAAGCAGATGCACGTTATGATTACTATCATTTGAATGAAGCAAGAATCCCGACTGGGTTTAAAATCTTTGATGAGATTACACGAGGTGGATTTCCTCGTAAAACTTTAAATGTTCTATTGGCGCCACCTCACGGCGGCAAATCTTTAATCATGACCAACTTTGCCGCAGGCGCACTTACCGCTGGCTATAATGTGCTGTATATAACGATGGAGATGGCCGAGTTTGAAATTGCCAAACGGATTGACGTTAACCTAATGAATGTTGATTTTGATACGCTTGAGTCGATTTCTAAACCGGTGTTTGATAACAAATTCTCTCAGGTAATTACTTCATCAAAGGGTAAACTTCGCATTAAAGAATATCCAACCGAAGGTGCGCATGCTGGACACTTCAGGGCTCTACTTGAAGAATATAAGACAAAACAAAACTTCGTCCCAGATTTAGTGATTGTTGACTATATGTCAATTTGTTTATCTGAACGACAAAAAGCAGGATCCGGAGCAAATTCTTATACTATTGTAAAAAGTATTGGTGCCGAACTTCGCGCTTTGGCTATTGTCAATAATTTTGCATGTATTTCTGCTATTCAGACAAACAGAGCCGGTATTTCAAATAGTGACGTTGGGATGGAAAATGTTTCAGAAAGTATTGGTGTAGCGGCTATAGCAGATTGGCTTTGCGCAATTATTAATACAGATGAACTCAAGCAACTTAAACAGATTATGTGTAAGCAGATTAAAAATAGGTATCGAAATGTAGATGAACCAAATAAGTTTCTCGTTGGAGTTGATTATGGCAAAATGCGCTTGTTTGAATTAGAAGAAAATAATTCTAAAGTAAAACCACAGACACAACTTATGAAGAAACCCCCAAGGATCGAGACGGCAAACGACACATTATCTGATG
>Ga0210014_1000847_pt1 | contig 24366 bp, 27 predicted proteins | sample CryGeymeta201519_FD_183983 | JGI IMG/M metagenome (GOLD analysis project Ga0210014, IMG submission 183983) | Groundwater microbial communities from Crystal Geyser aquifers in Utah, USA - Crystal Geyser metaG 2015-19 (SPAdes) (version 2) | ecosystem: Environmental > Aquatic > Deep subsurface >...
AAATCGTAATTCGTAAATTTACACGGGCCGTTAGCGCAGTTGGTAGCGCGTTTGCATGGCATGCAAAAGGTCACCGGTTCAAATCCGGTACGGTCCACACTTTCGGATAAGTCAAGGTTTCCGCCTCGCCGCGTTCTTTAAAAACTGCCAAAGAACCGGAAAAATATCGGCTCGGAAAACCACATTTTAAAAGAAAATTTTTATACAAAATCAACAAGCCAAACCCTTAAAAGGAGGTGAAAACGATGAAGGTTGCTGTCTTCGGGATTAGTGGATACCTTGGCATTGAATTAGTAAAAATACTATCACAACGAAAAGACACAGAGATTGTTTATACTGCTACGAGTAAAGAAAAGAGGGGGGAGTTGAAAAACGCCTCAGTGGCCCTTTTGGCCTTACCAGCAAACGAATCATTACATCTTGTTCCCGAATTATTATTATCAGGAATAAAAGTTATTGATTTGAGTGGGGCTTATCGGCTGAAAAATCCCGATAGCTATCCAAGATATTATGGTTGGCGACATCCCTATCCTGAATTACTGACGGAAGCGGTATATGGTTTGCCGGAAAATAATCGGGATAATATCAGAAAAGCTCGACTGATTGCCAATCCTGGTTGTTACGCCACAGCCATAAATCTTGGGTTATTACCATTGGTGAGGGATGGTTTAATATCTAAATCGACCAAGGTTGTTGTCAAAGCAGTCTCGGGTTATACGGGAGCGGGAAAAGGAGCGAAGATTCCTAAAACCATTACTCCCTACAAGGGCGGCCGTCAGCACCAACATATTCCGGAAATAGAACAGGAATTAGAGATTGAAAACCAGCTATTGTTTTATCCGCAAGTAGCTCCGTGGCCGAGAGGAATTGAAGTCCTAATTCGTTCCAAAATATCAGCCGTAACAGACATAGTCAGTTTTTACAAGGCACATTATTCTCGAGAAGTGTTTATCCGCGTGGAATCAGAAAATATTACGGTTGATAAGGTTGTAAAAACAAATTTCTGTGATATTCTGCCGGCATACAAAGGTTCGTTCGCCACTGTGAAAGTGGCAATTGATAATCTTGTAAAGGGGGGCGCCGGTCAAGCTATCCAAAATCTGAACATCATTTCCGGGCTCTCGGACAACGTGGGGTTATAGAGTTTTCTATAGCCCTTTTTTAATTGTCGCTAAATCAGAAAATTTTTCGTTGAAAAATTTACTATAATGAGTTATTATTAACTCATAGAAAAACTTGAAATTGTCAAAAAACGCGGCGAAGCGTTAAACTTTTTGGGCTTCTTTGCCGCCGCCCCGAGCGAAGCGAGGGGCGAAAATCGTCCGAGCTAATTTAAGAATAGTCCACAATGGCAGTTCCGTGTGGAACGCATATATAAAATTATATAATATTAGCTACAAAATATAGTAGATACTAAGTTTCTTAAAAAACATGTATGATACTAAATTATGATACTAAATAAAGATAATTTTAAGCAAGAAGTTGAGGATTATTCCGGCGTGGTGCTGGTTGATTTTTTCGCGCCTTGGTGCGGACCATGCCAAATTATGTCACCGGTGGTAGATGAAATCATTAAAGAAAATAAAGACCAGAATGTAAAAATTGGCAAACTTAACGCTGATGAAAACCAGGACATCGCGGCCAAATATAATGTCATGAGTATACCCACCTTTTTACTTTTTAAAAATGGCAAAGCGGTTGGTCAAAAGACTGGCTATGGAGATAAGGAGGAATTATTAAAAATGATTACCAGCAATAAATGACCAGACCAATAATTAATCGGGTAGACTTAAGTCTACATAATTGTAGACTAAAGTCATTTTTCACATAAAGTGGATAAGTCCACATTAATGTGGACTTTACTTTTGACGTTTATTTAATATTAGCCAAAATTTAAAAAGTGTGAAAATTGGGGATAACAGAGGATAAATCTTAATAAATTTAATCTATAATATGTACGACATAATAATCATTGGAGCCGGTCCAACCGGCCTGACCGCGGCAATTTACGCGGCCAGAAGAATGATGAAAACTCTGGTGATTTCAAAAAATATCGGCGGCCAGATGGTTTGGGCGTCGGAAATCGCCAATTATCCTGGAGTTAAAACCATCGGGGCCATTGAATTGGTGCAGAATATGAGCCAGCAGGTTAAAGATTTTGGAGTTGGGATAAAAATTGATGAAGTGAAAAAAATCGATAAAAATACTGACGGCAGCTTTAAGATTGATGGTAAAAAACAGAGTTATTTAACCAAAACCATCGTACTGGCCATGGGGTTGGCGCCGAAACAACTAGGCTTGGCCAGAGAAAATCAGCTGGTGGGCAAGGGCATCAGCTATTGCGCCAATTGCGACGGCCCGTTATTTAAAGGCAAACCCGTGGCCGTGGTGGGCGGCGGCAACGCGGCCCTGGACGCGGCCGAAGTTTTATCAAAAATTGCCAGCCAAGTTTATTTGATTTACCACAAACCAAAATTCAAGGGCTTTGAAAGCCTGGTGGCCTGGGTTGAAGCGCGAAAAAACATAATCATCATGCTGGCTAGCGACGTGGTAGAAATTATCGGTGAACAAAAATTGGAAAGACTGAAAATTGAGAATAAGATTGACCGGACCGTGAAAGAAATAAAAGTTGACGGGTTTTTTATCGAAATCGGCCATATGCCCAAAACCGAATGGTTGGCGGATTTGGTGGAGCGGGACGGCAAAGGCCAGATTAACGCGGACTTAAGCGCCAAAACCAGCCAGGCGGGCGTGTTTGCCGCCGGCGACGTGACGCCGGGAGAATTTAAGCAGATTATTATCGGTTGCGGCCAGGGCGCGGTGGCGGCCCTGTCGGCCTATAAATATTTGCAAGAGAAAAAATAATTTTTAATTCTGGCAGATAAATTATATGCTGGATTTAAAAGAAGAGAAAAAAATATTTGCTCAAGGCTATGACATCATCGGTGCCTTGGACGAGGCCGGGCGCGGGCCGTTGGCCGGTCCGGTGGTGGCGGCTTGCGTAATATTTAAGGCTAATTTTAGCTTAAATAATCAGTTAGCTGAGGTTAAAGATTCTAAAAAATTAACCGCCAAAAAACGGGAAGAGCTGTTTGACAAAATTAAAGAAAATTTTATTGAAGTGGGCGTCGGCGTCTGCGACCATCGTACCATTGATAAAATAAATATTCTGCAAGCCAGTTTTCTGGCCATGAAAAAAGCCATCGGCGCCCTTAAAAACAAGCCGCGTTTTTTAATGATTGACGGCGGCCGGAAACTGCCCAATTCCTCAATGCCGCAGCAGGCTTACGTTAAGGGCGACGAAAGAATTTTTTCCATCGCCGCGGCTTCAATCGTCGCCAAAGTCACTCGGGATCGGCTGATGCGGGAAATGGACAAGCTCTACCCGGCCTACGAGTTCGCCAGGCATAAAGGCTATGGCACTAAGCTGCATTTGGAAAAATTAAAACAATACGGCCATTGCCCGATTCACCGATTAAGTTTTAGGCGGGTGAAAAAATAATATTTTTTAAAAGTTTTATTAGCTGGTCGGCAATTTTGTTCGCGTCCAGGATAATTTTTGCCTGCGGCACGTCTTAATTCGCCCAAAAATGGCAAACTCGCCTTCGGCTTGCGCCTCGGCTCAAACACGCCATTTTTTTAACGGCAAATTCAGACTAAAAATTATATGTCCGCTCACAGAACTGCCGGCCAGCCGTATTTGTATAATATAGAAAATTATTTTATAATGTAGTTATAACTCACCCCGTGAAATTGCTTCGCACCGGCAAGGCCGGATTTCACAGGGCAGGCAAATCTTTTATATGTCAGGACCAATCGGAGGGAATCATCTGCTTGACGCCAATTTTATTTTGGCCAAAGCGCAAGTTGAAGAAAAAACCAAACTGGTTGATTTGGGCTGCGGTTCGTCCGGCCATTTTGTTTTTCCGGCCGCCGCGCTGGTGGGTAAAAAAGGCGTGGTCTACGCCGTGGATATTTTGCGCACCGCCCTGGAAACGATTGACAAGCGCGCGCGCGCGGAAAATTTAACTAATATTAAGACAATTTGGAGCAATTTAGAGATTTTCGGCGCCACTAAAATAGAATCAGGCAGCCTGGACGTGTCCCTATTAATTAACACTTTGTATCAATCGCACAAACGCGTGGAGATTTTGAGAGAGTCCACCAGGCTTTTAAAAAAAGCCAGCCGGTTGATGGTGGTGGAATGGAAAAATACGGCCGCTCCGTTCGGGCCGCCGGCCGAAGAAAGGGTAAAAAAAGAACTGTTGGACAACGGCGCCAAAAAGCTGGGGCTGCAGCTGGAAGAGGAATTTATCGCCGGCCAATATCATTACGGCTTAATTTACGTAAAATTATAAGCCAGCCATAAAAATATGGGGAATTTTTTAACTTGGAATTTTTGGTTCAGCTTGCGGCCGGGCGCGTTTGTCAGCGGCTCGCTGAGAATGGTGCTGGGATTCATCGGCCTGTTGATTATTTTAACCATCGCCGCCGGCGTGGTTAAAAGAAGGTGGGCCAAAAGCCTGTATGCCAATTTTTGGAGCGGTTTATTCACTTTTTTTTGGACTAATGCCTTGATTGGCTTGCTCTTAACGTTTTTTAATTATGAAATGGTGCCATTTTTGTCCGCGCGCTTCTGGTTGCTGGTTTGGGCCGCGGGCCTGATTGTTTGGCTGGCCTTTATTGTCAGGCTGGTGGTGAAAATTCCGCAGAAAAAGGCGTTATTGGAAAAAGAGAAAGAGTTTAAAAAGTATATTCCGTAAAGAAATTAATTCAATTGGAACGCGGGGCTGGTCGTCAGCCCTTTTTTGTTAACATTAATGTTGTCTTTCGGCCTTATCCTGCCGAAAGACAGTTATAAATAACCATGACCCATAACCAGAATATTGGAAAATTTGGCGAAACTTTAGCCAAAAAATTTTTAATTAAACGCGGCCATAAAATCATTGACGCCAACGTAAAATTAAGTTATCAGGAGCTTGATTTGGTGGCGGAGAAAGACGGCCGGATTATTTTCGTGGAGGTTAAAACCAGATTAAGCCAGTTTTACGGCCCGGCGGAAAACGCCATGGCTTTAACCAAACTGGAGCGGTTCCGGCGGGGAGTGGAAATGTATATTTTTAAAAATAATTTGGACATTGACGAAATCAGGGCCGACTTGATTACGGTGGATATCGACCATTTGAAGCAAACGGCAAAAATTAAGCATTATCAAGACGTTATTTGAAAATTTTTTGGCCAGGCCCAGCTTATGCACAGCTTAGCGTCATCCCAGCCGCGCTTTAATAACATTTTATTAACCGATTTTACACTTGACGCGCTTAAATGGCGCGAGCTAAACTGAAAACACTGCCGAGACGTCGCAAGTGATTTTTAAAAATTTTCTTTTTAGGGCTAAGGGGGAAAATCGGCTTAGCTAATTTACTCCTCTTGGCCCTATTTTAGAAAAGTTTAATTAGCAGGGAGGAAATAGATTTTTCAACATGAGCAAAACGTTAAAAAGTTTTTATTTCGGCCTGTTTTTTTTGTTTTTCTTTTTGGCCTTAGCCAGTCCGACTAAAGCCGAGGTAGCCACGCCGAAGATAACTAAATTTTCTGCTACGGCAGAAAGTTTTTCACTGGCCGGCGCGGCAACGCCCCATAACAACATTTTAATTTATTTGGATGGTAATTATGTCGGCTATTACGTCGGTAGAATGGCGGCAACAGGCAAGACCGAACAAAGCTTTGATTTTCTATTTAATTTAAAAAATAAATTGTCTGACGGGCGTCACATTCTTATAGTTGTTGGCCAAGATCCCACTTCTTTGGTATTATCTGCGCCATCAGAAGAAATTAAGTTTTTAATAAACGAAGTGCCGGCGCCCACCCTGATAAAGCCAGAGTCTGGCTCAATCATTGGTCAGAATAACCAAATCATTAGTGGTTTGACTAAATCCGGCACCAGGGTTTTATTATATCTTAACAATGTTTTGTTAAACAAAACTGAAATTTTAAAGCACGATAGCGGCACGGCTAATTTTTTCTTTAAAAATAATTTAAGCTTAGGCCAGCATGAGCTTTATGTTGTAGCCGAAGACGCCAATCAGAAAATCAGCCAGCCGTCCAGAAGCGTTAATTTTAAGGTTGAACTGCCCAGGCCGGCGCCCACCATGTTCCCGTCCGTGGTTAATATGAATACCACGGCGGTGCGGCCATTTATTGTTGGTTTGGCCAAAAACGATTCGCTCGTCAAAGTTTATATCGACAAAAAGTATAGCGGCGAATTTTTAGTAAAAAATCATCAAAGCGGCACAGCCAATTTCGCTTATCGGCCGGCAACGGCCTTAAGCCGCGGCAGCCATCAGGTCCAGGCCGTGGCCCTGGACCGGCGCGGCAAAGCCAGCATTAATTCGAATTTAATAGATTTTCAAGTAAAAGCCGCGACCATCGCGCAAGGCGCGGCAGAAGCCAGGCAGCAGGCCGTGGCCAATATAAAAGAAGCCCAGGCGTGGGAAAAAAGCGAATCAGGCGCGGCGGTTATTTCCGGCAGCACCGGCCAGGTTGAAAACCAGTCGGCCGGCGAGCCGGAAGCGGAAAAGCAACAGCTAACCTCTCTGGAAACAATCATTGATTTATTGGGTACCAGTTCGGCGTCGGCCAAGGCTGCCCAAGGGCTGGTTAACGAAGGCCGGCAGAACCAAGGCAAACTGAAATTAAGCGTAGTGGTATTTATTTTGTTTTTGGTCGGCGTGGTCGGCTGGTTGCTTTGGGTGAACCGCGAGCTCATAAAAGAGCGACGGGCGCAAGCCGAAGCGGAAGAGAAAAAAGTTGACGCGCCGGATAAAGAGCCAGATAAATTATTATAAATTGAAGAAATGCTTTTCGGCCTTATCCTGCCGGACGTTCGCTCGCCCGGCGCGCTCGCCCCGTTAAATCCCTGCGGGACGCGAAGCGTATTTAACGGGGCGAGCTCACTGCCGCTCCTCACGACCTATTTTGGCTGACGCCAAAAACCATGCCCGGTCACTTCGTCGAGGCCCGTCAGGATAAGGCCGGAAAGCATAAATTTATTAACAGAAGGAATTGTTCCCAGAACGGGCCTCGGCTAACCCCCCGCCAAATTTTGGCGGGGGGTTTGAAGAAATCGCGGAAAAATTGGTTAAATTTTTTAAAAAATAATCATAAATTTACAAGAGAAGAAAAATACTTATGACCAAAAAAATTGAAAGCTTGCAAAATAAAAAAATAAAGCAAATTGTCAAGTTGCGCGATTCCAGCCGGGAGCGCCAAACCGCCGGCCGGTTTGTCATTGAAGGCTACCGGGAAATTAGTTTGGCGCTGGCTGGTGACGCGGAAATTGTTAATTTAATCTATTGCCCGGATTATCTTAAAAAAGAATTGGCCGTGGCTGAAGAAAAAATTATTGCCGTGCCCAAAAAAGTTTTTAATAAAATTTCCTGTCGGGAAAATCCGGACGGCTTTTTGGCCGTGGCTAAAATCAGGGAGCGGCAGCTGGAAGATATAAAGTTAAGCAACCGGCCTTTAGTGATAATTTTGGAGGCGGTGGAAAAACCCGGGAATCTGGGCGCGATTTTCCGCACGGCGGACGCGGTTGGGGCGGACGCGGTAATTATTAACGACCCAAAGACCGATATCTATAACCCCAACGTGATTCGCGCCAGCCAGGGCACGGTTTTTGCCGTGCCCACGGCGGTAAGCTCAATTGAAGAGACAATTAAGTTTTGCCAAAATAATAAAATAAAAATTTTTGCCACCACGCCGGCGGCAAAATTAGAATACGACGAGGCTGATTATGGTTCCGACTCGGCCATTGTCCTGGGCGCGGAAGACAAAGGTTTAAGTAAAAAGTGGCTTGAGGCGGTGGATGAAAAAATTAAGATTAAAATGCGGGGTAAAATTGATTCGCTAAACGTTTCCGTCAGCGCGGCCGTGATTTTGTTTGAAGTAGCCAGGCAGAGAGACAAATAAAAAATTTGTAAATATAAAAAAATAGGGCTGTACCCTATTTTTATTTTTGCGGGACGGACGGGACTCGGACCCGCGATCTCTGCCGTGACAGGGCAGCGCTCTAACCAACTGAGCTACCGTCCCAACGATAAACAAAAAATCTCTTGCGAGACTAAAATTATCCTAACAGAAAAGTAAAAATTCGTCAATTTAGTAAATAAAAAAAAGGACCCTTTGGGGCCCTAGCGAACCGGAACATAATTAATATTTCCGGCGGTTTTTTTAGTAAATACTATCTGCCACAGCCGCAGCTTTCTGGCGCGGAAAGCGCCGGCGCAGCTTTTTAAATAGTATTCCCACATGCGGTAGAATTTTTTATCGTATTTGGGATTTTCTGCGCTTAACCGCGGCCAGGCAGCGTTGAATTTTTGCCACCATTGCATCAGCGTCCAGTCATAGCAAGCGCCGAATTCGTGGCAGTCTATTTCCGAGAAAATTTTTTCGGCTGCTGCTGCAATTTGCAGCTTTGATGGTATTACGCCGTTGGGGAAAATATACCGCTCTATCCAGGGGTCGGTATTGATGCTGTCGCATAACCATCCGATAGTGTGCAGTAGAAAAATTCCCTCGGGTTTTAAGCTTTTTTCCGCCAACTCCATGTAGGTCGGATAGTTTTTCGGTCCTACATGCTCAAACATGCCGACCGATACTATTTTGTCCCATTTTCGGCCACCGGTTAAAAATTTGTTGTAGTCTTCCGTTATGATCGCGACCGGCAGATCTTTGCATCTTTGCCTGGCCAGTTCAGCTTGCTCTTTGGAAACCGTCAGGCCGGTGACATTCACGCCATACTTGGCGGCCGCGTATTGGGCAAAGCCGCCCCAGCCGCAGCCGATATCTAAAACATCCTCGCCGGCTTTAAGCTGAAGTTTCCGGCAAACAAGGTCAAGCTTCCTGAGTTGAGCCAATTCCAGGTTGTCGCCCTTTTTCGGGTAAGCGCAGGAATACTGCATATTACCGTCAAGCATGGCTTCAAACAGGTCGTTGCCCAAATCATAATGATGCTCGGCCACTTTCCAGGGGTTAAGCTTTTGGGCATTTACCAGCATGAATTTGGCGAAAGTTAAAAGGTTGGTTATATATCTTCTTTGATTAAGCCCGCCTTTAAGCAGGCGAAAGAAGAACTCGTCCAGCTGTTTACAGTCCCAATCTCCGGCCATGTAAGTCTCGCCCAGTTTAAGATTGCCAAAGACTAAACTCCAAAAAACCCTGTCGGAATTTATTTTCATATCCCAAGGGTTGGCTCCGTTAACGTTAATCCCCGCTTCGTTTAGCAATTTAATGAATTTTTTTTCTAACATAACTCCCTCCGTTGATTATTGTGTTATATTTTTTTAAATAATTTGTAAAATTGTCAAATCTTTGCTAAATTCAAGTAGTGATGGTTACAAAACTATCTAAACTTTGCTAATATTAGGACTGCAAACTGACTTTTGTAACCATCTCGTAGTAATTATCTAATATTTCATTATGTCTTCACATCTATCCATAGGAATCGTCGGCTTGCCCAACGTTGGCAAGTCAACTTTATTTAACGCTCTAACCAATAAAAAAGTGGAAGCTTCCAACTATCCTTTTTGCACCATTGACCCGAATGTTGGCGTGGTTAAAGTGCCGGACGAGAGATTGGAAAAATTGGCGGCCGTGTCCAAACCGAAAAAAATCGTGCCCACTTATATTGAGTTCGTTGATATCGCCGGCTTGGTTAAAGGCGCGTCAAAAGGCGAGGGCTTAGGCAATCAATTCTTGTCCCATATCCGCGAATGCGACGCCATCTGCGAGGTGGTTAGAGAATTTAAAGACGATAATATTATTCATGTTAACGGCAAGATTGACCCGGAGGGCGACCAGGAGACCATTAATCTTGAATTAATTTTTGCCGACTTGGCCACGGTAGGAAAAAGGCTGGATAAGGTCGCCCGAGAAGCCAAAAGCGGGGACAAGGAAGCTATAATTTTAAAAAATTTGCTGGGCAAATTAAAAGTTCAGCTTGAAGCCGGCCTGGCCGCGCGCGAGCTGGAGTTGAATGATGAGGGAAAAAAGTTAATCAAGAGTTTAAGCTTAATAACCCTTAAGCCGATTATTTATGTTTTAAACGTTAAAGAAGGCGATAACGGAGAATATGGCGGTTGGGACGGCAAAACCATAAAAATTGACGCTAAGATAGAAGAGGAAATTTCTAATCTGCCGGAAGATGAACAGGCTGAATACATAAAAGAATTGGGGCTAAAAGAAAGCGGCTTGGATAGATTAATCAAGGCGGCTTACGGTATATTGGGTTTAATCACTTTTTTAACCACCGGAGCCGACGAGACCAGGGCTTGGACGGTTAGTCGGGGGACTAAAGCGCCGCAAGCGGCCGGAATAATCCATACTGATTTTGCCAAAGGTTTTATCCGCGCCGAAGTTATTAATTGGCAAAAATTTATTGAAGCCGGTTCCGAGGCTAAGGCGCGCGAGCTGGGTTTAATTAGAACCGAAGGCAAGGAATATGTTATGCAGGACGGGGACATCTGTAATTTTTTAATAAATAGTTAATTAAATAGTTAATTATTGACAAATTCAAAAAGCACCCCTCAATAATTTTATAATTTCCGAAAGATTGTTTTTTATATAGCCGTTAGTATTAACGATCTCCAGCTGGGCAATGCCTATTTTTATGCCGTTGAAGGCCTCGGCCTTAAAATCTTCAAGTAAAACGTCTTTTAACGGTTTAGTAATATTTGATTTAGCGGCGAAAATGTCGTGGATAAAATTCGCTGGAAATTTAGCCTGTTTAGTTAGCCATTGGGCCGCATTTCTATCCCTCTCGGTCGTCAATTTACCTTGAAAATTAATGGTGTTTGAAGCGATAGCCGGATAAAGTAAAATTGCGGCTGTTTCTGATATGGGTAGGTTATTTTGTATAAATTTTTCGGCGATTAAAGTCGCGCAGGCGCCGACCAATTCAATTTGAATTTTTGCATTAATAAATTTTTTTACTTCGTTTGCCACTCTATGATCAATAATTTCAACTACTTGTTCAGGTTTAATCTGGCTTGGCAAAGATTCCGGGTTGCTGGCATCCGTCAGAGCTATATTTATATATTCTTGAGGCAATGATTTTAAGCGATTAATTTTTATATTGAATTTATCCAAAACATATTGCGCTTCCCGATGCGGGACGCCGAAAATGCCGGAAATAGCTTCGCGGCCGGTTTTATTTAAGTATTCGGCATAAGCCAAAGAGCAGGATAAGCCGTCCAAGTCGGGGTTTGGGTAAGTGGTAACTAGCATTTTATTAGTTGAGTTAGCCATAATTAATCCTTAATTTCATATTCCCAGCCCGGTTGCCAGGATTTAGTAATCCGCCAGTCTTCGGCGATCGCTTGCTCCCAAGTTTTATTTTTTGTGATTACCTCTAAGGCCAGTTGCGGCGCTTGATGCGCCACGATGGCGATATGCTTTCCATTATAATTCGTTTTTAAAAATTCGCAAAAATCTCTAAGGCGTTTTTCTACGTCTTTATAACTTTCGCCATTGGGGAAAGTTATATTAATATATTCGGTTAGGTTATTTTTAAAATTTTCCGGCTGGTCGCTGTACATTCCATAATTAGCTTCTCTAAGCCGTTTATCTTCAATTATTTTATATTTATCCACGAAGCCGAGTCGCGCCGAATCAACCGCGCGTTTTAAGTCGGAACAAAATACGGCGTCAAAATTATGGTCGGCAACCAGCTGGCCGAGTTTTATAGCCTGTTCTTTACCGAGCTCGGACAACTCGCCCGGCGACCAGCCGGTCGCCAAGCCTTTTTCATTGTCTGTCGTCGTGCCATGCACGAAGTAAGTTATTTTTAGCGGCATATTTTGTATAAAAATTTTTTTGAGTAGTTTCCTTTGATTTCTACATCAACTTTATCATTAATAATATTCACAACAGCATGCGTCTCGCTTGCAATTCCTTTGTCGTCTTCATTTTCAACTAAAGATTGAATTGTAAAATATGGGATATTTTCATGCACGTTTTTTCTGTCCCAATGCAGATGACTATTAAAAACAGCGATAATTTTATTTGATGCAGAAAGTATATCCCTGATTTCTTTTCTATTTGCAATGAGGCATTTATTAGGCTTACCTTCAAACCATGGGTTTCCTGTTAAATCTTGATCAGCCAAGCTATAATGAACAAACGCTATGCATTTTTTATCTGTTTTATCTAAATCATTTTTTAGCCAATTTTTTTGTTCATCTGAAATATAAAAGTTGATTTTATCATCCGATTCAGGTTTTATATTTTTGTTCATTTCTTTCACAAAGTCAGCCAAAAAAATTTTTACATCTTTGTTTACTTTGCGAAGAATGCCTTTATGGAATCCTTCTGGCCCTAAATGAATGTCTGTTATTATTGCGAATTTCATATTTTATTTTTTTAGCACAACTATTTCTCGCCAAATTTTTTGTCCGTCGCGGCCGTAGACGATTGAGCCGCGGTTAGTTATTTTTAGAAAGATATTTTTTTGCAAATTTTTCGGAAAAGGGTTAATGGTTTTAAAACCGGATGTGTTTGGGTAGATGAAAGTTGAGTGTTTTCCTTGAAACACCGGCCAAATCATGACGATTTTTCCGCCAGGTTTTAAAATTTTATGAAATTCTTTAAGGCTATTGGAATAAAGATTTTCCAGCTCTCTAATTATTTTTTTTACATCAAATAAGCCGCTTTGCGGACCCAGATATGGTTCGGTGATGATGGCGTCAACCGAATTTGGCTGAATTTGTTTTGAAATCTGTGTTGCGTCAGCGTTTAATATTTTATATTTAACGTCTGCCGTAGAATAATTTTTTTCCGTCCAGTCAATATTTTTTTTAGTGTCAGTTATTGCCCGGTCAGATTTGTCAGTACCGATTAAATTTTTATATCCCATTAAAGCCGCTTCGGTGATAATCGTGCCTGAACCGCAAAATGGGTCTAAAATTGTATCAGCTGGTTTGGCGCCGGACAAATTAATCATAATCTGCGCCAACTTGGGCGGCAGCATGCCGGAATAATCGTCGCGCGCCGGTCGGCCGTAGTCGCGGAAAGAAAGTTCTTTGAATGGCTGGACCGCTATGGTTTTTCCTAAAAATAATTTTTTGTCAAATTGGACGATGACGATTTCCGCGCCTTGGGCGGTGGTTAATTTATTTTGCTCCACCACTACGCTGGATAAAGTCGGCTCCCGGCTTATGACCCAGCGGCTGTTAATCCCGGATTGCAAAAGCCGCTTTTTAAATTCCATGCCCAACGTCTTGATATTCACCCTGTGAAATAATTCCGCTTGATGCGGAATTCCCGCTACGCGGGATTTCGCAGGGTAAATTTTGGCTTTGCCGTAAAAAGAAATGCCGAAGTAAAATTTACCATCGCTTTTTTCCGGAACGGCGAAGGTAGCTGAACGTAAAATATCTTTAGGAGTAAGCGACGCGAGTTCATTATGAATAATGCCGAATTTGATAGTACCGCCTATTTTTTTAATAATATTAGCGTTTAAATATTCCTCGGTTTCTATAATAGCGATATTTTTTTGCGCTAAAGAAAATTCACCATTGTTAAAAACCGCGGCCAGTTCGGCCAAAGATAAGGTTGGATTTATGCCCAGGACAAAAAAGTATTTCATAAATAATTTGATTTAACTTTAGCATAAGATTATTGCTCTTGCAATTTTTTTAAGCCCGTGATAAAGTAAAAACACAATTTAATTTAACCCGCCCTAGGCGGGCAAGCCTTTTCCATATTTAACGGCCTTGGCCGTTAGGTAGCCCGGCGACACGCTCGGCTAAAGGTATTCTCATAAAGTCCAAGATTGGCAATTAGCCCGAGAATATCTTGGGATTTTTTTGTAAAATTATGTCAAAAGCAAAATCAGGCGAGCAGCCGCATTACGAATTGCTTTATCTTATCTCCAATAAATTCAGCGAGGATGAAGTTAAGCCGATTATGGAAAAAGTCAACGCTTTGGTTACTGCCAATGGCGGCGAAATTTCCTTAAGCGAAGAACTTGGCAAAAAACGATTGGCTTATCCAATTAAAGGTTTTCGTTTTGGCTATTACAATTTAGTGGAGTTTGACATGATGGGAGAAAATTTAGCCAAACTTGACCGCGCCCTTCGCCTAATGAACGAAATTTTGCGGCAGCAAATCGTGGTTAAAGTTTTAAGAACCGCACAGCAGATCGCCCGAGACAAAAAGATTGCGGAAAAAATCGCGGCGAAAAACGTGGCGGCGGAAAAAACGGCCAAAGAAAAAGTTAAAGAACGGGCCAAAGAAAAAGTTGATTTAAAGGATTTAGACGAAAAATTGGACAAGATTTTGGAAACCGACGACTTATTATAAACTTAATTTATAAATTAAGCGAAAAATTTATGAATTTGAACAAAGCTATGATCATTGGCAATCTGACGCGCGACCCGGAAGTCAGGACCACGCCGACCGGGCAATCGGTGGCTTCTTTTTCCGTGGCCACCAACCAAATTTGGACCGACCAGCAGGGCCAAAGGCACGACAAGGCCGAATTTCACAACGTCGTCGCCTGGAGAAGGTTGGCGGAAATTGTTGGGCAGTATCTGAAAAAGGGCTCCAAGGTCTACATTGAAGGCCGGCTGCAAACTCGCGATTGGGTGGGTCAAGACGGAGTTAAGCGCTACCGCACCGAGATTATTACTGACAACATGATTATGCTTGATCGCGCCGGCGCGGCGGGAGCCGGCTCATTTGCGCGCTCGGAGCAGCCGCCCGTGCCGACTGAACCGGTGATTGACGTTGAAGAAGCGGTTGGCGAAGCGGACGATGGCCAGACCAGCGAAGAAGAAATCAGGGTGGAAAACATCCCATTCTAATTAGAAAATTATGGAAGAAGCCATTAGAAAGGGAAAGCAGTGTTTTTTTTGCCTTAATAACGTCAGGGAAATTGACTATAAAGACGTTAATTTGTTGCGCCGCTTCATCAATTATTACGGCAAAATTTTACCCAAAAAAAGAACCGGTACCTGCTCAAGGCATCAGCGCCAATTGGCCACGGCCATCAAGCGCGCGCGGGTGATGGCGATTTTACCGTTTGTTAACCCATAAATAAGAAAATAAAAACATGCTAAGCCTAAGCGAAATTAAAAGCGGCGCTTTATTACAAATTAATAACGAGCCTTATATCGTGATTAAAGCCGACCATCATAAGATGGGGCGCGGCGGCGCGGTTTTAAAAACCAAATTGAGAAATTTGCTTAACGGCAATATTTTGGAGCGCACTTTTCAGGGCAACGAGAAGGTTGAAGCAGCGGCCACCGACACCGGCCAGGCCAATTATTTGTACAAGACTGACGTCGAAGCTATTTTCATGAATAATGAAACTTACGAGCAATTCAGCCTGCCCCTGGAGCAAATCGGCGATAAACTAAAATATTTAATTGAAGGCACTGATGTTGATATTTTATATTTTCAGGGCCGGCCGGCGGCGCTGAAACTGCCCATTAAGATTGCTCTAAAGGTTACCAGCGCTCCGCCCGGGGTTAAAGGCAACTCGGCCGGCAACGTCACTAAAACCGTTGAGCTGGAAACCGGCGCGCCGCTGAATGTTCCGATGTTTATTAATGAAGGCGAAGCCGTGATAGTCAATACGGATACGGGCGAATATGTGGGGCGAGCGTAAATAATTTGAATAATAAAAAACAGTCAGCCCTGGACTGACTGTTTTTTATTTATAATTCAAGCTTCAACTTCGCGCGCTTTAACTTCACTTAAGACTCGCTTTCTGATTTCTTTCATTAATTTTTTGTCGGCGCGCAAAAAGCGTTTGGCGTTTTCCCGGCCCACGCCCAGCTTAATCTCGCCGTAGCTGTAAGAATTGCCTGACTTACTGACCACATTATTAATCACGCCGGTATCTAAAAGGTCGCCGGAGATGGAAATGCCTTCATTATACATGATGTCAAATTCGCAGGCGCGGAACGGCGCGGCCACTTTGTTTTTCACCACTTTACATTTAACGCGGTTGCCGATAATTTTATCGCCTTGCTTGATTTGCGCCGCTCTTCTCACTTCAATCCTGACCGAGGAATAAAATTTTAAAGCCGTGCCGCCGGTGGTGGTTTCCGGATTGCCGAAAAAGACGCCGATTTTCATGCGGATTTGGTTAATGAAAATCACCACGGTTTTGGTTTTGGAAATGATGCCGGTGAGTTTGCGCAGAGCCTGGCTCATCAATCTAGCCTGCAGGCCCATATGCGAATCGCCCATGTCGCCTTCAATTTCTTTTTGCGGCACCAGCGCCGCCACCGAGTCAACCACCACTACGTCAACTGCGTTGGAGCGCACCAAAGTTTCCAAGATTTCCAAAGCCTGTTCGCCCGTGTCCGGCTGGCTGATCAATAATTCTTTGATGTTGATGCCGATGCGGGAAGCGTATTCCGGGTCCAGGGCGTGTTCGGCGTCAATAAAAGCCGCGATGCCGCCCAATTTTTGCACCTCACTGATGACATGCTGGGCCAGGGTGGTTTTGCCCGAGGCTTCCGGGCCGAAGATTTCAATAACGCGGCCGCGCGGCACGCCGTTGATGCCTAGGGCGATGTCCAAAGACAGGCAGCCGGTGGGAACGGCGTCAACGTCAGCCTTGACGGTTTCGCCGAATTTCATGATGGCGCCGTCGCCGAACCTGGTTTTAATCTGCTCCACCGCCGACTGAGCCGCCAGCATTTTTTCGTCAGATTCGCTCTTATCTTTGTCGGCCTTGATTTTATTGTCCATATTAGTAATTAATTTAATAAATTAAAAGAGGTTTACAATAATTTGTAATCCCCCTTATATCTATATAATAGACTATTTTGAATATGTTGGCAATTAAGAGATTATTCTTTAACTAAGACCTGTCTAATCACCGTATTATCGCGGCTATTTTTTTTATTGGCGGTTATGGTGATGATGTTAATGCCATTTTTGAGGCTGATAGTTTGGGAAAAACCGCCGTTTTTATCGGTTAAGACGGTTTGGCCGTTAATTATCAAGCTAGCCTCGGCTTCGGTGCGGCCGGTTACGAGTAAAGAGGTTTGATCGGTAGTTAAATTAGCCGCGGGGCTGTCTATAATTAATAAGGGCGGCGAAATTATTTTATTAACGCGGTAGCCGAGATAAACGAAACAAACGGCGACAATCAAAAAAATCAAAATATTCTTGACAATTTTCGGCATGGCTAAAAGGTAGCGTTTTTTTATAACCTGCTTGGAAAATAATTCTTTTTGCCTTTTGGGTTCGGCCAGATTGATTTCCTCCTCAAAGTCTTCGGCTAATTTTTTATAGTCCAGCCCCAAAAAAAGCGCGTATTCGCGCAAGAAATTTTTTCCGTAGACTCCGCGGGGCAGCTGGCTAAGTTCGCCTTTTTCCAAAAGTTCCAGATATTTAAGGTTGATGTTTATTTTTTTAGCCACCGCCTCCAGCTTAAGATTTTTGGTCTGCCGAGCGCTTCTTAGTTGTTCGGCCACGGTTTCGTGGTCCAGGTAGATTTTATTGGATTTAAAAAATTTCATGGACTATTAAACCAATTTGAGGTTGACCACTTGCCGCCCTCGGCTTTTTTTATGTCCAGGGCGGTATAGACCAGCTGAATTATCATATAACTGGTGAAAACTATTACCAAGCCGATGACCGCGCCGAGGATTGTCTGTTTGCCGCGGGTCACCCATTCTGGATTGCCGGCCGACAGCATCCACATCAGTCCGCCGGCCACGAAAGCGAGTAAAGCTAAAGAGCCGACGATGCCGAGAATAAATTCGGAAATTGTTATAGCCGTGCGAGCCATATCATTAAGCGTGTAGTTGCCGCAATTTGACGATTTGTCAGGGCATTCTGGGCCGGTTCGCTCTGGCAAAAGCCCTTCCGCGCTGACCGTTAAAATGGCAATAGAAAAAATATTAAAAACCAGCAGAAGTATAATTGAAAATTTAAATATTTTTAACATTTATTTTTTTCTGTCATTGCGAGCGACCGCAGGGAGCGAAGCAATCTCGCGAATGACGTGTTTTAACTATAGCCGCTAACTTTTATAAAGTTATATGTCCGTGAGATTGCTTCGTCGCTGTCGCTCCTCGCAATGACAATAATAAATATTATTGACTGCTGGCGTCCACCGTTTGGCCAACTTGATTAGCCGCCAGGTTAATTATTTTATCAATTTGGTCAGGGGTTAAAATGGCGTTATCTATCATCTGGGCAAAGATTTTTTCCATGGCGGCTGAATCCGCGCCCTTATACCAGCTTTTGGCCGTTAAGACCTGCTCGGCGAAAATTCCGACGTCTAAATCGTCAATTTGTTCGTTAACTAAGGCGCGCAAAGCCGTGGGTTTTTTAACTTTATCAAGGTAGGTTTTGACCTGTTCGGCCTTGGCGGCGAATTGAATGAAATCCCAGGCCTCGGCCGGGAATTGGCTTTTATTGGAAACGGTTTCCACCCAGTAATTGGCGAAATTTATCGGCGGATTGCCCTCAATCTGCGGCAATTTGGCTATGGCAAAATTTAATTTGGGGGCCTGGGCCTTAATCATCGGCAAGTGATAGGAATAGCCGAACATCATTGCCAGCTTGCCTTGCGCGAACATGTTTAACGAGTCGTCAGGCGTTTTGTTCCACGAGTAAACTTCTTTGGCCGGATTGGCAAAATCGGTGTAAAATCGCAGAGCTTCCAGCCCGGGGTTGTAGCTTCTATCCTTAATTGTCGTTGGAATCATGTTGAATTTTATCTGGCCCGCGTCATCCATCATCACCGCGCCGTTTTGCATCATTAAAACCGCTAAGATGTCGCTATAGCGTTCGATATTGGTTGAACCGCCCAGGGCGGCGCCGGCCTGGGTAATTTCTCCTCTGGCGTCTTGGGCGGAGAGTTTTTTGACGTTTTGTTGGAATTCAGTGTTCCAGTAGGCCGACGGCTGGGCGACGCCGGCGCTATTGAACAGGTCTTTATTGTAATACATGGCCAAAGTGTCAACGGACAAAGGCAAGCCGTGGACTTTATTTTCAACTTCTTTGGTTTCGGCGTTAACCGTTTCCCGGACCACGTCGTAATAAACCGTATCAACGAAATTATTTTTGACGTCATTCAGGCTTAGGCTTTTGGTAGTTCTTAGTTCCGGCACCACTTCTTTTTTTATCGCGCCTTTAGTCACGGGGTAAGCCATGGTGATGGCGGCGGGCATAGGCGCGATTTTGTTTTGGTATTTTTTAATCCAGGTGTTATGGAGGGAAAAAATATCCGGACCGCGGTCTTCGGCCAGAGCGTTTAAAAGCTCGCTTTCATATTCGCTATAGCGCAGTTTGCGGTAGTTGATGGTGATAAAAGGGTGCAGTTTTTTGTAATTGGCGATAATTTCATCAAAAGCATCTTGGCTGTCATAAACTCGCCAATAATTCAGCGTGACCGGTTTCATGGCTTCTTGGGTTTTTTGGTCAACCAGTTTACAGCCGAAGCCGGAGGTGAGGAGGAAAATGAAAAGCAGAGATAATATAAATAGTTTTTTGTTCATAGAAAATTTTGAGTGTTTATTATTTATATTATAACACAATCTTTTCTACTACTCCACTCTCGGCCGATATTGCAGGGCTTCGGCGATATGGGCGGTGAGAATTTTGTCTTCGCCCGTTAAATCCGCGATAGTGCGGGCTAGTTTTAAAACGCGGAAATAAGCCCGGGCCGATAAATGCATTTGGTCGACGGCTTGGTGGAGCAGTCTGGTTGAAGTGTTGTCGACCTGACAGAAACGCTTAACCGCTTCGGACGACATTTCCGAATTAGTGATGAAATTGGTTTGAGCGAAACGTTCAGCCTGTTTCAGCCTGGCCAGTTGCACCCGCCCTTTAATCGCGGCCGAACTTTCGGAGTCCGCGGTCGCCGCCAGTTTGGCAAATTTTATCCGGGGCACTTCAATATGCAGGTCAATCCGGTCTAAAATCGGGCCGGAAATTTTCTTTTTGTAATTTATGATTTGCCCGGCCGAGCAGATGCAATTTTTTTCGCCGTCGCCCAGATAGCCGCAGGGGCAGGGGTTGGTGGCCGCGATTAAAACGAACTTGGCCGGAAAACTTAAATTATTGGCCGCTCGGCTGACGTGAATGACGCCGTCTTCTAAGGGTTGGCGCAAATTTTCCAGCACCGAGCGGGGAAATTCGGCGAATTCGTCTAGGAATAAAACGCCGCGGTGGGCTAAAGAAATTTCGCCCGGCTTGGGCCAGGAGCCGCCGCCCACCAGGGCCACTCCCGAAGCCGTATGATGGGGCGTGCGGAAGGGCCGGGTGGTCATGAGCGCGGTCGCCGGCGGCAGTTCGCCGGCCACGCTGTAAATTTTAGTGATTTCCAAAGCTTCTTTTAAGGACAGGTCGGGCAAAATTGACGGCATGGTGCGGGCGATTAAAGTTTTACCCGCGCCCGGCGGCCCGCTCATCAGCATATTGTGCGCGCCGGCGGCCGCGATTTCCATGGCGCGCTTAACATGCTCCTGGCCCCTGATGTGCGCCATGTCAAACTCAATCGGGGCGTTAGAAAAATTAAATTCCGTATAAGGCGCGGCCGGAATCTGGTTTAACCCCTCTAAGTGCGCCACCAGCTCGATTAAGTTGTTAGCCGGGATGACTTCCAAGTCTTTAACCAATTTGGCTTCGGCCGCGTTGGCCGCGGGCACGAATAAAGAAGTTATGCCGCTGGCTTTGGCTTTAAGCGCAATCGGCAAGAGTCCGTTAATCGGCCTAAGCTCGCCGTTTAAAGCCAGCTCGCCCACGAACATGAGATTAGCGAAACTTTCCCGTTTGATTTTTTTGGTGGCGGCTAAAATACTAATAGCGATGGGCAGGTCGTAGCTGGGGCCTTGTTTTTTTAAATCGGCCGGCGCCAAATTAACCGTGACTTTTCTTTTGGGGAAATACAGCCCGGAATTTTTTACCGCGCTCCTGACCCGCTCCCGGGATTCGGACACGGCCGCATCCGGCAGGCCGACGACGGAAAAAGCGCCCAAAGGGTTATTTAAAATATCAGCTTCCACTTCCACCAACTCGGCGTCCAGTCCAACCACGGCGGCGGAAAGAATTTTTGAGGACATAAAAATTTATTGGTTCACCACCGCTTTGGCTTCATCCAGTTTAATGCTTAATAATTTTGAGACGCCGCTTTCTGCCATGGTGACGCCGTAAAGAATATTGGCGCGGCGCATGGAGGCGCGGTTATGAGTGATGACGATGAATTGAGTTTTGTGGGACAGGTCATCTAAAATTCTGGCTAACCGTTCCGAGTTGGCCTCGTCTAAGGAGGCGTCCACTTCGTCTAAAACCACAAAGGGTGTCGGATTACAGCTAATAATAGCGCAAATTAAGGCGATCGCCGTAAGGGCGCGTTCGCCGCCAGATAGCATGGCGATTGATTTGATTTTTTTACCTGGCGGCGTGGCCATGATTTCTATGCCGGCCAAGCCGGTGGCGTTATATTTTTGCAAATATTTTATCCGTTTTAAATTGTCAGCGTATTTGTCTTCGGCGGGCGCGGGCTCGGCCGCGGCTTCGGCAATTTCATCTTCCTCTTTTTCCGTTTGGTTTTCCATTAAGTCTTCGGTTAAGACTTTAATAATTTTGGCCTGCCCGCCGTTAAATAAAATCTTAAAATATTCTTCAAATTTGGCCGAGATGGTCTTTAACTGTTCGTCAAACTTTTCCTTAATAATCGCGTCCAGTTCTTTAATGATTTTTTCCAAAGAAGCAATGGCGCCGCTTAAATCATCGGCCTGATTTTTCAAATAATCGTAGCGTTCCTTGGTTTCAAGGTATTCTTTTTCAATTTCCGGATCAATTCCGCCGATTTGGTCGACCTGCCGTTTTAAAGAATTGATTTTTCCCAGAGCCGCTTCAACGTCCACCGGTCCGTCAAGCGATTTAGCCATCACTTCTTTTAAATTGCCATAGCTATTTCTGATTTCCGCTTCTAAATCTTCCAATTTAGTTTCGTAGCGCGTGGCGTTAACTTTCAGTTCATTAAGCTGGTTTATTAAGCCGTTAGTTTCAGTTTGCAAGGACTGAAGATTTTTTTGCAAAGCAAACAGCTTGGCGCGCTGCTGGCTTTCTTTGGCGCTAAAAGCGTTTAGCGCTTCTTTTAAGGAGTTGATTTTTTCATCTAATTCGGCGGCTTGTTGTTTTAGCCGGCCGGCGGCCGCCTCTTTGCCGCCGGCCTTAATCGCGCCCTGGTTGTCTTTTAGTTTATTTTCAATGTCGTTAAGTTCCCTTTCTAATTGAGCGGTTTTTTCTTTTAACAGCTTGACCCGCTCGCTTCTGGCGGAAATGCGGAAAGTGCTTTCATTGATTTTTACCATAATCTCTTCCTTTTCCGCCGTTAAAGCCATTAATTTTTTTTGCGTTTCGGCCAGATTTTCTTTTTCCAACTCGGCGCCGGCTAGCCCTAAAATCAGCTTAACTTTCCGCCGGATTTGCTTGATGATATTTTTAATATTGGCTAAATCGTCGCTGGTTTCCGATTGTTTCAGTAGTTCATTTAAGCTTTTAAGTTCTTGATTAATTTTTCCCAGGCCCTGGCCGGCGGCGCTTGAGCTGGATTTAAGCAGTTCCTGATTGAACTGGTTTATTTTAGAATTAATCGTCTCTTTTTCTTTTTCCAAATCAACTAAAACCTTTTTTTCCCGTTCAATATTTTTTTCCAACCCGGTGGTTTCTTCGTCCGTGTTGAGCCGGTCTTTTTTAATTTCCCCGGATTTGTTAACTAGCCAGGACAGGTCAAACTGGCCGCTTGATTCCAGCTTGACTTCCAACTCGGCCTCTAATTTGGCCAGTTGCTTATTAATTATTTCTTTTTGGCTTTGCCGCTCATTTAATTCTTGCTGCCGGGAGCTGAATTCAAGGTTGGTTTGGCTTTGCTGCTCCAGCTGGTTTAACTCGCGGTTAAGATTGGCGCCTTTTTTTTCTTTCTCCTGTTTTATTTTTTCTATTTCCAAGAATTTTTTGTTGTAGTCATCAAATTTTTCTTTGATTTCATGCCAGATTTTAGAGTAATAGCTGACTTGCAATTCTTTCAGCTCGGCGCCAATCTCGTGGCGGCGTTTTAATTTATTGACCTGGCGAGTCAGGCTCCTTAGGCGCGGCTCAATTTCCGAGAGCAGCATGGCGGCCTGGTTCAGGTTTTCGTAGCTATTAATCAATTTGTTAAGCGAGTCGTCCCGCTTAAGCTGGAACTGCTTGACGCCGGTGGCTTCGTCAAAAAATTCTTTTCGTTCGGCCAAAGTGGTGTTTAAAAAGCCCTCGACCATGCCTTGGCCGATGACGCTATAAGTTTTTTGCCCGAAGTTAGCTTTGGCCAGAAGAATTTGCACGTCAGCCAAGCGGACCCGGCCATTGTTAAGCAGGTATTCGCTCAAGCCGTCGCGGTAAAGCCGGCGGGTTAAAACCACTTGCGAGTAATCAAGCGGCGCCTGGCGGTCTTCGTTGTTTAGATAAAGCGACACCTCGGCCATGCCTAAGCGGTTTTTTTTATCCGTGCCGGAAAAAATGATGTCTTCGCTTTTTTTGCCGCGCAAAGTTTTCATGCTTTGCTCGCCCAAAGCCCAGCGCACGGCGTCGGCGATATTGGATTTGCCCGAACCGTTGGGGCCGACAATCGAAGTGATGCCGCGCAAGTCACGGCCCAGCAGGCCGGGGAAAACCAAAGTATTTTTATTGGCGAAAGACTTAAAGCCCTGGATTTCCAGTTTTTCCAAATACATAAATATTTAAAGCCCTCTTTAATTAAGAGGGATGAGGGTGATTTATAATTATATTATAGCAAAGTTTTAATTAAACAAAAACACCGCCTTAGAGTCCGGCGGTGTCTTTGTTTTCCCCATGCTCGCCTTACCAATTTAGATGATAAAGCAGGAGAGGGAGCTGTGCCAATTAGGCATTTTTCTGTTTTTGGTTTCAGCTGGATAATTAACACAGCCTTCATATGTTTTTATGACATATGTTTTATTATTTTTTTAGTCCTCCTATTTTTTTGTCAAGGTGCCAAGTTCGCGGCATTTATTTGTTTGAGCCGCGATATGTTAATTGATTATTGATACATAGGTCAGATGCAAAACTGACGCGCCCGCGATAACAACAAAAAAAGCAATGGACAAGCTAATAAAGAGTCCAGACCAGCTGAACTCCTGCTCCACTGCTTTTTTTCTTATGGTATTGTAATATTTCCAGCCAACTCGCTCCAGATTGAAGCAATTGGCCTGATTTTTCGCTAATGGCATTTTGTTTCGATTTTTGTTTTTATTATAGAGTTTATTTTTAACCCCATGACTATATTTTAGCAAAAATTTTTGATTTTGTCAATGCGCCGCGGTAATG
>Ga0210014_1000850_pt1 | contig 24345 bp, 18 predicted proteins | sample CryGeymeta201519_FD_183983 | JGI IMG/M metagenome (GOLD analysis project Ga0210014, IMG submission 183983) | Groundwater microbial communities from Crystal Geyser aquifers in Utah, USA - Crystal Geyser metaG 2015-19 (SPAdes) (version 2) | ecosystem: Environmental > Aquatic > Deep subsurface >...
GTTACGAATCGCCATGATTTGCTTCTTTACGACCCGCTTGTGGCAGGTGTATTTCACCGCTGGGTCTTGTTTGCGAACCTCAACCATCAACCTGTCCAACACCCGTTCGGCATCCCCCAGTAACTGGCTGTCCCATGGCTGGTGGATCAGCGTTGCCGTCACCGTGCTGTCGATCCTTGCCTGCTTGAACATTTCAATACGCCGGGACAGTGCATCCTTCACCCCGCAAGCGGGTGCAGCGGCTGATGCGCATGCTGGGCCTGGCGGGGATGGCACCGGGACCGAATGCCAGCCGCCCGCACCCGCAGCACAAGGTTTATCCCTACCTGTTGCGCGGCGTGGTGGTGAACAGACCGAATCAGGTGTGGAGCACCGACATCACCTACATCCGGCTGGCGCGGGGCTTTGTGTATCTGGTCGCCATCATCGACTGGTACTCTCGGCGCGTACTGAGCTGGCGCATCAGCAACACCATGGACACGGCGTTTTGCGTGGACTGTTTGGAAGAAGCTTTACAGCGGCATGGCAGCCCGGAGATATTCAACAGCGATCAGGGTAGCCAGTTCACCAGTGACGCGTTCACCGGAGTGCTCAAAGCCCGAGGCATCGCCATCAGCATGGATGGACGCGGTCGGGCGCTGGACAACATCTTCGTCGAGCGGCTGTGGCGCAGCGTGAAGCATGAGGACGTGTATTTGAAGGGCTACGCCAACCCGATGGAGCTGATGATCGGGCTGACGGAATACTTTGTGTTTTACAATGAGGAGCACCCGCACCAGTCACTGGGCAACCGCACGCCGGCGGATGTGTATGCAACGACCACTGGCGGCGGGGCGAGGATCGTGGACAAGTTCAGCAAGAATGGGGCAGCGCCAGGCAGCTGCGTGAAGGACGGACTGGCTAGCTTAAACTAGACGCATTTCTGTCTTGACGATGGGGTTCACTATAACAATCAATGGCTTGAAAGTAATCGTACGCATTTCCACCGGGTTTTTCCACTACAAAATCACGTTTTATCAAATAAAATCAGATCGTTACGTTTCTGGATGAGAACTAACTCGCAAAGAGAAATCTAATGTCATTCCAGGCGTAGCGATTGCCACGGCATTGATGCCGCCGTTGTGTACTGCTGGGTATGGCTTAGCGAATGGCTCGATGGCGATGTTTTTCGGAGCGTTCTATCTGTTTTTTATCAATGCGGTATTTATTGCTTTCGCTTCATTTTTGCTGGTCGGCTATATAGACCCACCACACAAACGATTGATTAGCGAGGAATTGGAACGCAAGTTCAAACGCTATATTTACGCTTTTGTCTTTCTCACCATGATACCCAGCATTTACTTGGCCTACGGGCTAGTGACCGCAGAAATGTTCAATGCCAGGGCAAATGCGTTCCTCAAGAAAGAGATGGTTTTTGAGAACAGCTATATCGCCAAACAACAGCTATCGGCCAACGCGCGCACGATCGAAGTCACGCTCATTGGTGCCAAAATTGATGAAGAGAAAATGACAAAAATTGCCAAAAAATTGGAAAGTTACGGACTAGGATTTACCAAGTTGGTCGTACACCAAACAGGAATCAAGGAATTGGATGAGGCGACATTGAAGAATACCTTGCTGGGAGACGTGGCCAACAGTAATCGGCGGGTTTTTGAAGTCAACAATAATCGGCTACAGGGTTTAGAGGCTGAAGTGGCTATGCTAAAAACTGAAAAAATTCAGTTGGCTGAAAAAGCCAAAGATGAAGAAAAAATATTTGCCGAATTAGTCGCACAATATCCGAGTGTCGAGAATATGGCACTCTCCAAGGCAATCGAAAATCAGGTCGCCACAGCCGATCCTGATTCGATTTTGTTGGTTCACATTACCGCGAAGAAATCATTTTCAAGGGGGGATCAAAAACGAATAATGGCTTGGTTAAAAGTTCGGGTTGGCGTTGAAAAAGTCAGGCTTTCGTTCAGCAAGCCGTGATACGTTCGTACAAAAACATGTTTTTAATCCGCAAGTTACTCCGTTTTTCTGAGTGACACAGCCAAAGTACCCGAACGGATATGCAGATCTCGTTGTGGGAAAGGTATTTCGATATTGCGTTTGCTGAGTTCGTCCTCGATTGCCCAAAGATAGAGTGCTTGCGTTTTTCCAGGTGATGAAATGGATTCTGAACCAACCCACACCACCAGCTCAAAATCAAGACTGCTTTCGCCAAACTTGACCAGCCAGGCATCTGGCGCACGATCCTTACTCGTTTCTGTTCCCGCCACGCGATGGGCTGCGGCGATGGCGGCTTCTTTCACCAAATTTTTATCCACACCGTAGGCGACACCAAAAGGAATGTGCAGACGGCGAACTCTTTCGCCCAGCGTCCAGTTGACCACGCGCCCACTGATAAACTCCGAGTTGGGGACGATGATGTCTATCAAGTCAGTGGTTGTCACGCGCGTGTAGCGTAAATTGATTTCGGTGACTTTGCCCATCACCCCAGATTGCAGATCAACAAAATCATCCACCTTGATGATTTTTTCAATCAAGATGATGATGCCAGAAACAAAGTTGCTAATGATGTTTTGCAAACCAAAGCCAACTCCCACGCCTATCATTCCGCCCAGCACAGCAAAGTTGGTCATGTTGAAACCAAGATAAGCCATTCCTAACGCCGCGCCAATAATCCAGACCAGATACCGACCAATGCGGCTGATGGCATACCAGCCAGGACTTGCTTTCCCTCTTGAGTCCGCACCAACCCTGACGATGGAGTATTCAAAGAACAGCCCTGTGCGCCAAACAAAAAACAGCATGAGCAGCAAACCCAAGGCTCTCATCAAATTCATTTCATTGCCAGAAATCTCGAACCACGGCATCAAGGAAATTACTTTTAATAGGGCTAATCCTTGCAACAAAAAATCCATATAACCTCCTGTTATTTGTAATAAATATTAGCAAGTTTCTTTGCTATTTGGGCTTGTACAACAGGGGCGATACCGATGATTATCGGTCGGTATGCGCCGCGCGTTTTAATCTGCTGGTTTGGAATAAGATGAAATGGAGATACGCATATGTTGCAATGCTCTTTGATAACGCATTTTGGCCGCCGATGTACCAATGCTCAATACCTCGGCGACCTCGTCGAAATCAAGGTCTGCAAACAAACGTAGCAACACGACCATTCGTTCATCGGCAGGTAAAGTTGCCAGCAATCGGTCTGCATCAATACGAGTTGCAGTGCTTGCCTCATGGCTACCCTCATCACTGCTATCGGGTAAATTCTCAGTGTCCTCTTCCTGTCGCATGCCGCGCTTACGCAAATGATCGAGACACTGGTTGGCGGTAATCCGCCACAACCACGATGTAAAAGCAGCCTCCCCCCGAAAGCGGGGTAATTGAAAAAAAACCTTGAGCATCACTTCTTGAGCCAAGTCTTCTGCCTCAGCACGATCTGTCACCCAACGCCGACAAATCCCGCGCAGGCGCGCGCCATGCCGCAACATTAATTGCTCGTAAGCTCCAGTACGATAAGGTAGTTCTTGCTGTGCTTGCTGCACCAGCGCGGCATCATTCATTTCACCTTGAATCTGAAACTTGGTCAGTACTCACCCCTCTCAGGGACGCTCAATCAAGAACGTTTCGGAGGTTAAGTGCGAATTGGCAACCATCATCATGCGACCGTCAGCTAGGCGCAGGCTGGTTTTGACCGTACCCACCTCAAGTACTGTGGCAATAACGCCATTCCATTCGATGCGATCGCCTTCTTCGAGGATATCTCGTATATACACGCCGCTGACAATTTCCCCAGACAAGGTGCGTGTGCCGATACCCAGTGACAAGGCGAGAGCCACCCCGATCGCGGCAAGCATGATAACGATGACCTGTTGTAGCAAAAGAAGCCGAATGTCGAGCTGATCCACCGCCAATACCACTACCAAAGCGGCAAGTAAGCCCATGCTCATGCGCTGTAACGTAGGGGCGTACTCGATATCCGCATTATCAGCGGCATTGCGTACCAGATTGGATAGTAATTTTGCCGCCACCAGCCCCAATACCAGCACTCCAATTGCCGCTACAAATTTCGGTAGAAACAACAACACCTTGGATACGACCGCGCTGGCCGCCGTCAAACCCAGCGCATCCGCAGCAGAAATTGCGAAAGCCAGCAGTACAAAAATATAAGCGATACTACCAAGTACGCCTGAGACAGACTGAGCAATACCAGCATTGCGCAAAAAATTGCCCAATCCAGACTTTTCCGCCAAACGATCCACACCAAGCCGTGCCAATACCCCGCGTAACACCCATGCAACCAGTTTGCTCAGGACAAAACCTGCCACCAACAACATCAATGCGCCTAACAAATTAGGCGTTAATACCGCAATACGCTGCCCTAGTGCGATAAGTGGTTCTGTTAGCCAGCTCCAAGTTAGAGTGAGTTGTTCCATTTATTTTGTCTCCCTGTAGATATTTGTTGTATTGAGTTATCGGGGGTGTGAGCGACGGGTGTTCGTGACAGTCGGGGCACAAAGACAGGCGAGTGCAAGCCAAATACGTCCCAACATAAATCCAGCCACATTACGCACGGCAAGTCGCCTCCGCGCTTTTCGTAACACAGGACGTATTGCAAAAACTTCGTCCGAAGCAGCCTGTCGCCATTCGGCGCGGAGCATAGCCTCAATTCCACGATCCGTATCCAGCATCGAATTTCCCCCACATTCATCTAAATAAACCTTAACGAACAAGTCCGTCACTATATAAGACGTATCAATCACCAGATTAGTCACGGGCTAGTCAAAATATTTTTTGTTTGGTGTTTTGGTCATAAGTCAATCTGTCGTCGAACCATAAGGTTACAAACTTAACCCCGCAGCAGCTTCGTTGACTAGTTCTCATCCAGAAACCGCCTGAATTTCAAGCATCGACCATCGGCCGATTTTTTGGCCGCTGGGAATTCGGGTAATTTTCGTTATAAAAAGCCGGATTTTACCCAATGGCCTCATCCGTCTCGTTTTTTGCTAATTTGCGGGCGTACTCATTCCGCCTTGCTGGCCATTCTCTGTTACAAGCCCATCTCAACTTGCTATAAGGTCTGTCGCGACAGCCGCGCGAACACTTTAAAGTTGTACGCCAATACCGCCGACATCACGTAAGCCTTGAAATGCTCCAACCCGCGCCAAGTGCAGCGATCCAAACCAAACACCCGCTTGAGCATTGAGATGTTTCCCTCAATCCCGGCGCGGAAGCGTTTGAGCTTCTTGTAAACATATTCGCTGCCGGTCGTCTCTTCAATCTTCATGCCGCGTTTCTTCGGCAATCCCACCGCCTTGATGCCCAGCGCTTTGGCCGCGCTGATATTGTCGCTGCTGGCATAACCTGCGTCCGCAGCCACCTGGCGCGGTAATTTTCCGTAGCATTCCTCGATGCGCTTGATCATTGGCAGCAACCGGCTGCTGCCTGCCGGATTGCCCTCCTCAACGGCCACATCCAACACCATGCCGCGCATACCTGTGGTGAGATTCAGCTTGTGTCCGTACTGCGTATCGCGCCTGTCCTTGACGATGATGTCGGTGTGCGGTTCAAACACGCTGACCACCTTCTCGCTCGCCGCAACCTTTTCACCCTTGATGACTCGCCGCACCGCCTGATCAATCACGCATACAGCCAATCGGACATAGTGTTCGGCTCGTTTCAGCCAGTTCTCACTTTGTTGCTGCGCCGCGAGTTGAGCTTGTACAGCCCCCAATGTGTGTTGCACGTTGCGAATCAGTTTGCGGTAATGCACGCGACGCGTCTCTTCGCCTTTGCAGTTGCGGATTGCCATAATGTGTTTCTTTACTACCCGTTGATGGCAGGTATATTTCACCGCCGGGTCTTGTTTGCGAACTTCAATCATCAGCCTGTTCAATACCCGTTCGACATCCCCCAGTAACTGGCTGTCCCATGGCTGGTGGATCAGCGTTGCCGTCACCGTGCTGTCGATCCTTGCCTGCTTGAATGTTTCAATACGCCGGGACAGTGCATCCTTCACCAGCGACTGACTGATACGCTCCCACGTTTCACCGCGAATCAGGCCAATCACGCCCTGCAAGGCAGAATCCGTTGGACTCAAGCCGTTCGGCAAACGAACAAAGGCCGCAGCTGTCGCCGAGTCCGATACGTGAAAGGCCAATTCCTCGTAAGTCCATTGCCGGTGCTGCTTTAGAATGCCGCAGCGCAAGATCGACTCGATACTCATGCCATTGCGTCCGGTCGGCTTGAGTTGCGCACGCTGCACATCGGCCGATACCCAATCCAACGTATCCAAATGCCCATCCAACCAATCGGATACCGCTTTCAATTCCTGGCCAATTTCGTGTTTTGAAAAGGCTTCGTATATACTCATCTGGTGTGTGCGTTTGGCACGCATTTTGGAACCCCCGGTGTTTTTGTTTGTTGTTTACAATCAATGGCTTGAAAGTAATCATACGCATTTCCACCGGGTTTTTCCACTACAAAATCACGTTTTATCAAATAAAATCAGATCGTTACGTTTCTGGATGAGAACTGACTAGGAGTCTGTCGGAATTAAAGGGAATCTGCTGCAATTCCGCTAGGACGGTGCATATTTGCGAGCAGCAGGCTTTGCCTGCTTGTATCTTTGCTACCATTTTTTAAGTTTGACAGACACCTAGGGCGGATTGCAAAGTATTTACAATCGCATTGTGACGAAATACGGCACGCGACCGTCTTAACAGAAGACCGACTGTTGTCGGTTAAAATGTTCAATTAATCCAAGAGGTCACAATGTCCACAACCATACTCGTCATCGGACTGATGGTGTTTTTCGCACACTTTTTATCCTTACAGTTCAATCGCACCAACATCCCGGATGTGTTGGTGTTGATGCTCATTGGTATTGTGATCGGCCCGTTGATGGGACTCGTCACCCCCGATGACTTCGGCAAGCTGGGTTCTCTTATCGCCACCATTGCGCTGGTGGTTATTCTGTTCGAGAGTGGTACGTCGCTTGATTTGAATGTGCTGGGCAAATCATTGGCGACCACTGGGATGTTAGCAATCAGCTGTTTTTTATTAACCTTATGCGTCGTCGCCGCGCTTGCTTATTTTGCGCTGGGTCTGGCACTACTCCCTGCGTTCTTGCTCGGCATGACAGTAGGCGGCACTTCTGCCGCCGTAGTTATTCCAATGGTTAATGCGCTCAAACTGGGTGAGAAAACTTCTACTGTATTGGTACTGGAATCCGCCTTGACTGATGTGCTGTCCATCGTCGGCGTTTTTGCCTTGCTGCAAATATATACATCAGGTGGCGTAGATCCTGGAAAGTTGCTCGGCAGCGTACTGTCGGCACTCATTTTTGCGGCGGTCATTGGTTTTCTGGGAGGTATAGGCTGGCTGTTGGTGCTGGGCAAGGTGCGTAACTTTCCCAATACGATTTCCTCAACCCTGGCATACGTGTTTATTCTGTATGGTGTCACGGAGGAGCTGGGATTTTCGGGCGCGATCGCGGCACTTGCGTTGGGTATTACCCTAACTAATTTTGAAAAATTTGGCCTGCACCATATCCAGCATCTCGACCGTAAAATTGAGCCGCTGAGTGAATCAGACATCACTTTTTTCCAGGAGGCCGTATTTTTGCTAAAAACCTACTTCTTCGTGTATCTGGGTATTTCCATCCATTTTGGGGCGATGCAGCTTGCACTCACCGCCTTGGGAATGATATTGCTGATTTACGCCTTGCGCATACTATTGACTCGACAAGTGTTTCGCAATGATGAGTTTACGCCACGTGATGCGGCAATCACCGCCATCATGGCACCCAAGGGACTGGCGGCAGCGGTGCTGGCTTCATTGCCGTTGGAATACGGTGTCATTGGCGGGGAAACGATACGCGACATCACATACATGGTGGTACTGATCAGCATTACACTTACCGCGCTACTGGTTATCGTCTATCCCGCATCACCCGTACAACGCGTGTTCGCCTCCCTGCTGGGCAAGTCATCAAAACCCGCAACTGTGCCAGAAATACCGGTTGATTCATCGAATGGAGACAACTAAATGATCGTCACGCTGTTAACGCTCGCCAGCATTCTGTTTCTGGCACTGCAACTGGAAGAAAAACTCAATGTGCCTTCGCCGCTGGGATTGATTGCGCTGTCATTCGTCGCACACTACACTTTCCAGGGCATCCCCGTTCTGACTGGGGATGCCGAACATTTTGCAACGCTGGTCATCTTCCTGTTGCCTATTTTGCTGATCTCCGATTCCCTGGAAGTCAAAGTCGCCGATTTGAGGCAGCACGCTGTGAGTCTGTTATATCTGACGGTGGTGTCGGTGGTGCTGTCAGTGGTCGCGGCACTTTCACTCGCGGATTGGTTATTTGCCGACTACGCGCTCTCCTCTGCTGCGGTTATCGTGTTGTTTGCCATGGTGCTGGCGACCGACCCCGTGTCGGTGGTGAGTATTTTTGCCAAGTTTGAGCTACCGCACCGATTGAAAATTCTTGCCGAAGGGGAGAGCCTGCTCAATGATGCGACCGCACTGATCATATTTGTATTCGTGGGTTTGTACATGTTGGGCGGCGGTGAAATTGGCGTGGCTTATTTAACCGAAATCAGCGGCGAGGTCGTATTTGGTTCGGTAGCGATAGGCAGCGTGATTGGTTTTATCGGCTTGTTTGCCATGAAGTCCACACAGAATCGCATCGCCGAAATGATGGTGCTGGTTATTACAGGTTACGGTGCGTTTGAGATTTCAGAACATTTTTATACTTTGCTGAATCTGTTGGGAGGACATTCCCATCTGCATTTATCAGGAATTTTATCCTGTATTTTCGCTACCATTACGGTCAATCATGTGTTGACACGGGCGATGGATGAGGAAAATCAGCAGGTAGCTGAAGCGGAAGCCGAGTTGCAACAGGTCGCCACGAACAGCGATGGTGCATCAGGCGTGATCAATAACTTGTTGGGTCGTATCAAAGCGACTTTCGAGGAAAAAGAACGTCATCTGCGCACCAAGGAAGACGTACAGCTATTAGCGATGGTCGCCAACACCATTCTGTTTGTCGCCATGGCCGAGATGATTGATCTCGATTTGTTGTGGAAATATCGAGTGGAAATCGGCGTGATGTTTCTTGCGACCACCGTCATTCGCGGCGTGATGATGGCACTGTTCGCCTGGTTAGCCAATAAAACCGAAAAAATGGTGGACATCAGTTTTCGCTGGTGGGGGGTGTTGACCTTCGCGGGTATCAAGGGGGGGTTATCTATCGTAATGCTCACCATGATTCCTGCTTCATTTGAATATCTGGAAATGTTCAAGGCGGTTGTCATTGGCGTAATCATGCTCTCGACCTTTCTGTACTCCATGATGCTGATGCTAATCATCGGCAGAAATAAAGAACATTTCCGAGCGGAAAAACTCGCGGAGCATCCCTGAGTTGGGTTAAATTTTTCGCCCCCTCAATTTTATCTGGAAACTCAATGGACATTTATCTTGCCGAGTTAGTGCGGCATCCTTATTTTTTCAAAGCGTTGCAAGCGATTATTGCGATTATTCTGATCAAATTGCTGGTGCTATTTTCCAGCAGAGCTGTCGTCACGCATATTGAGGACAAGGACTTGCGCTACAAATCGCGCAAGCTACTTGGAATGCTGGGTTATCTGGCAATGTTCGCTATCGCCATGATTATCTTCAATGAGCAGATGTCCAACATTACCGTCATTATCGGCGCGCTCGGCGTGGGGGTTGGATTCGCATTGCGTGAAGTCATACAAAGCCTGATGGGTTGGCTCGTCGTCTCGTTCTGGGGGCTGTACAAGCCAGGGGAGCGTATTCAGATTGGCGGCATCATGGGGGATGTCATTGACATCTCGCCACTCAACACCACCGTGATGGAATGTGGTGTTTGGGTCAAGTCGGATATGTATAACGGCAGGCTGGTCAGAGTCTCTAACAGCGTTGTATTCAAGGATCCAGTCATCAACTACAGTGCCGATTTCCCTTTTCTGTGGGACGAAATTGTAATCCAGATACGCACCGATTCCGATCACCGCCTGGCGCGTCGCATCCTCAACGAGGCCGCCTTGCAATGCGTGGGAGACGTTGACAAAGAATCCAGCAAAGCCTGGCGGACTTTCGCACAACATTATCGCGTCGAGGATGCCCAGCTCACCCCACAGGTCACGATGAGTTTTGATGCGAACTGGTTGGAGCTTACCTTGCGTTTCGTGGTTGACTGCCGCTCGCGCAGAGCAACCAAGGACAAGCTATTCACGCTGATTCTCGATGGAATAGAAGCATCACAAGGTCAGGTGAGAATTGCTTCCGCATCCATGCAAATCACTGAATTTCCACCACTCGCCTCGAATGAGGTCGTTAGGAAGTTATATGATTAAGCAAAATTTACCCCGGGCCGCATGGCGCGACAAGGTTCATATCATCATATTTGGTGCGGATACACCAGCGGGCAAATTATTCGATATTGTCTTGGTGATTTCTATTTTTGTCAGTGTGTTGGCAGTCACGCTGGATAGCGTACCTTCGATACATGCCAACTGGAAGCAGTCGCTACTCATCATTGAATGGGTGACCACCATCCTCTTTACCCTCGAATATTTCGCCAGACTGGCATCGGTAACAAAACCGTCCGTGTATGCGTTCAGTTTCATGGGAATTGTGGATTTGTTATCCACACTGCCCAGCTACATTGGCCTATTCATGGGCGGGGCAAACTACGCGATGGCACTGCGCCTGTTGCGTTTGTTACGCATCTTTCGTGTGCTGAAACTTTCCTCCTATCTGGAGGAAAGCCATGTTATGACACATGCCTTAGCGGCGAGCAAACGCAAACTATTGGTTTTTTTGATGACTATCCTCACCTTGGTGATGATATTGGGTACGCTGATGTTTGCTGTAGAAGGACCTGAAAATGGCTATACCAGCATCCCCGAATCCATCTATTGGGCGGTTGTCACTCTAACGACGGTCGGCTATGGCGACATCGCGCCCAAAACGCCACTGGGTCAGTGCATTGCTTCGCTGGTGATGATTTTGGGTTACACCATTATCGCTGTACCCACTGGCATTGTGACTGCCGAACTAACCCACTCTCAAACTCAACTCAATCTGACTGTTGCCTGTCCTCGCTGTCTGCTTGAGGGTCACGCACACGATGCCGCCTATTGCCGTCGTTGCGGCGCACGGCTGTTAAGCCAATAATTTTTTCGTCAGGAACAAAAATATGCTCAGAAATCTCACGCTTATCGCCAGTCTGCTGGTTGCCATTCTAACACCGACAGAAGAGGCTACAGCCGTTGCGGCATCTTCTGTCGCATCCGACCTTTCATCCAGCAGTCAGGTAGTCGGCTCTTCTGCTGCCACTGGACATGTCGTCACCTTGGCAAACACGGAAGTATTTGTAGTTCAGACCAGTCCCATTGCATCTCTGTCGCCATCCGCGCGCGCCGCTTTGATTCAACAAAATATTCAGAATTTTGCCGACAGCGGGCGAGATGTAAAGCAACTGCTTATCACGACAAAATCGGAAGGCGAGGTAATCGGCGATGGTGAGTCAGCATTGCTGGTCATCACGAATCAGGATGCCCAGCTCGCAGGGAAGCCCACCATAGAACTAGCTCAAGAGGTGCTGCAGAAATTGCAAACTGCGCTGCCAATTTATCGTACCAAGCATACTTGGCAGGTATATGGCGTGAGCGGGGTTTATACGCTGTTATCTATTTTAGGTCTGTGGCAGGCACTGTACTGGAACAAGCGTGCTTTTGTATGGCTGGCAAACCGAATGCGTCTGATTCGTACACACTGGAAAAACGGCATTCGTGTTAAAGAAGTGGAAGTGGTATCCGTACACCGTATCGAAAAGTTGGCCATGCTGGCTTTGCGCGCGCTGCGTATTTTTGTGGTGCTGCTGTGTCTATATTTCTTTTTACCCCTGATCCTCAGCTTCTTTCCTGAAACGCGCCAACTGGGTGGAACGATTTTTGGCTATTTCCTAACCCCGTTCAAAACCATCTTTTTTACGGTCATAAAATATATTCCGAATCTGTTTTACATTTTTGTGATTGGCGTAATCGCCAGCTATGTTTTGAAATTGTTCGCCTATCTGTTTAATTTGATTGAGCAGGGTGTATTAAAATTCGACTGGTTCTATAACGATTGGGCGCGTCCAACCTACCAAATCGTGCGTTTCCTGGTTATCATTACGGCCTTAATCAGTGCTTACCCTTACATCCCCGGATCAAGTTCAGAAGCCTTTCAAGGTGTTGGTCTCGTGTTGGGAGCCATTATTTCGTTCGCCTCATCGTCGGCCATATCCAATATCGTGGCGGGCATTATCCTGACTTATACCCGCGCATTCAGATTGAATGACCGCATCAAGGTGGGCGATACGATCGGTGATGTGGTTGAGAAGACCTTGCTGGTTACGCGCGTCAAGACCATCAAACATGTCGTCGTGACGATCCCCAATTCTTTGGTGATGGGCGCACAGATTGTCAATTACAGCACTTCCGCCACAGAAGGCGCAGGTGTCATCCTGCATACCTCCGTTACAATTGGCTACGACGTACCGTGGCTGCAAGTTGAAGCCTTGTTGGTTGCCGCTGCCCTTGATACCAAACAATTGCTAAAACAACCCCAGCCGTTCGTGTTGCAGACTTCACTCGATGATTGGTACGTCGCTTACGAAATCAACGCTTACACCCAGAAGCCTGAACATATGGCGGAGATTTATTCTGACCTGCACCGCAATATTCAGGAAAAATTCAATGCCGCCGAGGTAGAAATCATGTCCCCTCATTACATGACTTTACGTGACGGGAATGCTTCTACTGTACCCAGCGTATTGTCTGGGGTTGGCTATAAGTCACCGTCATTCCAAATTAACGTGCATGACAAATGCCACCCTTAATAATCCTAAAAACGGCGGTTGACCACTTTACTAAGTTTATAACTCAATGATTTTTATTGATATTTTTTAATATAATACATTCTCCTATTAGGTGAGTTCGCTACGTGTCGGAGTACCGTTCTTAGGATAATGAAACTCGCCATGCCCGTTTCTTCCCTACCCACCTCCCCCGCAAGGGAGGGGGAGGTGGCAGATCGAGTGCAATAAACAATAAGGTACAATGGTCGCCTTGATTCAACCTGCCAGAATCCTTTCTAGCTGTTGTTTGTTCACCTGTTAACCCGCCCCCGCATTTTTCAAACTTATCATATGAGCTGCCGCGTTCATCGAGACGGCGCTATTTTTTGGAGCGAAACCCATGAATATCAAAAATCTGGCGGAAGCCAAGACCAATATTCTCAGCGGCCTCACGGTCGCCTTAGCCCTCGTGCCCGAAGCGATCGCTTTCGCTTTGGTGGCGCACGTTCACCCGCTGGTGGGTTTGTATGCCGCGTTCATGGTAAGCCTGATTACCTCGCTGATCGGCGGTCGTCCCGGCATGATTTCGGGCGCGACGGGCGCGCTGGCGGTGGTGATGGTGGCACTGGTGGTGCAGCACGGGGTGGAATATCTGTTCGCCACCGTGGTGCTGATGGGCGTGTTTCAAATCGTTTTCGGCCTCGCCAAGTCCGGTAAATTCATCCGCATGGTGCCGCATCCGGTGATGCTGGGTTTTGTGAACGGGCTGGCGATTGTTATTTTCCTGGCGCAGATGAATCACTTCAAAGTCACCGCTGCGAACGGCACGACGAGCTGGATGACGGGCGCGCCGCTTTACACCATGCTGGGGCTGATTGCACTCACCATGGCGATTATCTATCTGTTGCCCCGTCTGACCCGCGCGGTTCCTTCCACGCTGGTCGCCATTGCCAGCGTTTCGGCACTGGTGATTTTTGCCGGGCTGGAAACTAAGACCGTGGGCGACATGGCTTCCATCAAGGGCGGCTTGCCACAGTTCCACCTGCCGGATGTGCCGTTCAATCTGGAAACCTTGCAGATCATTCTGCCGTACAGTCTTATTTTAGCGGGTATTGGCCTGATCGAATCGCTGCTGACGCTGAACCTGATAGACACCATGACCGACACGCGCGGCAAACCGAATCGCGCCAGTGTCGGGCAGGGGATTGCCAACGTAGTGACGGGATTTTTTGGCGGCATGGGCGGCTGTGCGATGATAGGCCAGAGCATGATTAACGTGACCAACGGGGCGGTGAAAAACATTTCCGGCATCGCCGCCGCATTGTTTCTGCTGTGCTTTATTGTATTCGCCTCAAGCTGGATCGAGATGATTCCCTTGGCTGCACTGATCGGCTTGATGTTCGTGGTATCGGAAAAAACCTTCGAGTGGGGTAGCTTGCGCTTGTTCGGCAAAGTGCCGACCGCCGACATTCTGGTGGTGGTGACGGTCGCCACCGTGACGGTGTTCACCGATCTGGCGATCGCCGTGATCGTCGGGGTCATTATTTCCGCGCTGGTCTTTGCCTGGCAGCACGCCAAAAACATCGAAGTGCGCGTCACCACTGAGGAGCACGGCTGGAAAGTCTATGACCTGCACGGCTCGCTGTTTTTTGCTTCGTCACAAAATTTCCTCACCCTGTTCACCCCGCAGACCGACCCCGTCGAGGTGGTGATTGACTTCAAGAACGCGCGCGTCAAGGATCATTCCGGCCTCGAAGCCATAGACCAACTGGCCGATCGTTACACCCAACTCGGCAAAAAACTGCACTTGCGCCACTTGAGTCCCGATTGTCTGGAGCTGCTCGACAAGGCGCGCGGCATGATAGAAGTCAACGTGCTAGAAGACCCGCAGTATCACCCCGCAGATAATCGGCTGGGTTAAGCGAACACTTCAAGAAGTTCCGTTTCTCCGGTAACAAATTTGCCCTGTAAACCGTTGATAGGGGAGGGGTTTAGTGGTCGTTTCCGTTAACGTGAAACCCGCGCAGCGACGAACTGTCCCCCTCTCCCTTTTGGATAACCAGACACTTGCCAGATTGCTGGCTTATAAGGAGTGACTTTGCAATCGTTTTTTGATTGCTTAGTTGTTTCACCAGTGGATGGGCTATCCATGATGGCTTGGGCTTTAGCACGAATTGAGTTGTTTTATCAGTTGTTCCATCAGAGGGGGGACGGGGGTGAACGAGGGGTTTCGCGGAGCATGCACCAAGCCTTGTGAACGATTTCAGCTACGCCGAAATGCACCTTGCAAGGGAGGGAACACGGGCATGGCAAGTTTCATTGTCAGGTTGGTCAAATTTCCATGCCCGTTAGGGAGATATTGATTTATTTGGTTTTGACGTTTTTCTAAAAACCTTTTTTAATCAATATCTTGTATTCATTCCCTGTATCGCGGTACGGGGTAGGCTACGCCGAGAAACCTGCGACTTGCCAGCGCTTGTACCCTTTCAAGGGTGCTTGTACCCTTAGGGCACTTGCACCCTTCAGGGTGTGCTGGTTTAAAAGAATGGCTTGCCGTATTGGGCTTATGGATGTTCACCCGGCGCTATATCAAACCTTCACGCTAAACATCTGTAAAATGTTCTCCCTTGTCCTGACCTCCAACCCGTTTATGCCCTTGCCACGCTCATTTTCAGTGGACTATGAAACGCCGCCGTTGCGCGAGCGGGTGGGGGTGATTGCGCTGGTGCTTGCCCTGCATCTGGCAGTGGGCGTGGCGTGGTGGATGCAACCCGAGCCACCTGCTGTGGTGGTGAGCGAAATGTCGGTTTCCATCGCCATGCAGCAAGCGCCTGTGGTTGAGCCGCCACCTGCTCTTCCCCCCGAACCACCCAAGCCGCAACCTAACGGGCATGGAAAAGTAACCACCCCTGATGATGAAACTCTCCATGCCCGTTCCTTCACCCCCGTCCCCCCTCTCCCAAAGGGAGAGGGGTACAGTTCGTCGCTGCGCGAGTTTCACGTTAGAGTTGAGCGGACGGTGCAGCCCACACCGCAACCTGTGGTAAGGGAAGTGGCCGAGACCGCACCGCAAATCCTGCCGCTTGCGCCACCCTCTCCGCCCGTTGCTGCGCCCGCAGTGGCTACCGCGCCTGTCGTGGATGCTGAGCCTGATTACAAAGCCAGCTATTTGAATAACCCGCGTCCGCCTTACCCGATGGTGGCGCGCCGCATGAGCTGGGAGGGCAAGGTTATTCTGAATGTTGAAGTGTTGGCTGAAGGCGCGTGTGGTGCGGTGAATGTATTCCGTAGTAGTGGGCATGAGGTGCTGGATAACGCCGCAATGGCGACTGTCAAAACATGGCGTTTTATTCCCGCCAAGCGGGCGGGGCGGGCTTTTACCCAGTGGTTCAAAGTACCGATCAATTTTTCTCTTGAGGATGAGGCAGCATGAATAATTTGTTTAACGTGGGTTCGCCGATAGTCGCTGGGACGCTGGCGTTATTAGTGCTGCTGTCGGTAGTGACCTGGTCTATTGCCTTGCTCAAATTATGGCGGCAGATGCGAGACAAAAAATGCAATCTGGCTTTTAGCGCGACTTTTTGGGCAGCGGGTGACTGGCGCGCGGCTGAACAAGTGGCGGAAAGTGGCGCAGGGGATGTAGCAAAACTGGCGCAGGCCGGGTTTGCCGAACTCAAGGCATTAAGCGCGGATCGTCAGGATTTGATGCACAGCGGCGCACCGCAAGAGGTGCTGGAACGGCAGTTGCGCCAGCAGGTGCAGAACATCCAGCGTTTCCATGAGCGCGGCTTGGCGGAACTCGCCACCATCGGTTCAACCGCGCCTTTCGTCGGGCTGTTCGGTACGGTGTGGGGCATCATGCACGCGCTGCAGAACATCGGCCAAAGCGGGGCGGCCTCTTTGGATGTGGTGGCAGGCCCAATAGGCGAAGCCCTGATTGCGACGGCGATTGGTATCGCCACCGCCTTGCCAGCGGTGCTGGCTTACAATTATTTTCTGCGTAATCTCAAGTTGCGCATCACCGAGCTGGAAAATTTTGCGCATGACTTCATGCGCCTGGCACTGAAACACGGGGATAAGCATCATGGCAATGGGAAATAATTCAGACGGCGACATGATGAGCGAAATCAACGTCACACCCTTGGTGGATGTGATGCTGGTGCTGCTGGTGGTGTTCATCATCACCGCACCGCTGCTCAGTCCGCAGTCGCTCAAAATTACGTTGCCCAAGACCGATGCGGTGCAGCAAAACGATAAGCCGCAGAAGATGAGTTTGGAGGTGGATGCGCAGGGTAATGTGGCAATGGATCACGCGCATGTGAGCGATGCGGGGCTGGCAGAAATCTTGCATACCCGTGCAGTTGACCCACAATTCCAATTGCAGATTGAGGCCGATAAGGCCGTGCCTTACGGGCGTATCGCCGAGATAATGGCCTTGGCGCAACATGCCGGAGTAGCCAAATTGTCGTTTATTACGATGGCGAAATAGCCTTTTTCCGGATTGTTTGGCAGGTTTTGAACGACAAAAAAGCACGCGCAAGGCGTGCTTTTTTGTCGTTCAGTGAGACTGTTTCTTAACGTTTGTTATCGCGGTTACCGTTAAAGGCAGGGCGGTTGCCGCCGAAACCTGGACGATCACTGCCTTCGCGGCGCGGTGCGCTGTTGCCGCGAGGCGCATTGCCGAAACTGCGATCCTGAGTGCGTGCCTGGGCAGGGGCTGCGGTAGGGCTACGTTCCTGACGCTGTCCGGTAAAACCTTGCGCTGCGGGGGCATTCGCCTGACCGTGCCATTGACCGTGACCTTCCTTGCGCCCAACATGGCTGTGACGGCTGTCCGGTGCGGCGTGATGAAAGCCTGCGCCGCCGTTGTTGCCGTTGCCGGCAAAGGCTGAACTGCGATTGCCGCCGAAGCCGCCACTGCGATTACCCGCGTAACCGCTACCCGAATTGCCGCCGAAACCGCCACGGCGTGGACCGCCATTCCCCGGACGATCAGAACCGCCGGTACGCAACTTGTATTTAGCTTCCAGACCTTCGATGACATGCATCTTGATGGTTTGTTCGGTATAGCGTTCGATACGCTTGAGCAATTGTGCATCGCGGTTGGAAGCAAACGAGATGGCGATGCCGTTCGAGCCACCGCGACCGGTACGGCCGATACGGTGAACGTAGTCTTCGGTCACTTTGGGCAAGTCGAAGTTGATGACGTGCGAGATACCACGAACGTCCAGACCTCGCGCCGCCACATCGGTCGCCACCAGAATACGGATGTTGCCGCTACGCATGTTGGTCAATGTGCGATTGCGTTCGCGTTGGCTCATATCGCCGTGCAATGCCGCAACAGAATGACCTTGCGCGGAGAGCAGGTCGGCTACGCTGTCGGTATCGCGCTTGGTCGCCATGAACACGATCGCCTGATTCACTTCCGGGTCGGTCAGCAAATGGCTGAGCAGCTTGTTCTTGTGCGCTACATCGTCCGCGAAAATCATGCGCTGTTCGATGTTTTCGTGTTTGTCCTTGCCCGCCGAAATCGTGATGCGCTTAGGTGTTTTCAACAGACGCGAAGCCAGGTTACCGACTACGCCATCCAGTGTTGCCGAGAACAGTAAGGTCTGACGCGTGGCCGGTGTGGCGGCGGCAATACGTTCCACATCATCCACAAAGCCCATGTCCAGCATACGGTCGGCTTCGTCGAGAATCAGCATTTCCATGCGCGAAAAGTCAATGCGACCGCGTTCCAGATGGTCAATCAGACGGCCAGGAGTGGCCACCATGATGTCCACTTGCCCGGAGAGCAAACGGTTTTGCACGGGGTAGGGCATACCGCCCACCACGCTGATGATTTTGAAGCGCATGAATTTGCCGTATTGGTTGGCGGCTTCGCATACTTGTTGAGCCAGTTCACGAGTCGGTGTCAACACTAGCACGCGCGGACCTTTGCCGGGCAGAGTGGAAGGCGTAGCCAGGCGGTTGAGCGCAGGCATGATAAAAGCCGCTGTTTTGCCGCTACCCGTTTGTGCGGAAGCCATCAGATCGTGTCCCGCAATAACTTCTGGAATCGCTTCTGTCTGAATCGGCGTGGGCTGGGTGTAACCGGAATCGGCAATGGCCTTCATGATCGAGGCGTGTAAATTCAAATTTTCAAATGACATATTTTTTCCTTATTAAAATCAAAGGGAAACCTTTGTCGCGGCGCTTTTTTTGAACGCATGAGCGAATATCCACCCGATCAATACGGGCGTAGTGCCAATTCAAATGGCACGCAGGATATGGGAATTCCCTAAAGTGAACGCAGGTGACAGAGCTGCCCGATTGACGGGTAGAGGGTAGACCGGCGCAATAACATCGTTGCTAACCGGAAAACTCTGAGCCCCCGAGAAGAAGGGTAATGCAGAATTCTTTATAGACAGGTGTGAACAGTAGTCACACGAGAGATAGGTCGGAAACGATGAACTAATGCCGCATAGCTTGCGGCAAGGCGCGCATTATACTGATTAAAAATATAAAAGCCAGCCCTTTTTTTTCACGGGTTCACTACCCGTTGCCTTATAATCCGTCAGCCGATAAATTGCAAGACTTGCTGGAGGTTGTTCCAGATTTGGAAGCCATGAAGACTAGACCCCCTTATCTCAGTATCCGCTGGAAGATTATTTTGCTTGCCGGCATGGTGCTCGGGTTGACCAGCCTCCTGTTTATCTGGCAGCAGCACAAGCTCCGGCTTCACGAGATGGAGCTAAATCGCGCAGAATTTCGTGAGCACAGCCGCATCATTCTGGATCAGTTGTTTCAGTCGCAAGCATACCGGATGCAGATACTGGGAAACCTGCTCATCGAACAAGCTAATGTTCGCACGGATGTTTTGCATCATCGTGGTGGCGGCCTGCTACAGGCGGTGCAAGCCGTTGTACCCGAACTCAATTTTGCTCAGGGGATCGTTACGGTGATATTCCGTGATACTCGCCAGGAAGCCCTGGCCGTTTGGGGGGATACGCGCTACGCTGATCTCAATATCCCCTTTGCCGGATTATCTGCAAGCCATGAAATACCAAAAATACAATTTATATGCAAACAGGCTTGCGTTCAGCAAATAGCGATACCTATCAGCCATCTCGGCCAAAGAATCGGCACCGTTGTACTCGTCAGCACGCTTGATAGAATCCAGAGTGATTTGCACAAGCTGGATAAATCGGAGGTGGCCGTACTGAATGGCAGCATCCAGGATAAAGATTCGCCTATTGCAAAGATGCGCCTGGTCTCTTCCAGTGGCGGACAGCTCATACGCGACATCTTGGACAGCACACGCAAGAGCGTTTGGCGGGAGGGGCGAATTCAGCTTGAATATGCCGGACAGGTGTATCAGGTGCAATTGATTTACTCGCAACAGGCAGGCGGCAGCCAGATGCATTTTGCGCTCATTCAAAATATCACAAGTGTGATGCAATCTATTGATTCAAAAGTACAACAATCAATATTTATGGGGTTATTGGTGTTGTGCTCGGCATTGTTACTGCTCTACATAATGCTGCGTCCGACCATGCTGCGTTTTAGTCATCTCAGCCAAATGCTACCGTTGCTCGGGCAGGAAAATTTCGCTCGGATTAGACAGGTATATGCGGCACGCCCCATTGGCAAGATACTGGGCGGCATTTTGCAAGACGAAGTGGATGAACTGGGTAATCTGGCACTCGTGCTTGCCGACCGTCTGGAACGGTTGAGAGAGGAATCGCTCCAGCACCTTGAAACACTCAGCATTCAATCCAGCCATCTGAGGCACGAACGAGATTTTATTTCCAGCTTGCTGGACACCGCACCTGTACTCATTCTGAGCTACGGGGTGGAGGGGAGAATTCAACTGTGCAATGCCTATGCGCTAAAAATCTGCGGTCTGAAAGACGCGCTGGGAAGGAATTTTGCCGAATTGTTTCTGGGTATCAGCCAGTCGGAATATGACAAGGAAATATCGGCACTGAGCGCAGGCGCGGTGCGCCGCATGGAATCCCGCCTGATTGGCCAGGACGGCGGTGTCCACGATGTACTCTGGTTTCATGTCAAGCTGACCGTCGGCATAGCCGATGCAGCCACTTATCTTTCGGTAGGGATGGATATTACCGAACACAAGCAGAACGAGGTCAGAATACACAATTTAGCTTTTTATGATGAACTCACCAAACTGCCCAACCGGCGCATGTTGATTGACTGTATCCAGCATGCGATGTCTGCCAGCGGGCAGGACAGAACGCATTGCGCGATTATTTGTATTGATTTGGATAACTTCAATGCCGTCAATGCCAGCAAGGGGCGCAGTATTGGCGACCTGTTACTTATCGAGATGGGAAAACGATTACGTGGCAGTGTGCGCGAATTTGACACTGTGGCACATCTGGGCATGGATGAATTCGTGGTATTGCTGGAAGAGTTGAGCGAAGATACGGAGCGGGCGGCGGCTCAGGCGCGGCTGATTGCAGAAAAGTTGCGCTCGGCTATCGGTCAGCCCTGTCTGTTACAGGACTACACCTACCATTTCACCTGTAGCGCCGGGATTACCTTGTTTAGCGATCACGGTGTCACGGTGGATGCCTTGCTAAGGCAAGCCAATATTGCGATGACGCATGCCAAAACATCCGGGCGTGACAGCCTGCATTTTTTTGATCCGGCGATGCAACATGGACTGGAAGCAAAAATCGTGCTGGAAGCCGATTTGCGCCGCGCCTTGTCAGAAAATCAGTTCCGGCTGTTTTATCAGGTACAGGTGAATGCCGACGGAGTGCCGCTGGGTGCCGAAGCATTGGTGCGCTGGCTGCATCCCGAACAAGGCATGGTGTCGCCAGCACAATTTATTCCGTTCGCCGAGGAGAGCGCGTTGATGCTGCCCTTGGGGCAGTGGTTGCTGGAAACCGCTTGCGCGCAGATTAAGGCATGGGAATCGGATAAGCTGACCAACGCTTTGCAACTCGCGGTAAACGTCAGCGCACGCCAATTTTATCAGCCGGATTTTGTGGCGCAGGTGCTACAAATTATTGGGCAGAGTGGGGCAAATCCAGCCCGGCTCAAGATCGAGTTGACCGAAAGTATCGTACTCGATGATATTTCGGATGCCGTAGCGAAAATGTTGGAATTAAAAAAGAGCGGCGTGCAATTTTCCATTGACGATTTTGGTACAGCCTATTCTTCGTTGTCTTATCTGACGCAACTGCCACTCGATCAATTGAAAATAGACCAGTCCTTCGTCCGCAACATCGGGGTAAATCGCAGCGACGATATTGTCGTGCAAACCATTATCCACATGGCCAATGATCTCGGCATGGAAGTGATTGCGGAGGGCGTGGAAACACAGGCACAGCGCCGGTTTTTGAAGGCGGCAGGCTGTAGCGCCTATCAGGGGTATCTGTTCAGTAAACCACTTGCAGGGGAGGAATTTACTGACTACCTGACCAAGGCGGCTTATCAAAAAAGCGTAAAAGGGGAAACAAAGTGAAGCAATTTTGTATTCAAAAACAAATAGTTACTCTTGCTTTTATGCCGCTTTTATTGATTTCTCTCAGTTTTGAGGCGTTTTTTCTGTATGGTCACTATACGGATATGACGCAATCACTGATAACACCGGCACAATTTAACCAGCTACTTTTTCAATCGCTTGCCATTACGATTTTGCTGCTGGGTGTCCTAATTTATCTGCTGTGGCTCGTCAGTCGCCGCATTACTGCGCCTATCGTCAAGTTAAGTTCAGCCTTGCAAAGCATCGCACAGGGCAAACCTGCACCATCCGCTGCCGTCACCACGCAGGCAAGCGAATTGTGTACCCTGGCACAAGGTATCAACACATTGACCGAAAAATTGCAGAGAGAACATGAAATTCTTCAGCAGCGGATTGATGATGCGACGCAATCGCTGCGCAACAAGAAAGAATTGGCGGAACGTGACAATCAAAATTCCAGTCGCTTCCTCGCCGTGGCCAGCCATGAACTTCGCCAGCCATTGCACGCATTAAATTTATACATTTCTGAATTACAACGCAAAGTGGTGGGTGCCGAGCCCCAACATCTGGTTGGTCAAATCAACCATTCTGTAGAAGCGCTCACACAAATGCTGAACAGTTTGCTCGATATTTCCAAGCTTGATGCACGCACCATCGTTCCACAAATAGAAACTTTCAGGATGGGCGGCCTATTGGAACGCATTTCAGCCAACCACATCTTGCTGGCGCGCATCAAAAATATTCGTCTGGTGGTACGACCTTGTTCGTGCTGTGTAAGCAGTGATCAACTGTTGCTGGAACGCATTTTGATGAACCTGGTCAGCAACGCGATACGTTACACAGAGCCTAATGGCAGCGTGCTGGTTGCCTGCCGGCACCGTGGTCAGAAAGTACGCATCGAAGTACGAGACAACGGTATCGGTATAGCCAAAGAGGATCAGGACAACATATTCCGTGAATTCCATCAATGCAAACGACCTCAGCTAGACATGCGCAAAGGCTTGGGATTAGGCTTGGCGATCGTGGATCGTTTAGTGAAATTGCTCAACTGTCAGCTAGAGCTGCGATCAGTGCCAAATGTTGGCACCGTGTTTGCTTTGGAAATTCCTGCTGCCCAGATGCCTGACAAACAACCTGACCAGGAAACTGTTCGCGCAACAAATATATCAGCCATTTCCTGCCTGTTGGGCAAGAAAATCCTGGTTGTGGATGACGATCCATTAGTGCTGGAAAGCACTGCACATATCCTCATTTCATGGGGCTGCACCGTATCATCTGCGGATTCTATGGATGCGGTAAATAAATTGTTGGAGACAAATTCGGATTGGGATTTGATTATCACCGACTACCAACTGGAAGACAGCATTACAGGCTTGAACGTAATGCAAGTGGTAAAGCAACAACTAGAGCGAAAAATTCCATGCATCTTGATCACGGGCAACACCAGCCAGGAGATTTCAAGGCTGGTAAGCCTGGGCGGAGACCGCGTGCTTTACAAGCCAGTCAGTCCCGCCAAACTTAGATCTCTGGTAGAGTTTTTATTGAAGGGCAGTGATTAGTCAGAGTGAAGTGAGCGTCTAAAAACCTATCCTCAGGGTACTTTTAATATTCGCATAATGTATATTATGTCAAATTGATGATTGATACAGTCCAGCAATCGTTACACTTTTTGCACGGTTAACTCTAGGAGTCTGTCGGACTTAAAGGAAATCTACTGCAAATTCGCCTGGACGGCGCATATTTCACCGCTTTCTTGATCAATAGAACAACTATTGACCTGCGAAACCAGCAAAATCTGCCCTCGCCCAGCCAACTTTTGCGAGCAGCCGCTTTGCGGCTTTGCCTACTTAAACCTTTTCGCTACGATTCTTCAAGTCCGACAGACTCATAGCAGCCTCTACTCACCCAGCGTCGCGCGTTCGAGGTAATCGGGGATGCTGCACGGCCAGTGCAATTCTTCTTCAATGCGATGGCGTAGCGCGTCTGCCGCTTCCGG
>Ga0210014_1000851_pt1 | contig 24327 bp, 27 predicted proteins | sample CryGeymeta201519_FD_183983 | JGI IMG/M metagenome (GOLD analysis project Ga0210014, IMG submission 183983) | Groundwater microbial communities from Crystal Geyser aquifers in Utah, USA - Crystal Geyser metaG 2015-19 (SPAdes) (version 2) | ecosystem: Environmental > Aquatic > Deep subsurface >...
CTGAGGGCATTTCTTGGGAGAGATTATTATGATAGGCGAAGCGCTGGTCAAGAGGGTAGCAGGGCTGGCTCCAAGCCGAGGACAATAAAGATAGGTTGTGGAGATATAGAGCTTGAGATGCCGAAGGTAAGAGATACGGGTGGGCCTTTTCATTCAGAAAGATACTATATGATCGGAAGGTAGCGCACAGGTTCGCTAACCTTCGCTAAGCGATCGGGGAATTCAAGAGGATCGAGGAACAACAGCGAGGGGAAATAACCTTTGCGATAGAAGGGAAGAACGGGTATGAAACGCCCTTTGACCGAATACTCATGGAGAACGGATTCAAACTATACAATTTTAAACTATACAATGTGGACAACTTGAAATTAAGACGGTTTCGTGATGTATTCGGAGCGGAATGGCGCAACGACTGTAGAGAAGGTAGGTCGCTTGAGAAGGAGAGGAAAATCGAAGTAGTTGAAGGTAATCTGAAGGCTGTGCTTATTGGCACTATAACTTGTGCTGATCTTTCCGCAGCTTTTGCTATAGTCCGGGAGCACGGTTTGGCCGTCTTCGGCACCACAAGTGGTAAGCTGCTGCGAGAGTTGGGGCGGATAGCCCCGGAATACCCAGTACGCAACCGAACCAAATTTTTAGCTCGCTTCTACTTCTGCGCTCCTACCTGCGCGCTGCCGCACGTGGCAGTCGCCGCAGGATGGCTAGCTGGCTTTTGGACAGAGGTCCCGGAAGAGGCAAGCTTGGCGGTTGTAAAAGAGTCCTTCCAGAAGGTCTTCGGTCTTCCATGGGAGAAGGTGGTGGTTGGCAGGGAGCGTGAGAGGCTTTTTCGCTTCTGGGAGGGCTACGTGGCCGTCGCGGCGATTAAGTCCCACCCGGGGGTAACCGTAGCCCGGATCAGGGAGGAAAACCCGGAGGTGCAGGTGCTGGAACTGCTGCTAGGCTGAAAAAATAAGCGATGTTATCGATGATAGATTGGAGGAACGGGTTTAAACCTTTTAAAATCATTTTTGAAGAAAATGCCCGCAACGGACAGATAACATGGCGGAAAAGACTGTCGTCTAAACCCTTCAGGCTTCTTTTCCGCCAAGAACGACAAGCAATAGCGTCCGGAAAGGGAAAAATGGAGCAAGGAACGGTTAATATGCTAATCCCCATAATTGGAGCGGTAATTGTATTCGTCAGCGGCCTCGTGACATGGTACTTGAATGAACGAAGTAAGAGAATTTATGAAGAATATAAGCGAAAGGAAGATAAGTATTCTGCGTTAATCAGAAGCCTGCGAGGATTCTACGTTGATTCATTTAACAAAGAACTGCAAACCGAGTTTTTAAATCAACTTAACTTATGTTGGATGTACTGCCCCGATGAGGTTATTCATAAAGCATATAACTTTCTTCTTATGGTACATACAGCTCAAAAGTATTCAGATGAGGAGAAAGAAAAAGCAGTTGGAGAGCTCATACTTACTATAAGGAAAGACCTAATCAGCAAAAAGCCATTGGTAAAAACTAACCTTAAACCAGAAGATTTTAGATATTTGAGAGCGACTTAAACCAATACAGGATGCTACTTCGCCTAACATCCATTAAGAGCGATCGTGGCAACAGAAAAAAGCATACCTTTAGTCTTTTTTCTTTTATAGACGATATCCCTTTAGTTATTGAAGCAAGAAGCGACCTCGATTAAAATGTTTCATACAAAAACTCATTGAAGGGAGACTGCTTCTATGGTTAAAAGATACCGTAAGATGGCAAAAAGGCAAATGGAAAACCCTCTCGACCACAAACCCGATTGAATCCTGTTTCTCCGTAACCCGCAGCATCACTGGACGAGTGAAAAGACGGAACGGCGGGGATATGGTTCAGAGGTAGGCTGTGGCAGCGCTCTTACAGGCAGAGAAGAAGTTTAAGCGTGTGAAAGGTTACAGGGAAATACTGAAACTCACTGCTGCTTTGCAGCAGAAATCTATTGACAGACAGGAGGTAGCAGCTTAGAATGATGATACAATTAGCGTCCTTCCTACTTCAACAAAAGGAAGGGACAACGTCCCCAAAATGTCGCTTCGCTCCATTTTGGGTATCGGGGTGGCGGCAAAAGAAAGGAGGAAGAGGAGAATGAGAAAAAATAGGCATGTTATTTTTCTGATTGGCGTTTTTATATTGTTGCAAGCGTGTGCAACAGTCCAAAAACCTGATGTGGAGGTGTTGGATAAAAAGCCACAGGTTAGTAAGGTATTATCAGAGACGCCCGAAAGGTTTTTGAAAAGAAAGGTAGCAATAGCAAGATTTTCCAACGAAACAAAGTATGGACAAAGCTTTTTTATAGATGAAAATAAGGATGTTATCGGGAAGCAGGCAATGGATATTCTTTCTGCTAAGCTTACTGCTACCAAAAAATTCATATTGTTTGAGAGGGCGGATATAGAAAAGATTAATAAGGAGCTTAAGATAGGTGATTTGTCGAGTTTGAATATCCCTGCTGATTATTTAATTGTTGGGTCTGTTTCCGAGTTTGGCAGAAAAGAAGTTAGCGATGTGGGGATTTTTAGCCGGGTGAAAAAGCAACAAGCGTATGCCAAAGTAAACATAAGACTGATAGATGTTTATACAGGACAAATAATTTATTCCGCAGAAGGTGATGGCGAGGCATTTTCAGAAGCAGGCACTGTTATGGGTGTTGGTGCACGGGCTGCTTATGACTCCAGTTTGAATGATAAAGCAATTTCAGCGGCAATATCAAAGTTGGTAAATAACATCATTGAAAGTCTCTTGGATAAACCATGGCGGTCTTACATCTTGGCCTATGAGGGTGGTAATTACGTCATATCGGGCGGCAAATCACAAGGGATAAGAAAAGACGATGTTTTCGGCGTTTATAAGAAAGGGCAGAAGGTCAAGAATCCGCAAACCAATATGGTTATTGAGCTTCCAGGTCAATTAGTTGGAAAGATAAAGATTCACACATTATTAGGCGATAATCCGAATAATGAGATTTCCCTATGTTCTGTCTCAAGTGGTGATGTGCCGGTGAATAATTTTTCTGATTTTTACATCCAAGAAATAGATAAAAGATAAGCATGGAGGTTGTGATGAAAAAGGTCATTTTATTGCTTTTGGGAATACTGATTTTACATGCCTGTGGTTATCAGGAAGGCATTGTTCAAAAAGAGGGAAAAAGCTTTATCAAATTTGCCGGGAATTTGGAAAATGTATCGGTACAGATCGATGATATGAATCAATTTGTTCTTAAGTCAGGGTCGAAAAGCGGCGCTGATGACAACAAACTATATCAAGTCTCTCAAGGAAAACATTCGATAAAAGTGTACCGAGATGGCAACCTTATAGTAAATAGAATATTGTTTTTGGATAATCAGGCTACGGCGGAGGTAATAATACCATGAAACTTTTTTCTACAATTTCTCTTATACTGCTGTCAGCTATTTTTTTTGCAGGGTGTGCTACACAAAGGCCAATGTATAGCTGGGGCGATTATTCCTCTTCTCTCTATAAACTAAAAAAAGAGCCAAATGATGAAAATCTCCAGAAACATAAACAGGTTCTTCTTAAGATTATGGAGGACTCTAAGGAAAACGGCCTTCGCGTTCCTCCCGGTGTTTATTGCGAGTATGGCTATATCTTGATGAAAGAAGGGAAATCTAACGAAGCTCTGTCATACTTTGGTTTGGAAGAAAAAACATATCCAGAATCAGCCGTGTTCATTCAAAGATTAAAATCTCAATTTGCTAAGACAAAGGAGCAACCATGAAAAACATAAAACTAATTTATTTGTTATCACTACTGCTTATTTTAGTATCAGCCTGTGGGCCAAAATACATAAGCAAGAAAGATGCCTTTCCTAACATATATGAGGAAAGGCCGTTGTCGATATTGGTCTTACCACCAATCAATATGACTACAGCAGCAGATGCCAAAGAGTATTACGCGACAACGATAGCAGAACCTCTTTCATTTGCAGGATATTATATTTATCCCATTGAAGTCACCACTGATATTTTGAAAAATGAAGGTCTATATGACACCGAGATATTAGGAGGTTTACCGCCCGAAAAGTTTAAACAGTTCTTTGGAGCTGACGCGGTATTATACATAAAAATACTGAAGTGGGATACCTCTTATTACGTGATCGGCGGTAATGTGACTGTTGCTGTAGATTGTTTACTTAAATCTACAACGACAGGTAGGGATTTATGGAAATATGATGGTACAATTGTAGTAGATACCACAGGTGGTTCAGGCGGTTCCGGGGGATTAGCCGGACTGATTGTGAAGGTTATAGCTACTGCGATACAAACTGCAGCAACTGACTATATTCCTATAGCCAAACAGGCAAACATAATTACAATTTCTTCCATGCCTTATGGCAAATACCATCCCAATTTTGATAAGGATAGAGATGTTCAGATAATATTAAAAAAGAAACCAGAGGAGGCTTCACAATAATAAAATAGGCAATTGCTGCAACTTCACATAACACGTTACAAAAGGCTGACATCCAAACCTTTCAGGCTTCTTTTGCAACGGAAACATTGAACTAAACCGCTACGCGGTGGATTTTGTATCTCAGGTCATTTACCAAAATCCTGTCCTTTATCCCTCTTTTAATACCGAACTCCTACCTTGTCTGATCAGGTCTTTCCACAATAAAATCTCCTTCAACTGACATCAAGTCAGTGAATTCACTTCAAAGGAGGAGATTGTATCATGGGAAAATTGAGAGATCAGATGCAAAGGGATCTACAGTTGAGGGGGTTAAGCCCGAAGACTCAGAAGGCATATCTCAATCAGGTAAGAGATTTTGCCCGTTATTTCAAGAAATCACCGGATCAACTTGGAGAAGACGAAGCAAAGGAGTACTTACATTATCTTCTCAAAGAGAAGAAGGTTTCAGATTCGACCTACAGGCATTGCTACAGCGTACTTAAGTTCTTCTATCAAACCACCTTGAAACGCAATTGTGTGTTCGAGAAAATCCCTCATTTGAAAAAAGGAAAGAAACTGCCTGTTGTTCTGGATAAAACAGAGGTAGATACAATATTTTCTGTCACGAAGAACCTAAAGCACAAAGCTATCCTGATGCTCATCTATTCATCAGGGCTGAGGGTAAGCGAAGCAGCTCACTTGCAGATTACCGATATCGACAGCAAGCGCATGTTGTTACAAATAAGGCAGGCTAAAGGCGGCAAAGACCGATACACTATCCTCTCTAATGTTGCCCTTGGGTTTACTGAAGTTTAACTTACATACTCTTAAAAATTGCTAATAAAGTTAAGGAAAATGTAAATAAAGAAAAATGATGGCACTGCTTCATATATCTGAGTCTTAACCATGCAAGATGACCTTTACTTAAGCCTCTTCAGGCGCCACCGATGTTTCAAGGCAATCATTCTTTTCTTCTTGTTCATGCCTTTTTGTTATAAACAGAAATGAATCTATCTATTGAGCGGTCATATGTCCTTTCTACTTCAGCAGGGAATAGACAACCAGGAAGCTCACCAAGTTTCCAATGGTAGCGAATGCACTCACAGCATTTCCCTTTTCTGGGGCATGGTTTGTAAGTGCAACTACATCTGGATTTATTGTCCTCAATCTGACATTCCACTTTTTCCATAGTTCCTTTCCCTCTGTAATACTTATACCTTCATTTGTTGAGATCTTCTTCAGCTTTTCCTGTGTTGGTTTACGGACTCTTATGGTTGTGGTTCCAATGTTATACCTCTTGTATTTACTTGTTTACAAGTATACCAATTTGATGAATTATTTTCTATCATCTCCCATTTTGATACAGCATTATCCATGTATTTAAGATTGTGAAGATCATCCCCGCGACTTAATGGAATCTCAGGTAAAGAAGTATCTTTATTTCCCATAATAAATGGTATGATTTCTACGATCCATTATACCATTGAAGGGAATCTAAATCTAAGGTAGACCCATTTGCCAAGACAAAAAATTGCATTTTTTAAGTTACAGTTTGGGCTAATTCTTTCTGCCAAAAATACCTATGTGCGAATGTTTGCACATACCTGTTTTAACTTAAATACCCGATTTAGCATCCCTTCTGACATTTCTGCTATATATACAACCACAATAATTCTGTTGATATAATTTATATCGCTTGGCAAAATTAATAGCGAGTAGAAACCCACCCTTCTTTTTAAAATCGCAAGGCAAAAATCTTGAAAGGTCTATTAATTTGCCAATCTCATTGATTACGGATGCGTTTTTATGTGAGCTGACAGTAAGGGTGGTAGTAAATTTTGCAATACCCAAGTCTTTTGCCTTACTCCTGGTTTCTTCAAGCCTCATCTTAAAACAAACCGAACATCTCTTTCCACCCTCAGGCTCCTTTTCTAATCCTTTGGTTAATTTAAACCAATTATCCTTATCATAATGGCCTTCAATTAATTCAAAGTCAAGAATTTTTGCAATCTCCTTTGTCACGGCCAACCGATGCTCGTATTCTTTTTGGGGATGGATATTGGGGTTATAAAAAAAACCTATTGGGCGAAAACCCTCTTTTCTTAATCTTTCTACAACTGAGCTTCCACAAATCCCGCAGCAGATATGAAGAAGAATATCCTCCATTTAAACCTAGCCCTCTATATATCTTATAAAATCCATCTTACTTCTTATCTGATTGCTATCATAACATCGCAAACTTATTTTTAATGCTCACAAGCTCGCACGTCTCGAAAGGTGCGTCAGGAGCGTTTGCACGGCAATATCTTTCCGTATATGATTGCACGAAAAGACATAGCACGTTCAATGCAGCGTCTACCACGCACTCCGCACGTGACTTCGAAAGTGCAGGATGGCACAAGGCAATTGTAACTGATGCGACCCAATCGTATTCGCGATAGTAGTCTCTAATCATACCAATGTGCGTGTCCGCGAAGCATGTCGCTTTCAATAGAATCTCTCCTTCCGAAAGGTCAGGTCGTCTTTGATGCAAAGCATTAGCGAATGCTTTGAGATTCGATTCATGGTAGGCCTCAACAGCGTGATTATAGTCGGCAAGAAACTTATCAGTTCTCCTGAACGTAACCGGTCCGGCAGTGAACGTAGCCGGTTCTTTCTCATAGAAAAGCACACAAGGAATATGGTGAATCACATGGATTAGCCCCTCGGACGATAGGAGTTTGGCTCGATTTACCAGCTTTAAGACAGAACTTTTGTTTATCTTCTTCCCTCCCTCGATAAACAACTCGATGAACGTAGCGCGAAGTGCGCGAACATAATCTCGGCGACCGAACTTTTTCGCCTCCATGGAGCCATGTTTAATCGTACGGTTCGCTATCTCATAAAAACGATTATATGCAGCTCGGCCACAGAAGAGGATTCCTCCGGCTGGCCTATTAAGCACCGCGAACGTGTCAACACGATTTTCTCGTAGGTGTCGGATCAAATTTGGAGGCGGCATGAGAGCAAAACGCTCGGCTTCTCGGAAGATGAACTCGACGTCTGCGATATTTTGCTTCTCCTTTTTCATGGCAGTATATTATATATTAACAATCTCGCATTTCACCGAAAGCCGGATTTATCAGCGATCCGTTGGAGCGACTCGTTAGGTAGCAAGTTTTGTTCTAAGATTTTCCGCCTTAGCAATTAGATCATTGATGTAATCCTGAAAGAGTCCATGTCTAATGTTTCCTGCCCATCTTTCAATCTCTCGGAATGATCGAGGTACCTGCTGGCACCTGCTGGCAACTATCATAGAATTTAAAGACGGCTCCCATAACCTCCTCACCAAGAACTGGCAGATACGGCCGATATGCTTCAAACGACTCGCGGTGACAAGCGGTCTCGACACGTTGAGCGATTTCTTCGATGGTCATTGGTTTAATAAATTGTGGAAGTTCGTTTGCGGGGAAAGCCTCTAAGAGCTCAATCACTTCCTTGAGTCCAGGGATGATCGTGCCAATTTCTTGGGATAGCAGAACCCTGACATGTCTCAGTGAGCGCCGTTCTTTAAGACGTTCGTAACCTGCGGTTAGCAAGGTGCCAAGAATGACGCCTCCTATTGTGAGCATGATCTCAAACATACTGCCTCTTCCGACCTAATATTATTTTTTAGTCTGCTCTTTCTATTGATTACACAATAATATTTTTAAGTTTCTTCGTCAAATCTTTTTTTCTAAAATAACGAAGATAAAGGGTTACAATACTGTTCTACACTTGCTATAATTTCGATTGATTGATCGGAATGTGATATATTTAGCTTTAGCAACCATAACCCAACGCAAAGATATAATGTAAAAGAATTTAAAGAATATTGTCTCCAGTTCTATAGAGAACTGATTCATCCATATTCTTCACCAGGAGATTTCTTTGAGAGAATGGGATATTATTGAAGAGATTATAGAAATAGGTAAGAGGCGTGGAACGCTTACTTATGATGAGATAAACGATGCTCTTCCCTTAGAATATTACTCCCCGGATGAGTTAGAAGAGCTCATGGACCTTTTGCATGATATGGGCATTGAAGTTGTAGATGAACAGGAGACTGACACTGCCCAAAAAGAAGTCTTAGCTTCAGAAGATAAAGAGGAATATGATGAAACTGAGGACATTGTTCAGGCATATTTCCATTCGATGGGGAATATTTCAATACTTACAAGGAATGAAGAAGTAGAACTTGCGAAAAGATTAGAAGAGGGAAAAGAGATAATTAAAAGAGTTGTCACAACACTGCCTTTATACAAGAAACTCGAAGCGAGTTTAGATGGCAAAGAGGAAGAGGACGTGAATAATTCAGAGAAAGAAAAAACAGATGAAGCTCTTGAAATGAGCTTGAAAGTGCTTGACAATCTTATGCTAAAAATAGAAATTGCAGAGAGAAAGATTGTTTCAAAAGAAGTTCAGAATGAGTATAAGCGAGTTGCATCAGAGGTTGGGATCAAGATTGATGAATTGAAGGCTAAGTGGGATAGAATAACCAAGGCAAGAATCCTTGTCAGTGAAGCAAAGAATGAATTAATAACTCGGAATCTGAGATTGGTAGTGAATGTTGCCAAGAATTATATTGGAAGAGGTCTTTCCTTGCTTGACCTTATTCAGGAAGGTAATATCGGTCTTATGAAATCTATAGATAAGTTCGACTATAAAATGGGATTCAAATTCAGCACCTATGCAACATGGTGGATAAGACAGGGAATAACAAGGGCATTAATAGATCAGACAAAGACTATCAGAGTTCCTGTACATATGATGGAATTTTATAATAAGGTTACCAGAGCGTCCAGAGAATTAACTCAACAGCTTGGAAGAGAACCGAGCAAAGAAGAAATTGCTAAAAGATTGGAAGTTTCAACAGGAAAAGTCGAAGGAATATTCAAGTCAATACAGGACCCAATAGCTCTTCAAACTCCGATAGGGGATGAAGATTCAAAACTCGAGGATTTTATTAGTGATAAAGATAGTCCTTCCCCATACTCTGATACGGAAAGAAATAATGTCACCGAGCAGATACTGAAGGTTCTTAATACGCTAACTCCTAGGGAAGAGAAAATTATAAGAATGAGATTTGGTATAGGATTTGATAAAGACCACACCCTCGAAGAAGTAGGGAGACACTTTTCTATTACACGTGAAAGGGTAAGACAAATAGAGGCAAAAGCACTCAGAAAACTGAAACATCCACACAGGCGCAGTGCATTGAAGGTCTTGATCGATTAACTTTTTATTGCATTCTGGGCATCGTTATACCTGGCGTAGGGTAGGAAATAAAGGCGCGGGAGACAATACCGATGATCACGAAAATGATAATGGCTGCGATGACTACCGCAAATGTGTATCCCAGGGACTTTTCTTGAGGAGATTTCATAAGAATGGGAAGTCCCAGGTACAGCAGATACAGGCCGTAAAGACCCAAAATTCCTAAGATGCTCAGAGCGGGGATTATTGTAAAAATTCCGACTATCCAGCCAGGCGTGTAGGAATAGGTAGCCACCTTGAAAGCCTGATTAAGATTCTTCTCTCCTGAAAAGGTGGGAGCCAAAGTATTAATGATGAGGGCTAAGATATACACGCCGACAAGGGTCAGTATGTACTGAACAACAGCATATGCAATAGACGTGGTTATAGGTATCCGGAATGAGCCTACAAAAGGTAAGCTTATGCCGACGATGGACATCCCGATAATGGAAGCCACCGGCCCAATCGCTGCCAGGATAACAATGTAGGTTTTGTATAACTCCGGGATGGTTGTGGTTTCTCCGGAAATGGCCTGCCACTCCTCCTTAGGATGGAACAAAATTCCTTTTATACGTTCGACTGGATTCATAGGTCAATCCTCCTCCTTGAAAGGTAATCTTTCATTCTTTGCCCGGCTATTTCAATCTCCCATGGCAGGATTCATTATATAGCATGCGTGCTATAAAGTAAAAGGATTGTTCTCGCTATTGTTCTTCCGCTCTTTTGACTTCTGCTCTTTTGTCCTTCTGCACTACTTTGCGGGCTGACGGATTTTGGGACGGATATGTTTATTGTTATGTTATAATTTATTTTAGGAATAGACTTCAGAAGGAGGATATATGCCGACAGCATTAAAGAGTGAAGGCGAACTTATAAAAGTCAAACAGTATTTAACAGATAAAAAAGGTCATAAGGTAGCTGCTGTTATTGCTATGGATGAGCTTGACAGATTAGAAACCCTTCTGGAAACTATCCCCACTTCCGAAAGATGGGTTTATAAAAACAAGGAGGCTCTAAAAAGCCTTCACAAGGGTCTTAAAGACGCCTCTGAAGGCAGGATTTCAAAACTAAATCTTAATGAACTGTAGGAATCTTTCTTGTTCGATATATTCCTGACTGATGAGGCAAAAGAACAGTTAAACCGGCTAAAGGCAGATAAAGGTCTTGCCAAAAGATACAGAGCAGTAAAAAAGACAATTCAATTCTTATCCCAAAACCCAAGACATCCGGGACTTAAGACTCATGAATTCACTTCACTCAAAGGCCCGGCAGGAGAAAAAATCTTTGAGGCCTATGCTGAACAATCCACACCTGCTGCATACAGAATCTTCTGGTATTATGGCTGCGGGAGTAAACAGATAACCATTGTTGCCATAACACCCCATCCTTAAAATGTCCCATACCTCCCTTTTCCTTTAAATTCCAGAATCCCTTTGTCCCTCAGAATCTGTAATTGCTGGCGGATTTTGGGGCGGATATGTTTGTTTTCAGGATGAAGCTTTTGAAGCTGAACATTTGAGTCTTGATTTTGGTATAATTAAAACACTATGAATAGAGAAAATCTTGTCAGGACTATAAAGGAGATTCTTCAAAGCTCCGGGATAAAGAAGGCCTATCTTTTTGGCAGTTTTGCGAGGAACGAAAAAAAATATCATGATATAGACATTGCCATAAAACCTCCCAAAGATTTTTCGCTGCTGGACTTGGCCCATCTTGAAAATGTCCTGGAAGATAAGACGAATAAAAAAATCGACATCGGCACCATCGATAGCATTCACCCGCTTGTCAAAAAATATGTGAAAAAAGATTTGATAGCATTGCTATGAAAGAAGACCTTATCTATGTTTCCCACATTCTCACCGCCATCGCCGACATCAAAGAATTCACTGGGAGAATGAACAAAAAAGACTTCTTCAAAAATAAGATGGCAGAACATGCTGTCGTGAGAAATATCGAAGTCATAGGGGAGGCAAGCAAACACCTTTCAGCCAGATTTAAAGAAAGGCATAAAGATATTCCATGGAAAGACATAATCAAAATGAGGAATAAAGTAACCCATTTCTATTTCGGAATAAACTACAACATTGTCTGGGAAGTTGTTAAGCGAGATATTCCTATGGTAGAAGAAAAGCTGAAAGCAATTATAGAAAGCGAAAAGAAATAAATTTTGCTGACGCTTGCCCCCCTTTGAGCTATCGGAAACGATACAGCTCTTTCCCCTTAACTCCCAAAATGCCTGTATCTCTCAATATCTGCAACTGCCTGCGAATTTTGGGGGCGGATATGTTTGTTTTCAGGATGAAGCTTTACTATGATGGCTCTTTAAGATTTCTTTGCATAAAAGAGGATAGAAGAATTTTGGACTTCATTCTTTTATACGATGCCTACTGCGATATCTTCTTCTCTTTTCATAAATAAAACCGAGTTGGTCTTCATGGTATTCATATGGCTTTTTTAAATTATATTTATCAACTATATATTCAGGAATAGGTAATTTCTCTAAGCTCCGTGGTTCTACTTTAATAGCTCCGGCACCATAACTTTTACCGACAAATTGCAAATTTTTTAGCGTATCGGGATGATTCAAGATATTCCAAAGGCGGTCTACGAACTTGTCATCTTTACTCTTTGTATAAACACAAAGAAAGCCTGTCAATGGAAGAACGCCAGCAACATTTTTAATAAATCTTGTATTTCTTCGCCCTAAATATGCAAAAAGTAATTCGGGAACTTCTCGTTTTTCCATTTTAAACCAAGGGTGGCGCTGCTTAATTAGTGGACGTTCGGGCAATCCAAGTTCTACACCTTTTCTAACGTAGGATATTACTTTTAGGGGCAAATCATTTTCTGGTTGATCAATTGAAAGAAGTAGTGTCGGTCTTAAATTTTTTTCAAGTTCTTGAACATCTTCTTTTGTTATTGTATCTCCTGTTACGTCCTTCGTTCTACCAATGGCTACCCTTAAATATTTTGATGGAATTTCCAACTCCTCTGCTTGCTTTCGTGTAAGGTAAAAAAAATCATTAGCACCTGTAGCAATACCTCGCATTACAGTAGCAAAATCTGATAAATGATATTTATACCCGATGTGATTTTGTTGAGGTCTTGATAGACCTGTTGCTAATGCTTCCTTCAGGTCTCGTTTTGATACGAAGAGATTTTCTAAGGAAGTATGCTTGAAATGTGATGAAACAAACACAAAAAGATCCTTAGAATATGCTCGATTAACTTTAATCCAAAAGATTTCTTTTTTTGGTTTATCTTTTTTAATCAAAAAAACTACCGCATTAGTATCAACATTTGGGAAAGGTGTCGCATCTTTATCAAAAGTGATAACACATTCTAAACAATAATTTTCTGTTATCCAATTCCAAAGTTTTTTTGCAAAAGTTCCTTCACAAGTATCGGCTGGCATTATAAATGCGAGTTTTCCATTAGTTTCCAACAAATTTAAAGCCTGCAGAAGAAAATAAACATGATAACCGGCTCTCCCATCAATAATAAAACCTGTAATTTTTGTACAGAGATATTTTAAAAACTGTTTTGTTTCTTCATCAATTCTATGGTGTCTAAGATAGGGCGGGTTTGCTACTATTGCTCTGAATTTTCTTCTGGGTGGATTTTTAATAAAATCTCTTAGCTCAACAATACAGGATGGATCATTGTATATATTATCAGATAGGACATCAGCATCTATATCTGTTCCAAAAAAAGTAATTTTTCTTGTAGGACTAATTTTTTTTAATGCTTCAAAAAAAGCTCCTCTGCCAGTTGCAGGATCGAAAACAAGTTCTGCATAATCTAAAACATAAGCCACCATTGCCTCAGCGACCCAATTTGGTGTCCAGAATTGGCCTTTTTCGCGAAGCTTTTCACGCTCATGCCACTCAACCGGTAATTTTTGATGAAGCTTAACCATGCTCATGTTATAGCCCTCTTAATAAGTTCAGCGCTTCGGTAGTTATCTCTAAAAAACCACCCTCAAATTTTACATATGGCAAAATATGACCGTTTTTATCTTCAATGTAATCAGGTACCAATCTGGGCTGTTCTTTTGATATCCCGAGTGGATAAGCATAATGATAATAAAATTTGTAGATATCTTTGTTGGTGGTAGCTCCACCTGGCGCTTGAAATGTTTGAGTAGTCGGTAAGATCAATCCCTCTTTTATTAGCTTTTCTGCTTTATCAAAGGCTAATCCAAATGCTCTGTCGTAGAAAACATGCCAAATATGAATGGGGATTTTATTTTCTTTCTGCCACGTATTTAAAGGTATCCTATCTTCTTCTTTTATAATTACGGTAGGTAAAACTGCGCCCTTCTTTAATCCAAGTTTGCTGCCAAGCCTTTTTTGTGGAGTAAGTTCTGTTTTATAATCGGGCATCTTCCCTGCTACCCAGAGAGAATTTTCACATTCAACAGCTAATTTTGATTTTTGAATAAAATGTTTCAACTCTTTTTCAGGTATAAATGGAAGTTCACTGTCCCCGCCTATTTTTTCTAAGAAATCTGTTATAAACGCTTCATCTCTTTTGTTGAAAATAAGAAGATCAGGCCTTTTAATCTTTCCTAAGCCAGCTTTCTCCAATCTCTCAAAATATAACTCAAAGGCTCGCACATCATTTGTCGGCGCAGTACCACTTGGGCCATACGGTACAGCGAAGAATTCTCCAGTCGAATTTATAGCGTCAATAATGCGTTTTTCACTCCAAACACCCTGCGACCAGCGCATTAAAAAGTCACTTCCCCTAAGTCTCCTTGGATTGAGCCAAAAATCAGCCCATGATATTTCTTTTAATCCTCTTAGTTCTAACTCTATTTCTTCGACAGAAACACTTAATATATCTTCGAATAAAGGCATAGAAATTCTCCCATTTTTACAATATCTTAAAACATTTTATAATGAACATTTAGCTTAGCCTGTTGAGAAGCCTATAAGGTTCGAAAATACAAATTTTGCTATTTTACCACTTTTTTCAAAATGATATTCATAGTCTATGCACAGAGACTGCCTTTTTGAACAAAGTTCAACCTTAATCATTGAAAGCGTAATTTCCGATGATACTTATAGTCTGTTGACTTTTTCATATCATTCTATCAAAGATCGATCGCAAACGATCTCCCTGACGATTTTTGATTATTAGATATAGTCTCTTTACTTCTATCCACAATTCGATCAAAGATCGTCTTTGAGAGTTCCTGAAACGAGTTCAGGATGACACCTTAAGAAGGCGGCTTGGGTTTAAAGAGGTTTCAACCCGAAAACTTTTACCTCGAATGCACCACAGTTTGGTCCTTTCCAAAAAGAGGCAACTGGGCAACCCACAGATCCGATTACCAAGGTAACTGGTCACCACAAGTTGTAAGAAACCTTATACTCAGATATTCACAAGAAGGTGACACAATCCTTGACCAAATGGTTGGTGGAGGAACAACCTTGAAGGAGGACATAATCAAAGTTCAGCATAATTGCAAAGCAACAGGCTTCTGGGTGAAAAAGTCAAAACTTTACAACTTCCTCCTCCTCATCATGCACGAGCATCTGTTTGTATTTCAGAAAAGTTTAAAAGAATTATGCCTTAGGAGTCAGTCTTGAATAGTGAAACTCGGGACATATCCCGGATTTGAAAATGTCTTTGATACTCTCTTACTTCGTCACAACCTCGGGATCGAGAGTCATCACGACTTCCCTGCAATCCTGCATTTATAACCCTCCTTGAGTTCAATATCTGGATATTTCGGATTAAGAGGGTGCTCAATACAACCCTATCGCTTCTCTGACAAACCTCATGGTCTCTTCTGCAACCTTCCTTGCCTTTTCCGTACCTTTATCCACAATATCATGGAGGACATCCGGATTATTTATGAGCTCATTACGCTTTAGCCAGATTGGTTCCATGACCTTGAAGACATTTTTGATAAGAATCTTTTTACATTCAATACAGCCAATGCCTGCTGTCCTGCATCCTACTGCTACCTTTTCCTGCTCCTCTTTTGAGGAAAAGATCTTGTGAAGCTGGTATACAGGGGATAATCCCGGATTCCCCGCATCTGTCTTTTTTATCCTCGCAGGATCAGTAACCATTGTCCTTAATTTTTGCTCAACCTCTTCAGGTTTATCAGAAAGATATATTGCATTGTCATAGCTCTTGGACATCTTTCTTCCATCAGTACCAACCACCTTCGGGAACTCTGTAAGCAATGCCTCCGGTTCAGGGAAGATTTCTTTATAAAGATAATTGAAACGCCTTGCAATCTCCCGACTTATCTCAAGGTGTGGTACCTGGTCTATCCCTACCGGCACATATTTCGCCCTGTAAATAATGATATCAGCAGTCTGGAGCAATGGGTAACCGAGGAAACCATAAGTGGATAAATCTCTGTCTTTGAGTTCCTGCTGTTTTTCTTTGTATGTAGGAACCCTTTCGAGCCAGCCGAGTGGAGTTATCATCGAGAGAAGCAAGTGTAACTCAGCATGTTCAAGAACCCTTGACTGGATAAATATCGTGCATTTCTCTGGGTCAAGGCCTGCTGCTAAAAAGTTGATGAGAATGTCTTTTGTGGATTCTTTTATAGATGATGTGTCTGCATAGCCTGTAGTAAGGGCATGCCAGTCTGCAACAAAGTAAAAACAATCATATTTATCCTGGAGTTTCACCCAGTTGCTTAATGCCCCAATCAGATTTCCTATGTGCAACTTACCACTTGCCTGCATACCACTGAGCACTCTTTCCTTATTCATTTATCCATTACCTCACCTATTTACTTTCCTTTAAAACAATTGCAATACCCTAAGAAAAAAATTCACAACGGGCAGAACAAAATAGCTTGCTATGCCTGTCGCAATAAGAAAAATAACAATTATAAAACCGAATGGTTCTATCTTGCTGAACGAGACAGCCTGCCTGTATGGTAGAAAACCTACTAACACCCTGCCACCATCAAGGGGGGGTATAGGTATCATATTAAATACAGATAGGATAACATTGATAATCACACTTGATTTAAAAATCATTATTAAAGGCTCTATCACAGTCACGCTTAAAGATTCGGGAAATAGATCCGCTAACGGAATGATTAATAACCTGAGTATCAACATGCTCAAAATAGCCAGGAGTATATTCGTTATCGGCCCTGCAGCCGCTGAAATAGCCATATCCCTTTTAGGGTTTTTGAAGTTCATGGGATTTATAGGAACTGGTTTTGCATATCCAAAAACAAACTGACCATTAGTGAGTATTATTAGCATAAGGGGCATTAATACTGTCCCTATTAGGTCAATATGAGCAATCGGGTTTAATGTAAGTCTGCCCATCATCTTGGCTGTTGGGTCACCTAATTTGTTCGCCACAAAACCATGAGAAAGCTCGTGGAAGGTAATAGCTATCAGGATAGGGAATGCCGATATAATTATCTGCCTTGCAATACTCGAGAAATCCAAAACGCTATGGCCTTTCTACATAGGGTGTAGTATCTGGTCAATCACTGTCCTTGCTGCAACAAGGGGGTCAATAAAGACACTGTCCATATCCTGTTCTATGTCTCTCTTATTAGATAAATAAGTAATACGGTCCTGCATTCTGTCACGTAAGAAGCTCAAATAATCAGGGTCCCTTGTTGGTTTGTATTTTTTATCATAATTAGCGCCAAACAGCTCTTTCCCGTTTTTAGGAAGTAAAAGTCCCTGAAATGCCCTCCATTCCCTCCATTCGATGTTTCCTCTTACCAGTTCCGTGACAATGGAGAGTGAAAGCTCCTTTGGGATATCAACCAGATCCCCTGGCATACCAAAGGCATTTGTATTCATGATATAGCATTCGGTACCCAGCTTGAACAATTTTTTAAATTGCATACAATCCTCTAAAAGTGGGTGAACCCTGAATGGGTTTGCAAAAGGCTCGATTACTAATTTTTTGAGCTCCTTCGGGTCAACATTTTCTACTCCCTTAGCACGTTTGGTGCTTAGTGATGCCCCCATGGCTACAGCAAGGTCTATCGAATTTACCTTGCTGATTGGTGGAAGGCTTATATCTTTCTGCAACCAGATAACCAAGCCGGGTTTTTCACAAAAATCTGCATGGTTAAACATATCCCTTGTCTTAATACAACGACCGTTATCATTCCTGATGTCTGCGCATACCATCCTTTTACTGCCATCCGGAAGTTCTGTTACGGCTACATTCTGGGCAGAATAGAAGTATTTGATTATAAAGTCTTGAAATTCAACTGCATCTGTCTTATCAAAGAGACTCGGTTCAAGTGGTACAGTAATATTATTCTCCATGTCTATTAAAAATGCATCATCGTGAATAACAATAACCTTTTCATCTTCCTTCAATGTTCCTGCATGGTCATGGCTGTTGGTAATAGAAGATTTCCCCGAACCTGACAGCCCGAATACAGCCACCGGAGGCTTATTGCCGATTTTCTTGATACCACCGTGGCAGGCAACCATATTCTGACGGACCCCGATAGTCCAGCCCAGTGTTAACGTACCTTTTTTCCGCTCACCAAAATATCGCAGTCCTAAAATTGAAATACAGTTCTGCATCTCGTCAATTATTACGAGCCCATTGGGAAAATCAGGATGTGACCATTCAGGATCAGCAAATACAAGTATATCAGGCTCATCTAATACACGTGATTTCTCATACAGGTCAGTCCACGGTTTCATCCATGGAGTAAAATTTAGACCCCAGTCAAGCATATTTTTTGCGTCAGTTGCAGGACTCAAGAGATGCGCCTTAACCATAAAGTCAGGGTGTAACCCGACAATGCCTTCAAGCCATAACCCCTCACGCCTGTTAAAATTATAAATAGCTTCTCCCAAGAGAGAGATATATTTATCCCTGTCCTTTCCCATTTCCCTGACCAATCGCCTTGCCCTTGCTGTGCGTCCTACAATCCCTCCGTCATTAGAGATAAGGATTTTAGCACTCTTGGGAAGTCCAAACTGTTCAGGCTTATACATAGGCTCAGAGGTTGTAACAACTTCTAACTGCTTTGTCGCGAGTTTATAGAGTTCAGCCATTGTTGTCTTTCTTACAGAGTTAGCAAAAAAAGCACTCTCAATATATGCCCTCCATGGAGAGCCTGGAATCTCATGCCGGGTTGCCATATCCCTCTCCTTTCCCCTACGCTGAGTATATTGTCATTCTGAGGTGAAAACCAAATATTCTCGTATCTTGCGATTTCTTTATAGAAATAACCTGACCAATCCCGAACTTGATTCGTGATTCAGTCGCTACACTCATTTAGAAAAACAGAGCACAAAGAACTCATAATGACAACTTATTGTGAAATATTTAAAAGGTATTGTCAAGAGATGGTTAATCAGTATATAATTAAAAATTAAGATTAAAAAAAAACATGGCTGCAATAGTCATTATCCCTGCCCGTTATGACTCGACCCGCTTTCCGGGAAAGCCCCTGTACCCCCTTAAAGGGATACCTGTTATACAACATGTTTATGAAAATTCAAAACATGCACGCCTTGCAGATGATGTTATTGTTGCAACAGATAATGAAACCATATTCGAGAGGGTGTTTATTTTTGGAGGTAAGGCGATAATGACAGACAGAAAACATCCTTCAGGTACAGACAGGATAGCAGAGGTTGCTGCTTCAATGGATTATGATATAATTGTCAACGTGCAGGCTGATGAACCTCTTATACGTCCTGAAATGATAGATGACGTTATTACTGTCCTTGACGATAAAAGAGCCTCTATCGGAACCCTGACAAAGAAAATTGAAGACCCTAATGAAATCGCAGACCCGAATATTGTTAAAGTCGTTTTTGATAAAGAGGGGTTTGCACTCTATTTTTCGAGGGCACCAATACCTTTCCAAGCTCCGAACTCCGAACTCCAAGCTTTTCATTGTTATAAACATATAGGTATTTACAGTTATCGAAGAGAGGTGCTTGTTGCACTTGCAAAAATGAAACCAACAAGACTCGAGCAGATAGAGAAGCTCGAGCAGTTACGGGCTCTCGAAAACGGAATGAAAATTAAGATAAAAGAAACGTTCTTTGAGACTTATGGGGTAGATACCCCCGAAGACTTGGAAAGGATAGAAAAATGTCTAAGTATATCTTTGTAACAGGTGGTGTTGTTTCCGCACTCGGCAAGGGTATTGCTGCCGCTGCCACCGGTGCACTCCTCGAGGCAAAGGGTTTGAAGGTTACCCTCCAAAAATTAGACCCTTATATCAATGTTGACCCAGGTACATTGAGTCCATTCCAGCATGGTGAGGTATTTGTCACTGATGATGGTGCAGAAACAGACCTTGACCTCGGGCATTATGAGAGGTTCACATCAATACGAATGTCACAGGCAAATAATTATACAACGGGAAAGATTTATTATAATGTGATCACAAAGGAGAGACAAGGAGATTATCTTGGAGAGACGGTCCAGGTCGTCCCCCATATAACAGATGAGATTAAAAAAGCTATAAAATCTGTAAGCAATGATTATGATGTGGTAATAGTCGAGATTGGCGGCACTATCGGAGATATTGAGAGCCTGCCATTCCTTGAGGCGATAAGACAGTTTCGATATGACGTTGGCAGGGAAAATGCACTCTATATGCATCTTACCCTTATCCCCTATGTGAAGTCAGCAGGTGAGATTAAGACAAAGCCTACACAGCATAGTGTTAAGGAATTCAGAGAAATAGGTATTCAGCCTGATATACTTCTATGCAGAACTGAAAAGCCACTTCCGCCGGAAGCAAAGAAGAAGATCGCAATTCACTGCAATCTTGATGGAGATGCTGTTATCTCTGCAAGGGATGTTGATACTATATACGAAGTTCCTCTTATGTTGCACAATGAAGGGCTTGATTACCTTATAGGTAAGAAGCTCAGCCTGAATTTAAATGAGCCAGACCTCATTCTCTGGAAGGATATTGTGAGGAAGATAAAGGAACCTAAGAATGAGGTCAATATTGCAATAGTGGGGAAATATACAGGACTGAAGGACTCTTATAAGAGTCTTGTAGAAGCCCACACTCATGGCGGCATTGCAAATGATGCGCGTGTGAATTTGCAATGGGTAGATTCAGAGGAGATAGAGGTTCATGGCCCTGAGAGGTTCCTATCTGAAGCTGATGGAATTCTTGTGCCTGGAGGATTTGGATATAGAGGGATTGAGGGGAAGGTAAAGACCATAAGATATGCGCGTGAAAAAAAGATACCCTATTTTGGTATATGCCTCGGGATGCAGTGTGCAGTCATCGAGTTTGCAAGGAATGTCTGTGGTCTTTCCGCTAATAGTACGGAATTTGATTTAACCACAAAAGACCCGGTTATCTATCTTATGGAAAGATGGTATGACTTCAAAAAAGGCAGAGTTGAGGAGCGTACAGAGGATTCTCATAAAGGTGGTACGATGAGACTTGGCGCCTATCCCTGCATCCTTGAGGAAGGAACCCATGCTTACAAGGCATATGGAGTAAAAGAAATATCTGAAAGGCATAGACACAGGTATGAATTCAATAATGCATACAGAGATATACTCACAAAACATGGGTTGAAGATCAGCGGCCTGAGTCCTGATGGAGAACTTGTAGAGATTATAGAGATTGAAGACCACCCATGGTTCCTCGGATGCCAGTTTCATCCTGAATTTAAATCAAGACCAACAGATCCACATCCTTTATTCAGGGCATTTATAGAAGCGGCTCTGAGAGAAAAGAGATCTTTATTCCCTTACTCGGGAGTTAATGCAGAAGAGAAAGGCAGAGAAGTTTAAGTATTGACAAGAGAAATAAATATAGCAAGTACAAAGCTTGGAGGTAATAACCCCCTTTTTATAATTGCAGGCCCCTGTGTTATCGAGAGCGAGGAAATTGCATTTCATACTGCAGGAATACTAAAGGAAATCTGCAGAAGAATTAATCTCCCTCTTTTATTTAAGAGTTCCTATGACAAGGCAAATCGTACCTCTCTTTCTTCTTTTAGAGGCCCTGGCTTAGAGAAAGGTTTAAGGATTCTTTCTGATGTGCGGAGTAAGTTTGATATACCTATTATCTCTGATATCCATTCAGTTGAAGAGGTCAAGCCTGCCTCAGAGGTTCTCGATGCCCTTCAAATACCTGCCTTTTTATGCAGACAGACTGATCTGATTCTTGCAGCTTCTAAGACAGGTAGCCCTGTAAATATTAAAAAAGGGCAGTTCCTTGCACCATGGGATGTAAAGAATATAATAGAGAAGTTCATATCAACAGGTAATCAGAATATATTTTTCACAGAAAGAGGCACGTCCTTTGGATACAATAACCTCGTTGTTGACTTCAGGGGATTGTCTATAATGCGGGCCTTTGGGTATCCTGTTATTTTTGATGTTACTCATAGTCTTCAGCTTCCGGGTGGACAGGGAAAAAGCTCAGGTGGTCAGAGGGAATTTGCAGAGCCCCTCGCAAGGGCAGCAGTGGCAGTTGGAGTTGATGGTCTATTCATGGAGGTTCATCCGGAGCCTGATAAGGCATTATGCGATGGACCAAATATGATAAAGGTAGATGAAGTGGAGAAGATTTTATCCTCTGTTAAAGCCATAGATCAGTTAGTAAAGTACCCTCCTGTATCCTGGGATTCGTTGTAACATTTTCTTACCTTGTCTTTTCTATTAAAACGGAGAATTCAGAATGGCTGAGGATATATCTTAAAAAGAAACAAATATTTAAAATTTCTTTAAAAGATGGAAGTTATTATATATAATACCTTTGTATTTTCTTTTGAGGCGAACTGATTCTTATGGATAATATTCTCGATATAGCAAAAAAGGTCTTGAAGACAGAGGCAGAGGCTGTTTATGCCCTGATAGAAAAACTCAACAGCAATTTTGAGAAGGCCGTAGAGATTATCTATAAAAGCAAGGGCAGGGTTGTGGTAACAGGGATGGGCAAGTCAGGGCTTGTGGGAAAGAAAATAGCAGCTACACTGGCCTCTACTGGCACACCTGCATTTTTCCTTCATCCTGCTGAGGCAAGCCATGGCGACCTTGGTATGGTCACATCAGATGACGTTATAATCGCAATCTCCAATAGTGGCGAGACAGAAGAGGTTCTGGGCTTAATACCTTTTTTAAAAAGGTTTAATGTTCATATTATCTCAATAACAGGAAACCCGGATTCAACCCTTTCAAAGCTGGCAGATGTAACCCTCGATGTGTCTGTAAAAGAAGAGGCTTGTCCAATCGGGATTGTGCCCACTGCATCAACTACTGCAGCTATGGCAATGGGCGATGCCCTTGCAGTAGCCCTGCTCTTAAAGAGGGGATTTAAAGAAGAAGATTTTGCCTTTTTCCATCCAAGAGGAAGTATTGGTAAGAAGCTTTTTATTAAGGTAAAAGACCTTATGCACATTGGGGATAGCCTTCCTGCTGTGCAACTTGATACACCAATGTCAAAGGCAGTAATCGAGATGTCCTCCAAAAGACTTGGCCTCACTGTTGTTTTAGAAAATAATGGTAGAATCGCAGGGATAATAACTGACGGAGATGTGAGAAGGGGATTAGAAAAATGGGGTGGAAGGCTCTTTGAGTTAACAGCAGGAGAGGTCATGATAAAAAACCCAAAGACAGTATCTGAGGAAGAACTTGCAGCAAAGGCATTATCCATTATGCAGGGCTCTTCAATAACAGCTCTTGTCGTGCCTGATAATAAAGGAAACCCTATTGGTATCATACACCTTCACGACATACTGAGAGAGGGAATAGTGTGAGAAGAGCAGGATGTTTCTGTATCTTTTATCGACAGTTCAAGCTCTTTAATAAGCTCACTCTTTGGTTTTATAGGGGTATCCCCTTTTTCTCCTTTCTAGAAATCCAGAGGGCTCTTTGCCTCTTTAACGGTCCTGCTCGGCACACAATGAGTATAAATCATAGTAGTCTTCAGCGTTTTTCGGGAATAGTGCCGTGTCTTGATCTCTGCCGTGAGATTGTCGATGATATTGTCCCATTCAGGAGATCCGGATTTCTCCGCATATTCGGCCTTGGCAGCATATTTCGGCTGCTGAGGTTCCGCAATGAATGATGAAGTTGTTTGTAATAGTTCATCCTCGGACTTCGATAAGTTATTGGAAGATTCCCCCTTAATAAAGGGGGTGGAGGGGGATGTTGCCTTTACGGTCATTTCAGTATTGAGGCGCGTGGCCGGGGTTTCATCGGTAGGCATACGCTGCCTGGTTTTGCTGTTGCAGTGTTTGCTTCTTATCCCGCAATTTGTTGATAAACTGCTTCACGCGTTCTGATTTGGAATCAGGAAGCGTATATTTGCCTCGGAAATCAAGATAATACAGGAGCCACTTTCTATAATCCGCGTGGCGGGAATCAGGAACCGCCCTTTTTTTCAGGACGGCCTCATATTGAGTCAAAATATCGCTTGGTATAGGTTTCATAGGATTATAGCATGACTAACATCACAAATAGCGTATTAGTCATTAGAAAAGTATAATTATAGCTTGCAGATATGTCAATACGGCGTATTGAGCCGTGTAAAATGTAACCATATGGATAATCGTTGTGACATTTATAATGTAACCCTGAAAAGTTGTAAAAAAACAACGACAGGAGGATTACATTATGAGCAGGAAGTCTATCAGGGAGT
>Ga0210014_1000855_pt1 | contig 24304 bp, 24 predicted proteins | sample CryGeymeta201519_FD_183983 | JGI IMG/M metagenome (GOLD analysis project Ga0210014, IMG submission 183983) | Groundwater microbial communities from Crystal Geyser aquifers in Utah, USA - Crystal Geyser metaG 2015-19 (SPAdes) (version 2) | ecosystem: Environmental > Aquatic > Deep subsurface >...
CTGGCGGATGAGCGCGCGCGGCGGCCGTCGCGCCTTGCTCCGCTCGGCCAGGGCCTGACTCGCGGACGGGCGCTCGGCGCGGACCCGGGAGTCACCGGCCGCCTCCCAAGCGAGGCGCTCCTCGTCGAGCGCCTCGGCCTCGATCTGCCGCTGCCGCTCCTCCCGGTGCTGATCCTCGACAGCTCCCCACTGGACGAGCTTCCTCCACCCAGGCTTTCGCCTCCCCTTGCGAACCCGCTTCAGGATCCCGCGGCGCACCGCGAGGACGTAGTACGACGAGACCACCCACAGGAACCCCGCCTCCCAGATCAGCCCGGCGATCGTGCCGGCGGTCTGACCGTTGGGGACCGGCAACCTGCCTCGGAGGAACAGCAGCGGTGACGACACCAACAGCAGGATCGCCACGCCGATCAGCCGCCGCCTCACCTTGTCGAGATCCCAGAAGGCGACGGACAGCGCCTCCTCGGCGGCGTCGGTCTTCACGGTGATGCGCCGCCACACGGCCGAGCTGCTGCGAAGGGCGATGCGCTCATCGGACACGACGCCGTGGTTGACCGGCGTGGCCGCCACCGGGTGGGCCGTGGCGCGGTCGACCGCGAGGTTGTCCTTCCAGCGGGTGATCATCGTGCATTGGAGCTTGTCCTTCTTGGCGTCCCAGAGGCGTGCGTCGACGAACGCCAGATCGACCACCCACAGCCCGTTCTTGTCCCCCGTCAGGGCGGCGGGGCTGTGGCGATCGTAGTCGCGCAGACAGGTGAGCTCATGGGCGCTGCGGGTCTCTACCCAGACATCGGTGGCGCACCCCAGACGCAGGTCATAGACGCTCAGGAGGCCGTGGCCCTTGGGGTTATCCGTGCCGCCTTTCCGGGGCGTGCGACGTGGGTAGTGGGCACTCTCCGGCTGATACGTCACATCCACCGCATAGACCGGTCGACGGCCCAGCCCGGGGATCTCCCGGAGGCGATCGGGCAAGACTGCCTGGGCGTGGGTGACGAGCGCCGGCCACGCCGCCGTCAGCACCGCCCGGCGCTTGGGCGAGGCCAGGGCGTCCGATCAGGTCGAGCGCGCCAGGGGCGGCTTCTCGACATCGTCGGCCGCCAGATGGAGCACGGCCTGCACCCGCCCGCGCAAGGCCGGCCAGCGCTGCACATGGCGCAGCACGCCCAAGATGCGAAAGTCTGCCATGCTCAGGACCCGGAAGCGCTTTCGCCGGATAGCGCACCGTCTCCAGGGTGCGCATCGCTGGCGCCAACAGCTCCCCCCAAACCGTGTCGGTGGCGAGCGACTTCATGACCGAAGACAATCGTGATGCATCCATCGGGGCCTCCGAAATGCAAGTATTCTATAGCAAAACGGCGGCCTTACTGCGAGAGGTTTGTAAAGTCTTTTTTGTGGTGCTTGAAAAATCGTTCTGGTGTTCCATAGAAAAACTACGGCACCACACGATCCGTCGCCTTTCCGTGCCATACATACATGATTTTGTCGGCAGCTTACAGAAACGCCTTTACGAACCAAATGGAGGCGCCACAGAAAACCTCTCAAACCCTCAATCAACCGGCAACCGGACACCGTTGTGTCATCTATTAAGCGACCGGAGTAATAACTCTACATTTAGCAGATAGTCGTTTCTGGCTGGTGGCTACTGCTGGGTAGGTTAAGAAATGTACAAGATAGCGCCTATGGCCAGTCGGAAGGAGACGGAAACAGTGCGAAAGTTCGGAAAGAGTCTTGCGTATGTTGCCTTTGGCTCTGTCATGCTTGATGCGCTCATCACTTATTTCTTGAAGACGGCGACAGGTATACTGCTTCCTGTCAACGTAGTTCTCCCTCTGTTTCTGTTGATGATTGTGATGTCCTCTGGCTGGAGAGCCGTTTTGCCACCGCGCCACGTCATCATTGCTTTCTTCGTCGGTGTCCTTGGGTTTGCGATCGGGCCGCCGCTTGTGGATGAGATCGGCGCGTATCGCTACATCGAAATGACCGGTGCGCTATGTGCTTTCGCCGCTGGCTATTCGTGTATGCGCTGGGCAAGCGAAGAGCGCGGCTTCGTTCGTCTGGTTACGGTGGTAGGGGGGTTATACGTCATTGTGAGTTTCATGGCCTTGCTTGCGGTAGCACCGAGCCTCTTCCCCGTGGTGAAGGCGCACTGGGCTCGTGGGCTAATGGTCGTTGCTAGACCGGAGATAATGACTGACCAGAACTTCCAGGTGTTTTATCTTTTTCCTGCGGCCCTGGTTCTTATACTGCCTTTTCGTGTCGTTCGTTTTGGGGTTTCTCTTGCGTTGACGATTGGTGGACTGTTCGTGCTTGCGAAAGTGCAGACTCGGAGCGGCATTCTTGTTCTATCGGGGACGATTGTCCTGAGCCTAATTGCTCCTATATGGGACCGCTCGCTTGGAAGGTGGAAAATGCTATCTATGCCGATCATATTTGTTCTTTTGTTCGCAATTGGCATTAACTTGATCTTGCGGGAAGGTGCGTTTGCGATTGCCCGTTTTACAGAGGTTGGATTTCAGACAGGCTATGGTCGCCTGCTGAGTTTTCTTTATTTATTCAAACATATTTATGATCCATTATGGTGGATCCCGAGGGGGAACAGCGAGTTCGTGGAAGAGTTCGGTACGATCCCCCATTCCAATATCACCGCCATGTTCTTGGAGGGAGGGATCGCGGGGCTTGGGATGTGGGTCGTGGTGTTCTTGGTGCCGCTCGTGATGCTGACTCGTCTTTTTTTCAGACGGCAGCTAGACCATGTTGGAATTATGGTGCTGGTTGCTGGGTTAAGCATGATGATAGTGCAACTTTCTCTTAACGTGCCCTTCTTTAAACAGCCATGGCTCTGGGCGGGGGCTGTAATGGGGGTGCTTTATCGTTCGCGGGCGGAGGTGGCCTCGCGGAGGCGATCAGAGGGGGGCATGGATCGAACGGCAATGGTAGGTGTAGATGGCGAATTGGCAGCGTAGGGGAGTGGCCAAGATAATGGCTGGACACATGAAGATACTGGTCGGGTGTTCAAGCCCGCCGGACCATGGGGCAGGCATACTCACCTATGCGAAGGAGTTGTCCGAGAGTTTTCTGCAGCTTGGTATGGAGGTCCATTTCGTGTCGCCACCGCCGAAAGATTGGGAGTGGATTAGGTTGCATGGTATTCACCACTTCTCTACAACCCAAGATGACGATCCGGTTGTCGCGGCCCGCCAGCTTGTGGGTTATGTCAGGGAATGTCAGATTGATGCGGTCATCAATAATGATAACTCGCTCGTGCAGAGCATTTCGCCAGCTATTCCGTGTCCTTTTGTGGCTGTTGGGCACCTTGGACGAACCTCCATCGCTGCGCTTGCCTGTTTCCAGCCACAGTGGAGCGATTATATAGTGGCAATCTCCAACGATATGCAGCGCCTATACGTCACTAAGCATGGTGTCCCATTGGTGAAATGCCCAATCATTTATAATGGAATCAAAGATCTCGGACATGATGGAAACTACTCACGTCGGGATTCGGCGGCTCTGCGTGTTGTGTATGCGGGAGGTTATAATCGGCGTTTGAAGGGGGCCGACCTTGTGCTTGCGGCCGTGCGGAGGAGCACAGCGGAGTGGGCTGGAATTCGACTGGACTGGTACGGCGGCATCCCGAAGAAGGTTGCCCGAGGCTTGGAGAACCTCGCCCACGTGCGGGTCCACGGCCGCGTCCCCCGTGAAGAACTGTTGCATGCGCTACGAAACGCCGACGCGTTACTCTTTCCGTCCCGCGTTGAAGGTTGTCCTATGGCGATGTTGGAGGCGATGAGTCTTGGCGTCGTACCCATCGCCAGTGACGGCGAGGGCGCGATGCGTTATCTAATCACAACCGGCAGGGAGGGTTTCGCTTGCCACCTCTCCCAAGCGGCAACGCAGATACTGGAGTGCCTTGCCCATTTACGTGATCAGCCGGGTGTACTTGAAGAGATGAAACGGGCGGCGAGGGTTCGATTTCTCCACGAGTTCCAGTGCAAAAGGGTTGCTGATGATCTGATTTGTCTGATCCGTCATCCGACAATTGATAGGCGGCATCCGCCGATGCGCATCAAGGTTCTACGCTGGCACCGTCCGTTAAGGCCGGACGGCCAGAAGGCGCCAGTGGTCGATCGGCTGTTTTGCCGGTTAGGGCTACTGCGTCACGCCGGTGTTCTCGACCTGGGTAATTTCACGATTGCAGGAAATCGATGCAACGATCGGGAGATGCAGTGAGAGAGGGCCTGTGGGCGCCAAGGAGTTTGGCGGTGGATGGGAAGTGAACCCTCTTCTCCGTGCTGGAAATTCTGCGGGGCGCCTCGGTCAGTTCGCACGATGGGTATCGATGGCCTTGGTTATTACCATGCTGCCGTGTGTGTCTGGGATCTCGGTTGCGCAGGGCACCGGGGAGCATGCGGCGGGGAGGGAAGAGCCGACTGGCTACTCACCTTCTAGAGGGTTCCCAGTCTTCGACGGGACTCAGTATCGAAACAAGCCCGACATGGCGAGATACGGGATACGCCCCGCGACCATCATCTACCAAGGCCGCTTGTGGCCAGAGAAGGTGAGGCTAGGAGAGTTACCGTCGGAGCAGATCGTCCGCTTCGTTGCGCGCGATGCTGCTCGCCAGGGACACTTGACAATCCTCGACATTGAACACTGGCGACTGCAGACGAATGCAGAGGCAAGGGACAACATACCGAAGCTGATCACGGTACTGGAAACATTTCGAGATGAGGCACGAACTCTGCAGATCGGTTATTTCGGGATACTGCCACTTCGCGACTACGGGCGCGCCCGGATGGGATGTGGTTCTATGCATTATAAACATTGGCAGACAGAGAATGATCGGCTCAAGCCGCTCGCAGATGCCGTCGACGCGATCTTTCCAGAGGCTTACACCGACAGTCCGGATCAGGAAGAGTGGGTAAAGTTCGCGACAGGCATGATGGCGGAGTCTCGGCGGTACGGTAAGGAGGTATATGTGTTTCTCTGGCCCCAGTACAACAGGTTGAATAAAGAACTCGGAGGTCAATACCTTCCGCCAGACTTCTGGCAACTCCAACTCGAAACTGCACGACGTACCGCTGACGGTATTGTGATCTGGGGAGGATGGGACTTCCTCCAGTGGGAACCTGCGGAGTGGGACCCAGTCGCACAGTGGTGGGCCGTAACAAAGAACTTCCTGCGGGGCATCCAGAATTGAGCGGGTGTAATCAGCTCCTTTCGGTGGGGATCGAGAAAACGGGAGGCTGGAATGTGTGGTCTTGACGTTGAGTGTGGGGGGGAGAGAATACCAGGATGGCAGTGCGCTTTTTCTTTCGGATCAAGTTGGTGTTTGATGGTTGTCTCTCCAGCGTAGTCATAATAGATGTATTGTTAGGTGCGCAACGCAGTATCGGACTAGCCGGATCTGAGGTCTAGGAATGTCCACCTTGAGAAAAACGACAGTCGACAAGCTGCGTACGGCGGTTATTTATCAGTGTATAGCGCACTACCGCGGCCCAATTATGCGGGAACTATGTGAATCGAAGCGGTTAGATTGCGTCGTTTTTTCTGATATCGAGAGCAATGAACCAGCGTTGCCCGCATTTTCGCAGGAGGATTTTTCCGAGAACGGGAAGTGGCGGGAGATCAAGTGGAGAAGGATCAAGAACCTCTGGCTCACGAAGGACGTACTGTGGCAGCGGGGGATAATTAGTATCTGCGCTAGACGAGGGTTCGACTGCATCATCTTCCTCGGGAACGCCTACTACCTGTCGACATGGCTTGGCGCAATCGGGGCGCGTATCACCGGGAAACGCGTGCTCTTTTGGACGCATGGAATTCTCCGCGATGAGAAAGGGATCCGTGCCTATGTGAGATTGTTGTTTTACCGGCTTGCGGATGGGTTGCTCTTGTACGGGAAAAGGGCGAAGCAGATGTTGATGGATCGCGGGTTTTCTCGGGAAAACCTCTACGTTATTTACAATTCTCTTGATTATCATGAACAGGTGGCGTTGCGTGAGACTATGACGGACGAAAAGTGCGTTAGTTTGCGCCGGGTCTGTTTTTCTCAGCCTGAGTTGCCAATGGTTGTCTCCGTTGGTCGGCTCACGGCGGTCAAGAAAATCGAGCTGCTAATCGACGCCGCGGAGGTATTGCGTCATCGTGGCGTTGAAATCAACGTCCTTGTGGTGGGTGACGGGCCGATGCGGGCCGATCTCGAGTCACGGACGGCCTCTCGTCAGATGACCGAACGGGTGGTCTTTATGGGGGATGTCTACGAGGAGGGGGAGGTGGCTTTGGCAATGGTGGCGGCGGATGTCTGTGTGGTTCCTGGGGCGATTGGACTGACAGCAATACACGCCATGACTTACGGAACACCGGTAATAACGCACGACAACCCAGACCGGCAGATGCCCGAGTACGAGGCCATCGTTCCTGGGGTGAGCGGGGAAGTGTTCATGGAGGGGGATGTCGAAGACCTTGCGACGAAAATCGAGGTCTGCCTCCGGGGGCGCCGAGATGGACGATATCAGCGCTCAGTATGCTGGGATATCATCGACAAGTATTATAACCCGCGGTTCCAGAGGATGGTCATTGAGATGGCAGTAGGGGGTGTGGCAGCCAGCGATGCAGAGCGAGGGGGCGAAGCGGCTTGTGCCCACTAGCAGGCTGTTGAAAAAGTCCCATAGATGGTGTTTTTCAAGGAAAACAAGAGGATCCTCTCACTGTAAGTTATTGATAAGTCGTGCTGGTCGTTGTCAGAGACACAGGTGCAGAGTGCTTCTAGGGAGTTTTTCAACAGCCTGCTAGTGCGACGTTTGTAGTAGATCTCGCGATCGGCTTGCAAGCGTGCTGCTAGATTCTTGCGACAGCCATGAGTGATGGAGTGTTTAACTGGGTTCGGAGCGTGCCACGCCTCCGGCAGTTGTTACGTAATTGCAAGATGGCCTTCGTGCGCAGGCTGTACGGGCTTAGGCATGTCGACAAGACTTTCTACCTGGTCATGCCGTGCAAGGTGAGTAGAGATTTTGTGGCCGGCGCTTACTCGTTTGTGAATTGTCATGCCGAGATCGGCCCGGGGGTATCCCTTGGCAGATATGTCTTGATCGCGCCGTATGTATCGTTCGTCGGTGCCGATCACGTCTTTGACCGGGCTGGCACTCCAATCATATTTTCGGGCCGGCCGCCAGGGGTGCGAACGGTAGTGGAGGACGATGTCTGGATTGGTTACCGGGCAATCGTCAAGCTAGGGGTGCGCATCGGGCGTGGGGCCATAGTGGCCGCCGGGGCCGTTGTCACCCAAGATGTGACACCCTACACGATTGTGGCGGGCGTCCCGGCGAGGGAAGTGAAAAAACGGTTTGCTGACGATGAGATGGAGGCGAGGCACAACTTAACGCTTAGTGGTGAAACCGTCACTGGTGAGTACTGTTTGCCGAAGGCCGGCAACGATCACTGTGTGCCGTAGGTCGTGCGAGTATCGTGGTGCTAGAAATGTGTGTGATTGCGCTGCAGGGTAACTGTCCCCGTGGGCAGTGGCTACAGAATGGTAGGCGCCGCTTACTGTCGCCAGAAAACGTAACGTATGCATGACGTCAAGAGTATATTTAGCGAATGGCGGCGGCTATCCTGGTTCGCAGTCCTGAGCAGTGTGACCCTGGTCTTGGGGTTCGGGCGCCAATTAGTGGTGGCGGCGGTCTTCGGCGCCAGTCGTGAGCTGGATGTCTTCGTGGCGGTGATGGGGTTTTTTTTGTTTCTGGGCGTGCAGATCGGGAACGCCGTGGAAAACACTGTGGTGGGACGCTGCGCGACCCTTGAACGAAGCCACTTACGGCACGAGGCGGTTGCGATCTTCAGGACAACCGCACTGGCAGGAGTAGGGCTCGCGGCCCTGTCGATCGTTGTCACGCCGATCTACCTGAAGGTTTTCTTTCCCACATTCGATCAGATCCAGCTTCGGGATGGAGAAACTCTTGCGATCTACTTTGCCCTGGCTGTCATCCCGGCAATCTTGTGTGGTGCAGTGCGAGGTGTCCTGTACGTGGTCGGGCGGTTCGAATTAGGGTTTATTGCCGGAGGAGTGCTTTCCGTCGTCGTCATCGGTTTCGTCTTGGGTCTTGGTAGGCGCATCGGTAGTGACGCCATTGCGATGGGTTACGCCTGCGGAAATCTGGTCGTATTGGGCGGCCTATTGTGGTCCTTGAAGGGCAGTTTCCGGTCTGATGGAGATGCCGCCCATGGAATGCAAGTTGCGTCCGAATCCATTGCCGGTCGAGGGCTCGGCTTCGTTGCGACGACCGGAGTGGTCGTCGCCGCGGAGGCCTTATACCTCGGCGTGCAGACCACGGAGCGCAGCTTCGCGTCGTTACTCGGCGCAGGGACCGTATCGCAGTTTTACTACGCGGCATCCTTGATCCAGGTGATCGCGGCGCTTGTCTTCATGCCGGTTTCGACGAGCCTCTTTCCCAAGATGGCACGACAGATCGCTCGCGATGGCTATCCTAGGGTTCAATGGCTACGCGGCTACGTCGGTGCTCTCCTGTGCCTCGGGGTATCAGGTTCGGTGGTCTTCTGGTGGGGGGCGGAAGATATCGTCCGTCTGGTCTTCCTCCATGGAAACTTTCTGGAGAGCGATGTTCCGAGAACGGCGGAGATCTTGCGGGTCACCGGGCTCTCCCTTCCCTTTTTGAGTGTCGGTCGCATTTTTCGATATGCCCACTACTCGGTACACAGATATTCTCCCCCGGTAATCGTGAATCTGATTTGGTGCGCGACGCTTGCCGCCTTGTGTGTGGTGTTGATCCCGCGGTTCTCTGTGGTCGGCTTGGCCTCGGCGAGCGCGGCGGGGACGGCCCTGGCTGTAGTGAGCAGTGGGGCGTTGTTGGCGGTATATGTCATGGGATGCAAGCGGGATCTGCGGCAGACATAGAGAGCGGATCATCATCGACGAAACGTGCTTACTCGTATGACCGAGGTCGACCTTGTGAGTAGCGGAGGGGGAAGTGAAGACGAGCCATCACGTTATTTGCAGCGCTCATCGATACTATAAATGGGTACTAGCCTCTGGCCATGAATGAAGATGTTGTTGCGCCTCGTGTTGTCGCTGGTGTTCCCCCTTGCCCTTGGGTTGCACGCAAGGCTTGGAACGGCGGATGGTGGGCAGATACAGGGGTTGCCGCATCCGCCAAAGGCGTTTCGCGTCCTGGACGGGACCCTTTACGAGCCTAAGCCAGATCTATCGAGTTTTGGCATAGAGAAAGCAGACGTCATCTATGAGTGGGCACTATGGGGCGGAGACAGGTCATCACAGGCGCTTCCGGTGCGGCGGCGCGTTGAAGAGGCGGCCCACAAGGTAACGAAGCAGGGGGTAATTATCATCGACATCGAGCGCTATCCGATGCGCGGGCGCTCTGAGGAGGTAATGGAGAGCATACGGAAGTACCGCACGGTGGTTCAGTGGGTGAAGGGGGAGGCCCCTCATGCCGTCGTTGGTCTCTACGGCCAGCCACCTGTGCATGACTATTTCCGTTCGCTAACCGGAGAGGGCCATGAAGAGTATCTCTCTTGGCAACGGGAGAACGATCAGTTGTCGCCGTTGGCTGCCGATGTCGATGTCATCTTACCTTCACTTTACACGTTCCGTTCCGACGAAGAAGACTGGATAAAATACGCGGTTTCGAAAATTCGCGAGGCGAGACGGTACGGCAAGCCCGTGTATGCATTCTTATGGCCGAGATATCACAGTTCAAACCGAATTCTTGGGTTGCAGTATATCTCGCGCGAGTTCTGGGGGTTACAGCTTAGAACGGCCTATTCCCACGCCGACGGTATTGTTCTTTGGGGTGGGTGGGACTTTAAGAAGAAGCGTCCGCAACAGTGGGACTCAGATGCACCATGGTGGTTGGAGACCAAGCGATTCATGGCGGAGATAAAAGGATATGAGCAATGAATGTAGTTACTAATAAGCTCGCATCAATAGGGTCGTTATTGACGGGATTTGTTAGGATAAATCACAGGTTGTCGAGCTGGGTTAGGGCGCGATGGCCAGGGTTTTTCCGTGCGGAGCGGTACAAAGAAGATCTTCGGGCAGAGGTACTGGTTGCATGTAGAAGCCGGGAGCGTCCAAGGCTGCTTGAGGTAGGAGGAATAGACCGGCCTCTCTTCGAAAGGAGCCCTGAATATGTGCTTGATGGGTTGGATATACAGTACAAGGAGTCGTGTTCGAGACTCTACGATAATTTCGTTGTTGGTTCGATCGAGGAGCCGCTAGAGAACAAATACGACGTGATATTTTCTTTGACGCTTCTTGAACACGTTCGCAATAATACAGCGGCAATCGGAACGATTTTTCGTGGATTAAAGGCGGGTGGTGAGACTCATCATTACCTTCCTTGCAAAAACCATCCGTACGCGCTCTGCCTCCGCATGGTAGGTCCGAGATTTCAGAGAAAGCTGATTCAGTATCTTCGTCCATGGGCGGGATTGGAGGAGACGGGCTACCCGACATTCTTCGATCACTGCTCATCGAAGGAGATGAGACGGCTCCTGTGCCAATCCGGATTCGAAAATGTTGAGATAAAGCACTATTATAGAGCCAATGATTATTTTGCGTTTTTTTTCCCTCTCTATCTGCTCATTGGTGTGTTCGGGAACATCTGTAAGGTGCTGAATTGGAAGTTTTTCTGCGCCGGTATGCTGATCTCTGCACGCAAGGGAGTAGGCTCGGTCGAACCTGGCAAGGAGTAGCGTAGGTCGAGTAGCGTGGGTCGTATCGTAAATGGTGGTGATCGAGTCAATTGCAACGAGTTGGCACGTCGTGCGATGACAAAGTTGCGGAACAAACGCACGGGCGGCTACTGTTCCCGGTCGGTTTGCTGGCGAGAGTACAAAGCTCGCCCTGTGAAGGGGAAGCATGATGTTTGATGGAAAAACGCTGTTGATCACCGGTGGTACTGGTTCCTTCGGCAATGCCGTTCTGCGCCGTTTCCTCAATACCGACATCAAGGAGATTCGGATCTTCAGTCGGGATGAGAAGAAGCAGGAGGACATGCGGATTCGTCTGGCTAATCCGAAGGTAAAGTTTTACATCGGGAATGTCAGGGACTATGAGAGCTTGGTACCCGCGATGGAGGGCGTTGACTATGTCTTCCAGGCGGCGGCCTTGAAGCAGGTGCCGTCCTGCGAGTTTTACCCCCTCGAAGCCTTGAAGACGAATGCCTTGGGCACGGAGAATGTTCTCAATGCCGCCGTGCGACAGGGAGTGAGGAAGGTGATCGCTCTGAGCACGGACAAGGCGGTGTATCCGATCAATGCCATGGGCATGTCGAAGGCATTGATGGAAAAGCTGGTGGTGGCGAAGTCACGCTTTATCAATCCGGAAAAGACCACCTTCTGCTGTACCCGATACGGGAATGTCATGGCGTCGCGGGGCTCGGTGATCCCGCTGTTTATCAAGCTGATCAAGCAGGGAAAACCCCTCACCGTAACCGACCCGGAGATGACACGGTTCCTGATGTCCCTGGACGACGCCGTCGATCTCGTTCTGTATGCATACACCCATGGCCAGCAGGGCGATACGTATGTGCAAAAGGCACCGGCGTCGACGATTGGAGATCTCGCCCAGGCGATTAAGGAGCTCTTCGAGGCCGACAACGAGATCAAGATCATCGGTACTCGCCACGGCGAGAAGCTCTACGAGACCCTACTGACCCGCGAGGAGATGGCCCACGCCGAGGATCTGGGAGGATATTACAAGATCCCCGTGGATGGACGAGATCTCAACTACAACATCTATTTCGTCGAGGGTGAGCAAGATGTCTCCCAGATCGAAGACTACAACTCCCACAACACGACGCGGCTGAACGTGGAACAGGTCAAGGAGACCCTGCTGCGACTTCCCTATTTCAAGGGGGAACTCGCGGCGTGGCGGGGAGAGGAAATAGGCGATACGGTCGGCGGTTTGGAGAACGAATAGGTTTCATGTGAAGGGCGCTGTTCTCACGAACTTTTTGGGGCACCAATGACAACCGTTCTTGTGACCGGATCGGCGGGTTTTATTGGGCGGAATCTCGTCACGGCATTGAGCCGGCGTGATGATGTTGTGATCAAGACCTTCACCGAGGAGGACGATCCGTCGATCCTGACAGGGCTCCTGGGTGAGGCGGACGTGGTCTACCATTTGGCAGGAGTCAACCGACCCGAGACGGAGGCGGAGTTCGAGGCCGGCAATGTTGGGGTGACCCAGCAGATCATCGATCTCTTGAAGAGGCTCGACCCGCGGCCGCTCGTGGTGATCTCCTCCTCCATTCAGGCGGACCGGGACAACCCGTATGGCCGCAGCAAAAGGGGCGCGGAGGATGCGTTGCTCGAGTACCATGTGCAAACAGGCGGCCCGATCGCGATCTACCGTCTGCCCGGTGTGTTCGGTAAGTGGTCGAGACCGAACTACAACACGGTGGTGGCGACCTTCTGCCACAATATTGCCCACGACCTCGACATCGCCATTCATGACCCGAATACGGAATTGGAGCTAGTCTACATTGATGATGTGGTGACCTCGTTTCTGTGCCACGTGGAGGGGGCGCTCGATCCTGCCCAGACCCGTTACACCGTTACGCCGACTTTCAAGGTGACCCTCGGCGACCTGGCTGCGCGGATTCGCCGGTTACGGGCGATGCGCGAGACGCTGGTAGTGCCGGACTTCTCTGACGGGTTTATGAGGCGTCTCTACGCGACGTACCTTTCGTTCTTGCCTGAGGATGAGTTTGCCTACCCAGTCAAGCTCCGCATCGACAATCGTGGCTGGCTCTTTGAACTGATCAAGTCGGACCATTTCGGGCAGATCTTCGTCTCCAAGACCCTTCCCGGTATCACCCGCGGTCATCATTACCACGACACCAAGATCGAGAAGTTCTGTGTGATTCAAGGGCAAGGGATCATCCGTTTCCGGCAGATCGACTCCCAGGATATTCTCGAGTACCCGGTGGGTGATGAGGAAATCAAGGTTGTGGACATCGTGCCCGGCTACACTCATTCCATCGAGAACGTGGGAGAGGGGGAGATGATTGTGCTCTTCTGGGCGGATGAGATCTTCGATCCAGGGAGGCCGGATACCCACTTCTGCAAGGTAGAGACGTGAAGAAGATCAAGGTGATGACCGTGGTGGGGACGCGGCCGGAGATCATCCGGCTCTCCCGGGTGCTGGCGGCGCTCGATCGTTACACCGACCACGTTCTGGTCCACACTGGGCAGAATTACGATTACGAGCTGAACGAGGTCTTCTTTCAGGATCTGGAGCTCCGCAAACCGGATTACTTCTTGGCGGCGGCGGGCAGCAATGCGGCCGAGACGATTGGCCAGACCATCATCAAGCTCGACCCAGTGCTGGCCAAGGAGGAGCCCGAGGCGGTGTTGGTGCTAGGGGATACCAATAGCTGCCTGGCGGCGATTCCGGCCAAGCGGCGCAAGATTCCGATCTTCCACATGGAGGCCGGGAATCGATGTTTTGATCAGCGGGTCCCCGAGGAGATCAACCGGAAGATCGTCGACCACGTCAGTGATATCAACTTGACCTATAGTGATATCGCCCGCGAGTACTTACTGCGCGAAGGGTTGCCTCCCGATCGGGTGATTAAGACGGGGAGCCCGATGTTCGAGGTACTCAACTATTACGGGGAGAAGATTGACGCAGCGGATGCGCTCTCTCGTCTTGGCTTGTCTCGCTTCGAGTACTTCCTGGTGAGCGCTCACCGTGAGGAGAATATCGAGCCGGATCGGAGCTTCAACCGGTTGGTAGCGGTACTGAACGGCATCGCCGAGGAGTATGGTCGGCCGATCATCGTCTCCACCCATCCGCGGACGCGAAATCGGGTTGAGGCAACGGGTGTCTCTCTCGCCAGCGAGGTGAGATTGTTGAGGCCCCTCGGCTTCGTCGACTATGTGCACCTGCAGCGGTACGCCACGGCGGTCCTCTCCGACAGCGGTACGATCACCGAGGAGTCGTCGATTCTCAACTTTCCGGCATTGAACATCCGGGAGGCGCATGAGCGGCCGGAAGGGATGGAGGAGGCGTCGGTGATGATGACGGGGCTGGCGCTCGAGCGGGTGCTGCAGGGGCTTGCGGTGTTGGCCGCGCAGCCGCGTGGCGAGGAGCGTCTGCTGCGGAGGGTTTCCGATTACAGCATGCCGAACGTGTCCGAGAAGGTGGTCCGCATCATCTTGAGCTACACCGACTATGTGAAGCGGACGGTGTGGAGTGAGCTGTAACTCCGAACACGGCTGGCGGTGAAACAAGGGCGGAGGTTCGTGGTGCGGGTGCTGATCGTCACCAACCACTTCTGGCCAGAGAATTTCCGTATCAACGATCTGGCCCTGGGGCTCAGGGCGCGGGGCCACGAGGTCACCGTCTATACCGGCGTGCCGGATTATCCCGAGGGTCGCTTCTACCCTGGGTACGGAGTCTGGCGACGTCATGCCGAGGAATATGAAGGGATCAAGGTCTGCCGCTTTCCGTTGATTCCGCGCGGGAGGGGTAGGGGATGGAACCTTCTGCTTAACTACCTCTCCTCCTGCTTTATGGCCTGTCTGCTGGCGCCTGTCTACTGCCGTGAGAGGTACGACGTGATCTTCGTCTTCGATACATCGCCGGTGACGATCGGGCTGCCAGCGATTGTGATGAGGCGGCTTAGGTCCATTCCCATGCTCTTCTGGGTCCTTGACCTCTGGCCCGAGAGCTTGTCGGCCACAGGGGCGATCCGGTCTGAGAGGCTGCTGGGGGTGGTGAAGTGGGTGGTTCGCTTTATCTACAGGAGGTGTGACCGGATCTTGGTGTCATCGCGGGGCTTTGTCGGGAACATCGGGGAGATCGGTGGGTACTCCGGTGCAATCGAGTACTTCCCAAACTGGATTGAGCCCGAGTACGTGGTGGAAGATACCTCTGGCGGTGATGATGATCTTCCCTCGCTTCCGACCGGCTTTCGGGTCCTCTTTGCTGGCAACATCGGTGCAGCCCAAGACTTCGATACGATTCTGCACGCGGCTGAGATTGTTGCGGGGAAGGGGGATATTCACTGGGTCATTCTCGGCGATGGCCGTCGTTCCGAGTGGGTCAAGGATGAGGTGCGGAGGCGGGGTCTTGGGGAACAATTTCATCTCTTGGGGCGATTCCCTCCCGAGACCATGACTCGTTTCTTCGCCCAGGCAGATGCGATGCTCGTTACCTTGCGCCGAAAGCCGATCTTTGCCCTGACCGTCCCTGGCAAGGTGCAGTCGTACATGGCCAGTGGCAGGCCCATCATTGCTGCCCTCGATGGTGAGGGCGCGAGATTGGTCGAGGAGTCCGGTGGCGGACTAACTTGTGCCGCTGAGAGCCCAGAGAGGCTCGCAGAGTGTGTGCTGGCCATGTACCAGATGACGTCTGAGCAGCGAGACGCGATGGGTTTGCGGGCGCGGGAGTATGCGCATACGCATTTTGACCGAGAGAAGTTATTCGATCGCGTGGAGCAAATGATGCTGGAAGTTACGGGGCATTAAATCCGTAGCTCGATGTTGGGCACTCTTCAGGATTCAGAGGGAGACCACATGAAGGTTATCGACAAGCGGCTGATGGACTCGCTTTCGGAGGTGGCGCGGAAGAGCCCTCGGCTACGGCAGAACCTCAACTTCCACGAGAGCTATGACGAGCCGTCGCAGCGGCTTTTGAACGCCATGGAGCCCGGCTCCTATATTCGGCCCCACAGGCATCTGACCGATCCAAAGCCTGAGGCGTTCCTCATTATGCGAGGGAGTGTTGCCTTGGTGATCTTTACGGATGAGGGGGCGGTCGAGACGTTGCTTCGCCTCGGCGACGGGAGTGATGTGGTGGGTGCCGAGTTGCCTGCGGGTGTCTGGCACACGGTCATCTGTCTTGAGAGCGGGTCGGTCTTCTATGAGACCAAGCCTGGCCCTTTCCATCCGATTCAGGCGAAGGACATGGCGCCGTGGGCGCCGGAGGAGCGCAGCGCGGAGGCGCCTCGATATCTTGCGGGACTTGTGTCAGCGGTCCTCGGAGGGAACAACAAAACATGAAGAAAGCCCTAACCCGCATTTCTCACCATGAATCTGCTCCGACCGCGCAACCCCCTGCATCTCCTGGCCGGGTCCTCGTCCGAGTCCTCGACATACCGCAAGGTTGCCTGCGGGCTCGGACTTGCGGGCCGGCCAGGATCTACGGGCGTTTGCACGGTCTCGCCACGATCCGTGGTGAGAAATGCGGGCTAATTACCGGTGTGACCGGTCAGGATGGCGCTTAATCTCGCCGAGCTGTTGCTGGACAAGGGGTATGAGGTCCATGGACTCAAGTGGCGATCGTCGTAGGTCAGGGACACCAGATGGACGATCTATAACCAGTCCCATAGACTGCGAGCTGCTCGGTAACGGGCGTGTGGATCTGTGGCGAAAGGGCGGAGGTGAGGGGTGCTCTCTCATGGTGAGCTAGAGAGGTGTCGCGCGACGTGGCGGGTTGGGTGGCGGCAGGCTACGGCGGCTCTGGAGGAGCGGTGGCGGGTCGGGCGGCGGCTGGCCGAAGATGGGGGGCATTGATCCAAGCCACTCCTGGGGTACGGCGCGTGTGGCTGGTGGGGTCGCTCGTGGAAAGAGATCGGTTCCACGCGCGGTCGCACATCGATTTTGGTGGTTGCAGGGTTGCCAGCGGAGCGTTGCATGGAGGTGCTTGGCCGTTTCATTGCTTGCGAAAATGCCGATGCGCAGCGATACCGAAAGTACGGAAAACAGCTCTACCGGCCATCCGATCTTTGTCCAGCTTTCCTTCCGAGGACAGATCACCCTCCCCGCTAAGGTGCGAAGGGCGGTGGGAGTGGAACCCGGCGATCCTCTTGCCATTTCCGTGGAGGAGGGGCGGATCGTTATCTCCCCCGCGCTCCTCCTGCGGGTGGAGCACTACACCGACGAGCGGGTGGCTGAGTTTGCGCAAGCGGCGGAGCTGAACCGCGATGAGCTTGCCGAAGCGCGCCGCAAGTGGGGCAAGTGAGGGTCTTCCTCGACGCCAACGTGCTGTTCTCCGCAGCCCTCGGCGGCCCCGCTTTAGCCCTGCTCTGAGAACTGGCGAAGGGTGGCAGGATCGACCCTGCACCAGCACCTACTGCCTGTCCGAGGCGGAGCAGAACCGTGCGTGGAAACGCCCGGACACTCTTGATCGTTACCACACCCTGATGGAGGCAGTGGTAACGGTGCCGGAGGCGATCTCCGATCTTCCGTGGGCTGAGGGACTGGTCGTTTCGAAGGACGCCCCAGTCCTGGCCGCCACTGCCCGTGCCGGAGCCGAGGCGTTGATCACCGGCGATCTCACACACTTCGGGCCGCTCATGGAGCGCGACGACCTGCCCCTCCGGGTGCGCACCGTGCGGGCGTTCCTGCTAGAGGGGTCGACCGTGGGATAGGGGGAGACGCAGGTTCACGCGGCCGGGCGCAGGTCGTTGTTCACTACCGCCATGTGGAGGAAGAGAGGACGCCTTGCCTACTGTTGCCGTCCGAAGGCCGGGGTCGGCCTGTGCCGATCGGTTCGGATGGGACGTCTTGCGTGGTGAGTGAATCTGCCGGCGTATTGCGAGTCATTGACGAGAAGAAGAGAGGGAGGGAGGTGCGTTGTGCTCTCCCATAGCGAGCGAGAGAGTTGTCGTGCTACTTGGCGGGCCAGACAGCGGCAGGCTGCGGCGGCACGCCAGGAGCGATGGCGGGCCGGGCGGCTGCGGTGCTCGGGCTGGTGGGGTAGGGGGTGTTCGCGATGGCCCGACCCCCCTCCCCCTGTCCCCCTCCCGGAGGGAGGGGGAGTTGTTCCGACGTGTTGGGTGCCAAGTTCCCTCCCCCCCGGTGGGGGAGGGCCAGGGAGAGGGGGGCGGACGAAGCGATCGTGGTGGTTCCCAGCACCCCCTCCCCCTGCTTCGCTCCCCCTCACCCCTGCCTCTCCCACAAGGGGAGAGGAGCCATGAGAGTCCCTGTGGGAAGGATTGATTGAGCCGGCCGGGGTGAGGGGGCGGTCGATCGTCGAGATGGGGTCGTGAATCGATGACCGTCCGCCACGCCTTCACCGTGGATGTGGAGGATTGGTTCCACATCCTCGACTGCCCCCAGAGCCCGCCCCCCGAGGAGTACGCCTCCTTCCCGTCGCGGGTGGAGGCGAACACCGGGCGGGTGCTCGACCTCCTCGACGAGTACTCGGTGCGTGGCACCTTCTTCGTCCTCGGCTGGGTGGCGGACCGCTACCCGCGGCTGGTGCGGCGGATCGCCGAGGCCGGCCACGAGATCGGGGTCCACGGCTACCACCACGTCCTTGCGTCGACCCTTTCGGACCGGGCGCTGGAAGAGGACACGCGGCGCGCGGTGGAGGCGGTCGCGGCGGCGGCGGGGGTGGCGCCGGTGGGCTACCGCAGCCCGGGAGGCTCGCTGCTGCCGCGCCAGCGGTGGCTCTTCGATCTCCTCCTTGAGCTGGCCATCGCCTTCGATGGCTCGGTCTATCCGCGCGGAGGCGGGCTGGCGGAGGCCGAGGGGTCTCCGGATCGCCCCTACGTCATCGCCCGCGCGGGTGACGCGGTGCTGTGGGAGTTCCCATCCACGGTGCGGCAATGGTGCGGGGTCCGCTGGGCCTTTGCCGAGGGCGGCTACCTGCGCCTCCTGCCCCTGCGGTTGGTGCGCCGCTGGTTCGCCGAGCGGGCGGCCGCCGGCCTGCCGGTGAGCCTCTGCCTCCACCCGCGCGAGCTCGACCCGGAGCAGCCGCGCTTGCCCCTGTTGCCCCTCAAACAGTGGCGCACCCAGGTGGGGCTACCGCGGATGGAGGCGAAGGTGCGGGTGCTGCTCGCGACCTTTCCGTTCTCCACGGTGGGCGAAGTCCTGCCTCGGAAACGACCCCCATTCGACCCGACGGAGGGTCGATGAAGGGTGTGCCCAGAGGGGGGAAAGGTCAGTTAGACTGGCGCCCGCCGGGCCGGAATGACTTCCGGATTATTGTGGGTTCCACCGTCTTAGGAGACCGACCTCATGGGTCTATTCGGGCACAAGCCAAAGCCCTCGCCGCCGCCTGTGGTTGCGCCGGATTCCCGTTCGGCGCCCATGGCGCAGCCGACCACCGAGCCGGCCTTCGAGCGGCCGGAGCCCAAGGGGAAGAACAACTACCTCGTCGTCGTCTTCGATAGCTGCCGCTACGACACCTTCATGGAGGCGGCGCCGAAGTTCACCCAGTACCTCGGTGAGGTGGAGCGGCGGTGGAGTTACGCCTCGTGGACCGCCCCTTCGCACTACAACCTCCTCACCGGCCTGCTGCCCCACCACAGCCCGTCGCACGTCTACGCCTCGGAGTACTACAAGAGGGACTTCCTGCACTACAACGACCGGCTGGGTGCCGACGGGATCGAGTTCAAGAACATGGTCCCGGAGATGTACCTGCCCACCTTTCTGCGCCGCAAGATGGGCTTCTCCACCCACGCCATGGTGTCGCTGCCGGTGCTCAACCCGAAGACCTGCATCAATCGGGATTTCGACTCCTTCGAGCTGATGAAGAGGCACAACGACATGCGCGCCATGTTGCCGAAGCTCCACTTCTCCACCGACCGCCCCTCCTTCCACCTCCTCAACGTGGGGGAGACCCACTACCCGTATGCCTTGCCTGACGAAGATCCGAAAATGTGGCCGCAGATTTCCGGCGTCCACGGTGTCTTCAAGCACCTGGACGACTTTGTGGTGGGTGGCAAGTTGGTGGAGGAAGCGGAGGAGAAGTTCTTCGATCAGGAGAAACTCGACCGGCTCCGTGGCCGGCAGCTCGACGCGGTGCGCTACCTGGATGGCGTGATGCAAGAGTTGTTTGACCTCGTTCCCAAGAACACCTACGTCACCGTCATTGCCGACCACGGCGAGTTGTTTGGCGAAGAGGGCTACTTCGGCCACGGCCCGATCAACCACGACAAGGTCTACGAGGTGCCGTTCGTGGAGGGCAAGGTGCGGTAGGGAGGGGGCGTCCGATCGGCGGCGCGGCGCGCCGGGGTCGGACTGGCGTTCGGGCGGATCGGAACGGGGCGGGGGCTGATCCAGGGCTCCTCTCGCCGCATGTTTCCGGGGTGAGCTACTTCCCGCGGTCGCGTTCGGCGCCGTGCTCGAGCAAGGCTGGACCGCTGCGCAACAAGGCGAGGCGCTCGCTGCCGCTCGGGATGGCGACCGCGGCCGGGTGCAGGGTTGGGCTGCGGAAAAGGGGCGCGATATCGGCGAGGATCGACAGGTGGCCGGGTTCGTCGTCGCTGCCGGTCACCAGGAGAAAGATGAGCAGGGCCGGCTTGCCACCGGCTGGATCGAAGTCGATCCCGCGCCTGAAAAGAGACCGAGGGCGACCATCGGCCTCGCGACCCCGGGCAGGCGGGCGTGGGGGGTGGCGACACCCTCTCCCAGCCCGGTGGACATCCGCTCTTCACGAGGCCTGCGGTGGTGAAGGGCTGCTTCGCGTCCAGTCGTAACGCTGCCCGAGGGTCGCGGGAAGCCGCTCGATGGCGGCTCGCCGGTTCGTGTCGCCGAGGCCCGGTACGAACGCGCGGGCCGGCAGGTGGTCCACCAGATCGCGCCAGCACGCTCCCGCCGCGGCGGGTGGTTCTCAGGCTAGGGCCCCACGCACCGCGGCGAGGGGGTGCACCGCAACGCGAGCGTCACCCGCCGCCGCTGGACTTCTTACGCTAGGGCGTCGCGCACCGCGTCGAGGAGGGCGGTGCGGGGGAAGGGTTTTTCGAGGGTGCGGAAGGCGCCAAAGAGGGTGGCGGTCTTGAGGTAGAGAGCCGCCGGGTTGTGGCCACCGCCGGAGATGGCGATCACCGGCACCCGCGGGGCAATGCGGTGGAGCTGCTGGATCGTCTCGAAGCCGTCTTGCTCGGGCATGAGGATGTCCGCCACCACTACCGCCACGGGCTGGGCGCGGAAGCGCGCCATCGCCTCCTTGCCGTCCGCCGCGGTCACCACCTGGTGGCCGGCCTCGGTGAGGAGGGTGTCGAGGAGGTCGCGCACCTGCGGGTCGTCGTCGACGGCGAGGATCGTGGCCATGGGGTTAGCTCTCTAGTACGGGGTGGAGGAGGCGGTCGAGGGTGAGCGCTAGGTCGGGGGCGGAGATCGGTTTGGCCAGACGGGCGCGGAGGGCTGGGCACCTGGCCCCCTCTTCATCGGAGTAGCCCGTAAGGAGAATGACCGGCAGGTCGGCGCGCACCTTGGCGAGCCGCTCGGCGAGGGCGGTGCCGCTCAGCGCCGGCATCACCTGGTCGGTGAGCACCAGGTCGGTGGTCTCCGGCGCGGCGGTGATCGCCTCCAGGGCCCGCCGCGGGTCGGTGAAGATGGCCGGCCGGTAGCCGAGGGCGGTGAGGATGACCCCGAGGATCGCGGCGACCTCGGGGTCATCGTCGACCACCGTGATCCGCTCGCCTCGCCCCTTGGCCACGGGGGTGGCGGGCGGCTCCACCGGCGCCGCGGTCGCCGCCACCGGCAGGTCGATGGTCACCGTGGTGCCGCGGCCCGCCGCGCTCTCCACCGCGATCCGGCCGCCGTGGTCGGTGACGATGCCATGGACCACCGCCAGGCCGAGGCCGGTCCCCTCGCCTACCGGCTTGGTGGTGAAGAAGGGGTCGAAGATCCGCTCCCGGGTGGCGGCGTCGATGCCGCAGCCGGTGTCGCGGACGGTGAGGCGAAGCCACTCGGGCGCCCCTTCGCCCGCCGCCTCGCGGTGGCCGGCGAGGGTGACCTCGAGGGTCCCACCGGTGGCGCCGATGGCGTGGTAGGCGTTGGTGGCGAGGTTCATCACCACCTGGTGGATTTGGGTGGGGTCGGCGACCGCTTGCGGGCAGGTGGGGTCGATGTGGGTGTGGACCTTGAGGGTCGCGGGCAGGGTGGCGCTGAGGAGCTTGAGCGCCTCCTTCACCACCGGCTGGAGGGCGCACGGCCGGCGGCGGCTCTCGGTCTGGCGGCTGAAGGTGAGGATCTGATGCACCAAGTCGCTGGCCCGCTGGGCGGCGCGGAGGATGTGGGCGAGGTTGGCGCGCGTCGGATGATTGGGGGGGAGTGGGTCGCCGGCGAGCTCGGCGTAGCCCATGACGGCTTGGAGGATGTTGTTGAAGTCGTGGGCGATGCCGCCGGCGAGGGTGCCGATCGCCTCCATCTTTTGGGCTTGGCGGAGCTGGCCTTCGAGGCGGGTACGCTCCGCTTCGAGCGCTCGACGCTCGGCTTGGCCGCGCAGGGTGTGGAGGCCTAAGTCCACGTCGGCGGCAAGCTCGGCCAATAGCGCCACCTCGGCGTCGTCGAAGGCACGGGGCTCGGCGGCGTAGACGTTGAGGACGCCGAGGGCGTGGTCGCCCTGGCCGTCGAAGGGGAGGGCGACCAAGGCGGCGTAGCCGCGGGTGGTCGCCGCCGCGCGCCACGGCGCGAAGGCGGGGTCACGGAGGAGGTCCTGGGCGACCTGCGGCGTGTGGGTACGGACGGCAATGCCGGTGGGGCCGCGGCCGCGCTCGGTGTCGGCCCAGGTGATGTCGACCGCCGCCAGGTAGCCGGCCTCCGCTCCCGCCTGGGCGACCGGCTCCACCGTACGTTGCGCGTCGGCGCGCGCCAGGCCGACCCACGCCATCCGGTAGCCGGCCTCGTCCACGATCACCCGACAGATCTCGGCGAGGAAGGTGGCCTCATCGCTGGCGTGGAGCAGGGCGCGGGTGCAGCCGCCGTAGGCGCGCAGGGCCCGGTTGAGGCGGCGCAGGGTCTCCTCGGTCCGCTGGCGCTCGATCGCCAGGGCGACCAGGTGGGCCGCGGTCTCGATGAGATCGACCTCCGCGGCGCTGGGGGCGCGCGCCTCGTGGTAGTACAACACCAGGGCGCCGAGGAGCTCTCCGCCGCTGGTGATGATCGGCTGCGACCAGCAGGCGTGGAGGTTGTAGGCGGCGGCGACCTCTCGGCAGGGAGCACACAGGGGGGCGGTGGCGATCTCCTCCACCACCACCCGGCGGCGGTCCAGGAAGGCGGCGGCGCACGACCCCATGGCGGAGTCGACGGGGAGGGATTCGACCTTGGCTCGGTAGGCGGGAGGGAGGCTGGGGGCGGCGCCGCAACGGAGGCGGCGGTGGGGGGCGTCGTAGAGGAGGATGGCGCAGGTGATCGCGGGTTGCTCCGCCTCCACCAGCCGCGCCAGGTGGTCGAGGAGCTCGGCCAGGGGCCGGTTGCCCGCGGCCACCGCCGCCAGGAGGGCGAGGTGGCCGCCATCGGCGCGGGCGGCTCCGCCCTCCGCCGCCGCCAGACGGGCGCGCAGGCGGGCGATCTCAGCAACCAGTTCAGCGCGGCTCGACGGTTCGGCGTTCATGGCGGCAGGGGCGATCCTCCACGGTACGGTCAAGGCCATGGTGGGTCAAAGGCGTTACCACCTTGGGCCTGATTGATCGCCGGCCAGATTGCAGGGCGCGGCGCCGCAGGACCGTGGTCCAAGGTGCTGTCGCCTTAGGCGTCTGTCGGACGTTGTCCCGATCGACCAGGGTGAACGGATCGCGGCCCGGATCGCCCCGTTCTTCGTTTCCTAACCTCCCGTGGTGCTAAGAATGGCTCCCCGACCGGATTCGAGCCCGCTTCTTCTCGGCCCACGATCGACGAAGGCCGACAGACTCCTTAGGCCTGATTGATGACCCAGGAGCGGCGCGCAAGGGGGCGCCTGCGTGGCGCAGCGGGCCCCCCCCGGTACGACCGGCGACCGGCGCGCCGCGCGCGGCCGGCCCGTCCGCGCCACATGGCCCCCGCCAGCGGCGCACCGACGCCGCGGCTCGCGCCGCCGGACCGTTCGCCCACATCGCCGGCTCCTCCCGTGGTCAGCGGACCCTCTCTGGCCCAATCTTCTGGATTGCCCACAACCATCGGCAGGGGCAGGGGCCCCGGCGGGCCGCGCTTCAGATCGTGTTGCCGGTGCGTTGCCAGTCGGCGAGGAAGGCGGCGAGCCCCTTGTCGGTGAGGGGGTGGGCGGCGAGTTTGCGGATCACCGCGAAGGGGATGGTGGCGACGTGGGCGCCGAGCAGCGCCGCGGTGTGGACGTGCTCCGGGTGGCGGATCGAGGCGACCAGGACCTTGGTGGCGTAGCCGTAGGTGCGGTAGATGGCGACCAGGTCGCGGATCAGGGCCATGCCGTCTTGGCCGATGTCGTCGAGACGGCCGACGAAGGGTGAGACAAAGGTGGCGCCCGCCTTCGCCGCCAGCAGCGCTTGGTTGGCGGAGAAGCAGAGGGTGAGGTTGGTCTTGATCCCGCGGCCGGTGAGGGCCTTGCACGCCTTGATGCCGTCGACGGTGATGG
>Ga0210014_1000903_pt1 | contig 23550 bp, 24 predicted proteins | sample CryGeymeta201519_FD_183983 | JGI IMG/M metagenome (GOLD analysis project Ga0210014, IMG submission 183983) | Groundwater microbial communities from Crystal Geyser aquifers in Utah, USA - Crystal Geyser metaG 2015-19 (SPAdes) (version 2) | ecosystem: Environmental > Aquatic > Deep subsurface >...
TGCATAAGCGCACGACGGTTGGCTTTGATTTTGGTCACTACGTCATCACGGGTGGAAGCGAACATATGAAAATTATACACCAAACTTGACACAAGACACTTTGGACAAGTGTATCAGGAATCAGTCGTTTTTTCGAATTCTGTTATTTTTCCCCGCCACTCCTCTGGGATGGAAATCGTCTCGTTCGTCCGGTAATCATAGCCCACCAGCACCGCCGAGCCGGTCGCCAGCTCCTTGTTGGTGGCCGCATCCATTAGCGTGTATTCGGCGGTCATGCTCTTGTTGCCCAGGCGGGAGATGCGCATTCCGACTCGACAGTCGGCGCCATATCGAACCGGCGCGAGGAATGTGACTTTGACCTCGGCCAGGATGATGCCGATATTCGTGAAAGACTGACCCTTCTCGAACAGGCCCAGGTGCAGGAGATAATGGACGCGCGCCTGCTCGAAGTAGGTCAGGTATTTGGCGTTGTTGAGGTGGCCCTGCGGATCCAGGTCGCCGTAGCGGACCTCGATGGGGTGATAAAAGCGGAATTCTGACATGGTCGTTTATTCCTCGATGCGCCTCTTTGCGTACTGCCGTTCACGCAGCGACAGGATGAGGAGGGCGGTCAACGTCAGCAGGCTGCCGGCCGCGCCAACGGTCAGGGCGGTGATGTAAAGCGGGTCGGCGTGATTGACGACGCTGGATTGGATATTGGCAGGCGTGCTGGGGAACAGCTTGTACATATTGGTCACCCGCCAGATGCGGGAGTGCTGGTACAGGTCGTGCGCCATCAGGATCAGCAACCCCAGGCTCAGGATGCGCTCGGATAGGCCGCAGCGGCCTCTTTCGGTCAAAAATTCCTGGAAGTTGAAAGCTGCCAGGATGATCAGCGCCACAACAGGGACGATCAGGAAGCGAGCAGCCACACGCTCCGAGTCTGCTAAGGGAACAGGCAGGTGATTGATGGTGGTGTAAATTTGGCCTATCGAGAGGAAGGTCAGCACGGCAATCGGGGCCAGGAGCGACCGGATGGGACTTTGCCTACGCCAGGTGTAATAAACGCCGAAGTAGAGCAGGAAGGCCAGGCCGATCAAGCCAACGTAGGTATCCACTTCCCACCAGCCCAGCGACTTTAACGGGCCGGAGAGGGCTTCCGCTGGGTATTTGAGCACCACCAGCGCGGCGAACATATCGGTGACGGTCGGGAAGCCGGAGATGAAGGCTTTTCCACCCCCCGCAAACTCGATGGCGGGCGGCAGCAGGCGGAACAGGCTGAGCAGGAGGCTGAAAGCGATTGCTTCGAGAACTGGAACGAGATATTTTAGGGAGAACACTCCCCAGGCCAGCAGGAAGATCAGGCACCATAAGAAGAAGTGGAAAGCGCCCTGCAGGGTGATGGCGAAGAGCGTCAATGAGACTAACAGCAGCCAGCGCCAGTCTGCTTTTTCGCCCTCCAGCACTTTCAGGATGAGCAGCACAAAGAAAGGCAGGAAGAAGTAACCGATCCATTCCGAGTGGCCGACGGCATAGTGGGCGGTGATGTGACCGTTGAAGTTGAAGAGAGCGAACAGCGCGGTGAACGCCGCCGGAGCCAGGCTGTAGCGTTTTTTGAGCAAGATCAGGGCTACGAAACCGACCGAGTACAAGATCAGCACGTTGACCAGGGTGAAAGGTCCCGGCTCGAGGAAGCGCAGCAGGTAAGCCTGCGGGGAGATCAGCGTATCCGGGCGCGCCAGGTAGCGGTCAGTGGTGGTGAGCGCCGAGCCAATATGCAGCGGCAGTTGGTTCGTCAGCGCGGCCTGGCGCAGGAAACTGAAATAGGCGCCGGCGTCGAGCCAGTCGTGCAGGTCGAAGGGGATCTTGCCCCAATTCAGAAAATAGCACCAGTGGAGCAGGCCTGACAGATAAAGGGCGGCTGACCAAAGTCTGTCAAACCAGGCAAAAAACCGTCCCTGGGCGGGGAGGAAGAAGACTTCGACCAGGGCAGAAAAACCACCCTGGATAAATTTTAGGATCGGGCGTTTATCCGTCATGCCGCGATTATACTCGCGGTTGTCTTTTCAATGGTTTTCCGTGTGCACGCAACAGATGTCAGAAAATCCTAGATAACTCCCCACCGCTCAGCCTGGATTGCCAAATCCAGGCTCCAACCGCCGGATATGGCTATCCGGCGCGAGCAGAACCGACAACCTTTGAGCGAACGACATCCAAAATACTGGTGCCATGCAAGAGGCGAACATGGATTAAAATGGGAGTGTATGGATTCTCCCCACCGTTTCATCCCTATTTCTGAACCCCTTTTATCCGGCAATGAGGCGGCATACGTCAGCGAGTGCGTCCGCTCGGGCTGGGTCTCCTCGCTGGGAAAATACATCCCCGAATTCGAGATGCGTTTTGCTGATTTTTGCGGCGTGCGACATGGAATCGCGGTCAGCAACGGCACGGCGGCCCTGCACCTGGCGCTGGTCGCCCTGGGGATCGGCCCAGGTGACGAGGTCATCGTCCCGACCTTGACCTTCATCGCCACCGCCAACGCCGTCCACTACACCGGCGCGACCCCGGTCTTCGCCGATTCCGAAGCCGAGACCTGGAACCTCGACCCTCAGGATGTCGCCCGCCGCATCACGCCGCGCACCCGCGCCATCATCCCGGTCCACATCTACGGCCATCCGGCCAATATGGCCCCAATTCTCGAACTGGCGAAGCAGCATAGCCTCCACGTGATCGAAGATGCGGCCGAGGCGCACGGCGCGCGCTACCAGGGAAAGCGCGTCGGCAGCCTGGGGGAGATCAACGCCTTCAGCTTTTACGGCAACAAGATCATCACCACCGGCGAGGGCGGCCTGCTGACCACCGACGATGACACCCTGGCCGAGAAGGTGCGTTTCTTACGTGACCATGCCATGTCGCCTGAAAAGCGCTACTGGCATACCGAGATCGGTTACAACTACCGCATGACCAATCTGCAGGCCGCTTTGGGCGTGGCGCAGATGGAACGCATTGAAGAATTCATCGCCCGTAAACGTTGGATCGCCGCGACCTACAACCAGGGTCTGCGTGAGATTGCCTCCATCACGCTGCCGCCGGAAGCCAGTTGGGCGACTTCGGTCTACTGGATGTATTCCATCTTGCTGGCGAAAGATTTTCCCCTCAGCCGCGACGAAGTGATGCTAAGCCTGCGCCAGCAGAATATTGACAGCCGCCCCTTCTTCTACCCGATCCACGTCCAGCCTCCGTATCAGGCCGATATCTCTTTACCTGTGGCCGAAGATCTTTCGCGGCGCGGCATCAACCTACCCTCGGCGGTCACGCTCGGCGAAGAGGATATCCAGCGCATCGTCCAGGCGATCAGGGAAATGGCCTGACATGGATATTTCGGTGATTTTACCAACCTATTGCGAGCGGGATAACATCGCCAATCTGATCTCGGCCATAGAAACCAGCCTGCTCCCCCTGGGTCGGGAAATCGAAATCCTGGTCGTGGACGACAACAGCCCGGATGGGACCGCCGAGGTCATCCGGGCGCATCCGGCCAGGCCGGGGGTCCAGGTCAGGTGTTTCGTCCGTACGCAGGAACGGGGTCTGGCGACGGCGATCCGCTACGGAATCCAGCAATCGAGCGGGGACAGGATCGTGGTCATGGACACCGACTTCAACCACAGCCCGACCAACATCCCGCAGATGGTCGAACTCCTGGATGAGTACGAACTGGTGATCGGCTCGCGTTTCGTCAAGGGCGGCGGGATGGAAGACCGGAAACGCTACATCTTCAGCCTGGTCTACAACTGGTTCATCCAATTGGTCTTGTGGGACGGCATTCGTGACAGCCTGAGCGGATTCTTTGCCATGCGTCGCCAGGCGCTCTTCTCGCTGGATTTGGCTGTAATCTTTCGCGGTTACGGGGAGTATTTTATCCGCCTGACGTATATCGCTTTTCGCCAGAAATTGAAGATCGTCGAGGTGCCGGTGTTTTACACCCTGCGCCAGCACGGTTTCAGCAAATCCCGCTTTGGCTCGATGCTGCATGACTACACCTCGACCACGCTCTCGCTCCGCTTTACGAAATTTGGGCAAAATCTGATAGAATAAATGTGCTACGATGCGCGCTATCCGTGCTTCTGAGATTGGTTCATACCTTTTCTGCGCCCGCGCCTGGTGGTACCAGCTGCAAGGCGTCGAGCCGGAAAACCGGGCCGAGCTGACCGCCGGGACGGAAATTCACCGCCAGCATGGACGGCAGATCGCCGCCGCCGGGTTGACGCGCACGCTGGCGTTGATCGTCCTACTCATTGCGCTGATGCTGCTGGTGGCCTTCTGTACCATGCGGGCAATTTGACCGCCCAAGGAAGGAGATTTTTATGTCCACGCTTGACCGTATCGCCTGTTTGCAAGGCCGACGCGACGAAGTCCCCAATCAGGAACTTGCCAGAGAATTGGCCGCGACCAAAGATCGGGCCGGGATCCGCGAGATCGCCGAAAACCTGTGGAACAAGGATCAAAACATCCAGAGCGATTGTCTCAAAGTGCTCTATGAAATCGGCTATCTCGACCCGGCGCTGATTACCGACTACGCCGGTGACTTCCTTAAACTCCTGAAAAGCCGCAACAACCGGCTGGTGTGGGGCGGTATGATCGCCCTGTCCACGGTGGCGGATTTGAAAGCCGATGAAATTTTCCCGCACAACGACGAAATCATAAAAGTGATGGAAAAAGGCTCTGTCATCACCGTGGATAACGGCGTAAAAACGCTGGCGCTGGTCGCATCCAAAAAAGACGAATACCGAAAAGCCATTTTCCCATACTTGCTCGACCATCTCAAAACCTGCCGCCCCAAAGAAGTGCCTCAACACGCCGAAAAGACGCTGCCGGCGGTTGACGCGACCAACAAACTGGACTTTATTGCCGTCCTGCAAAAACGGACGGAAGACCTCGCCGGAGCGCAACTGGTGCGCATCAAAAAAGTCATCAAAGAAGCCGAAAAAAAATAAACTGTGCTCTACGTCGCACTTGCTCTTCTCCTTTTTGCCCTTGTTCTCTTCTGGCTTGCCTCGCGCCAGCGCAGAGAGGCCGGTCTCCCCGGCGGGCGCGTCATCTACACCGACACGCGCGCCTGGGGCGCGGTCGAGAAGCCGCTCTACGATCACCTTCTAGAGCTGACTGGCAAGCCGGATTACCTGGTCGAGCAAAATGGCAAAATCATCCCCGTGGAGGTCAAGTCCGGGCGCACACCGGAGGCGCCCTACGATTCGCACATCTTCCAGTTAGCGGCTTATTGCCTGCTGGTCGAGAAGACCTTCGGCAAGCGCCCGCCGTATGGCATTATCCATTATCCCAGCCGTGACTTCGCCGTGGATTACACGCCCCAGCTCGAATCGTCTCTCCTAGACGTGCTGGCTGACATGCGCCGCGACGAGCACCGCGCCAATGTGGAACGCTCGCACGAGGAAGAACATCGCTGTGCACGCTGCGGCTTCCGTGGCGTGTGCGACCAGAAGCTGGCGTGACCTAACCCCCGTTCCCCCTTCCCTCGTAGGGAAGGGGGGCAGGGGGGATAGGTCAAAACAGGTATAATTATCTTTATGTCCTCAACTCCTTTCCTGCCCCAGCGCATCGTGGTGGCGGCCCATCCCAGAATGGCGGAAGCGATTGCCGAGGCCGAGGCGATTGCCGAGCACGTTCGAGCGCGCGGCCAGACCGCCCTCTCCGGCACGCTGGACGACGCCAGCCTGCGGAAACGAGTCAAGAACGCCGAATTCGACTTGCTGATCGCGGTCGGCGGAGATGGCACGGTGCTTCGCTCCGCTCACCTATGCGCGCCCTGGGGCGTACCTATCTTGGGCGTAAACCTGGGGAGGCTGGGCTTTCTCATCCAGATCCAGCGCGATGAGTGGCGCGCAACTTTCGATTTACTGCTAAAAGGCGAGGCCTGGATCGAGAATCGCATGATGATCCGCGCCGAGCACTGGCGGGCGGACAAGTCGCTGGGGAACTGGCACGCGCTGAACGAAGCCGTGGTCTGTCGTGGTCAATACGTCCGCCCGGTGCACCTCTCCGCCAACGTGGACGGGCGTCTGCTGACCACCTACGTCGCCGACGGCTTGATCGCGGCCACACCCACCGGCTCGACGGCTTACGCCCTGGCGGCCGGGGGGCCAATCCTGCCTCCGGAGCTGCGCAACATCCTCCTCGTCCCGATCGCCCCGCACCTGTCCGTGGATCGCGGCGTCGTCCTCTCGGAAGGCTCGTCGGTCAGTATCACGGTGCAGGAGGATGGCAACGCCGTCCTGTGCGTGGATGGACAGACCCCCATCAGCCTGGCCGAGAACGACCGCGTCGACGTGCGCGCTGGCGATTACGGCGCGAAGTTCATCCGCTTTGGCGACCCGGGCTATTTCTACCGCAACCTGACCGCTCACATGAACCAGAATCCAACCATGGTTGCGCAATCGGCAACCACCATAGGCCTGCCAAGATGACAGAAAACACAACGCCGCCAACGAATGTTTCGAGCGAAGCATTCGTTGGCACGGGGCTCCCCACTCCCTTCGGCCGGGGACTTCGTAACACAAGTGCTACGCCGCTCTACTGCGCCAACCACCCCACCATCGCGACGACCCTGCGCTGCAATCGCTGCGAGAAACCGATCTGCCCAAAGTGCGCTATTCTCACGCCCACCGGCTACCGCTGCAAAGAATGTGTGCGCGGCCAGCAAAAGATTTTCGATACCGCCCAATGGTACGATTACCTGCTCGGTTTTGTCGTCGCCGGGCTGCTCTCACTGGTCGCCAGTGGGTTGGTCATCTTTGTTGGCGGCATTGGCTTTATCGGCTGGTTCCTGGTCATTGTGGGCGCGCCCACAGCCGGGGTTGTCATCGCTGAAGCCACGCGCTTCGTGCTGCGCCGCCGCCGGTCACGCGCGCTGTTCATCACCGTTTTGGTCGCCGTCGTCTTGGGCGCGCTGCCGGTCCTTTTGGTGCGCCTGCTGGTCTTGGATTTCTTTGGGATCGCCTTCCAGGGTATCTACCTGGTGCTGGCGACGCCCACGGTTTACTACCGTCTTTCGGGCATTCAACTGTTCAAATAAACCTGTATGTTGACCGAACTGCGCATTCAGAATTTTGCGATCATTGACCACCTCGAACTGGACTTCGGGCCGGGCCTGCAAATATTTACCGGCGAGACCGGCGCGGGCAAGTCCATCATTATGGACGCGGTCGAGATGATCCTGGGCGGGCGCGCCGATCTGACGGTTATCCGCTCCGATGCGGACCTGGCGCGGGTGGAGGCGACCTTCAAGCTGGCCGGCCCCGAGCGCCAGCCCGCTAACGAGATCCTCCAACGCGAAGAACTGCTCGACGACCCGAATTACGTCACCTTGAGCCGCGAGGTGCGGCGCGAGGGGCGCAACGTCGCCCGCGTCAACGGCCGTACCGTCAACCTGACCCTGCTGCGTGAACTGGGTGAGCTGCTGGTGGATATCCACGGCCAGTCCGAGCACCTTTCCCTGCTCAATGTGCGCGCCCACCTGGGTCTGCTCGACCGTTATGCGGACGTAGAGTCCCTGCTGGCTGCTTATCGCGAGACATATAACCGCTTGCAAGCAATCCGCCGCGAGCTGCACGAGCTGCGCCAGGCCCAGGCGGATGCCGAACGGCGCACCGAATTGCTGACCTATCAAGCGGATGAGATCGAGGCGGCCAAATTGCGCCCCGGCGAGGACGAGGAGCTGCGTCAGGAGCGCGACCGCCTGGCCAACGCCGAGTCGCTGTCCTCATTGGCCCAGCAAGCCCTGACCGTGCTCGACGAGGGCACGCCAGAGGCGCCGGCTGCCACCGACCTGATCGGACAGGCCGCCCAATCGCTGTCCAAGTTGAGCCAGATAGATACGGCACAGTCTGCCCTGGCGGGTCAGGCGACCAGCCTCGAGGAGACCCTGGCCGAACTGGCGCGCGGCCTGCGCGACTACCTCGAGGCCATCGAGTTCAACCCCAAGCGCCTGGAAGAAGTCGAGGAGCGCGTTGACCTGATCCACCGCCTGGCGCGCAAGTACGGCGGCAGCATCCAGTCCGTGATCGCCTTCGCCGCGGATGCCCGCAAGCAACTCGAAACCATCACCACCGCCGCCGAGCGCTTGGCCGAGTTGGAAGCGGCCGAATCCGAAGCTTTGAACAAACTGGCAGAGCAAGGTCTCTCCCTTTCGGCGAAGCGTAAAGAAGCCGCCGACCAGTTGAGCAAAGCCATCGAGATCGAATTAAACGACTTACGCATGGCGAGCGCGCGTTTCGCGGTGGACTTCCAGGCGCGCCCCGACCCAGAGGGCCTGCCCGCTCCTGACGGTCAGCGCCTGGCCTTCGAAGCCAGCGGCCTGGATAAAGTCGAATTCCTGGTCGAGCCGAACCCGGGTGAGGGTCTGAAACCGCTGGCGAAGACGGCCTCGGGCGGAGAGACCTCGCGCCTGATGCTGGCCCTCAAGAACGTCCTGGCGCGCGCCGATCAGGTCCCCACGCTCATCTTCGATGAAATAGACCAGGGCATCGGCGGGCGCGTCGGCAGCATGGTCGGCGAGAAACTGTGGGGGCTTGGCCGCCAGCATCAGGTGATGGTCGTCACCCACCTGCCGCAGTTGGCAGCCTTCGGCGACCATCACTGGCAGGTGCAAAAAGTCATCCAGGATGGGCGCACCATCACGCAGGTGACCATGCTGCAGGGCGAGGCGCGCACGCTCGAACTGGCGCAGATGCTCGGCGAGATCAGCGAGGGGACGCTGCGTTCTGCTCACGATGTCCTTCAGACTGCACAGGCGTTCAAGGCGGGCCAGAAATCATCGTTCTCTTGACCTGCCCTGGATTCTGGATTAAAATTCCCCCGCTCATCAACTGCCCCTGTAGCTCAGCGGATTAGAGCGCTTGCTTGCGGAGCAATCGGTCGCGTGTTCGAATCACGCCAGGGGCGCCAGATCAGGAGCGGGTTTATCCCGCTTCTTTTCTTTAAAGTCACCCGCTCAACAGGGGCTTAGCCCCAAGACTGATAAGGAGTCCGAAGTCTCCGACTTCGGTGCAAAATCGGGAGATTTTGCACTCCAATACTTAGCCCCTGTCAGAAATGTTGGAAACGCGATGAAGAAATGCCAGATCCTGCTTACCAATGATGACGGCATCCAGTCCCCCGGACTGTGGGCTGCAGCCGAGGCGCTCTCAACCCTCGGCTTTGTGACCGTGGCCGCGCCACGCGACCAATCCTCCGGTACCGGACGCAGTTTACCGTTGACCTCGGATGGCATTATCAAGACAGAAATCGTGAGTGTGGACGGCAAGGATTGGACAGTCTACGCCGTCGGCGGGACGCCGGCCCAGGCCGTCCAGCATGGGATTCTGGAAATCATACCAGGAACTCTTGACCTGGTCGTCTCGGGGATCAATTACGGGGAGAACGTCGGCACTGGCGTCACGATATCCGGGACGGTCGGGGCGGCCATGGAGGCGGCTGCCATGGACATCCCTGCGTTGGCAATATCCGTGGAAACAGAACAGCGACACCATCTATCGTACTCAACCGAGGTGGATTTTTCAGCGGCCGCGTATTTCACCGCCTATTTCGCCCGCCTCTTGTTGGAAAGGCAATTTCCGAAGGATGTCAATCTGCTCAAAGTGGATGTCCCTTCGGACGCCACACCGCAGACCCCCTGGCAGGTCACACGCGTCGCCCCTCAACGCTATTACGAGCCGCTTCCGCCTAAACGCAAGTCGTGGGATGAGCCGGGGAGAATCGGTTATCACCAGGTAGCCCTGTTCGGCCCGGAGCAGGAAGGCAGCGATGTCTACGTCCTGCGGGCCAAACGGCTGGTCTCGGTCACGCCCATCAGCCTGGACCTCACCTCGCGCGTGGACTTCGCGGAGCTGGATCGGTTGTTGCGATCCTAAGGAATGTGCAAAAACAACTCCCCGTTTTTATCGTTCGCGAGCAGTCCCCCAGGGATGCTTCGCGATTGCACTGCGAGCAGGATGCAGTCCAACTGAGAAAGTGGTTATTGCCAGCCTCCCCAATTGCTGTATAATGAGTTTGCCCTATTCACCTGTGCTTAGATACCTGCACAGGCCTCGTGCTAAAAATGGAGGTTCGTATGGCATTCAGTTATACCAACAAACGCGGCGTGACGTATTTCTTGCACTCCAAGAGCACCACCTTGAAGAGCGGCAAGATCCAAACACTCTACTTCTTCGCCAAGGAAAAGAAGGCGGGCGTTCTCGAGGCAGTGCCGGCTGGCTACAAAGTAGTCGAAACGCCGAACGGCCTTCCAGTGCTGAAGAAGACATAGCAGCCGAAGGCCTACTCGGCAGAAAGGCTCGAAACAAAGGCTCCCCGCGTGGGGAGCCGATTTTTTTACCAAGTTTCTCTTGTCAATTCCAGGTACCCTCGTTATAATATGCCTCACGTTCCGGGCGGGTAGCTCAGTTGGTTAGAGCACTGCTTTGACATAGCAGAGGTCGTAGGTTCGAGCCCTATTCCGCCCACTGGGAAAGTAGACAGGTAGCAAGTAGACAGGTAAACAAGTGCGCGATGACCGGGACGAGTAGGCGGACGCGGAAACCTACAGGGAGAGCAGGCCGATGACTGAGAGCCTTCTCCGGCAGCCGCCGCCGAAAACCACCCGCGAGCGTGGAACAGAACAGTGAACAGTGATCAGTAACCAGTGATCAGTGTTCAGTCAGTAAGGGAAACGGGTGACTCCGTTATCAGTCCAAGAGATAAGTCCACGAGACCCTAAAGGTCTCGGCCCCCTTCGGGGGTGCTCCGCGAAGACCTTTAGGGTCTGGGCTTAAATCGGGTGGAACCGCGTGAGCCGCACTCTCGCCCCGAATTCGGGTGAGAGTTTTTTATTTTTAGCCCCCTCCGACGCTTCGCGCTGCCTCCCCCATTTTCCGAAAGAAAATGGGAGGCCGGGAGAGGGCAAAGGAGAGAAAATGTCCAACCAACCCGAAGAACGTTACGAAGATTCCCAGTTGTATAGAATCCGCCACTCGACGGCGCACGTCATGGCGCAAGCGGTGCTGGAATTCTACCCAGAGGCCAAGTACACCATCGGCCCGCCAGTCGAAAACGGCTTTTACTATGATTTCGACCTGCCTCGGCCGCTGGTTCAGGAAGACTTGGCGAAGATCGAAAAGCGTATGCGCCAGATCATCGCCGGAGGCCACCCCTTCGTCAAGAAGGTGGTTTCGGCTGAAGAGGCGCGCCAGATTTTCAAGGATCAGCCCTATAAGCTGGAACTGATCGAGGGCTTGGAAAAAGGCGGCTTCGACGAGTACGGGCAGCCGCTGGCCGAAAAGCCCGAGATTTCGATCTATCAAAGCGACACGTTCACGGACCTGTGTCGCGGCCCGCACGTGGAGACGACGCGGCAGATCAACCCGGCTGCCATCAAGTTGATGTCCATCGCTGGGGCCTACTGGCGCGGCGACGAGAAGAACAAGATGCTGACGCGCCTCTACGGAACGGCCTGGAAGACGGCCCAGGAACTCGAAGAGTACCTGGCGATGCTCGAAGAAGCCAAAAGACGCGACCACCGTAAACTCGGCAAGGAACTGGAAATCTTCATCTACGATGACGAGGTCGGCCCCGGCCTGCCGCTCTGGCTGCCGCGCGGCGGCGTCATCATCGAGGAATTGGAACGGCTGGCAAAGGAGATGGAGGAAAAGGCAGGCTATCTCCGCGTCCGCACCCCGCACCTCGCCAAAGAAGACCTGTTCGTGCACTCCGGCCACCTGCCCTACTACGCCGAGTCCATGTACCCGCCCATGGAGATCGAGGGCGTGCGCTACTACGTCAAGCCGATGAACTGCCCGATGCACCACAAGATCTTCGGCTCCAAGCCGCGCTCCTACCGCGACCTGCCCATCCGCCTGGCCGAGTATGGCACGTGCTACCGCTACGAGAAATCGGGCGAGCTTTTCGGCCTGATGCGCGTCCGCTCGATGCAGATGAACGACGCGCACATCTACTGCGCCGAAGACCAGTTCGAGCAGGAATTCATGGGCGTTATTGACCTGTATCACAAATATTTCGAGCTGTTCGGCATCCAGAAGTTCGTCATGCGCCTGTCGCTGCACGGCAAGGAAGGCCTGGGCAAAAAATACGTGGACAACGAGCGGCTATGGTTGAAGACGGAAGACATGGTGCGCCGCGCCATGACGAACGGCGGCGTGCCGTTCGTCGAGGCCTATGATGAAGCTGCCTTCTACGGCCCGAAGATTGACGTGCAGATCTGGAGCGCCATCGGCAAGGAATTCACGCTGGCCACCAACCAGGTGGACTTCGCCCAGCCGGGGCGCTTTGGCCTCGTCTTTATGAACCGGAACGGGGTCGAGGAGACGCCGCTCTGCATCCACCGCGCGCCCCTGTCCACGCACGAGCGCATGATCGGCTTCCTGCTCGAACATTACGCCGGCAATTTCCCGGTCTGGCTTTCGCCGGAGCACGTGCGCGTCATCCCCATCACGGACAACCAGAACAAGTACGCCGAGGGGATCGTCCGCCAGTTGCGCGAGCAGGGCATCCGCGCCAGCGCCGACTTGAGCGCCCAGCGCATGAACGCCAAGATCCGCGACGCGCAACTGATGAAAGTGCCTTACATGCTGGTGGTCGGAGAGAACGAGGCCCAGGCCGGGCAGGTCTCGCTGCGCGTGCGGGACGGCTCGCGGCAGGATAACATTCCGCTGGCCGAGTTCATCGCGCGGGCCAGGGATCGGATTGCGAGACGCGCAAGCGAGTTATAGGAAATCCGAAAAAGACTTCCGAAGTCTCGAAGACTTCGGAAGTCTGCTCATGTCCTACGGTATCCACTGCTGTATTTCCCCCTTCACCTCCGCCAACGGGATGACCTGGCAGGTAAACGGATTGACCAAAACCAAAACCGGGTTGGTTGGTTTATAAGGCTCTACGACGTTGACGATCAGCCATTGCCCACCTGTGCCCGTAAGGGTATCCGGACTCCAGACCGGATGAAACGCAAGCGTATTATCCAGCATGGCAACCAGTTTGCGCTCCGAGCCATCCAGCCGCGAGATAAAGACCGCGCCATCCAGATTGGCCCCGAACAGCCTGGCGTTGAAAGCAATCCACTGCCCATCCGGCGAGATAGCGCCGCTTGGCGTCTTGATGGTGATGGGAAAGAGCGATTTCGTTTTGCCCGTTTGCAGGTTGTAGGTTTTGAAAACGTGTTCGTACAGGTTGTAGATGTCGCCGACTTGCGCGCCATAGACAATCGTCTGATTATCCGGCAGCCAGCCAATCGGGTTGACGCGCGGCGAACCCGTTTCGATTTTTTGCATGCCTGTGCCATCGGCGTTCGCCAAATACAATCCATCCGGTGGGCTGTAGAATAAAATACGCAAACCATCAGGCGACCAAACAGGGTTCGTGCCGTTTTCAAGCAGAATAGTTTGTCCGTTGTTCAGGTCGAGTATGTTCAGGGAAACATTTTGCGACATAAAGGCTATGTGCGTTCCATCGGGAGAAAGCGCCGGGTAGTAACCATTGACCAGCCCGCGCGGGTCACTGCCATCCAAATTGGCGATGAAGACGTTGATATCCGGCGGCATGGCGTCTGTGGTGAACAAGATTTTTCCGCCCAAGCCAGCGGGAAGCGCTTCGTGCTGACCCTTGACCTGCTCCCATTTTTCAGACGTGAGACACGCCTCGGGCGCGGACGTTGGAATGGGTTCCGTTGTGGACGGCGGATTCCAGGCGACCTGCCACGGACCGTTAATACGATACGGCACATCCGCCCTGATGGTGAAGCGGCGCAGGCCGCTGGGAATTTCCCCATAATTCATCCAAGCCAACTTTTTTTCAGTAAGAGGTCCACCTCCGCCACCCCCGCCAAGAACTTCTATGAGTGGCGTCTGGGGAACATCATCCATGACGTTGATAAAAATGCCGCCTTCGTTATCTTCATAGGTAAACACGAGCGAGGAAGCCCACTGAGGGTCGGTACTCTCCACCAGTTGAGCCGATAACAAGCGGACGGTATGTCCCTCGAAAGTCAAATCGCGGTTGATCTCCCAAGTCTGGCCGATTTGCGGGTTCGAGCCCAGATCGAGTTCGAAGGGGATTTGCGGCGCGATCTGCATCTCCACCCACGAAAGACTGAGCGTGAGCGGCGCAGCAAATGCCTTCTGGTCCGTGCGATAAATCCACGCAACCTTGTTGGGGTCGTAAACGGCGTTGTCCTGCGGCTCGAAGCGCGTTTCCTCGAACGGGATTCGATTCCCGTTGGCATCGGTCATCTTGATCACGGCCATCATGTTGAAATAACCTTGCGCCGGTAGGGTCGCCCCGCTCAAATCCAGACTGCCATACAGTTGATAGCCGCCTTCCACCTCGACGAATTTTTCGAGGGTCAAAGTAATGCCGTTGAGCGTCATCGTATTGGACAGGACAGGCGTACTCGTCACGTCTGCGGCGACGGGATTGGTCGCGGCGGGAGTGGAAAGTTCGATGACGGGCGCGACCGTCATATCGGGCGGCGCGGGCGCAAAGCGCAATGGAATTTCCCAATTTTCGGGGAGCGCGCCCGGCCGGGTGAAGCCAATGCAATCGAAGGTCAAGACAGCCTCATTTACGTTTGCGGGAATTGATCCATACTCAAGACGATTTTCATAATGGGTCCAGCCGCCCGCTCCGATATAGCCGCCTTCCAAAAGCGTTCCATCCGCCAGGCGTAGATTTGCAAAGCCCATACAGCCAATCGATTCGTCGGTGGGATAAGCATTCCTCGGCACGCCCTCGACTTTCACGAATATCACCGTTTTATCTGCGCTGAGCACGGCCTCTGTGACGGTCAGCGTAACTCCCTCGCGCGTCATCGTCACTGGTTCGGCCAGCACACGCAATGGCACGCTCAGGTCAATGATTCCCACACCAGGGATGTAGCCGGTCAGCCGACCTACGGCATAGCCCACACCGGTCAACAATGCCAGGGCGAGAAGGAGGATGACGAGCGCTAAAGCGGGTCGGGCGCGCAGGGTTTGCATGAGAGATTTCCTTTCTTCGATACGGGCTGCAAGGCGCGGCCAGAGATTTGTCGTTTCGGGGACTTGCCGCGCAGCAATTCCTTCGAGAGCCTGCTGGAGGCGTTCTTCGCGCGTCATTCTTCCACCTCCTTGCGCAGCAGGGCGCGCAACCGCGTCCGTGCCGCATTCAATAGCCACTTGACTGTGCCGGGAGCGGTTTCGAGTTTGGCGGCCATCTCTCTTTCACTCATGTCCAGGAAATAGCGCTGGACGACGACGACGCGTTGGCGGGGAGATAGACTTTGCATGGCATTCCAGACCTGACGCTGGAACTCAGCCGATTCGACCTGTGCTTCGACGGATTCGTCTGCAGCGAGCAGGTCTTCCCACTCTGCTCCCTGCGGGGTTTGCCGCGCCGTCTTTTGGGCGGCCTTGACTGCCGCGTGGACTACGCTGCGCAGGAACCAGGGTTCAAAGGGACGGGTTGCGTCGAAGGTGCGGATGGCGCGGTAGATTTTCAAAAAAGCCTCCTGCACCACATCCTCGGCCAGTTCCGCATCGCGGGTGATGAGGTAAGCCGTGCGCACAGCTTTGACCTGGTAATGGTGTACTAAAATCTCCAGACCGCCGACATCGCCGCGTTTCAAACGCTGGATGGCTTGTTCTTCGTCCATCTTCCTCCCGGAGATGTTCTTCGATGAGCGCTCACACTGTATATAGCCGATGATACCCGAAAAGGTTGGGCATTGGACGGTGGACTACAGACCATAGTAAAAGGCGGAGGGTTTTGCAACCCTTCGCCTTTATCGGCACCAGCCACCATCCGTGGCCCATTGTCTTTCTGGCTCTCGTCAGAATGGTGGGGCTTTGAAATCCTCCGGCGATTGAAATCGCAGCGACAAGGACGCGAAGCCTGCCTTCGCAGTCTGTTTTCCCTGGCCTAGCCCGCCAGGGCAGGCGGTCGCCGAAGGGCGACTTGGCGCTCCCGTGGGTGCAGTTTCAAACTGCTGTTCCCCACAAATCTGAAGAGAACCATCTTTCTCTAGGAGGGTACTGAAAAAGTACCCCAGCACCCTCCTCAAAAGCGGAATTATCTGGTAAGCTGGGGGCAATTCCAACCCCAGGAGAAAAACGCCATGCTTGGATGCCGCAAATCACAAACCAGCTTCTTCGATGCCATCCGCCTGCCCCATCCCGTATCACCGGACTCGTTCTACGGGCGCATGGGCAGCCTTTCGGGCCAGATGTTTCGAGACGAGGACCTGGCCGAATTTATTGTCCGAGCGAAGGAGCGGATTTCAACCCGCTCCAGCCAGTTCTAAACCAGACCAAAGAGAAAAAGGCCGAGGGCAATTTCTTCCAGCCTCGGCCTTTTATTGACGATTCGCCGCCGCGCGCGACGTTTGCCGCGTGAGCAGTTGTTGCCGCTCATTTATCTCTGTTCGTAGGTTGATACATATGGGTAAATATGTTGTCCACCATAAGCAAAATCATGTTTTCCCAAACTCCAATATCGGCTGATTGATACCGCTACAGCCTCTATAATATACATTTGCGGCAGTGTTGTAGTAGGAGGACATCGTTCTATAGTCACCAGGATATTGATTCCAATACGCCCAAGTATAGGTTGATGGACAATATTCCCCAATTGTCCAATATGTGTAACCTATGATGTTTATATTTTGAGCAGCTCCACTGTGCAAGTCAGTACTCCACATATAGCCACCAAGTCCAACCCATTTGAATGCATGAACATTCACCCCACCTACTGTACCATACCAATCACTCTGGGATGCGAGGACACTGGCGGTAAGGAAACCAAGTAAGATGGATGCAACAAGTATTGCGAATACCAATTTCGTTGTTCTCTTCATTTACTTACCATTCTTTCTTTCTCATCAAGGTAACTTAAGGCCTCTGTTGTCGGAGACTCAATTGTGATTTCTTGTATCACACGGCTAAAAACCCGACTTGAGCCATCTTCAAACCAGAACATAGTTTCTTTTGAAATTAAATAACCAGTGACGCTATCAAAGGTGGCGCGCGTTTCGGCGCTAACAGCAGGTTTGCTATAGGCATCACCCTTCATAGGTGTGTCAAATTTGTCAAGAATTGTGACTTGCACACCCGGGTGTCTATTTGGCAACGTGATATTCACCAATTCGGGTTTCTTTCCAAATGTCTCAAGCCACATTAAATCTCCCAAAAAACCGCCGTCCAATCCTACAAGATTAAACTGTTCTTGAGCGCCAATTTCATCTGTTGCTGAGTTCCAACCCGTGCCGTTGCTACTGACCCCAACCTGTACCACTTGGCCATCTGTAGTTCGCATAATGGATACCGTTTCAATAACCAATCCTTGATCGTTTACATGGTACCACGTGTCATTAATTTGTTCGTTAGGGATGGCCATCCCATTCGGCAACACACCATTATTTGGTAAGTCTGTGTCAAATACCTGCCTTTCCTGTATGTGAAGCCAAGTTGATTTGATTTCACTTATAGATTTAGCATTTAGATTTTGTATCACCTGTTCTACTGATGCGTTCGAGACAGGCAGTGGAGTGGGGGCATTCACGCTTGGGACAGGCACTGAAGTTGTGGTATTCGCATTGGAGACGGAAATTGCCCTCAATTCGCTTTTTGCCGCTACTGGATGGGCATGAAACTTATTTGTTAAACCGCTCCCCCCTCCAACTAATCCAATGGCAAATCCGATGAACAAAGAAAGAAACAACAAATGTTTTTTCAAGGCCTTTTCCTTTCAGTAGGGTTTATTCAGAATAAAGGCGTGAATATGATAAAACAGTCCAAACCAACCACAGCGAAGCAATTTTACACGAATATCCTGAAGCTTGAAATTATCCAGGCTTTCATGGGCATTCCGGCGGAAGCGTTTTGGCGAATTGTAGATACCGTCACGTTGAAGATTCCAGAATTCGACGATATACGGATTAACCCAGCCAGACATTTATCGGGACTTTCGACGCATTTTGCCGGCAATTCAATTTGTTTTGCCAGGTATTCTTGATAAGATTGTAACAGGGGGGGGATTTTTGTCAAGAGGAATGTTCCGATGCGATTACGAACATCATAGCGCGACTTCCAGCCGCAACCAAAAAGATTCACCCTCAAAGAACGGGGGTAGGCCGCGAAGAAGCGAAGCACGCGAAGGGTTTCTTCGTGTCCGCGAAGAATTCTTCACGGTATTCATCGCTTCGCGGTTCCAAAAGATTTGCGTGCTTGATGCAAATGTCAGGAGGTAATACTACACTATACATAGCCGATGATACCCGAAAAGGTTGGGCATTGGACGATAGACTGTTGATATAAAAACTCACCCCGAAGCATGAATTCGGGGTGAGTCATGTCTTTCTTTAGGGAGGTTCGCTGACTTTACGGGTTGGCCGGCTTATGAGCCTCGCGGAAAGCCTTGACAGCCTCTCGCAACGCTTTGAACGGGTCAGCAACGGTGTTGTGGGAGTCCCTAAGGGAGTGGCCCAGCAGCTTGACGGTCTCGTGGGCCTGGGCGCGGTCGGTCACCTTGCCATTGGCGTCGAAGCCGGCGTGGGCGGCGATGATGCTGGCAGCGTTCTCGTGGATCGGCCTGGCTGCATCCACAGCGGCCTCGAGGGCGTCCAGCGCGGCCTGGACCCCGGAAGCGTCATAACCCTTGGCTGTGGCCTTGTCAATTCCCGATTGCACCCTGGCGAAGAACTCGTCGGCCTTGGCCAGGCGGTCATTCTGGCGTTGGTAGAGGGTTTGTTCGCGCGCCCAGATTTTCTCCAGCAGGGCATCCACCTTGGGATGATCGCCGGGTGGGTTCGACGGGTCATTGAGGCCGGCAGCGAATACGCGGGTGGCCGGAAAGGCTGCCAATCCGATGCCGAGGATCAGGGCGACCACGAGCGCGTTCTTGAGCAGAATACTAACTTTCGACATAGCTTGATCTCCTTTCTAATTCGAGCTTACCATATACATTTTAGTTTGGTCAAGTAACCACAGTATGGCGTGGCGGTAAAATCTTTGTAAAAAAATTCTGCCCCTTTTATTGACGATTCAAGCGAACTTATGGTATCATCAGCCCGCTAAAGCCAGCCCCTTGGCTGGACTTCTGTTAAGAAAAGGAGAGACTTATCAGCGCAAATGAATTTAGAGTAAATGAGTCCATCCGGGTTGCGGAGGTTCGCCTGATCGGCCCCAATGGAGAGAACATTGGCGTCGTGCCAATCAAGCAGGCCCTGCAAATCGCCCGCGAGGCGGAACTCGACTTGGTGGAGGTTGCCCCCAACTCCGCCCCGCCCGTCTGCCGTGCGATGGACTTTGGGAAGTTCCTCTACGAGCGAACGAAGAAGGAACGCGAGGCTCGCAAGCAACAGACCAAGATCGAAGTCAAGGAAATCCGCCTGCGCCCCAAGACCAACGACGCGCACCGGATGTTCAAAGTAGACGATGCCCGCCGCTGGCTGGAACACGGGATGAAAGTCCGTGTGACGATCCGCTTCCGTGGACGCGAAATCACGTATCCGGAGATTGCTTTGGAAGACCTGAAAGAGATTGCCCAAGAGCTTTCTGATGTAAGCACCGTCGAGCAATCGCCAGCCATCGAAGGCCGGGCAATGTCCATGATGCTTGTCCCCTCGAAAGGGAAAAAGAAACCCGTCCCCAAAGAGAGCGCTGAAGAGAAGTCTGCTGAGATCGTGAACTAACCGCGGGGTCAACCCCGCGGAACTTTTGGCCGCAGGCCACCCTGCGGGTAGTGAGAGGAGTATTTGCTGTGCCGCGCAAGCAGAAAGAAGAAAAGTACAAGCTGAAGACCCACAAAGCCACCTCGAAACGGTTCGGCGTGACCGGGTCCGGCAAGATCGTGCGCACCAAAGGCGGCAAGGCTCACCTGCGCCGAAAGACCTCGAAGCGCGTCAAGGCCTTGTTTGCCAAGATGGTGCCCGTCAAAGGACGTGGCATCATCAAGCGCGTCCGGCGCTTAGCGCCAAACCTCAAGTAGGGCACGACACGTCGTGCCTGTTGAGGTGTTCGTATCCATATTGATTTCGATTGCGGCTGCCGGGTGTACGCAACTGGACCGTAGGCAAAACCCAATACTGTTTAGATAAGGCCGCAGAGGCGGCTCCCACGCCGCCGGGCATGGGAGCCCGACCCACTAACTAAAAAGTATTAAGGCAAAACCTACGCCGACGCCCGGAGGTTCGCAGGAGGTAAACAATGGCTCGTGTAAAGAGTGGCCCTTACGGCTACCGTCGTCACAAGAAAGTATTGAAGTACACCAAAGGTCAGCGCGGCTCGAAGCACCTGCTCTTCCGGCGCGCCAACGAGGCGATGCTGAAAAGCATGTGGTACGCCACGCGTGACCGCCGCTTCCGCCGCCGCGATCTGCGCAAGCTGTGGATCGCCCGCATCAACGCTGCCGCCCGGCTGAACGGCACCACCTACAGCCGGCTGGTGGCAGCCTTGAAAAAGGCGGATATCAGCCTCAATCGCAAGATGCTGGCTAATATCGCAGTTCGCGATCCGCAGGCATTTGCTGCGGTGGTGGCACAAGCGGGCAAGTAAGCAGGTAAACAAGTAAACAAGTAAACAGGAAAGAGGAATGATGGGATGGCAGTTGGACTGTCGTCCCATCTTTTGTTTCAGGGTAAAATATTCCCATGAACGCCATCCTGATCGAACGTGCCCTTCCCTCAGGCCAAACCCTCCAACTCGTCCAGGGCGACATCACCGCTGAAACGACGGATGCCATTGTCAACGCGGCCAACGAGCATCTCCAGCATGGCGGTGGGGTGGCCTGGGCTATTGTCCGGCGCGGCGGGGATGTCATTCAGCAGGAATCCGACGCCTGGGTAAAGAAATACGGCCCGGTCAGCCACGCCGAACCCGCTTATACATCCGGGGGAAACCTGCCCTGCCGCTACGTGATCCACGCCGTGGGGCCGGTCTGGGGCGACACCCAACCCGCAGGGTGCTTCGCGAAGAGCGGTGCAGGCAGGGAGGAGGATGCCAAATTAACGGCAGCAGTGACCGGGTCCATGAAAGTGGCGGAACGTCTCGGCTTGTCGTCCCTCGCCATACCCGCCCTGTCCACCGGGATTTTCGGTTTTCCCAAAGAGCGCGCCGCAGGCGTGATCTTCTCGGCCATCCAAAACCATTTCTCCGAGAACCCCGCCTCCACCTTGAAGCTGGTGCGCCTCGTACTCTACGACCAGGCGACAGTAGATATCTTCCTGAAAATCTGGCATGATTACTTCCAGTCATAACCCCAAGATACAGCTCGTACGCGCCCTGCTCGGACGCCCGAAAGAGCGCCACGCGGCAAACGCCTTCGTGGCTGAGGGCGTGCGGCTGGTGGAGGAGGCGATCCGCGCGGATATGTCGATTCGATTCGCGCTGTACGACGAGACGTTGAGCGAACGAGGACGGTCACAGGTCGAAGGTCTAAAGTCGCGCGGCGTGGAGTGTGACGAAGTCTCTCCCAACCTGATGAAATCACTGAGCGATACGGAATCTTCCCAAGGACTCATCGCTGTCCTCAACCTATCTCCTATCCCCTATCCCCTATCTCCTGACTTCATCCTCATCCCCGACCAGATGCGTGACCCCGGCAACCTCGGCACATTATTGCGGACGGCCGCCGCCGCGGGTGTTCAGGCTGTTTTCCTGCCTCCTGAGACCACCGATGCCTTCGCCCCGAAGGTGGTGCGCGCCGGCATGGGAGCGCACTTTCGGCTGCCGATCTACTCGCTGACGTGGGATGAGATCCGCGCCCGCACGCGCGGCCTGACAGTTTATCTGGCCGAGATGGAAGGGACGGTCTCCTGCTGGGAGACCGATTTCCGCGCCCCGCTGGGATTGATCATCGGCGGCGAGGCGGAAGGGGTCAGCGAGCAGGCGCGTAGACTGGCGGAGGCAGCGGTCAGCATTCCCATGCCCGGCCGGAGCGAGTCGCTCAACGCGGCGGCGGCCGGGGCGGTCTTGATGTTCGAAGTAGTCAGGCAAAGAACTCGCCAGGTGTAAACCGTTTTGCGCCTGCGAGGGTTTTATCATCCAGGCATACTATCCCTATTAGGAGGAACAATGCGGGCAGCAACTTACTGGAAAGATAAAATTGCCCTTGTCACCGGCGGTTCCAGCGGAATCGGGCTGGCAGCCGCCAAACAACTGGCCGCGCAGGGGGCACATGTCTGGCTGGCAGCGCGGCGGAAAGAAATGCTGGATGCGGCGCTGAAGGATGTGGAAGCCGCGCGGCGCGACCCGTCCCAGCGGTTCGGCGTCGCCGCCGTAGACGTGGCGGACCCGCGCCAGGCCGCGCAGGCGGTCGAAACCGTTACCCGGTCCGCGGGCGCGCCGGATGTGGTCATCAACTCGGCTGGCATCACCCATCCCGGCTACGTGCAAGAGCTGCCGCTGGAAATCTTCGGGCGCTTGATGCAGGTCAATTATTTTGGCACGCTGTATGTGACCAAGGCCGTCCTGCCTGCTATGATCCAGCGCCGCAGCGGTCACATCATCAACATATCCTCCATGGCCGGTTACCTGGGCGTGTTTGGCTACAGTGCATACGGAGCCTCGAAGTACGCTGTGACCGGTTTTTCCGAAGTTCTGCGCGCCGAGATGAAGCCGTTCGGCATCCGCGTTTCAGTGGCCTTTCCACCCGATACCGATACGCCGCAACTGGCATACGAGCAGCCATTCAAGCCTGCTGAGACCAAGGCCATTTCCGGTACCGCCAAGGCTCTGTCCGCCGAGATAGTAGCGCGCTCCATCCTGAAACAAGCCGAGAAGGGACATTTCTTTATCTTCCCCGGTTTCGACTCGCGCCTGTTCTACCTCCTGACCAGCAAACTGCCCAAGAGTCTCGTCTTTGCCATCCTGGATCAGATGGCTGCCGCAGGCCGGAAGAAAAAGGCTCAGGCGTAGCATCCGTCCCTTCCGGCGCGGCCGGTTCAAGGTCCGGAAGGTATCTTTATCTTCATGGAGAATGATATGGACATCTTTGAAAAATGCTCGAAATTCACAGCAGCCAAAGAGGCCATCGCCGGCGGGTATTATCCATACTTCATCCCGTTGACCGAAAACGAAGGCTCTGAGGTGGTCCTGCGCGGACGCCGCCTCATCATGTGCGGGTCGAACAATTACCTTGGACTGACCACCCACCCGAAAGTACGGCAGGCGGCGCTGGACGCCATCCAGCGCTACGGGACCTCCTGCACCGGCTCCCGGTTTCTCAACGGGACCCTGGAAATGCACGAGCAACTCGAAGGCGAACTGGCCGAGTGGGTGGGCAAGGAGGCTGCCCTGGTCTTCTCGACCGGCATGCAGACCAACCTGGGTACCATCAGCGCCCTGGTCGGGCGCGAGGATGTGGTCATTCTCGACAAGGAGGATCACGCCAGCATCGTGGACGGCGCAAAACTGAGCTGGGGCGAAACCAGGCGCTTCCGGCACAACGACATGGCCGATCTGGAACGCGTTCTATCGGGCATCCCGGCAGAAAAAGGCAAACTGGTGGCCGTGGATGGCCTGTTCAGCATGGAAGGCG
>Ga0210014_1000907_pt1 | contig 23499 bp, 25 predicted proteins | sample CryGeymeta201519_FD_183983 | JGI IMG/M metagenome (GOLD analysis project Ga0210014, IMG submission 183983) | Groundwater microbial communities from Crystal Geyser aquifers in Utah, USA - Crystal Geyser metaG 2015-19 (SPAdes) (version 2) | ecosystem: Environmental > Aquatic > Deep subsurface >...
ATTCAAAATTGGGGGATTATATTAAACCAATTTAATCTTATATTTGAAAACAGAATTAGGATTTAATTTATAATAACAACTTTTTAAGTTTACACACTTTTTGAGATAGTGTCTTTAAGCACTTAATAGCTATTTGTTATACCAGTTGTTGTAGTGCGTTTTTTATTCAGATATAGTTCTCTTATTTCCGCAAGCTGCACATAGTTTAGCTTTTGGCGTTCTATATGGTTTTCCACAATTTTCACAATCAGGTCCAATTTGTTCAAGTGAGTGATGCATTATCGCATTCGGTTCAGTTTCTCCAAATCCAGTCAAGTCATTATAATATTCTAACAACTCTTTAAATTTTTCTTGTCTGTCTGATTTTGCTGTTTTAAAACCTTTAGAGTATAATTCCGAAGCGATTGCGTACTCTTCTTTATCCAACATTGGAATCTCCATTTTACATCTCCAGCAATACTTAATTTCCATTTTATTCTTTAATCTTATCAAAAGATGTGTAAAATTCGTCTTCTTTAATTAGATGGTTTACAACACTTGTTATTTCTTCTCTGTTTAGTTTATCGATTAGTATTAAATCTGTCGCAAAAAAATATTTACCATTTAGACATTCCCCTGTTTTTTGATTTTTTTGTCTTAACCAATCTATGTTTTGGTAAGTGAAAAATGTAGCGACATATTTTTCTCCATTTTCAAATGTTACAATAACATCTGAATTATCATTTGTTTCAGAAATTCCACCTTGAATTGGTCCATTTTCTTCTGACCCAATCCATATGTTTTTTATGTTACTCATTTCGCTTCTCAAATTCTGACTAACGTCAAATTTATCTGTTGATATTCAGTGTTTTACAAATGTATGCTCTTCCTCATTTTCTTCAAATTTTGCCCTAGTCAATTTGACGTTAGCAGGAGAAGTTAATCAGCTCTGGGAAAAATTGATATCTTTTTTAAAATCAATTTTGGACGGGCTGATGTGGGGAATGCACTACAACGTCTCGGCTATGAGTAGTTGCGTGGTTTAGCGGTTAACTTTGCAAGTACACACCAAACTAAAAATCCGGGAGGATTTTCAGAAGTAGGCGAGAACAAGCAATTACTTATAGCCATTGTTAGGCATAGTTTTTATTCAAATTTTAGTTTTTTCCGCATATCATAATCTAAAACTGGTGAATCACTAAATTCAATATCATATCTTGATTTGTCATCCTCTCTTGGAAAGAAGAATACATAATATTTACTTTCTGTAAAATTTCCAAATCCGTTTTTCGCTTCTACATCAAGTGAAACTAATGTTGTAGTAGTTTTTTCGTATTCATTATCTTCTGTAAATGATTTATGTTTATGAATATATGCCACGTTAAATTTCGCTGAACTTGGGTTTTTAAGTCTGTTTTTTACTTTTTCAATTGCTCGCTCATAAAAATATCCAACTTCTTTAATTGTGTAACCACATTCATAAATAATTCCTTTATCTGAAAAGTTTTGAGAAATTTCAATGTCTTTTTCGATTTTGTCAATTTCTGAATTAGGTAACTCTATTTTTTCAAAAATCAAATTCTCGTTTGTTGCGGTCATTTCCACGTTCTTCTCTTTTGCTCTAAACCAAACTGTGTCAGTTTTCAATTCGTTTGTTTTAAAAAGTCCATTTTTGTTAGATTCAAACTTCATAAAATTCCAACCGCAAGTTTTTAAACTGTCCGAATTAAAGGCAACAACAGTATCATTGATAAAGGTCAGATATAATTCCTTTTCGTTGTCAATACCTTTATAGAATTTTCCGCTTTTATTAAAGTCAGAATTTGATTGACAAGATATTATACAAATTGTCAAAAATGATAGTAGTAATATTCTTTTCATAGTTTGCTGTTAAATTATGCCTAACGGTTTGCCGCTTTGCGAAGGCGGGGATTTTCAGTACTAAACTTCATTAGACGCACAAAGCTTGAATTTAGCACATCACTGTCATAGAAGCACGAAACCCCCGCTTTTGCAAAACGGCTGTTATCGGGTCGGCCTTCATTTTTGCTTGTAATATCCAATTTCATCACGCATCAATTTTTCTATTTCCTGCCACAATTCCCCCATTAAAACAGTTCTGTTGCTGTGTCCAATATTTTCAAGTTCCTTAGCCGTCAAATTTATGTCTTTGTTCGTTGATATTTTATTTAATACTATTTGGAATTCATCATTATAGTCATTTGCCAATTGTTTGTATTGTTCAATTTTCGGCAATAGTTTATCACTACAAACCAATTTCAACTTGTTCAGTTCTTGATTTAAAATCATCATTGGTTGCACAGATTTACGAGTATATTCGATTAGTTCAGAATTGAAATCAATTAATGCGTTATTCATTTCTTCTTCGTCTCCACTAATGATTCTTGAAAAAAACTCTGTTGTTATTCCATAAATCATTTTAGGATCAGTTCGCATATTTTGGCTGATTTCATCTGCTTTATTCATAAATGCGGAATAAACTTCAAAACGTTTTTCAAGTGCTTTGTCTCTTTTTTGGTTTCTTCTTGTTAGTAAGAATTGAACAATACCCCAAGTCCAACCAAGGAGGCCAAGAACTGCAAGAATTATATCTTTTGTTTCTAAATTCATTGTTTCCCTTTAGTTTCGATGTGATTATTAACAAAAGGAAACTCTCTTTGGCAATTTTCCCAAAATATCTCTCCGTTTATTTCCGATAAATGTTTATTGAAAAATTCAATTGTCTCAATTTTCATTGTTTCAATAGCATCAAAAAACTTGTCAATAAATAATAGTTGTGGCTCGGAAGGTTTTCTACCTTGATTCATTGCATAAAAAATGTCTCTCGGGTGCAAATGATAATGACACCAACTTAGACAATTCCCAATTAATTTAGGGTAACGAGTCAATCTTTGGAATTTTTCATATTTGTCCTTGTAATAAGTATAACAAACCATATCCGTCAAAACTGTAAAGAAAAGAGCAACACCGAAATATTCTTTTTCGTCTTTGTCCAAAAAGTCCAAATGATTTTTTGAAGGGGTCAATCTTTCGTGTTGAATTGAAAAAATTTGTTTGTTGTCTTTGTCTTCGTGAAACCTACTATCATCTGGAATTGTCGAAAAGAACTGATTAATGTCCTGACGAAATTTTGAACTGTAATATGTTTTGAAGTCTGTCATTTATTTTCTGTGTCGTCTTTTAGGCTGCCCGATAACGTTTTGCGTGTATGAGAAGTAGCGGATTAAAAAGCACTTCACTTTCGGTTTGGCAATGACTTTTGTTAAAATTACTGTCTTTTGATTTAGCACTAAACCCGCTATTTCTTATACACGCTGTTAGCCGTTCGGTGTTCTTTTTCAGTCGTCTGTCAGCGTTGGCAAAACCATACTCTTTGGCAAGTTTTGGTGTAGCGTTGGCTGGTGCGACTTGGCAATGTGTATGGTTTTAAGCGATGGCTATTCTGCAAAATTTAATTTATTTTGTTCAGTTTTAAATAATTCAGTCCAAAATTTTTCTAAAATCACCCATTTGTCAGAGTGATAATTATTATTAACACTGGCTCCTTTTCCTAATGGTCCTTGAACCAATTTGCCTAAATCATTTTTTATACTATATGTTAATAATTTATATTTTATTTCCTCGTAATCTTTTACATAAAGTATTTTCTTTCCTTCTTGATTAAGAGAGCTATTGTCTATTCTGAATAATGTCTCGTCACTACCGTCCATCGCTTTAAATTTCGTTACCCCATTTTTTGAATAGGTAATGCCAAATAAAAAATCAGTTGTAATTATCTTTAAACCAACTAGATTTAAATTATTGCACTTTCCATTTGAATACATTTGATTTCTTGTTCTACCTAAAAGAGTAGAATCTATTTTAGTTTTCTTTATTTTACCTTCTGCGTAAAAATGAATTAAAAAACCATCTTTATTAGTTCCATTTATTTCAATACAATAATCAAAGTCATCCCTTTTCAAGTCAGAAATCATATAATTTGGATTTCCGCTATTGTTTAAACAAAAGTAGCAAAGGACTTTTTGCTTTTCTTTTAGTTCTATTTCACCTTTAATTTCATTAAAATCTGGGATTGAGTCTTTATTTTCTTTTCCAATTTTGAACCTTTCTTTTAATTTATGAGTAAACCAATCTCTATCAAAAAATGATAATGGTTTTGTTCCACCTAATAAATTTATAAATTTTGAAATCTCATCACCAATATCCGTATATGTTGAGTTTTTTGTGAGCTCATTTCTGTAGTTTCTCATAAATTCTAAAACGCTTATAATAGCTTCTTTATGTCTTACAAAAGACATCCCACCTAAACTTACTGTTCTAAAACGGTTATTGCTAAAATAAACTTTACTCAGTTCATATTTATCCTCTCTACTCTCGTCCACTGTTATATGAATTGACCACCACAATGTAGTCAATGGAAAGTTTATTAGATACTTTTGAGAAGTTAGATTCATTAACCAATGCCTCTTAATATGTGTTTGAATATTACCCTGATTTTTCCATCTTTTGTGAATATACTTATATATATCAAAATGATGTAAGTAATTCCAAAAATCTGCATTACCTGCTTGTGCTGGTGTTAGTTTTAGATACTCATATAAAATTTTTGCACATTCAAAATCTGCTACTTGTTGGTCGTCCTTATATTTGTTCAGGGCATTAAGCAAATCCTCTCCAAGATTTTCATTAAGAACTTTAATGTTAGATTCAAGTATATCTGTCTCTTCAAAATCATAAAGAAATTTCTCTTGGTTTTCATAAAGTTTAATGAAACTTGTATCACCTTGATTTAATCTATCGAGAAAATCTCCAACAAGGCCTGTTCTGAATATATTATAATTCATAATTTATACTTGATTGTTTCTAATTTTATTATCAACTTCTTCAATGGTATCAATCAATAAACCAAATGGTTTCTTCAACAAATACTCCACAAAATCAGGTATATCGTCTTTAGAAGGATTTTCACTTTGTTTATTATATTGATTCCAATGAATTAAAAGTGCTTTGTGCCAATTTTTCTCTGAATAATTGCCTTCTGTTTGCAGTTTATAGCAAGCGTGAATTAATGCAGGTTGAAGTACAGATGAGACTAATATTTTTTGATAATCTAAACTAGCTTTAAACTTGTTCAACTTTTGATAGGCTTCACTTGGAAGATTTATAATTATGCTTGATTCGTTCCAATAAAAAGTACTTGCTTTATTATCTTCACTTTCTCTTATTTTGACAATACTGTCCATTGAAGTTGAAACATCTAAAGAAATAATCTCTTCTCCAAGCATTCCTAAAATATCGCCCTTTTCAATAAAGAAAGTTTGGTTATTTAAACCTGGCTTTACTGCATCATTTTCATAATTACTAATCTCATTATTCGCAATAATAAAGTATAATACTTCTATTTTGTTTTTAATCTTTTTAAGTGGCACCTGAACATTTACACCTACTTTTGATTGAAAACTTTCACGATACATTGTATATGAACAAAAGACCTCAGTAACAACACTCGCTTGTTCACTATTGAGTAGGTCTTTCAATACTTGATTTGAACCTAAATCAAAATTAATTGAGGAGATTATTAGATAATCATCCTCAATTTTTTGTTCTATGGAAATTTCTGGTTTAAAATCGTAATAATCATCAATACCAAACACAGGATGCCCAAATTTATATCCGCTTATTTTCATATGCTTTATTTATTGAATTCTTTCAAGCGTATTGTATGCTTTAAATTATCTTTTAACACAAGGTTCAATTCATTCAAACCTTTATCAAGGTTAAGTGTAATTATATTTTTATCAAATTCTCCTGCTGATAAAGAAAGTATATCAATTTTGTTTTTTCCCTTTTTGTCATCAGAGCCAACAAGTACTTCAAAACTTACATTGTTATCTTTTACTTTTGAATTTATTGAAATTTGATATTCAAAATAATTATTAACTGGCACAACCTTACATCTCAGCCAATTAAAGTTTTTAGGAATTTTGTCTTCATTTGTTGACTTTTGCTTGATTGGCTTTGGCTTTTCCTTAGTTTTAATGCCTGAATTATCAACAGCTATACCCGTCTTGGTTTTCCCGGGCAACTCTATCCCTAAAAGTCTATCAAGTTCAGGAATTGAAATATCTAAACCTTGTTCAATTTCAGTGAAATCATCAATACAGTTTTCTACAAAAGCTTTATAAGACCTAATTGCCTGATTAGCTCTTGGATCATCCCAATTACCTGAGTTCCACTCATCGTGTTTTGCATTCTCGAGTTTCTTTAAAATTTCATTACCATCCTCATCATCACAAATAAACAGACCACAATAACCTTTATAGATGTATGAAGAATCTTTGTAAATCAACATTTTTGATTTTCTGTAAAATGCAATACGACCTGGGTAGTAATCATTTTTAGCTAAGACTAAACGAGCATTTCCAATAACATCTATTCTATCTGAATATACTTGTCTTTTACCATTTTGGATACCAATAAAAGTTTCGATATATGGGCGCGGATTTGGGAATTTGTTATACTGTCCTGATTCGTCTAAATTATAATATCGAAGTGTAATCTCATTATAGATACTCTCTTTATCAAACTGTTTGTTTCCTATTTTAACAACTAAATCACCTTCATATATTGCAAGCCAAAAATTCGCTAACAATTCTTTGGTCATTTCTTCAATTCTATTTTCATCAGGTTTTAAACCGATTATAAAAATTGAAGTTCCTGTTTCACTTCTTTGAAATTCGGTTGGGATTTTATTGATGTCTTGAGTAGCTACCATTCCATCACCATAAAAACCTTTATGTGAGTACTCTTCTCCATCTAGTTTGTGAGTAGCAATTTTAGTAATCCCTTGGAATATGACATCGTTATTTAATGATTTTGTAGACACCAAAATTGATTGTAAATAAGAAGAAGCAAAATATACTGCTTTTCCCATTCCCTTAGAACCTGCTGAACCTTTTGAATACTTACTAGAAATATTTCTTGAATTTGCAAATGAATCGTATGAAGTATCGATTTCCATACCTAATGTATTGTAGTCGGAAATTTCCATACACTCATATTCAGTATTATTTTGAAAACTTTCTATCATAGTAGATAGAAATTCTAAATCATCATCATTATTTGCATATTCAAAACATTCTTCAATACGTTTTTCGATACTCGAAAAAGTTGGTAAAAAATTCTTAGAATATGTTTTAAAGTTAAAGTGTACAATAACTGGCTTGTCACTTTCCTTAGGCTTAGCATCTAAAGAATTTTGTATAGACTCCCTAACCACAGATTTATAGTGAGTTTTACTAAAATCTGACATATCTCCATCTCTAATACCTTGTTTTTCGTCACCAATCCTCAATTTGTTAAAGTTCCATTTCATAAGTTTAGAAATTAAATGTGTCAGTGCTTTTAGTTAGGTTTTTTTTATAAACTGTTTCCATTATTTTCAACTCATCTCGAATTGCTCTAGTCATTTTATTTAAGTCTTCTTCATTGTATTCATAGTTGTTAGTGTTTGAGCATTTTGATAAGCTTCTAATCCCTTTAAGAATATTATCAACCCTTCTAGAAGCAACCCTTTTAAATCTGTCTTTTTTTGCTTTTGAATTATCCATAATGTATATATTCAATATTTTGTAAGAGCAAATATATAAATATTTACTACATTTTACAATATATAGTTCATATTTTTAAAAGCGTTGGCAAAAAACAGCTCTTTTGGTTTTTTCAGCGTTGGCTTTCGTGTCGGCAAAAAACCAAATGTGCTGTTTGTGCGGCTGGCTTTTACACTGACGGCTAACGGTCTTGTGTATGAAACGTAGCGTATAAATAGACGATAACTTTTCGGATTTAGCACGAGCCGAATTTTTTATTTTTATGTTTAATTTTCTTTTCTAAATATAACCAAATAAAAAATTTGGCGTACTTTGTAAATACACAAAAACCTCTCGGAAAGCCTATAATAGCTATGTTTTATACACGTTGTTGTGGTGCGTTTTTACTCCTCAATTCTTTCTTTTCCACATTCTTCGCAATAATAATTTTGATGAAATAAGGGATTCATTTCGACATCGCCTCTGTCATAACATTCAAGTCTTATATCGGTAGCAAATGAAGCTTTTTGAGCAGAAATTACTGGATTTATACCTCTGTGTTCGTAATGAAATAAAAACATTGTAAAAGCTGTTACTAAATCTAAACTGCTGACGGTTTGTTTGGCACCGCAAACGTATTTTATATTTTCACACATTCCCATTAATGTGTAAACAACATTACCCATTCCACCTTTACAGCAATAAAGCATAATAATACTTTCAGGATTTAGACAATTGGTTTCGCAAATTATATTTCCTATTTCACTCCAAGAAAGATTGAAATCTTTATTATCGGTAAAACAATTTTCGTCGCCGTGACCAGCTAAATAAATATAATCGTACCTATTTCCTTTCAGTAAACCTTTAAGTTCATCCTCTGTTTGAATATCAGCTGCTGTAATTTTAATGTTAAAATGTTGAGCAAAACTAAATAAGCCATTTGCACTATTGGTTAATACGTCTTTAGTTATTCTTACAAATAGTAAATTTTTATCTGTCATAGTTATTTAGTTTTTATTACATTCCACGCCAGATAGTTGCTTTATAAGAATCCTCAAACTTTAAAACTGAATAAAAAGCGTGTGATGGCCATTGAGACCTGTTATCATCAGTATATCTATAACTATTATAATCTGAATAAATTTTAAAAAAAACGTCTAAATCATCTTTTTCTAAAAAATTTATCTCGATAGGATTTGGTTTGTCTGTATCCATAAAAAACTCAATTAATGAATTGCCGTAATTAAATGAGAACATTTCTCGTTTTTTACCATTGAAGTCAACGTTTTTTGTTTCGAAACTTGAACACTTATCATTTTTCTTAAGACTTTTAATCAGGTCTTTAGTAGATAATATATTTTGGTTGTCAACAATCTCGATTGGAATATATTTTGTCAAATGACTTGTCTCAATTCCATTATGGTCTATAACAAGTTTTCCATTTGTTGATAGAAAATCAAAAGCGTCCTCAACATAATTTTTTTCTTCTGTTTGCTTAATCACAAGGTTATCATATTCGGTTTTATGTAATCCATAAGACAATAAACCAATTTCATTGAAATTTGAGATATTAAAAGTGCTCTCAAAAACCTTTTCATTATTAATAAAAAGTTGTAAAGCTTTCCCATTTGTTTTTTCTTGATTATCTAAAATTATTTTAACGCTATTGGTGTTTTCTAAATTTGGAGTCTTAAAACTATTGTCTAATGTGAAACCATCATTAATGTTTAGTCTATCACTTTTTGAAAAATAACTATCTAATTTCGTTATAAGTAATCTGACATTTTCAAAATTATTATTGCTTTGACTATTAATAAATAAGAAGCCTACTCCTCCGTTATTTTCTAAATCAACTTTTGCAATTGAGAAATCAAATGAAATTTCTGTGTAAGCTTTATTTTGGAAATCTTTTAAATTCTCTGGCGAAAAATATGTCCAGCTATTTTTTCTTTTATTTTCAATTATAAGCTTGCCGTTTTCTATCGCACATATTTCTTCTTTGCTATTGACTAAACCCCAATTATTTTTATCATTCTCAAATCTATCTATATGAATGATGTTAGTTGTTTGACTTAATGCTGTTGAGCAAATTAAAAGAGTTATTATTACGGTTGTCTTCTTAATCATTACATTTTATTTTTAAATATCTACAAGCTAATACCACTCCGTTGTCACACGAGTTTTTAAATTCCAAACAAGCCGATTTATTATTTTTCAATTCTAAATAACATTTCCCCAAATGAAAATTTGCATAAGGATCTTTATTTGTTTTAAGATATGACTGAAAATTTTGAATAGCTTTTTTAGTTTTGCCAGTTTCTTCTTGTAACCTTGCTTTAAGATAGAGAATATTGGCGTTTACTACATTTTGTTGTAATTCTAAATCTTCCCACAAGGAAAGAGTTTGCTCTAAAAGCGGATATTCTTTAGAGCCCAATAATGCCATAGAATAAGTAAAATAACAAGATTTGAGTATTGAGTTTATTTGTTTGTTATTATAGTATCCAGATGACTTTATTAATTCTATTGCTATTTCGGCAGTTTCAGCAGATTTTTTAAATTCACTTTTGCTATTTAAGAAGTATGCATAATTACTATAAAAATGAATTAATTCAAATTTGTTGTTTTCATTTTCGTCGCCTTCCTGAATACCAATATATAGAGTGTTGAAAAGATTTTCTGCAATTTCTATCTTGTTTGTATTCAAGTAATAATTGGCTAAAATTGTTTTGTAGGTCAAACCTTCAATAGAAGTAAAATCAATATTACTTAAGAAAGTTTCTATTTTTTTTGGAATGGATTGTTCCAATTGATTGTAATTTTCATAAAGTAATAAGGCTGTATAACTGTTTGGGTTTTGAATTTCTTCGAGTATTTGGATTGATGATTCAAAATCATCATTTAACTTGTGCAAATAGGATAGTTCTATGAACGGTATATTACCAAATAATTTTTTATTAATTAGTTCTTCGTAATATCGTCTTGAAGAACCAAAAAACTCCATATTTCCCGTTTCCGCATATTTATAATAAAATGACCTTGCCAAGTTTAGTGTGTTAATTTTATCTGCATTTTTTATTTTATCTGTTATTTCAGTTTCAAATTTTTGCAGAATTTCTTGCTCTTTTAATTCCGCATCGTTAAATCCACTTTTTGCGCTAAATATCCTGTCTTTTAAAATAGGATGTGTTCCTGTGTTTTGGTTTGGATGAGGAATTTTGTTAAGTGCGTTTGTAATATCTTGAATTTTACTATTTAATTTTTTTAACACAAAACCCGCAAAATAATCTGCCTCTAATTCTTGTTTTCTTGATGTCGAATTGTCGCTACTTTTTAAAGTATGCCCATTTAGATGGTGTCCAATTTCATGGGCAAGAATAAAGAGATAAAAAGAACTATTCGTAGAATTATTTAGTTTGGATAAATAATTTTCATCAATTAAAAGCTCCCTTTCTCCATCTATTATAACTGCTACCGCATTTTGAATAGAATTACAAGTTTTCATAGTAAAATTGCTTTGTGAAAGTCCAATTTCAGATACTATTTCACTTAATCCTAATGTCAAAGATGCAGATGATTCAATTGAGGTATAATCGTTTACACATAGGTAAAGGTCTAATTCTTGTTGACTTAATTTGCAAACAGATTGCGCAGAAATACAATAAGATATAAATATGGTAAATACTGTTAAAATGTATTTCATTGGCTAAAATCTTTTTGGTTGGCACGATGTTTCTTTAAATGCACCACAACGTCTTTGTGTATAAAAAGTTGCGATTTTGACAACGAGGAATTTCCAACGGAAATTCTGAAGTTGGCAAACAAGCAACAACTTTTGGTAAAGCTAAAAATAGCAATTTTTTATACACGGTGTTGGCAATAGTGTTTTATTTTCTTTCAAAATGGTTTTCCGTATTTAAGTTTGTAATTCTTTTTTGGGTCAAATAAAATTCCAATTTCTTTTTTTGGATTCCATTGTTGGTTTATAAATTCAGCTGGATTTTTAGTTATATCTGTCCAACTTGTATTAGGAAAAACATATAAATTCCAATGGTCAGAATCCCAAGTTCCGTATAATTTTTCATTCGGTAAATAAAGTAAAATAAATTCGGGGTCATAATATTCACACTTATCAGTCAGATTAATTGCAGGTATTTCATAATATGTTTTTACGTCAGTTTCTCCTTCAATCCAAACTTTTCCAAGTTTTAATTTTTCAAAGTCAATAATTCAAACAAAGTCTGGTTCAACAGATTTGTAATCGTAAATCAATTCTGATTTTGATTTTAGAAATTCAGTTAAGTCTTTTGGTAAATTCATATTCTGCCCAAACATTTGTAAAGTAATTAAAAAAGCTAAAATTATGATTGTATTTCTCATTTCCTACATTATTGCCAACGTTTTGCAGCTACAAGAAGTTGGGGATTTCGGAGCACAAAACTGTCAAGCCAGCACAAAAGTTGATGCGAGATAGAATGTTCAACTAACCACTGAACCCCCAATTTCTTGTAGGTGCTGTTATAGGGCGTTTTTCTTTGTGTCATTGATTTTCTGTTCTATAAATATTAAATCTTTGTCGTTGTAAGATGCTCCTTTTTGTTTTTTAATTTGTCTTGTTTTTTGATAACAGTTTAACGCTTTGTCGAAAAGTTTTTCTTTTGAATAGATGTCGCCAAGGGTGAGCCAAAAATAATCTGTCATTGGAAATTTGGTTAGAGTGTCCACAAGATATTTTTCTGCTTCATTAAACCTTCCTGATTGATGAAGATATTGTGCTTTCATTGACATTCCTTGAGCAGGATTAATTTCTTCCGAAATTAATTTGTCTGAATAGAATATTGCTTTGTCTACATTGCCAATGAAAAAATGTGATTTAGAAATATTTACTAAAGCTGTTGCATCTTTCGGATTGGCACTTAAAACAACTTCAAAACTTTTTACAGCTTCATTAAACCTGTGAATTTGATAGTTGCACATTGCATAATTGAAATGCTCATTAATGGATAATGACGAATAGGTAAGTAGCTGTTTGTAAATGTCAGCGGAAAATTCAAATAGCTGATTTTGCACAAAAGCAGGAAGTAAGTTTTTTGAATTTGTATGTAAACTTTTCTTCTGTGGGGTTAACTCAAAGCATTTTAAAATGCATTGTGATGCTTCACTAATATCTCCAGTTTCCACTAATGCGTTAGCAAGGTTCATTAATGCTCCGCTGTTTTCAGGGTCGATTTCAACTGCTCGAAGCAAACAAGTTTTAGCATCTGCATTATTGTCAAGTTCTAAGTAAATTGCACCTAAATTGTTTAATGCTGTCGAACTATATTGATACAAGTAAACAGCTTTCTTAGTTGCTTCTAAAGCATTTTGAAGATTACCTAACTCATATTCTAATCGTCCTTTTTGAGACCAAGCTGAATAATGGTCAGGTTGATGACTTAGATATTGGTCAATTGCTCTAAGTGCTTCTTTGTTTTCCCCAATTGCAGATAAAGAACGAGAGAGAATGTATAATTCTTCTAACTTATCGTCTCTTGTAATAATTTGCTTTGGTATTTCAATTCCTTCGCTTTTCGCAACTTTATCCAAGTCCTTGAATAGTTCTTGAAATTGCTGGTATCGTTTAGAAAGGTCTTTTTCAAGACACTTTTTACAAATTTCAAAAAGTGGATGATTGATTTTCTTAACGGGTTCACTTAAATGAACTTGTCTTATGTCAGGACTGGACATTACATATGGATAAGCACCTTTTGTGATTAGCTGATACAATACAATTCCGAAACTGTAAATGTCGCTTCTATGGTCTATGCTGTCAGGGCGGAAAATTTGTTCTGGTGAGTAATACATAGGAGTTCCACCACCAACTTTCTCATCATTCAAGTAAGATTTTGAAAGTCCAAAGTCAGTTATCTTTAGATTTAATTCTTTATCAATAAGAATATTGTCGGGTTTGATGTCCGAATGGGCTATCATTCCCTTTCCAAGACAATGGTTCATTCCATACGAAAATTGCACAGCCCACTTAATGATTAAATGAAGTGGTAAATTTTTTCCAATGTAATTTGTTAGTCTGTTTTCTCCGTTTTCATTGCCTTCAACAAACTCCGCTGCAACAAATATTTTTCCGTCAAATTTTTCCGCAAAAAGTGTCTTGACGATATTTTGATGCACACCAAAAGAAGTCCAGTTTTTTACTTCGGTAAAGAATAGTTCTTCAAGATGTTGGTTTAATGTCTTGGTAGCTTTTTAAAACAAATGGAAATCCGACACCTAGTTTCTCCACAAGAAATACGTGTCCCATTGCACCACCAAATTGTTGCAATACTTTATATTCTCCACCTATGTATTTTGTCGTTTCTGTCATTGTTGGTGTGTCGTCTTAAAATGCCCTATAACGTCTTTGTGTATAAAAAGTTGCGTTTTTGACAACGAGGAATTTCCAACGGAAATTCTGAAGTTGGCAAACAAGCAACAACCTTTGGTAAAGCTAAAAATAGCAATTTTTTATACACGGTGTTGCCAGTAGTGTTATTATTTCGTTTGTCTTAATTCAATAATTTGTTCTTTATTCCTACAAATAAATTTTATTCTATTCCAACCCCAGTTTCCAGAAGTAATAGTGTGCTCATTTTTAAATTCAAAATATTCAGTTCCACCATTTTTGAATTTATTTTCCTCAACTTTCACTATTGGTGTAAATTCAATTATTCGATTAATATTTTGTGTACTGTCTTTATTAATTCGTTCAGATATATGAACTTCTTTTATACTCGGTATCCAATGTCCATCATATTTTATTCTTCCTTTTATTTTATAAGAAATTAATGATTTGCTATTAAATAGATTTAATTTACTTTCTACAATATTCACTTCTAAATTCTCTATACTTAAATCCTCTTGATAAGACCACCAAGAAATATTGTATGTTATAGGAATTTCGATTCTTGGATTTCTAGGTTCATTAGATAAAATTCCTTTTCTGCCAAAGTCAGTCAGATAAAGATAAATTCCTCCCAAAATAAGAATCACAAATAAAATTATTCTAAATATAATTTTCAATATTTTTTTCATTCTTACATTACTGGCAACGTCTCGGCTATGAGTAGTTGCGTGTTTCAAGCAACTAATTTAGTAAATAATTACCTACCAAGAAAGTCCGCGAGGACTTTCGTAAGTAGGCGAGAAGCCAGCAATAAATTATATACTGTGTTAGCAACAGTTATATTTTACATTTTTTCAATTAATTTTTTTGTGATTGTTAAAAAATCCATAAAATAATCTTTTTTATTTTCCATCTTATAAATAATATCAGTTAGTTTAAGATCTCGAAATAATTTATCGATTTCCATTTCAAACTTAATCTGTGATTTTTTTTTATTCTTTAAATCGTCACTTAAAATATTTACTTTATGGATAATAGCATTTTCTAATCTAATTTCTTCATCATAATTATTATTTAAACCAAAAAAATCTTTCTTACAGTTTTTCATAATTTCATCATCCTTTTTATTGGGTGTAATTTTTCCAAGTATAAGTTTTATTGTGTCACTTGTGTTTATAAATTTAGTTCTTTCTATTTTTTGAATTTTAATTATTTTCTGTGTTTCTTCACTTAAGGATTTAAAATATTCATAAACAAAACTATATTCATCTTTGGCATAATATTTTAATTGAATTTCTTTAAGTATTTTATATTTCATTTCATTTAAAACACAATCCCTGGCATTGTATGCGTGATTAGTCAAACTTAAATATAAGTTGAAAAGTATTTCTTTCTTTTTTGTCTTGTTGTTTCGGTTATTGATGTATACGACAACAATTATACCTAAAATAATTTTAAGAATTATGTCAATTAATTTGAAAATATTATCTACTGTAAATACAGTCGTGTCTATTGTCTGGTCGGTTTGTATAATTAAAAATAACATACTTGGTTTTAATTGTTGCTAACGGTTTGGCGCTTTGCGAAGGTGGGGTTTTATTTGCATCTAATTTGTCTACAAGGAGTTATACTGCGAAAATAACAAATTTGTCTTAAAAGCAATGCGCCCCCACTTTTGCAAAACGCCTGTTGGCAGTAGTGGTTTTTTATTTGTCGTTATTCTCATTATCAAACAATTCGTGAAGTTTTTGTTGCAAAAGTTTCTTGTCAGGTAGTTTGGTTTTATACTCTGAAACCATTGTCGGAGAAAGGCTTCTGCTCAAAGCATATTTTACCACTTCACTATCTTTGTCTTTGCATAGTAAAACCCCAATACTTGGATTTTCATTCGACTTCTTAACATCTCTGTCTAGTGCTTCCAAATAAAAGTTAAGCTGTCCCAAGTGATCGGGTTTGAATTTATCTGCTTTAAGTTCAAATGCCACTAAACATTGAAGTCCACGGTGGTAGAACAGCAAGTCAATGAAGAAGTCGCTGTTGCCAACTTGCAACTTGTATTCTTCTCCGATGAATAAAAAATCTTTGCCAAGTTCAAGTATGAAGTTTTTTATTTGTCTTACAAGTCCACGCTGTAAATCGCTCTCACTATGTGGGTCAGGTAAGTTTAAAAACTCAAATACATAGCTGTCTTTAAAAGTATTTGTTAGGTCGTGATTACTTTCTCTCAACGCTGTCGAGAGTTTTGAGTTACCAATCATTGTTCGCTCAAAAAGGCTTGCAGAAATTTGTCGCTCAAGTTCTCTAAAACTATAACTCTCTTGTTTAGCCAGTCTCAAATAAAACTCTCTTTCTTCAGCAGTCTTGCATCTTGAAAATATTGCCAAATTATGCGACCAACTAATTTCTCTCAACACTGTTGAGAGTTTTGGAAAGCCCTTGTATGTTTCGTAAAACTGCTTCATTCTCCAGATATTTTTATCGGAGAAGCCTTTTATTTCGGGTTCTTGTGTCTGTATAAAATTGGATAATTCTGTTACTACTGAATCGCCCCATTCTGATTTTTCAATTTTCTTGCTGATATATTCTCCAATATTCCAATAAAGGTTTATCAGTTCAGCGTTTACGGCTTTTATGGCATTAGTCCGAGATTGTTTAATGAGCTGAATTATGTCCGTAAAGCGATTATCCATTGTTTGTTTTTGTATACTACAAATTTACATTTTTTCGTCAATATTTATCCATGCTGCTCGCATTTCTACCATTACTGCCAACGGTCTAGTATAAGCGTAGTGCGGGATTTACAAGCACTTCATTTGCGGTTTAGCAATATGTTTGTTAATATTTAATTCGTTTAAATTTAGTACTTTAGTCCGCATTACGCTTATACATTGTTGGCAACTGGGCTTTATTCTGTGTGCAATTCAGTCCAAAATTCACTGTAAAAATTCTTTGACTCCATAAGTTTTTCGTGATTACCAAAGTCAGCTATAATTCCGTTTTCCAATATATAAATTCGGTCAGCAATTTTTGGTAATGAATGTATTCTGTGAGAAATAAAAATGATTGTTAATTCAGATTTTAGTTTATTGAGTAAATCCAAAACAAAATGTTCTGTTTTTCTGTCCATTGCAGAAGTAAACTCATCCAACAATAAAACTTTTGGTTTTTTATACAGAGCTCTCATTAAGGCAATGACTTGTTTTTGTCCGCCTGAAAGATTGATACCTTCTTCTCCAAGAATGGTAGCATAACTTTGTGGTAGCGTATTTATAAATGTTTCAAAACCGTAATCTTTACAGAACTTTACAATATTTTCAGGTGTGTCTTCTTGTCCTAAAAGAATGTTGATTATAACATTTCCTCCAAAAATAGTAACCTCTTGTGGTACTACGCCTAAAATAGTTCGCCAGTTTTCGGTATTTAACACTGTAAGATTAGTTTCATTATTGACGATTATCGTCCCATTTTCAAAAGTGTAAAATTTTTGTAGAATTTGACCTAACGTACTTTTTCCGCTACCACTTTCGCCAACTATAGCAATGCATTCGTTTTTATTGACTTTAATGTTTATGTCTTTTAATAATTGACTTCTACCTGCAAAGCGAAAGGTTAGATTTTTAATGTCGAGTGAAGTGAAATCTGAAATTTCTGTTGTTCCTTTTTGCTCTTTATCCATTGATGCAAATTCGTACATTCTATTAAAAGCGACTTTGGCTTCGTTTATAGGAATGGTTATTAATGCTAAACTTGCAACGGATGGCAATAAACTTCCTGCAATACCTAGAATTGCCATTAGTTCGCCTAATTGCATTGTTTCGTTATAAACTAGAATTGAGGTGTAAGCTAAAATGCCCATTAAGAATAAGACACTAAATACTCCAGAAAAGACAGACAAGCGTACATTTATTTTACCAAGATTAAAGGCTTTTTCTTGAAAATTGCCATAAATAAGTTGGTTGATTTTTTGAAAGATGGTTTGCCTGTTATTGTTTTTGATTGTGGCAATACCTTGCATTGAGGTAATGTAATTACTCTCGCTAAAGGCATAGCCCTGCATTACTTCTTTTTGTGCATTGATAATACGTTTGTTAAAACTGTAAATAAGCACAAAATAAAAAGGTAAACTAATAGAAGCTATTACCCCTGTTTGCCAAGAATAGTAAAATAAAAAGCCTAACGATACTGTGGTGACTAAGGCATTGATAACTACATTTCCAACTATTTGACTAATAACACGTTGTACACGTTGGGTATCGTTTAAACGTGCCACTAATTCTCCAATTTTACGAGTGTCGAAAAAAGGCTTTGGCAGATTAAGCAATGACGAATAAAAACTATCAACAATACGATTGTTAAAATCTTTGGTTTGACGAATAAGAAAAAAATCTCTTAAAGCTGTAAATAACACCCTAACTAATAATAAGAACGCTACTAATGCGATGCCTGTAATAAGCTTATTAAAGTCCTTTGAAGGTAGAATGTCATCGATTAATTTTTGTGAAAAAATCGCCATTGCCATTCCGAGAATGGCAATACCTAATCCTAACAATACACTAAATGAAATTAAGCGATAATCTTCTTTAAGTAGTTTTAAAAACCATTGCTTTTTGTTTTTGTTTTGGGTTTCGGTTTTTATAAAATCTGAATTTGGCGAAAGCGTTAAACAGGTTTTGGATTTCCAAATGGTGTTTAATTGCTCTTTTGTGTACGTTGCAATACCTTTTGCTGGGTCGCCAATGATAAACTTGTCTTTTTCATAACCATAACATACAAGGTAATGTTGTAAGCGTTCTTGAATTACAACGTGAAGTATTAACAGTTCTTTGTGGTCAATTACGGCTTGTATATCTGCTTCATTGCCTTGTGCTGTAAAACCTAATTTATTGGCTGCTTGATATAACCCCAAAAGGGTAGTGCCTTGTTTTGTTGTACCGCTTAATTCTCGTAACTTTTCTAAGCTATTTGAACCACCATAAAATTGAATGAGCGATAACAAACAAGCTACGCCACAATCAGATTGGTCGTGCTGTTGTGTAAAGGTTTGTTGTAAGTGTTTTTGTGATAGTTTGATTGCTTTAGTCATTTTGTTGTAATGCTCTTAAAATGTCTTTGGCGTTGAGTTGCCCTTTGTGTTTTTTGATGAGTTTTTGGTTAGTATCGTAGATTAAGAGGTAAGGAATGCTGTTAGCATCAAATCGACTAGAAAATATATCAAGGTTATCATATAGAAAATTAATGTTTTGTTGATTGTTTAAGTTGTATTGTTCTGAAAATTGTTTGATTGTTTCAATGGGTTCTGTAGATACAAAAATGAATTGCACATTTTTGAAGCTATCTAAATTATCGCTTATGCTTTGTGCTTCGTGTTGGCAAAAATCGCACTCACTGTTAAAGTAGATAAAAGTGGTTTTTGTGTTTGACTTTAAATTAACTTTTGTAAATGGTTGTTGCTCTAAAGTTAAAAACTTAAATTCTGGGATTACTTCTAATTGTTTTGCTATTTGATTTTTTTCTTTTGCTTTGGTTATAACGTTGTAACCTAGATATGATAGTAACCCTAAAACAGAAATAGCAACTACAAATAATAATATTTTTTTACGCATAACTAGCTCATATTTAAAGTGAAGAACATTACACCAACTACCCAAATTAAAAGGCTAACTCCATAACTACTGGCTACAATAGACATACCTTTAACGGTATTTTCGTTTAGTTCTTTATCAATTAAATACGCTAGAATTACCCAATAAGCCAACTCAAAAAGATTAAAAACTTGTACAGGATAAATAAACCAAGGTTGTAAACCCTCATAACCTACAATATTTAAAGCCGATAATGGATAGAAATATTGTAAATCTTCTAAATTATAGTCGGTTTGAAAGAAGTAAAACCAAGCGGTTTTAAATATTATTACTAACAAAAAAAAAAACTCTGCTTTTACAACAATGTTAAAGAGTTTTTTGTATTTGATTTGTTTACCAAAAAAGAAACAGCCTATGTCTAATATGGAAGCTATAATAGTTACTTTAATAAGTGTTAAAACAGTAATAAAGCCATAAGTTAACCACTGCCAATTTCTTTGTACTACTAATTCATCTTCTATTTCCTTTAAAGAAAAATATTCCATTAACGTATTAACAATTAATTCTTCAGTATTTAATATATACTTCGAAATAAGACTTGTTATAATAGAAATAAGAGAGAGAGCTATAAAATATCTGATGTTTTTCATTTTCTTTTTGTACTAATAAGAAAATATAATCCCAGTATTAAAATTATTGCCCACTCTATTTTGTTTTTAGAAAAGTTAGGAATACCACTAATAAAAATTTTTATTAATAAAATAAAAACAATTATTATTACTAAATAATTAAATTTTTTCTTCATTTGTTTAAAATAAATATATGCGGAGAGTAAAATTACTTTCCGCATAAAATTAAAATTTACTTCATCGCGTTGTAGAATGAACAACCTACAACTCCTGCAGCTAAAGCTACTTGACCCCAAAGTGGAACAGAAAAGAAAACAGTCATTCCTAATCTTGCCATAGCTCCTCTGACAGCTACTCCACCAGCAGTTATTCCAAGGATTCCACAGACTCCATCCATAACATTTCCACCTTCATATTTTTCCATCTGATTTAATTCTAAATTTTTCATAATAAAAATGATTTTTGTGTTACGCCATTCAAATTTAAAATTAGGTTTAGAAATTGCGAATGGCACTAGCGATTCCCTTACCTTTTTGTTTGTCACGCTTGGGTGGTCAGCCCTTTTTTAACCGTTGTTGTTTTTTCAGCCTTGTTGCCAACGGTTCTCGGCTATGAGCAGTTGGGGATTTCTTGCTCTAACTTTTCGGTTTAGCACTAACCTTTGATTTACACTATCATTTTCGATTAATCACCTAAACCCCAATTGCTTATAGCCGATGTTAGCACCAGTATTTTATTCAAGTTCGTATATTAATTCCTTGTATTTATTGTCATTTCTCAATTCAGATATAATTCTTTTTAAGTCAATAATTTCGTATTCAGATGTTTTTTTGTCATCAACGTTAAAGAAAAACACTCGTTTAAAACCATTATATTTTTCTAGTTTTTTGATTTTGTTGTTTATATTTTTTGAATCTTTTGTACTTGACACTTGGGCTATTAACTTTTCATTTCCAATAGTCATTCCGTAAATGTCGATGTCTTTATTGTTTCCGCCAGTTTTTAAAAGTTGGTATTGTAATCTGTATTCTTTGGGTGCAAAATCTGTTCTCAACCATTCACTCGCTATGATTTCAAGAGCAATATCATCAAATTCGTTATTCTCAATACGCACAATTATTTTGGGGAATATATTTTTACGCAAGGTATAGTTTTTCCGTTTTATTGGACTTATAGTAACATTGGATGGTAAAAGTGTTTGAATAAATGGAAATTTCTCAATGTCTATTTCTTGATTTTGTTCTAATTTAAAAATTGTATAAAATTCATTTTCATTTCCTATTTTTTCAAATTGAGTTCCTTGAGAAATTATTCCGACTTTACAGCCAAAATTTTTGTAAGATGAGATTACAATTACATCATTTTCTTGAACAGTTTGGTTTAATGTATTCCAGCGTTGTGCAAACTGTTGCTTTAGTTTTTGTCCGTTTTTTAGATTTTTCCAATCTTCCATATCGGCTTTTGTGTCAAATCGCACTCCAATATGATTTTTACTATAAAAATCCTGAACAATTTCATTTTCAGAGAAGTTCATTCTAAACAGGAAAAATTTATGGTAAGGTTCTTTATTTAGGTAAATGATATTTATAGCATATTGAATTGCCTTTAAATATTTTTCTTTTGAAGGGTTTTGAAGATAAAATCTAACCAAATATTCTGTTTGGTAACTCATTCCCATATCAATTGAATAGCCTTGGAAATTATTGTTTTTGTAATCGGGAATTAAACTGTTTATTAAAAAGTTGTATAAGTGAATGTAGCTTTCTTGAAATGGCTTATTTTCTTTTAAATCTCTTTCTTTAAGTTCGTTAGTTGGGTCTTTTTCAAATTCAATTTTGAAGAAGTCATTTTGTTGTTTAAATACTTTATTGTCTTCTTCAAGATAGCTTTTGATAAGAGTTTTTTTAGAATATTCTTTTTCAACTTTGTTGGTTAACTCAACCTTTAGTTCTAATATGGCTTTTTTTAGGTTTTGGTTTTCAAAATCTTTTAGGGCTAAATTTTCTCCAAACCGTAAATGACTAATTAAGAATTGTAAAGTTGGTTTTAATTGGTCAAGAATATACTTGTCTTTCTGCTGTTTATATTTTTGTTGGTATTCTTTTATTACTTGGTCTAGTAGATTCCAATAATTTAGAGAGGCAAGAACATTTAATTTATTATCAATTGGACTCTTGTCAAATTCGTCACTTAATTTGTCAAACAGACTTCTATATTTTTTTCCGTTTAGTATTTTTTCTATGTTCATTGTTGGATTTTTGTCTATATTGGTACCAACGGTTTGCGTGTATGAGAAGTAGCGGATTAAAAAGCACTTCACTTTCAGTTTGGTACAGACTTTTATTAAAAGCACTGACCTTAGATTTACCACTGAACCCGCTATTTCTTATACACGCTGTTATATGCCGCTTTTCTTTGTCCATCTGTATTTACTTCCATATTCTTTGTCGTCTGTAACAATTTGATACCCAATTTTTTCTCTGTCGTTAACCAAATAATATTGGATTAAGTCAGAATATTGACTATTTGAATAAAATTTAAGCTCATTTTTTTCTGTCCAAGTTCCGTTAAGCACATAGTCAGATTGCATATCGGCAATTAAATAGTTTCCATATTTTGGTATTTGTCCGCCAACTGGAATTACAGATATGTGAATAAAATTCAAGTTACTTCTGTTTTTCAAGTAGCGATATGCAACGAGTTCAAATTGTCCGTTTGGTGATAATTCTCGATGTTCGATTTCTTTATGGTCATCTTTATCAATGTAGTCTAAAGCAGATACCTTAACCTTAATTCCATTGATTTCGATATCTTTAAGTTCAACCTTGTCTCCAGTCCTTAATGATGGCAAAATGTCAAATTGGGCGGAGATGTTTTCATTATCAATCCATTTCACTCTAGTCAAAGTGTTCGGTATTGTAAATCCTCTAAGGTTTTTTGTTGTATCCGATAATTTCAAAATTGCAGTTCCTGCTTGTCCATAACCAAATGCTCCCAAGTCTAAACTGTAGTTTATTAATACCATTGAACTGTCTGGCGAAAATTGTCGGTCATTTTCAACATAGTCTTGGTCGGTCATAAAAACCTCTTCTTTCCTGTCGTAAAAATTACAAGAGGTTAGAATTGCTAATGTCAGTATGATTATTGTCTTTTTCACGGTGTTTTTTAAAGTGGCATATAACGTGTTTGTGTGTAAAAAGTTGCGTTTTTGACAACGAGGAATTTCCAACGGAAATTCTGAAGTTGGCAAAGAAGCAACAAACTTTGGTAAAGCTAAAACTAGCAATTTTTTAAACACGATGTTGTAAACAGTTTTTGTT
>Ga0210014_1000912_pt1 | contig 23459 bp, 22 predicted proteins | sample CryGeymeta201519_FD_183983 | JGI IMG/M metagenome (GOLD analysis project Ga0210014, IMG submission 183983) | Groundwater microbial communities from Crystal Geyser aquifers in Utah, USA - Crystal Geyser metaG 2015-19 (SPAdes) (version 2) | ecosystem: Environmental > Aquatic > Deep subsurface >...
TTAGCAATGGCTCGACGGTTTATATGTCAAAATTTCCAAACAATCCCTCGCCGAGAAATGATGGTCCATGCGGGACTGACGATTATCTATATACAGGGGTAGGCGGTACTACTTATCAGATTACCTATTGTCTAGGAAGCCAAACTGGCGATATCGCGGCTGGCACTTGCGAAGCCACTCCAGCTGGTATTTGTGAGTAATTTTTTCAAAATCAACCCTAGATTACCTAATTAACTTTATTTCTCAAAAGAAATAAAGAAGTTATAGGTAGTTTATGGCAATAAAACTCGTTTTCCCATAGTTTGGAAGAAGGCGGGTTTTATTTTTTTGGAATTTTGGTATAATAAATAATATAAAATATAAAATTCAAATGTTAAACAAAATCCAAAATTTTAAATTTAAAAATTTTTCTCTGTCTTATATTTTTTCAGTTTGTCTTGAATTTTGTTGGTTGATGGTTATATTTCTATTGCCAATTTGTTTTTCTTTAAATATTGCTTCTCCCTGGCAAATTAAATATACTTTTTTTATTTATCTTGTTCAAGCTCTTGTTTTTTTGTGGTTGGCAAAAATTATTCTTACGCCTCACGGCCTAAAGAAAGAGAATCTTTACAAATTATTCCCCGTTTTTATTTTTATAATTGTTTTAGGCTTAGCCACCATTTTTTCTCAATGGCCCCGTATGAGTTTTTGGGGGACATACGAAAGAAAAATGGGCTATTTGACTTGGCTTCACTGTTTTCTTTTCTTTTTGGTTTTGTTTTTTAATTTTAAGTCTAGAGCCCAGCTGAAAAGGATTGCCTGGACGATTTTTTTCGCGACCACCATTGTGGTTGTTTATGGTTTATTTCAGCTTTTAGGGTTGGACCCGATTCTTTGGATTGAAAGACCTCTAATCACTAAAAGAATTTTTTCTCTTGTTGGCCAGCCGAATTTTCTTGCCTCCTGGCTCCTCTTGACCCTGCCTTTTATTATTTGGCTGTTTTTTGAGGAGAAAAAATTTATTAAAATTTTCCCCGTTTCAGGAAGGCTGCGAGCGAAGCGAGCGCGAGTTGTCCAAGACGGGGGTCGGGGAAAATTTATTGTTATATCTTTAATTTTTATCTCTCTTATTCTTTCTCTAATTTGTTTTTTCTTTACCGGGAGCAGGGGAGGGGCCATAGGACTCTTAGCCGGACTCCTTTTCTTTTTCTTTTCTTTATCTTGGCTTAAAAGAAAAAGGAAAAATTTAATTTTTTCTAAATTTTCCCCGTCTCAGGAAGGCTGCGAGCGAAGCGAGCGCGAGTTGTCCAAGTTAGGGGGTCGGGGAAAATTTATTTTACTTATTTTGTCTTTTATAGTTAGCTCCGTTGTTTTTTTAAATATAAAAAATCCTAATTCACGTTTTAGCTTCTCCGCCATAAAGCAAGCAGGCGAATTTAGAACAACTATTTGGCAGCAGGCCTTGTCTTTGATCAAAAAAAGACCTCTTTTAGGTTATGGACCTGAAACGCAATTTTTCCATTTTATTAAGCTTTATCAGCCCGTTCAAGGCATTCTTGAAAGCATTAACAGTTATCCTGACAGGTCTCATAATGATTTTTTAGACATGGCTCTGACAAGCGGCATAGCGGGCCTCCTGTCTTATCTTTTCATGATTGTCGCTGTGTTTTATTATGGTTTTGTTTATTTATTTAAAACCAAAAGATCTTTTATTAAAATTTCCCCCGTGACGGAAGGCAGGAGCGAAGCGACGATTGGAAACCCGTTAGGTGTCCAAGCTCGGGGGGTCGGGGGAAATTTTGATCTGATTCTTTTAGTCCTCTCCGGACTTTTCGCTTATCTTGTCTCTCTACAATTTTCTTTTCATGAGATTACCGGCTTAGTTTATTTTTGGCTTATGTTAGTGATTGTTTTGAAAGTCAACGAACTAAAGAATCAACGAATCAACGAAAATGAAAACATTTAATAAAATTATTTTTATCTTTATCCTTGAACTTTTAACGATTTTTTTTATTTGGCAAGCGGCTGGCCGGTTTGTTTGGGCCGATGTTTATTACAAACATCTTATTATCGCCAAAATAAAGAAAGACTGGCCCTCTATGCTTTCTGATTATCAAAAAATCTTTTTTTATGATCCAAATGAATTTTTTTATCAAACAAGATATGCTAAAGATTTAATTTGGGCGGTTGACCTTTATCATGATAAAAAAGGAAAGATCGTTATTTTGAACCAGGCTATTAATGAGTTAGAAAAGATAAATAAAGAAAGAGAAACATTTCAAGCAGATTTAATCTTATTTCCCGCTTATGCCCAAAAAGCAAATTTGACCCTTGACGAAAAAGACTTTCAAAAAGCGGACGAGTCTTTTAAACATTTGAAAGAATTATCGCCGAATTATCCCCATTATTATAAAGATTGGGCGCAATTAAAATTTTATGAACTTAAGTATGAAGAGGCGGAAGAACTATGTCTTGAGGCCCTCAAGTTATATCCCGACGTTAACGAGGCTCGCTTGAATGAAGTTCATAAAGCCCAGTTGGCAAAAAAAAGAGCAGAAATTTATGGGTTGCTTGGCGATATTTATTTTGAAAGGAAACAATACAAAGAGGCTGACGAGTTCTATCGTCAAGCCATTAAATTATCACCCTTTGAAGAAAGCAGTCTCTATAAAAAAATAGCTGATATTTATTATCTTGAGAAAAATTTTGAAAAAGCTATTGGAATGAATATTCACGGATTCAATCTTAACCCGAAAGATCCGATTTGGTCTTATTCTATTTCTTTTTTATATAACGAGGCTCTTGATAGGGGAGAGGCAAAAAAATGGGCGAAAATATGTCAAGAATTAAAGCCGGAAGATTTGGAGATCCAGAATTACTTAAAAAATTTTTAATTCGTTAATTCTTTAATTATTCTTGTTAAATTTGATTTTTTTGTTATAATTTTATTATGATTATGCCAGCGATTCTCTTGAGTTTTCTTATCGGTCTTTGTTTTGGGAGTTTTCTTAATTGTCTTATTTATCGTTTGCGGACGAAAAAGGGGATTTTGGGCCGCTCTTTTTGTCCGAAATGCGGCCATCAACTTAGTTGGTACGAAAATATCCCATTATTTTCTTTTATTTTTCAGAGGAGTAGGTGTCGGTCTTGTCATCAGAGAATTTCTTGGCAATATCCAATCGTTGAGTTAACAACCGGGATTTTATTTGTCATTGCTTTTATTCGTTTAACGCCTTTCGTTTTTAGAGTAGAGATAGTTCTATCATTACTTATCCAATGGTTTATTTTTTTTGTTCTTCTTTTCATTTTTATTTACGATCTTAAATATCAGGAGATTGAATTAATTATTCTCTGGCCAGCGACTGCCCTGGTCTTTTTTTATAACTTTTTTACCAAACACCCCTTGAACCCTTTGATTGTTTCAATCTCAATTGGTGTTCTATTTTTTCTTATTCAATATCTGATTACGAGAGGAAAAGGAATAGGGTTAGGCGATGTTTGGATCGGCGCTTTTATGGGCGTTGTTTTTAGTCAACCCAAGCTTATTATTACAGCACTTTTTTTAAGTTATCTTGTTGGTTCTTTAGTGAGTATTATTTTTTTAATTTCTAAAAAGGCAGGGCTGAAAACGAAGATTCCTTTAGCTCCATTTTTAGTGATCGGCACTTTCATCAGTTTGTTTTGGGGAGAAAATTTTATCAATTGGTATTTAAAAAAATTATATTTTTAATCAATAATAAAATTTTGACTAAAAAACATATGAAGTTTATGAAATTGACGGGGTTTACCCTGATTGAGCTTATTGTCGTTATTGTCATCATTGCTACTCTGATCGGCGTAAGTATGCCTGCCGCGAGTAACGCCAGAATGAAAGCAAGAGATGGCCGAAGAGTAGAAGAATTAAGAGAAATTGAGACTGCTTTAAGACTTTATTCTCAAAGTCATTCTGGCAATTTTCCTGTTTCTGACAGCGGCGAGACAATTAGTGCTAGCAGTACGCTTATCACTGCTCTGGTCCCTTATTATTTACTAACACAGCCGGAAGATCCAAAGCCAGAATCTTTCGCTTATTATTACAAAACAGCCCAAAACGGAACTTTTTTTAAGTTGACCGCTTATATGGAAAAAAACAAAGACCTGGCGCAAGACGATGGCGGCGCGGCTAATGATTTTTATGAAGTCTATAATTATTCAGGCGATAAAGTGTCTTTAGAGAGGGAAACTTTGTGCGCAGCCATGCCGGCTGGTTGCCCATAATAAAGAGGGGATAACTTCAAATAAAGTTATGGAAGGTTTAAATTTTAAAAGAGGATTTACTTTGATAGAACTGTTGGTGGTGACTGGTATTATTATTCTTCTTTCTGCTCTTTTTTTGGCTAATTACGACCTGATGCAATGGCAAATTGATTTGGATACCCAGGCGCAGAAGATGATGAGTGTCCTAAAACAAGCTCAGGCCATGGCTTTGACCGGTAAAAAAATTGGCGGCGTGAGGCCAGATGGGTTTGGGGTATATTTTGGCGCTAATAGTTATATTCTTTTTGCTGATAGTAATTCAAACCATACTTATGATACAGGCAACGACAGCATCATCCAATCTTTTAATCTCACAGAGGAGATGTCTTTAAACGCGACAACTAGTATTGTTTTTACCGTGCCGGAAGCAAAGACTTATAGAGACGGGGACTTGCTCACGGAAGAAACTTATTTGAAACTTACTCATTCAAAATCTACTGGTTCTAAACAAGTAAGAATTAATACCTATGGCCGCATAGAAATTTCTTCATCGTCTCTACTGGACAGTCTATGGTCATATCGTCGACCGGTGACTATTGATTCAACTCAACAATTGGACAACTATCAAATTGCTTTAGACATCACGGATAAGATTTATAACAATACTAACTTAGTTGGTTCCTGGCACCTTAATGAAGGAACGGGGACTAGTGCAGCGGATACGTCAGGAAATGGGAATGATGGAACTTTAACAAATGGTCCTACTTGGGTTGATGGAAAGTATGGCAAGGCATTGAGTTTTGACGGGGGGGATAATTATGTGAGCGTTGGAGATAAGGATATTCTGGATTTCGGGACAGAAAATTTTTCTGTTTCTTTTTGGACAAAATGGACCACTACTGTTGGATATAGAGGTATAGTCTCCAAATGGGATGGGCAAGGAAATCATAATGGATGGGATATTGGATGTCAGGATGGTAGCGGACAAATGCACTGGGATATTTTAAGCACGAATTACCCTTCTGGAGTAGACCAAATTAGCACTCAACAAACTTTTAATGATGATCAATGGCATCATTTCGTATTAGTGAGAGGCAGTGGTGGTGTAATGAAAATATATGCCGACGGCGACAATCAAACTTTGGTTCTTGATTATGGGGATGGAATAAATAATGAAAATGTAAATAATGCTATTTCGTTTGCAATAGGAAGAAAAAATTCGGGGGGGCAATCTTGGGACGGTCTCATTGACGAAGTCCGTGTTTATAGCCGCGTTTTATCTCCAACTGAAATCTCCGATTTATACAGCGCCACTAAAGCCCGCTTAGATTATAGCGACCTTCGCTTTGCTGACGAAGGCAAAAATGAACTTTCTTATTGGCTTGAATCTGACAATAAGGCTTGGGTCGAAACTACTAGTTTATCAACCGGGCAAAATACAATTTACATGTACTACGGCAATTCTTCGGCTACCTCGCAATCTTCAGTTGCCAATACTTTTATCAGGGAAATAAATGGAGTAAAAGGAAGTTGGGAATATGAAGAATCAAGCGGTGCTACTGCTTATGATAGTTCTGGGAATGGGAATAATTTAACTATTACAGGTACGCCTACTTATCAGGCGACGGGAGTCGTAGATAAATCCCTTGAATTTTCTGGGAGTCAAAGAGTTGGGAGTGGGTTTGATATCTCAAATGATAATACATTTTCAATTTCATTTTGGTTATACGATAAAAGTGTCACAAATGATACAAGAAGATGGTTTACGACAACTAATGGAGGGGTTGGGAATGGAGACGGGAATATTATGCTTAGAGAAAGCGGGGGTGGGTCAACTCAACAATTTACATTAGGATTAGGTCTTCCAACTTTTACTTGGGCGTCATATATCTCTGGGATAAATTGGAAAAATGCTTGGCATATGTTTACCATAAATTCAGACGGGACATATACAAAAGTATATTTAGATACTACGGAGGTAATTTCGGTAAATGGTTGTGTATCAAATCCAGCAGCAGGGGTTAATGTACCTGGCTATTATTCAGGTAGTGGAACAGAATATTATATAGGGAAAATAGATGAAATTAAAATTTTTGATAGAACATTAACGACGACTGAAATTTCCGATCTTTATGGCACAGGCGGAGACAGAGATGGCTACACAACAACAAATTATCCGGGAAAAGTTCTAGTCCGCAAATACGTTTCTCCAGAGCCAACCCCAAGTATAGGGGCGGAGGAGTCAACTAAATAATCATGAGACAATGAAAAAACATTCTTATTTAGCCCAACCCAGCACCACTTTTCAAGCAAAAAAAAATGATCAAATAAACCACGCAAAAAGTGGTGCTGGACAAACTTACATTGAAGTCATTGTCGCTACCGGCCTTATCTCAATGGCCCTTTTAGCTATTGTCGGATTAGCAACCGCTCAATTAAAATTAGGCGGGCAATCGGCTAAAAAACTTATTGCCTATAATTTGGCGAGCGAGGGGGTTGAGGTTTGTGAAGCAATTAGAATGGACCAATGGCTTGATCCGGATAGTTCTTGGCCGTATGGTTTGGCAGATGGTAACTGGGTTTTAGATTACAGTTCAACTTCAACAACTGCGGCTGACAATGCCGATTTGTCCCTTTGTAATAATTGCTCTCTTTGTCAACAAGCCGATGATTCTTTTAAAATCTGTTCCGATTCTAATTCTATTTTTAAAAGAATGGTGACAATTTCTACAGTGAGTGCTTATGAAAAAAAAATTATCTCTGAAGTTCGTTATCTCGAAAATACTTGGAAAAGTATAAAAATGGAAAAAAATTTGACAGATTGGAAATGATCCAGCGCCACTTTTAATTGTATTAAACAAAAAACTATGCATTATGTTTATTTACTAAAAAGTAAAAAAAATAGTCAAAAAATTTATATAGGCTCAACAGATAATTTGAAAAGACGATTGGAAGAACATAATAGTGGAAAGAGCCAATTTACTCGGCGCTATATGCCATGGAAACTTTTGTATTATGAAGCATATTCTGAAAGATTACTAGCAGAGACAAGAGAGCAAAGACTAAAATATAACGGTAATGCTATAAGAGAATTAAAAAAAAGAGTAGGAATTTTTCCCAATAAAAATTTTCGTAAAAGTGGTGCTGGATTCACCCTTATTGAGCTTCTGGTTTCAATTGGCATCATGAGTGTTATTTTGATGCTTATTTTGGCAAGCTATACGAATGTTATGCAAACAAAGATTAAATCAATGAGTCAAAGCGAGGCTTCACAGGACGGACAAAATATTATTAATGAAATGGTTAAAAATATTAGAAAATGTAAACTATCTTATACTCTCTATGGCGATAGTATTCCTGGAAATAATGTTACTACCACTTTAATTTTAGAAGATCTAGGAGAAACAGCGACTAGCACTTTGGCCCACATTGCTTATCGTCGATGTTCGCCTGACGGCGTTAATTATGTCATTCAAAAGTGTCAGGGAACAAGCTGCGATTTATCTGAATCCTGCCTGTCAGAGAATAATTTTAAAACCTTGAGCATGTCTAATTTAGATGTTGATAAGCTAGATTTTCACATTAGTCCCACGACTGATCCATATGAGCCAGGCGCTAGCATTTTTTTTCATCCCAGAGTGACCATTGTTATGAAATTTCACTCGACGAGACAATTGAAAGGAGGTGGAAGCACAGAATTAATTATTCAAAGAACAGCGCCGCAGGAATGGCAGCAAAAAAGATAAAAATATATGAAGAAAAAAAATAAAAATATGTCCCCCTGTGGGGGATCCGCCGAAGGCGGAAATAAAGGCATTTCTCTCGTTTTAGTCATTTTAATAATTGGCGCGATTTTGTTTGGCGTCTTAATTGTTGCTGACATTGTAGTGCGTCAGGCAAAAGTGACTCAGGGTTTTGATCTCTCAGAAAAAGCCTATATGGCTGCAGAAACGGGTGTAGAAGAAGCAGCTTACAAGGTCAATAAAGATTTTTGTCGAGTTGACACTACTGACTGCAATGCAAGCGGCGCTTTATCTCTTGGCGGCCAATATATAACTACGCTCTCTATTGATAAAAAAGAGCCGAATACTGGTCAAACAACCGGTCTCGGCGAAGACATTACTAATTCTAACCCTTGGGAAGCCGCTCTCTCTACGAGCAGTTCTCTTCTCTTGTCTTTAGATTTAAACAGTCAAAATAAAATTTATCCTGATAGCATAACTATTTCTCAGAACCCTTCCGGTTTAGGAGAGTTGATTTTTTGGGAGTGCCAAACCATTGGTTCCCCTCGGACTTGTAATGAGAGCTTCCAAACAAGTACAACTTATACCACTTTCCCTCAGACTTTGAACACTGCTCCGTCCGACAGTCATTATTATAAAATCAGAATTAATAATACTGCTTCAGAAACCGTCACTTATACTTTAACTCCTTCTTCAGATCATAGTTTGCCTGTGGGCGCAATTATTGAAAGTACGGGGACCTATCAGGACTACGAAAGAAAAACAAAATTTACGTTGCCTAAGTGGCAAATTTTTGGTGGAGAATAAATATGGATCAATCAACAGCCAAAGAGATTTTAGAGGAAAATAAAAAAGTTTTTAATAAAATAGCCGAAGAATTTTCTGAGACAAGAAAGGAAAATTGGCCGGAAGTAAGTAAACTCGTTAAATACGTGAAAAGAGGGGATAGGGTTTTAGATTTAGGTTGTGGTAATGGCCGGTTGTATAAAATTTTAAAAGATGAAGAAGTTGAATATACTGGCGTAGATAGTAGTGAAAATTTAATTGGGTTGGCAAGAAAAAATTTTATTGGACCTAAATTTATTGTCAGCGACGTTTTAAGCTTATCTTTTGAAAAAGAGAATTCTGATGTTATTTTCGCAATTGCGTTTTTGCATCATTTGCCTTCAGAAAATTTACGAATGAAATTTTTGCAAGATTGCTATCAATCCTTAAAAAATAAAGGTTTAATAATTTTGACTGTTTGGAACCTTTGGCAGCCTCAATCGCTTTTGAAATATAAAATTTGGCCGATGACTCTAGGCTGGCGACCAAAAAATCTTGATTTTAAAGATGTTTTTATCCCCTGGAGAATGAAAACGGGCCAAATTTTAAATAGGTTCTATCATGCTTTTACAAAAGGTGAGTTAAAAAAATTAGTGGTAGAATCAGGATTTAAAATTATTGGCTGCTATTTTAGTCAAAAGGGAAAAACAGTAAATTGGTTGAAAGGAAACAATTTGGTTTTAATAGCTGAAAAATTGTAATCTTGACTGAGCTTGATTGCGGTCTATAGTAAAAAACTATAGGCTTTTTTGTTAATGCGAGCCTTGCTTTTCTTTTATTTTATGATAAAATAATAAAATAGCGGGGTGGAGAAGAGGAATCTCGCTGGGCCCATAACCCGGAGATCGTGGGTTCGAATCCCACCCCCGCAACCAAAAATCAAAAATTAAAAATAAAATATTTTGAATTTTTTATAATATGTCCGATATTTTTAGGGCTTACGATATCAGGGGCAAATATCCCGGAGAAATCAATAAAAAAGCAGCTTGTCTTATCGGGCAAGCTTTTGTTGATTTTTTAAAAGAAAAAACAAAAGCAAAAAGGCCGCTAATTGTGGTAGGTCGTGATAAAAGAGCGTCATCAACGCCTCTTTTTAAGAGTTTGGCTCGAGGATTAAAGAGTCAGAAAGCAAAGGTTATTAGTATCGGAGAAGTGCCAACTGATGCTTTTTATTTCGCTTTTAAATATTTCAAGGCTGGAGGAGGAATAATGATTACCGCCTCACACAATCCTTCAAAATGGAACGGTTTTAAAATGATAGTGAAAAGCCACGGGTTTGTTTGCCAAGGGCAGGGGATGGAGAAATTAAAATCAAAAATTAGAAAGGCCCCTACGGGGAGTCGCCAACGGCGACAGCAAAAATCAGAAACACATATTAAAGATGCTAAAATAGAATCAAAGAATATCATCCCAAGCTATTTAAATCATATTTTGAAGATGGCTAAAAAATTAGAGATTCAAGGAGTCCCCAAACTTTTTAAAATAGGCGTGGAATTTTTAGGTGGGGTAGCCTTTAAAGTGATTAAGCCCCTCGTCAAAAAGTTTTCTCTTAAAACAGTTTGTTTAAATTCGTCGACTCATTCTTTCGACCCTCTTTTGCCTAAAAATCTAAGAGAATTAAGTAAAGTAATAAGAAATAAAAAGTTAGATTTCGGCATAGCTTTTGACGGAGATGGAGATCGTATTATCTTTCTTGATGAAAAAGGAAAACTCGTTGATCCTAGTTCAATCTTAGCTCTTCTTTCTTTATATTTTATGGAAGAATGGCCACATTCAAAAATTGTTTATAATCTTGTTTGCTCAAAAGTTGTCAGAGAAGAAATAAAGAGTCACGGCGGGGTTCCTATCCGCACTCGGGTTGGCCATGTCTTTATTAAAAAAATTGCCGAGAAGAAAAAGGCTGCTTTTGGCGGAGAACATTCTGGCCATTACTTCTTTAAAGAAAATGGCTACAGCGAATGTTCAGCTTTAGTCCTACTTTTAATGTTAAAAATTTTATCAGATAAAAAAAAGAGACTTTCAGAACTTATAGAGCCTTTAAAAAGATATTTCAAAGGAGGCGAGATAAATCTTCCGCTTCATCAAGACGCTGAAAAAATATATAAAAAAATAACCTCCCATTTTAAAGGAGGAAAAGTTGATTATTTAGATGGCTTGACGATAGAATTTAAAGATTGGTGGTTTAACTTGAGGGAATCTCAAACAGAGCCGCTTTTCAAGTTAACAATTGAAGCAAAAAATAAAAGAGCGTTTTTAGAGAAAAAGAAGGCTATATTTTCAATCCTATTTTCTCTTTAACTTCAGCCATTGTAGCGGTTGCTATTTTTTTAGCTTTTCCCGCGCCTTCTTCTAGAATTTTCTTTATCGTTTTTGGATTTTTTAAAAGTTCACTTTTCTTCTTTTGAATTGGCTTCAAAATTTTAATTAAATTATCAGCTAAAATTTTTTTACATTCAAGACAGCCAATGCCAGCCCGACGACATTCTTTATCAACATATTCAATCTCTTTTAAAGAAGAAACTACTTGATGGAGTTTTAGCAAGTTTTTTATGGAAAACAATGAAATTATAAATAAGGTCGTTAAATTTACCGAAAGCATAGTCAGCGGTGGCGATTTCAATAAAATCGAAATTTCAAGAATATTGAATTTATCATATCACTCTGACCGTAATTTAAACATTTATAGAGGGATTTTGTTCGTTTATTATTTTTATAAATTTGAAAAACTTCCTCAAAAAAAATTTAAGAATCTTAGCACAGACAAGAAATTTCTAAAATGCGTTTCTCTGTTAAATGGAAATGTTCTGCCTCCCCATGAAATAGGAAGTTTGTTTTTAAGTATTCTCACTATTCCTGACAAGGAGACAGAGTGCAGAGATGTATTATTGGGGAGCTTCTACGGTTCTCTTTGGTTCTTAATGAATAATCCTGAAAATTTTGAAATAGCAGTGGATTATGGCGTTGAAATAATAAAGTCAGCTTTTAGTATAGATGAGTTTGATTTTTTGGAAAAAACAAAATTAAAGAAAAACGACGCAAAAGTAATTAATTTAGCTGGAAGCGGCAAGAAAGAAGTCAAATTACTTAATATTAGTTCTATGACCGCTGTTATAACAGCGGCAATTAGCAAAAAGATTGGCACAAATATTGTGGTAGAGAAAACTATATCACGGACGACATCTAGTATAACTGGTTCAGGCGATATTTTTGAATCGATCGGAGTTAATTTGGATATACCAATTAATAAAATGGCCGAGATGTCGCTAGAAACTAAATTGGGAGTATTTGATATCAACAAAATAGTTCCTAAATTAAATCGTATTTACGATGGACGCCTATATGACGTACAGGTATTTGCTGGTTTGGTTGGAGGGGCGGCCATAGTAAATCCTGTTGACGCAGATTTAATAAATTATGGTCTAGTTAGAGGATCGAATAAATTATGTTTGGCGATTCTAAATAAATTATATCCGGATAAAAATATTTTAATTATTAGCGGGAAAGATCCCAAAGGTAAATCTATAATAGATCAAATATCAGTTGTGGCTGATACCGAAATTGCCCAGAGAATTAACGGAAAGACTTTTTTATACACAATAACACCGAGAGAATTTGGCTTTGATTTTGAGCCATTTAGGTATATTCAGACCACTAAAAGTCCGGGGGAAAACATTGAACAATTTATTAAATTGCTAGCTGGTCAAGGCAACAAAAATCTTGAACAGGCTGTCGCAATGGAAGCTATTTTAAATTTATATGGATTGGGAATTATTGATAATTTAAAGAAGGGGGCAAATTTAGCATTAGAAATAATTCGCTCTGGGGCAGGAATAAAAATTTTGGAAGATTTAATTTCTCACTCTAACGGCAATATAAATAAATTCAATGGCTTACTAAAGGTTTGCTTAAATTAAAAATGAAAAAACATAAAAAATACAATTTTAAAAAGATTGAAACTGCACGAGAGGATATAAACCATGCTTCAAAAGAAATAAAAATGGATTACAACTTTGTACAAAATATTATTTCAAAAGAGGGTTATTTACCAGTCAAAAACCCCCTATCTCTAGGTTCAGTTTGTGATATAGACTTTCTTCAAAGCAAATTTTCTTGTCACTATAACCTGGATAAATTTAACGAAGTTTCAAAGAATAAGCAATGCCTTGTCACCGGGTTTGGCCCCACAAATGCGCCAACGGGCGGTACTTTGTCAATGATTCTAAGGGCAATATTTTTTGAACGAAAAACAGGAATTGATTCCACGATTATTATTTCCAATTTAGGTGCTTATAATTCAAGGAATATTAATTTAGAAAAAATTGATTATCTTACTGAAAGATTTGTTAAATTCATACGTGCCTTAAATTATAAAGGAGAATTGAGAACACATAATAACTTTGATTTGCTCGTAGCATCAAGTTTAACTTCAAAAGTATTAACCATTGCAGACTTTTTAGAAAACAAAGAAGCAACAGTTGATTTGTATAAAAAATTTAGAATTCAAGGGAAAGATTTCCCTACTTTTATGGATGCTAATTTTACTGTCGCAGATATTCTTCTACCAAGTATTTTGAAGAAGAAGGAAAGAATTTTGGTTTTTGTTGGTATAGAAGAATGTTATTTTCCAAAGTTGGCTAATATAGTTTTGCGAAGATTTAACCAACATTACCCAAACCAATTTACTCCTCGTAATACACTAGTGAGTTCTGTATTCGGTCATCTTGTTGAAGGATTAAATGGTTTTCCTAAAATGTCAAAAAGTATTCCAGAATCTTCAATCAATCTTGATGACTCAAAAGATGATTTAAAAAGAAAAATTCTAAAATGTGATCCAAAAGATGAAAAAATTATCCTTCAAATGATAAATCTTGTCTCTGATTGGGATTTAGAAAAAATTAACGCCGCTAATAAAGCATTTAAGGAAGGTGGGGCGACATGGATTAAATTTAAAAAAGACTACCTCAATTATTTTATGAAATTGAAAAATATTTGGGAAACTACTGCAAACCTAAAATACAAATTCAAAATAAACTCACTGTTTAGACAAAAATATGGATAAAATTAAAACCTTATTACTTTTAGGTGGAACAGGATTTGTTGGTAGAGCTGTAGCCGAAAAATATTTTAAAAATGGTTGGCATGTAATCATTCCTACAAGAGACGGTGATGCCGGTAAGGCAAAAGAAAAATTAATATTCCACGGATTTGATAAATATAATTTAGAAAAATTTATAAAAGATAATTTCATCTCATTTGTTTTTAATGTCAATTTAGTTGATAAAAAATGGTTTCAAATAAATAGTTGGCTAAAATTATTTAATAAATTGAATGTCCCCACCTTATCGATTTTACGAATTATTAATCTTGTTAGTGAAACCTCAAAATCAGTCCGTGAGATTTCAAAATCAAACATTGATGTTTTGAGTAGTATTTTTACGGTAGTTCGATATTTAAAATTTCAAAATAAAGACGTGATCTTTTGTAATATGGGCTCAACTGCCGAAAAGAAACAAGACAAAAATTTATCTCCTTATGAAAGAGCGAAAAGAGTTGCTAGACAGAAAATCGAAGAAAGTAATTTATGTGATTACCATTTTGTAGCCAATTACATTAAAGGTAAAGGGGAGCAGAAGATGAAGTCCGCCGCTCCTTATTTGTGGAATAAATTAAAATTCTCTCATAAATGGCTTTTTGGTTTTAAAGTTAGCATTGTAGATGTAGACGATTTGGCGGAAATTATTTATTACATTCCTGAGATAGCTAAGGATATCCCCTTAGAACAAAAACCAATAGAAATAAATGTTACTAATGGTGAATTATTATTTGGCGAAATAATAAAAAATCTTTTACCAGAAAATAAAAGAGTGATGCCAAAATCAATAATTCCTACTTGGTTTGAAAAGTATTTCCTCCGACTTTATGCTTTTATCGTTCCTTGGATAAAACCAGGCAACCAATTATTCAGAAGATTAGCCGATTTTGCTAAAAGAGGATCGATGATTCACGCTGAGCAAGAAAAGTTAAGAGTATTTAAAACTGCCGAGGAAATAAAAAAATTAGCTTTAGATGCCGCTAATTATTTAGTATTAGAGACAGGTCCAAACTTAATTATTGCCAATAAACACTATCCAGTAATTTATGCTTTACGAGAAAAAAACGAGGAAGAATTAAAACAAATAGTTTCAAAAGCAATTATTATTTCTGATTAGTTTTTCTTCTCAAATAATTTTTGATATTCAGAAATAGAAAATGGACCATTCTTATCGCGTTTCATAGCGAAAAAGCCAATACGATATTTTCTTTTATAAGGAATGTCTGAGAATCTAAGTGGCACTACTTCTAAAATATCCTCAAAACCGAAATATCTTATTAGTTTATAAAGTGCCTTCTTGTTAGGAACAAGAGATAAGTTACTTTTACTTGAGGCGCCAATCATGTACTTTTCTGAGATTTTTTGAGTCGGCTGAGGAAAATATTTTTGGATAAACTCCAAATCCCTTTCTGTGTGAGGAGAGGGGATAAATTGATTTTGTAGCTTGCTGTAGTCTACTTTTATCCCTTTCTCAAATTCTAAATATTTTTTGGCTGATAGTGTTTCATCGTCCACAAATAAGCCCTCAAGATCGTTTTCATCCATATCATTAAGCATCCACCAAGAAGGAACATCTTCGTCTGAGGCAGTGCTGTAATGGACATGAGAATCAACTAAAAGAGTGGATTTAGTTACTTCGGCAATTTTAGTCATTGTACCTAGAGGGTCTTCTAAGTGATAGAGTATTCCTGCGAGAATGGTTATATCAAATTTCCCTAATTCTTTTTTGCTTATTTCTTCAGCTTTGAGTTTTAGAAACTCTATGCTTGGAGTTTCCAAATATTTTTTAATTGCATTAGCTTGATTTATATTGCTTTCATCAGCATCTATTCCTATTATTTCTTCCGGGCCATATTTATTTGCCTCAAAAGAAAAACCTCCGCAATTACAGCCGACATCTAAAATTTTTAATCCTTTAAAGCTTCCGCCGAATAATTTTAATAGGGGCGGAAAGAAAAGTTGTATTGCGCTACGCATCCTGTATGTTTCCGGTGCAGTATTAAAACCATTGCCTAAATCTATATCATGAAAAAATGGGGCTAATTTTTTTAATTCATTTGGAATTTTTTGTTTAACCATAAAAGTTTTAATGATTGAAAAAAAGAAAGGTTGGGATTGTCTTTGACAATCCCAACCTATTGGGTGTGATACAAGACCCTTTCAACTTCCTCAAGGGTTTCGATGGCATTTTCTCTTGCCACCTTTGCGCCCTCTTTTAGCACGGATGGTATATAGAACGGATCCCGTACAATCTCGGCCTTTTTTTCTTGAAACTCCCCTAGGAAGTTCTGAACGATGCGGGTTAAGAGCTGTTTGAATTGCCCCATCACTGGTTTGCCACTCTTATGCGCTTTGATGATAGCATCAACCTCCTCGCGTTCCGATTCGGTTTTCGCCAATCCTTTTGCAACCAAAATGTGGCTCTCCAATTTCTCGTTCATTATCCCTTCAAAGGCAGTTTCGGCGGCCTTGATCTTATTAGCGACCGTCTTCAAATCATCTGTCAAGAAAATAGCGCCCCTGGGGTTAGTCTTACTCATCTTTCCTTCCCCCTTTAAAGAGAGAAGGCGGAGCGATTTAACCTGTAGCACTTCGGGCACAGGGAAGACTTCCCCATATCTCTTGTTGAACCTTCGTGCAAGTAAACGAGTTACTTCCATGTGAGCAAGTTGATCTTCACCCACTGGTACTTTTCTGGCTCTGTTGAGTAAAATATCAGCAGCCATGAGTACCGGATAGAGAAGCAAGAGAGCGTTTGCTGTTTTCGGGTTGGCATTTGCCTTGAGCTTATCTTTAAGAGTCGGTACCCTTAAAAGCTCTGCGACAGAAATATGCCGCGCCAGAAGAGCAGTAAGCGTGGTCACTTCTCCGGCTATATCAGACTGGAGATAGATCTTTGCTTTTTTTGGATCTACTCCAAGTGCGATATAGTCAGCTACGACTGAGTGAATGTACTGCCTCACTGTAGTCGGTTCGTTGTCCGTGATCGCATGAAGATCGGCAACGAAAACTACGGGAGATACACCTTGTGCCTGAAGCTCAACAACGGGTACTACCGCACCGAGGTAGTTAGCTACAGTCAAATCACCAGTTGGCCGAATACCTGTCAGTACTTCTACCTTGTACTTCATTGCAGTTACCTCCTTTTTTTGAATTTGGATATTTTTCAAAGTACTCGAATTAGTATAGCATTTTTTCTTATTTTTGTCAAGATTATGTGGCATAAGTGTCGCAGCCAGATGATAATTTCATAGCTGAGCCATATAGAAATTTCATACCTTGGTGAATTGTGTCATAATGATCTTGGGAAAAGTCGAAATAAATTAATTAAATTAATCCTAAGAAAATTATGAACCAAGGGCTAATTACTATGACTCAAAAAGAGCTATCTAGGTATGAAATTATCAAAAGACTGATTAAAAAAGAAATCAACGGAACTGAGGCTGCCAAACAACTCGGCCTATCAGTCAGACAAGTTAAAAACATTAAAGCAATGGTCAAAAAGTACGGCGCCAAGGGCGTTATTCATGGCAGCCGGGGCAAATCAAGTAATCGAACAATCGCTAAAGAGATAATTGAGAAAATAAAGAGAATAGTTGAAGAAAAATATAATGACTTTGGACCAACCTTTGCTTCTGAGAAATTAGAGGAAAGTCATCAAATAAAGATTGGCAAAGAGAAATTAAGGCAACTGATGATTGGTTGGAAATTCTGGGAACCAAAGCCAAGAAAAAAGAACAAAGAATATCGTTTCTGGAGGCCAAGAAAAGAACAATATGGTGAGATGATTCAATTTGATGGCTGTTATTACCCCTGGCTTGAAGGAAGAGATGGCAGTAATGAATTATGTCTGCTGTCTTCGATTGATGACGCTACTGGCAAAATTATTCATCTAAGGTTCGTTCATGATGAAGGCATAATCCCGGTCTTCACTTTCTGGAAGCAATACCTAGAAAAACAAGGAAAACCAATGAGTATTTACTTAGATAAATTCTCTACCTACAAGATAAACACTAAAACTCTGGCTGATGATCCTAATGTTCTAACTCAGTTTGAGAGAGCGATGAAAGATCTGGGAATCAACATAATCCACGCTAATTCACCCCAGGCCAAAGGAAGAATAGAAAGACTCAATGTCACTCTTCAAGATCGATTGGTTAAAGAAATGCGATTGGCCAATATCTCTACTCTTGAAGAAGCCAATAAGTTTGTTGAAAAATTTATTCCTCAGTTCAATGTCAAGTTTGGGGTAGTTGCTCAGAAGAAAGGGAATCTTCATCAACCATTAACCCAATTGGTCAAAGAAAATTTAGATAAAATCCTTTCTGTAAAGAACGTCAGGATAGTTAATAACGACTTCACTATTAGATTTAAAGATCAATGGTTCCAATTAGGGCCTAGTCAGCCATGTTTAGTGCTGAGAAAAGACCAGGTTCAAATTGAAGAAAGAATAAACGGTCGAATGTTTATCTCTTTAAGAAATAAATATTTGGATTATGAAGTCTTGCCAGAAAGACCAAGAAAAGTGAAGATGGAAGTTATTGCCTTGGCGAAAACAAAACCTTACTGGAAACCACCGGCTGATCATCCTTGGAGAAGAGCGTTTGTAAGGTCGAAAATAAAGGTCGAGCAGGCTGTTGTAAAATAAGTAAAACGCTGGGTATGAAATTTCTAAATGGCTCGTTGCTATGAAATTTCTAAATAGCCTTGACAGATTATGTGGCATAAGTTTAGATACTAGTTTTTTGTTGATAAATTCAATTAAAAAGACATTCTTTCATAGATACAGATTAAGTTTTCTTTTTCTTTTTGCTAACTTTCTTTTTGCTAACTTTCTTTTTAAAGCTCTTTAGTTTCAAGGCTGCAGTTTTTTCAGCGCGCTTTTTAAATCTTTCCACTCTGCCACCTGTGTCAATTAATTTTTCTCCTACGCCAGTAAAGAATGGATGACATTGAGAACAAATTTCCACCTGCATTTTTTTGACAGTTGAACCGAGCTTGTATTTAGCTCCACAAGCGCAGATGATTTCTGCGTCTTCGTAGTATTTTGGATGAATATTTTTTTTCATATTAGTTAGAAATTTAATAATTTTTGAAATTTCAATAATATAATATTATAACAAAACAGTATTTTTTGGCAATAGTCCTTGTCAAATTTTAACGGTTTGATATAATTTATTCTTATGTGGGAAATTCCAACTGTTAAACAACTAGAAGAGTCAGGCGTAACCCTTGGTCATAAACCTTCGAAAAGGCACCCAAAAATGGAGCCCTTTATTAAAGGGGTCCAAGGCGCGGTTAACGTCATTGATCCGGAAAAAACCGCAGAAAAACTAGAAGATGCCCTTAAATTTGTAGAAGAGATCGTTAAGCAGAATGGGGTAATTTTATTTGTTGGCACCAAGCCTCCAGCTCAAACAATAATTAGAAAATATGCCGAAGATTGCGGTATGCCTTATGTGGCCAACAAATGGCTGGCTGGTACTTTGACTAATTTTGAAACAATTAGTTATTTAATCAAGAAATATCTAAAAATGAAAGAAGAGAAAGAAAAACTTGAGTGGAGCAAATACACTAAAAAAGAGGCGCTTGGTTTAGAGCGAGAGCTGACGAGACTCGAAAAAATGGTAGGTGGAATAAGCTCGCTTCTGAAAATTCCGGACGTCTTATATGTAGTTGATCTTATTGAAGAGAAAACAGCCATAAGAGAAGCGTCAAGAAAGAAAATCAAAACCGTAGCCATAGCCGATACTAACAGTAATCCCGAATTAGTGACTTATCCTATACCTGCCAATGACGATGCCATAAAATCAATAGATTTAATTACCAGCCTCATTAGTCAAGCGGTGAACGAGGGTCTTAACAAGCGTCAAGAAAAAACCAAAAAGTCAAAAACTTCATAATATGGACAATTTAGAAGTTGCTAAAATCTTGAATCAAATCGCTGATTTGATGGAGATTAAGGGAGAGAGTAAATTCAAGGTTGGGGCTTATAGACGCGCGACTCGAACCATTGAAGAATTGCCAGAGAACATTAACGACGTCTATTTAAAAGATAAATTAGAAGAAATACCTGGAGTAGGGGAGAGTATCGCTCTAGATATTAAAGAATTGATTACGAAGGGTTCGTGTCTCAGGCTTTCAAAATTGAAAGAGAAAATTCCCGGCAAGCTTTCGGAATTAATGGAGATAGAGGGCTTGGGACCCAAAAAAGTGGCTTTTCTCTTCAAAAAGTTTCATGTCACCGCTATTAAACAATTAGAAAAATTAATTAAATCCCATAAACTGAAAGAACTATTCGGCTGGGGTCCTAAAAGCGAACAGAATATCCTAGAAGGAATTAAGCTTTATAGAAGATTTAGAGAACGTTTTTTATTAGGAAAAATTTATCCTTACGCCCAGGCCCTTCAAGAAAAATTAAGAAAGTCACCTTTGGTGGAAAAAGTCGAAATTTGCGGCTCGTTCAGAAGAAGAAAAGAAACAATAGGGGATTTAGATATTTTAGTTACCAGTAAACAACCAAAGAGATTGGTTGATTTTTTTGTTTCCCTACCTGAGATTCAACGCGTTAATGCCAAAGGACCAACTAAAGTCAATGTTCTTTTAAAATACGGAGCGCAGCACCAAAGCGGAGTAGAAACCGACCTAAGAGTTGTTAGGCCGGAAAGCTTTGGCGCAGCTTTACATTATTTCACTGGTTCAAAAACTCACAATATCGAGATACGAAGACGGGGCATAGAAAAAGGATTAAGAATTAATGAATACGGCGTTTTTAAAGTTTCTCCTTCTAAAAAGAGGTTAACAAGGGTTGGTGGGGCAAAAGAGGAGGAAATATTCAAAGCAGTTGGCTTGCCTTGGATTCCGCCAGAAATAAGAGAGAACGAGGGGGAAATTGAAGCTGCTCTAGAAAATAGATTACCCAAGTTGATTGAAAAAAGAGATATTAAAGGAGATTTACACCTGCATAGCGACTGGTCGGACGGAGAAGATTCCATTCTTGATTTAGCCTTGAGCGCTCAGAAAAGAAAATATCAATATATTGCTCTGACCGATCACGCTTCGCCAATCGGGATAATCAATGGACTCAATGCTCATCGTGTTTTAAAACAAATTTTGGCGATTAAAGAAATTAATAAAAAGTTAAGAGGCTTTCAGATTCTTACTGGCACTGAAGTAGATATTAATAAAGATGGGTCACTTTTTTTGCCCGATAAAATTTTGGAAAAATTAGATATCGTTGTGGCTGGTATTCATTCTTCATTTCATTTATCTTGCGATCAAATGACAAAAAGAATTGTTAAAGCCATGAAAAATTTTCACGTTGATATTATTGCCCATCCAACTGGCAGATTAATTAACAAAAGAGAGCCTTATGAAATAGACGAATCAGCCCTTATTAAAGAAGCAAAGCGAACGGGCACTATTTTAGAAATTAATGCTGCTCCTCAAAGATTAGACCTCACAGGCCCATATATTCGTTTAGCCAAAGAGTATGGAGTGAGGATGGCCATTTCCACTGATGCCCATTCGACCAATCAATTAGATTACATGGTTTTTGGCGTGGACACAGCCAGACGTGGTTGGGCTGAGAAAAATGACATTGTCAATACGCTGCCATTTGAAGAATTAAAAGGTCTTTTGAAAAGGGGCTAGATTATAAAGTGGAAAACTTATCTTGACTTTAGGTGGAGATTTGATAATATAGTAATATGTCGTCATACCCTAAACAATTGAACCTAGTCCTTGTCGTTTTAGTCTTAATGGTCGGCAAACCGGCTAGGTCTTGTGATATCGGGTAAAAGTATAGGAATTTACAAGTTTAAGATAAGATCTAGTCGGTAACAACCGACTTTTTTGTTTAAATGATTGGGAACCCCCCCCTTTACAGCTGCGATGCCCACAAGCATCCTCCGGCTTATTTGAGAGCCTCTGAAGGTCATTAGGGGAAAGGGTACCCTGCTCACCGGTCAATTTATATTAAAGGAGGGGTAGATTCAATAAGGGGCAGAAATTCTGCCCCTTTACCCTTTTCCAGGGTTTATTTTTTTGAAAAACTTGTTATAATTTTGTATATATGTTGAATGTTCGTCACGGAGAAATCAAAAAAAATGTTTATCAACAGAAAGCTCATCGTGATTATTATGTCAAAAAGAGCAAGGGCTTGGTTTATTGGTGGTGTTTTCCCTTGATTATTATCTTTGCTATTTATTTAATTTTTTATAGTCCGGCCTTCACTCTGACTAATATAAAAATTGAAAAAGTTGTTGATAATAATTTAATTAAAATTCAAGATTTAGAGAAAGAAATCAGCGCATTTTTAAAACAAAAGAAACTTTTTCTTTTTCCACAAAGAAATTTTTTTATTCTCCAAGCTCAGGATTTAATTAAAAAATTAGAGGATAATCCAAAAATAGAAGAAGCGGAGGTTGAAAAAAGGGGCGCTCATACCTTATTGATAAAAATAAAAGAAGTTAAGCCAAAAGCTAAATTGATAATTTTAGGTGATGGAGATTTGTACCTTCTAAACAAAGAGGCCACGATCTTCACAAATTTTACGACATCAAGCATGGATATTTCTCAATTGCCCTTGATTTATGATAAAACTTATTCATCCCTGAAAAATCCAAAATATTTAGATGCTTTAAAGTCGGCCCTAAAGTTGATAGATAATCCTATTTTAGCCAGAAACTTTATAAAGATAACCTTTTTTATTCTTACAGAAGAGAAAGGCATTTTTGAAATAAGAGCTCTTAGCCAAGACAATTGCGCCTTTATATTTACTTCTTCTTTAGACTTTAACATCCAGTTAACTAACTTGGGGTTAATTTTAAAAGATATAAAAGAAAAGATGGGGGAGTCAAAATTTTCTCAATTGGAGTATGTTGATCTAAGATATGGGGATGTTGATTTAAAAGTAAAGGGAAGGATTTTTTATAAGTTAAAAGAAACCTCAACTCCAGCGACTTCTTTATAAAAGAAATAAACAGGGGTCTCTCGAACCCTGTTATTAAGGTGATTTTTATTTTTTATGTTCTATAGTGTCGTAAAAGGATGCTTAAACGACACTATACTTATTTTAAAAACGTGTTTCTTCTCACTTCCCCATCATCTGTTCATAAGACTTTCTTTGTTCTTGTAAAACCTTATTATATTCCGTTGAGAAGTAGATTCCTAAGATAAAAACAGATATAATTAAAATCAATATAATAATAATTCCGATTAAAGGACTAAAATTAAATCCACCCCCCCGCCAAAATGGAACCTGTTCTATTGAATAAGGCATTGGTTGAGAAGGAAGCTCTCCCGTTCTCTCGAGTTTGGACATACCAAAAGTATTAAAATTTTTAAGACGTAGTCGCAAAAAATTTTACTATAATTTTGAGTACCCAGCACTCAGCGACACTCTATAATGCATGCTGAGTGCTGGGTAAAGGTTTTGTCAATAAAATTTCTGTGCTTGACGACTCGAAATTTTATACAAAGCCCTTTATTTTTTATTCTCAACAGCCAGGAGGCCAGCTATTAAGAAGAAAAGGCCAGCTAAGCCAATGGCCAGACTTAAAAGAAGCTCTGAGTGGTAA
>Ga0210014_1000936_pt1 | contig 23137 bp, 25 predicted proteins | sample CryGeymeta201519_FD_183983 | JGI IMG/M metagenome (GOLD analysis project Ga0210014, IMG submission 183983) | Groundwater microbial communities from Crystal Geyser aquifers in Utah, USA - Crystal Geyser metaG 2015-19 (SPAdes) (version 2) | ecosystem: Environmental > Aquatic > Deep subsurface >...
TGAGATGGTGGGGCACGCGCGCTCGTTCGGCCGGCGTGGGTTTGGCGGTGCCGATGTCCATGCCGCGATAGAACAGCCGCGAGTCTGCGGAGACGATCTCGCCGTCCAGTTGTTCGGCGAGTTGCAGGCTGATTTCGGTCTTGCCAACCGCGGTCGGGCCGACGATCACAATCAAGGGGAGGGGAGACCCTAAAGGTTTCTTAAAACCTTTAGGGTCTTTATCGTCATGAGAGCACATTCTCGAAATGCGTGATGCGCGGCGGCTTCCCGCCGGGTGAACCTTCGACGGCAATTACGTCGCATTGCCAGTCGCCATCAATTTCGTGTTCCTGGAGGTAATGCTCCGCTGCGGACAGCATGTGGGCTTGCTTGCGCGGCGTGACCGAATCTTCAGGGTAGCCGAACGCTAGAGAGGTGCGCGTCTTGACCTCTACGAACACGATCTGGCCTTCGCGCTGGCAGATCAGGTCAATTTCGCCGTATGGGGTGCGGACGTTCGTCGCCAGCATTCTGTAACCCTTTTTGACAAGGTATTCTGCAGCGATTTGTTCGCCCCAGTGGCCAATTTTTTGCCGTCGGTTGCTCATCCTCGGAACTTCTCCACCAGGCTTCGCAGGTAAGCGAACAATCCACGCTTGCGTGGCGCGGCCTGGAAAACCAAACGGTTGTAATGTTCGAGCATGATCTGCGAGGTTCGTTCGATTGCGTATTGCCTGGAGGCTTTCCTCGCAGCTTCTCCCATTTTGCGCCGCAAGCCGTGATCCATGCACAGGCGGGTCATCTTGGCTGCAAAGGCCGCCTGGTTCTCGCTGGCAAGAAAACCGGTGATACCGTCCTCGACCGTATCCCCCACGCCGACCGATTGGATGCCCAGCACGGGAAGGCCAGTTGCCATCGCTTCGATCACGGACAGCGGATGTACCTCGGTCACTGAGGCTGTGACGAAGGCATCGCACATCGCCAGGTAAGATGGCAAGTGTTCATAATCTAACATGCCGACGAAGTGTATCCTGCTCGACACGCCGGTCTCGGCAGACTGGCGCTTGAGCGCCTCCTCCTCCGGTCCGCCGCCGACCAGGATCAAATGGGCGTTTTCGATTGCCTCCGCCAAGCCTGAAAAGGCTCTTACCAGAAAGCCGAGATTCTTCTCTGGCCCCAACCGCCCGGCGTAGACCAATAAGATATCCTCGGGTTTAAATCCGATCTTTGTACGTTGGGCCGGCTCGCTGGTCTGGTGGAAACGTTGAAGCTCGACACCGTTGGGCACGACTTCGATATGACAGGTCACTCCCAATTGCCGCAAAACATCCGCCATGCCGGCTGAAGGTGAAATCACCAGGTCTACCGCATCATAAAATGGAGGCATGTATGCCTGTAAAAATGTTGCACTTATTTCCTCCGGCAAGAGCGGGAGGTAAGCCTGGGCGTAAAGATCGTAGCGGGTATGGTTGGTGAACACGATCGGGATGCGCAGCGGCCGGCAGTAGCGCAAGGCAAGTCGTCCGCTCAAGAAAGGATGATGAACGTGCACCAAGTCCATCGTCTGGAGCAGGAGTTTTGCCTGGCGGCTGTAGCGGAAGGAGAGGTAGTAGCCTGTATCCACCAGCGGGAGTCCCGGCGAGCGGACGATGTTCGGCTCGTCGTCCTCGTGCTCCAGGTCTCCAAACGTGAACACGAATACTTCGTGGCCGGCCTGTTCGAGGTAACGTTTGTTCAAGGCGATGTAGTTCGTAATGCCGCTGATGTGTGGCTTGTACACATCCGTCATCATGCCGATGCGCATTTTCTTAATTTGGCTCTCCGTTCTGGCAATTGTAGGATAAATTGGCAATTTGACCTACCGAACCATCTTAAGTCAATGAGGATGCCCTGTCAAGGTAGGGTATAATTACACTGCCTGGGTCGTTATGGCCGGGATGAATTTTGAACACGCAATCATTATCCAAGGCAGTCTATGGCTAGCATTCCTATTTCCTTACCGTCGGATTACTGGCAATCCGTAAGCATCAGCAAGCAAGAACTTGAATTCATCAATAACTATCTATTCGAGAACGAGATACCGCTCACCGAAAAAGAGTTGTTGCCAGTTCTCGTCGAGGCGCGTATTTCCGCCGAGCGCGCCTCCCTGCTCAAGAAGCAGCGGGGGGAAGGGAAGGTGTATCTACCCAAAGAGCGATATAAAGCCGGCGATAAGCTGGTTTTTCCTGCCCTGGATTGGCAGAAGGGGAAGGTGGCTGCTGTGCGTCCCGGTGTGAACCCGGAGATTGGCGAATTCGAGGTGATCGAGGTCGAGCTCAAGGGCGGAGGCAAGCGTAGCTTTGCCGCCAGCCTGAACGACCACAAGCTCAATCAGCCGCTCGACAACCCGCGCGATGATGATTTGTTCAGCCAAGAGAGTATTCTGGCTGTCTACGGCCTGGAACTCGAGAAAAAGTTAACCGCCGCGCTGCAAAGTGACGAGGGTCTGGTGCAGATTGCCGGGCGTTGGTTCCCGCGCGCGCTTTTGGTGGACGTGAACGTCGGCCATCTCAACCTGGCCGAGGCAGTTCTGGACGAGGCCAACGGTAAGCCCTTGTCGACCCATGCCTTGCTGGAGCAGGTCGAGTTGCCTGATACTGTCAACCCCAACCTGATCGAATTTTCCATGAACTATGCGCTCCAGGAAGACGAGCGCTTCGACGAGGTCGGGCCGGCCGGAGAGGTGCTGTGGTACCTCCAGCGACTGGAGCCGGAAGATGTCCGCCAGACGCCGGTGCAGTTGCGCTATACGCCCATCGAATATGATCGCTCTGTGCTGACGGATGAAATGTTGGCCCTGGAGGCGGAGCTAAGCGACGAGTTGAGTGATGCGGATATCCCGTCTGAGCCTGTGGACGAGGTGATCGTCAGCCTCACATATCCCCATTGGCGGGCGGGCACGTTACCGGTCTCGGCGCGGGTGCGCACGTTGTTTCCAACCGCGTATGAATCGCCGCGTGTCCGTTTTACCTTAGTGGATGGTCAGACAAAAGAGACAATGCCGGCCTGGGTCGTTCGGAAGAATCGTTATGTTTACGGCTTGAGCGAGTGGTATCGGAAGTATAGTTTGATCCCTGGCAGCATGGTCGCTGTGCGTAAAGGCAAAATGCCCGGTCAGGTCATCGTCCAGACCAGGAGCCGCCGCCCGACGAAAGAGTGGGTGCGCACTGTTTTGGTCGGTAGCGATGGCGGTATTGTGTTTGCGACGCTCAAACAGAACATCGCGGCTGATTACAATGAGAGGATGATCATTGCCGTTCCCGACGTGGACAGCGTAGACCAGGCCTGGGCGCAGGCAGCCAAGGAGCGGGCGCCGTTCGAATTATTGGTCAGGAATATCATGCTTGATTTGTCTAAATTGAATTTACAGGGCCATGTCCACGCTCAAGAATTGTACTCGGCGCTGAACATCGTCCGGCGCTGCCCGCCAGGCCCGCTGCTGGCAACGCTGGCGACGCAACCGGCCTTCGTTCATGTCGGCGATATGCACTTTCGCCTCGAAGAGCCTGAATTATGGTCGCCGACTGCGTGACCATAATGGTAGCCTATTGGCTGCCATAGCGGAGTGTAAGAATGAACGAAGTCAAGAAATTCAGCTTGGTCAAGCCCACCCTGCAAACACCTTTCCATATTGATTTCGAATGGTGGCAGGAGAATGACCGCAACTGGCGCGTCGAATTGCGCAGCCTGTTGTGCGCGGAGCACCAGGCAGCTTTCGCCGAACTGCCCGAGGATCAAATGATTGATTGGATTGACCCGGAAACGGCCGAGGTGCAGCAGATGGATGGCTTGGAGCACGCCCTGATCAGCCATTGCGCCCGGCGGGAGGGCTTTCTGGAAAATACCACGATGGTTGATGCCGTCTTTCGTTTGCTGTTAGCCAACGGCAATGCGCCCATGTCGGCGCAGGAACTCGGCGCGCGCCTCAACCGTCCAGCGGATATGATCTTACGGACGCTGGCCGGCCCGCGCGTGTATAAAGGTCTGCGTCCATTCGCAGTATAATTTGTTCAAGCCCCTGTAGCTCAATGGACAGAGCAGTAGCCTTCTAAGCTATTGGTTGTGGGTTCGAATCCCGCCAGGGGCGCTCATTTATCGTGTGTTGAAGTGTCATGTGTCAGGTGTTACTGGAACACGTGACATAGTTGTCCGCTGCACAGGCTGCGCTGGTTGAGTAAGGAGTAGTAAGATGGCAACCCTGATCTGGAAATCACAAGCCGCTGCCGAGAAGCCTTACGTCACGCTTCAGGCCATTGGCTGGCAGGTAAACGTCAAGTCTTATTCCTGGAGCCCGCCGACGGATGTCTACGAAACGGAAACCAGCTTTGTAGTGCGGGTCGAGGTGGCCGGGATGCGGCAGTCCGATTTTTCGATAAACATCGAGAAGAATTACCTGGTCATCAGCGGCGTACGCGCCGATTTGCCCGAGCGGCGCGCCTATCACCAGATGGAGATCCGCTTTGGAGAGTTCAGCACGGCGGTCGAGCTGCCATCCAGTGTGGATGTGGAGCGAGCCGAAGCGGAGTACGAAGATGGCTTCCTGACCGTCGTTTTGCCTAAGATCAAACCTGCTGAAATTAGAATCGTAAGTTGAGCATTTGCTGATTATGGTTGCCGAAGGAGCAACCATTATGTCTGCCTCACGCTGGTACGCGAATTTGATAGAATTCCTTGAATGGGTAGGGACTGCGGACACTTCGTTGGAAGAAATGTTCCTGCCTTCCATTCTGACGCGCCTGCAAAAGAAAGAAGAGCCGGAAAAACAGCCGGAGCAAGAGCCGATCTCCGAGGAGGTGGTGAAGTACCCGGACGTGCTGCCGATCCTGCCCCTGCGCGGCGTGGTTGTTTACCCGCAGACGGCTATGCCGTTGACCATCGGCCAGCCACGCTCGATCAAGGTCGTGGACGATGTCTCTTCTGGGGACAGGCTCATCGGTCTGGTGGCGGCGCGCAACCCTGAGCTTGAGAATCCTGGCCCGGCCGACTTGTACACACATGGCACGATCGCGGTCGTCCACCGCTTATTCCGCGCCCCTGATAACACCCTCCGGTTGCTGGTGCAGGGATTGGTGCGCTTCCGGCTGGGTGAGTTCATCCAGCAGGAACCGTATCTCAAGGCGAAGATCGAGTTAGCCCCGGAGCATGTCGAGACCGGCCTCGAAATTGACGCCCTGGCGCGCAATGCCCGCGACCAGTTCGAGCACATCGCTGAGATGAGCCCGTCAATTCCAAAAGAATTGGTGATGTCCATTACCACGCTGGAAGACCCATTGCAGACGGTCTACACCATCGCTAATTTTCAGCGCATCGAGTTTCAAGATGCCCAGCAGCTTCTGGAGCTGGATTCGACCCAGGAGAAGCTGCATAAATTGGTCGGCCTGCTGGTGCGAGAAGCGGAGGTGCTGCAGCTCGGGCAGAAGATCCAGAACCAGGCGCGTTCCGAGATCGAGAAGGTTCAACGCGATTACTTCCTGCGCGAACAGTTGAAGGCGATCCAAAAGGAATTGGGCGAGAAAGACGAACAGACCGTCGAGATGGAGGAGTTTCGCCAGAAGATCGAGGCGGCGAAAATGCCCGAGGAAGCCGAAAAGCAGGCCAAACATGAGCTGGATCGCCTGTCTCGGTTGCCGACGGCCGCGGCCGAATATGGCGTCATCCGCACTTACCTGGACTGGTTGGTCACACTGCCCTGGTCGCAAGGTACGACGGATAACCTGGACATCGCCCATGCCCGCAAGATCCTGGATCAGGATCATTACGGCTTGGAGGATGTCAAAGAGCGCATCCTGGAGTTCCTGGCAATTCGCAAACTGCGCCTGGAGCGCAAGGATGAGGAACAGGCCCCATCCAAGGATCTTATCCGTCGCGAGCGCGAGGGTGTGATTCTGTGTTTCGTCGGGCCGCCTGGGGTAGGGAAGACTTCGCTGGGCCAGTCCATCGCCCGCGCCATGGAACGCAAGTTCATCCGCATTTCGCTGGGTGGGATGCGCGACGAGGCGGAGATCCGCGGCCACCGCCGCACGTACATCGGCGCCATGCCCGGACGCGTCCTGCAGGCTTTGCGACGGATCGAGTCGCACAATCCGGTCTTCATGCTGGATGAGGTGGACAAACTGGTCTTCGACTTTCACGGCGACCCGGCCTCGGCCTTGCTCGAAGTGCTCGACCCGGAACAGAATGTCGAATTCCGTGACAATTACCTGGAGGTCGCTTACGACCTTTCCCAAGTATTTTTCATTACCACCGCCAATACATTGGAAACCGTCCCAACCCCGCTGCTCGATCGGATGGAGGTCATTCATCTCTCCGGCTATACCGAGAATGAAAAGATTGCTATTGCTAAAGGTTACCTGGTGCCGCGTGAGGTGCGTGAAAATGGCCTGCATCCTGAGGAAGTGAAGTTCACCCGGAAGGCGTTGAGCACGATCATCAACCAATACACGCGCGAGTCGGGGGTGCGTAACCTGGAGCGCACAATTGGGTCGGTGTGCCGCAAGATTGGAACGCGCATCGCCGAGGACAAGAAAGGGCCCCCTAGCGTCACGCCAAAGGTCCTGAAGGAATTGCTGGGCCATCCCATCTTCCTCGCGACGGAGGAGATCAATGTCCGCACCTCGATTCCGGGCGTGGCGCCCGGCCTGGCCTGGACACCCTTCGGCGGCGACGTGTTGTTCATCGAAGCGACGCGCATGCCAGGCTCGAAGGGTTTCCAGCTTACGGGTTCGCTCGGCAACGTGATGCAGGAATCGGCGAAAGCGGCGCTGTCGTACGTCCGTTCACGCGCCGAGGACCTGGGGTTGGACAAAGATTTCTTCGATAAAACAGACATCCACATGCACATCCCAAGCGGTGCGCAGCCGAAGGATGGCCCCTCGGCAGGGGTGACAATGGCGACTTCGTTGGTCTCGCTGATCTCCGGGCGTTCGGTCAAGAAGGGCGTCGGCATGACCGGCGAGATCACCCTGCGCGGCCAAGTATTGCCCGTAGGGGGCATCAAAGAGAAAATGCTGGCCGCCCATCGCGCCGGTTTGAAGACCGTGATCTTGCCCAAACGCAACGCCCTTGACCTGGAAGATGTACCCGAGGAAGTGAAGAAGTCGCTCAAGTTCATCTTTGCCGAATCGGTGGATGACGTGCTGGCCTCTGCTTTGGAGAAAAAGAAATCGGTTCGTAACTCCCCTCAACCAAAACCCTCGCAGAATGGGAAGGGCGATGCTGAAAGTATTGCTGGCTGAAGATGACCGCACGATGGTCTCTCTCCTGGAAATCCTCCTGAGAATGGAAGGTTTCCAGGTAGTCGTTCTGGCCGGTGAGTGCAGTGACATCCTTGAGGTCGTGCGCAGAGAGATGCCAGCTATTGTCCTGATGGATATTTTCCTTGGGGATACGAATGGGATTGATCTCGTTCGCAAGATAAGACAGATTCCTGAACTGACGAACACGAAGGTGATCATGACCTCAGGCATGGATCTGCGGGATGAATGTCTGGCCGCCGGCGCGAGTGATTTTCTGCTCAAACCTTATATGCCTGAAGACCTGGTTCAAAAGCTCAAATCTATAAAATAGGCCAGGCGTGTGAGTCGACCGATCCGAATACGTGAATTTTGCTTTCCAGGTGATTATCCTGTGGTTCGCGAGCTGTGGTCCTCGGCTGGCCCCGGCATTCACCTGCGCCGCTCGGATGAGCCAGAGGAAATCCAGAAAAAGCTCCAACGGGACCCAGACCTGTTCCTGCTGGCCGAAGACGACGGTAAGGTGATGGGTAGCGTCATAGGCGGGTTTGACGGCCGCCGGGGGTTGGTCTATCACCTCGCGGTCGCCGAAGACTACCGCAATCAGGGCGTGGGCGCTTTGTTGATGGAAGAGTTGGAAAAACGCTTGCGGGCAAAAGGCTGTATCCGCATCTACTTGCTCGTCACCCGCGACAACCCGGAGGCGATAGCATTCTATGAAAAATACGGGTGGGAGAAAATGGATTTGCACATCTATGGGAAGGATATTGCTTAGATGACTTTGCGCTTTGGCATCCTGACTGCTTCTGACCGTTCAGCGCGCGGCGAGCGCCCGGACCTCTCCGGCCCGGCGCTGGCCGAGTTGATTGCTTCCCAGGGCTGGGAGGTCCTCTGCCAGGCCGTCGTTCCCGATGACTTGACCGTTCTGCGCGAAACGTTGATCGCCTGGGCCGAGCGCGGCGACCTGGACATCATCCTGACCACTGGCGGGACGGGTTTCGCGCCCCGCGACGTTACCCCAGAAGCGACGCTCGCAATTGTAGATCGCCTGGCGCCTGGCCTGGCTGAAGCCATGCGCGCCGCCAGTTTGCAAGTCACGCCGCATGCCATGCTCTCGCGCGCCGTAGCCGGTATTCGCGGTCAGGTGCTGATGATCAACCTGCCGGGCAGCCCAAAGGCGGCGGTTGAAAATTTGCAGGTGGTGTTGCCCGTGCTGACCCACGCGGTCGAGTTATTGCGTGAAAACCCCTTGGCGGAAAAGCATCACTAGCCAATAGACGGTGCAGAAGGTTCATCCCTTGCCACTCCCTGGCCTCTGGCTTATAATCCCGCCCGTTTGCAATTCCCATCACCCCATACCCCTCTGCCGACATGCCCTGAACGGCCCAAAGGGGAGAAAGGGGCAGCGGCGAGAAAAATAAAAGTGAGGAAGTATGATTGATGTAAATGATCTTCGTAAGGGTGTCACCTTCGAGCACGATGGTATGCTCTTCCGTGTCTTGGAATACAGCCACAATAAGCCCGGACGCGGCAATGCCACGATCCGCATCAAGGCGCGCAACCTGCGCACCGGCGCCACGCTTGAAAAAACCTTCCAGTCCGGCGACCGTGTCCAAGATGTGCGGCTGGACTATCATAATGTTCAGTACCTCTACACCGACGGCGAGCTTTATCACTTCATGGACAACGAGACATTCGACCAGCCGGCCGTGAAAAGCGACCTGGTCGGCGAATACGCCGGTTATCTCCAAGGGGGCATGGAAGTCAAGCTTACTTTCTACGATGGCGAGGCCATAGATATTGAATTGCCCACCTCGGTTGATTTGAAAGTGGTTTCGGCCGAGGCTTCGGTGCGGGGCGATACCGCCACAGGTGTGGTCAAAAAGGTTAAGACCGAAACCGGCCTCGAGGTCCAGGTGCCGAACTTTGTCAACGAGGGCGATACGATCCGCGTGGACACTCGCACCGGCGCCTATCTCACACGAGCCTGATGAGAACACCTGCTGGAACTGAGTGCAAATATTTCTACGGCGACTATTACCGCGGCCGCCAACAAGAAGAGTGCCGCTTGCTGGCCGCCTCCGGCGCGCGCTGGACCCGGGATCTGTGTCGCACCTGCCCGGTCCCGTCCATCATCCGCGCCAACGCCTGCGAGTTCATGGTCTTGCGCGCCGAAGTGACCCGCCCGGTGACGGCCGCCTTCCAACGCCGTGTGCAGGTCAAGGCTTTCTGTGAAAAGACGCAGCACGCTGGCTTCGATCCACATATCGGCTGTGGCGAGTGCCATCCTTTGCCGCAGATATTCAGTGAACAAGTAAACAAGTAGCCAAGTATCCAAGTAACCGCGCGACCACCTGACCACCCGACCACTTGACCACCCGACCAAATGACCATTACCTTGCTGCTCGACCTGGACGACACCCTGCTCGAAACGAACATGGCAACCTTTTTCCCTGCCTATTTGCAGGCGCTTTCCGCTGCGTTGAGCCATCTGACGCCGCCAGAGACCATGCTTCCGGCGCTGATGTCTGGCACCAAGCGGATGATGGAGAACCTGGATCCCGCCCTGACCCTGCGCGAGGTCTTCGACGCTTACTTTTTCAAAAAGCTGGGTATGGCGCGTGATTCTCTCCAGGCGACCATTGACAACTTCTACGACGAGGTCTTTCCAAATCTGGGTAGCCTTACCAAAGCGCGCCCGGAGGCCATTCGGTTGGTGGATTGGGCTTTCGAGCAGGGCTATCGTGTGGCAATTGCCACTAATCCGCTCTTTCCACTAAAAGCCATCCAGCATCGTTTACGCTGGGCCGGCTTGCCGCCCGAAAGGTATCCGTTTGCGCTGATTTCGTCTTATGAGCGTTTTCACTTCACCAAAGAATCGGTTGCCTATTTTGGTGAAGTGATGGGCCAAATGGGTTGGCCGGAGGATCCCGTCGTCATGGTTGGCAACGACATGGATATGGACCTTCGACCTGCGCAGCAGGCCGGTCTCCCCATTTTCTGGGTCAAAAATGGCGATGAGATTTCGCCTGAGTTTGACGCCATACCTCAAGGCAGGCTGGAGGAATTCCGTAACTGGCTGGAAGGCGTTGATCCGCAGGCGCTTCAGCCTGCATACAATTCACCGCAAGCTTTACGAGCGCTGTTACGTTCCACACCGGCCGTGCTCGCCAGCCTGACGCGCGACCTGTCCGCGCGTGCCTGGAGCCGCGCCCCGAAGCCGGACGAATGGCGCCTGACCGAGATTATCGGCCACCTGCGGGATGTTGATCGGGATGTCAACCTGACGCGCTTGCGCAAGGTCTTGGCTGAGGTGAATCCGTTCATGGCCGGTGAGGTCACCGATGATTGGGTGAAAGAACGCCAGTATGCCCGCCAGGATGGACGCGACTCGCTGGCGCAGTTTACGGCTGTCCGCAAGGAGCTTTTAGCGCTGCTGGATGGGCTGCAGGCTGAGTGGAATCGCTTGGCACGCCACGCGATCTTCGGCCCGACGAGCTTGCAAGAATTGGTGGGCTTTATGGCCGGGCATGATCGCTTGCATGTAAAGCAGGCTTTCGAGGCCATCGGCTAAAATCAGGCCAGGCGTATCTCATTTTTACTTGCTGTGTTATAAAGTCCAGGCTTCTGGACGTTTTTCTGGCTCTCTGGGATTTGCCGTGATAGGCCAGCATATCTGGCGTTTGGCGTAAGGCGGATTGCCAATCCGCCCCACATCTGGCGGTATATCACGCCGATTCCCAATGAACCGTTTTTCTTTAGCTGTCCGTTAAGGAGGATCTTTCATGCCCAAACGAATTGTCGTCACCGGACTTGGCTGTCTCAGCCCGCTGGCGAACGATTGGCCGAATACCTGGAAGGCTCTCGCGGCTGGGATTTCCGGCGTTGCGCCGATCACCCATTTCGATGCCAGCTGCTATAAGACCCGCTTTGCCGCCGAAGTAAAGGATTTTGACCCGGCCGCGCTTCTCGGTTCGAAAGAAGCGCGCCGAATGGATCGCTTTACTCAGTTCGCGCTGGCTGCCGCCTTGCAAGCAGTCGAGCATTCTGGTTTGAAAATTGACGAGAGCAACCGCGACCGGGTCGGCGCGCTGATCGGGACGGGCATCGGCGGCGTTTCCACCATGACTGAGCAGTTGACCGTGCTCGCCGAGCGCGGACCGGATCGCGTCAGCCCGTTCCTGGTGCCGATGATGCTGGCGGATACCGCTCCCGGTATCATCGCCATCCATTTGGGTATACGCGGCCCGAATATGGCCGTTACTACGGCCTGCGCTACCGGCTCGAACGCGATCGGCGAGGCGGCTGAGATGATCCGCCGCGACTCAACCGACGTGATGCTGGCGGGGGGAGCGGAGGCGGCGGTCGTCCCGCTGGCTTTGGCCGGCCTGGGCGTGATGAAGGCCCTCTCGACGCGCAACGACCAGCCGCAGCGGGCTTCGCGTCCCTTCGACCTGAATCGGGACGGTTTCGTCGTCGGCGAAGGCGCCGCCGTTCTGGTGTTGGAGTCGCTCGAATATGCACAGGCGCGCGGCGCGCGGATACTGGCCGAAGTCACGGGATACGGCACGTCCGACGATGCCTATCATATTTCCGCGCCGGCTGAGAACGGCGCGGGCGCCGCCTTGTGCATGAGACTGGCATTGGAAAGCGCCAATCTCCGCCCGGAGGATATTGACTACATCAACGCGCATGGCACTTCCACGACGCTCAATGATAAATCCGAGACCGCCGCCATCAAGACCGTCTTCGGCGCGCAGGCGTATAAGGTCCCAATTTCATCTACCAAATCCATGACCGGGCACCTGTTGGGGGCCTCCGGCGCGCTGGAGGCGTCTGTCTGCGTCCAGGTCATCCAGGATGGCCTCTTGCCGCCCACGATCAATTACGAAACGCCGGATCCCGAATGCGATTTGGACTACGTGCCCAACCAGGCGCGCCAGAAGACTGTGCGGAACGTGATGTCCAATTCGTTTGGCTTTGGCGGCCATAATGCCACGCTCATTTTGAGCCGGTTCGAGTTTTAAACGCAACCCCCAAAAAGCGGGGGCAGGCAGACACCAGGGACACACTGACCCTTTGTGCTCTTCGTGTTTAAAGGAGTTTTTATGTCTTACGCGCATATTACGGGCTGGGGGATGGCAGCGCCCAACCGTGTATTGACCAACGCCGAACTGGAACGTATGGTCGAGACTAATGACGAGTGGATTGTCGAACGTACCGGCATTCGCGAACGACACATCGCCCGCGACGGCGAGACGCCTTCTACGTTGGCGGTCGAGGCGTCCTGGAAGGCGCTCAGCATTGCCAATCTCAAGCCCACCGATCTGGATTTGATCATCTGCGCTACCTCTACGCCGGAATACATTTTTCCGGCCACAGCCTGTCTGGTGCAGAATAAACTCGGCGCGACCCGCGCCGGCGCGTTCGATTTGCTGGCCGCTTGCACCGGATTCATCTATGCTCTCGACATGGCTGCGCAAGCCATCCGCTCCGGCTCGATCGAGTCTGCGCTGGTCATCGGCGCAGAGACGCTTTCCCGCTTCGTCAACTGGAAAGATCGCAATACCTGCATCTTGTTTGGGGATGGCGCTGGCGCGTTCGTACTGCAGGCCAGCGAAGAACCGGGCGGCATCCTTTCAGCCGTGTTACATTCAGATGGTTCGGGTGGGGATCTGATCTCGCTGCCCGCTGGCGGAAGCCGGCATCCGGCCAGTGAGGCGACCATCCGCAATGAGATGCACTACATTCACATGGACGGGCGTGGAGTGTTCCGTTTCGCCACGCGCATTATGGCGCAGGCGACGCGTGAAGCGATCAGCGCGGCCGGCTTGCAGCTTCAGGATGTGCGCTGGATCATACCGCACCAGGCCAACCTGCGCATCATCGAAGCCGCAGCGCGCGGCCTGAAAATGCCGCTGGAGAAGTTCATTGTCAACATTGACCGCTATGGCAACACTTCCACTGCTTCCATCCCAATCGCGGTGTGCGAGGCGGTCGCGGATGGCAGGTTGAAAGCAGGCGATAAGATCGTCTTGCCCAGTTTCGGCGCCGGTCTGACCTGGGGCGCGTTGGCCGTTCAATGGAGCGGCCCGCTGCCGGTCGAGCGCAAGGTCCGCCCGGCGTACTACCGCATCCTTGCCCGCCTGCGCTCGTTCTTGCGTCGAATGTGGCTGCGCCTCGAGGGTTGGATCTGGGGAAGGGACAAAGTATAGCCAATTCAGGCGGATTGTGGTAAATTCAATAAATCACGAATCGAGATGGGGCGCACCTCTGTGATTTACTGAAATTTGTGGGTGACCGCCGTGCTTTCGACGGTCATCACCCAAAAGGAGTTCGATATGTCTTTACGTGATTTTGGTCTACCCGAGCTTTTGCTCATCCTGTTGATCGTCGTTCTGCTCTTTGGCCCCGGGCGCATTGGCAAGCTGGCCGGTGAACTGGGCAAGGGCATCCGCTCTTTCCGGGACGGTATTACTGGCAAGGATGGTGAGGATAAAGGAGAGAAGGATCAAGCTGAAGCCAGCGCCCCGCCAGAGGGAGAAAAATAACAAGCAGCCATGAGAGAGACAGGCTCTTTGCCCGTAGGCAGAGAGCTTTTTTTATGCGGAAGGGAGTATGACGAAACTGCATTTCCTTGACCCCCATCCAGCCGGACACCCGGCCGTTCTTCTGCTGCACGGCCTGGGCGCGAACAGCGCTTCCTGGACCCTGCAACTGCCGCCGCTGATCGAGGCCGGATTCCGCCCGATAACCCCCGACGCGCCAGGATTCAGCCGCTCCCCTTATGATGGTAAAGGCTGGAGCATCCCAGCCGCTGCGCAGGCCATGGCCGACCTGCTCGCCGAACTCCAGGCCGGCCCGGCGCACATCGTTGGCATTTCCATGGGGGGTGTGATTGCCCAGCAAATGGTTTTCGACTTTCCGCAGTTGATTCGCAAACTGGTGCTGGTCAGCACTTTTGCTGCCCTGCGCCCGGAAAGTTTGGGCAGTTGGGCGTATCTCCTCGGCCGGTTTGTGATGGTGCACACGCTGGGATTACCGGCCCAGGCCAAAGTGGTGGCGCGGCGAATTTTCGCTCTGGCGGAGCAGGAGGAATTGCGGCAGATGTTGATCACCACCATTACGCAATCTGATCCGCGCGCCTATCGCGCCGCCATGCGCGCATTGGCTTTATTCGATTCGAGGAAACGTTTGGCTGAAATAAAGGTCCCTACATTGGTCATCACCGCTGATCGGGATACCACTGTGCCTCCGCCGCGCCAGAAACTGCTTGTCGAAGGCATCCCCGGCGCGCGGCAGGTGGTCATTTCCAACGCCGGTCATGCCGTCAGCGTGGAGCAGCCGGAGGCGTTCAACCGGGAATTATTTGCTTTCTTGCAAGAATAAACAGAAACTTGCTCTCAAACTAATCCCGAAAAGTCAACCGCTTTGTCTGACCAGTCTTTTGCCTGCACGGAAAGCAGTAGTCGCTGTTTGGGATTCTGGCTGGCTTCGTCCCACGCGCGTTGCCAGAGTGAAATCATGGTTTGTATTCGGACGAGTTCAGCGGCGGTTTCTGGCGGGGTGTCGGCGGCTGTCCACTCGATGAGATGTTTGGCTTCGTCTAGTAAATTAGCGACAATTGTTGCTTCAGTTGACTTTCTGGCAGAGGATGAAATACGTCCAAGTGTGGCGGCGAGTCCACCCAAGCGGCGGGGGAGTGGGTCGCGCAAAAAGCGTTCGCGGAGTTTTTCTTGGCGTACTTTATCCATTGGATTCAAATTGATTGAGGAACTCGCGCGCAGTGATAATGGGAATGGAGCGGAAATTTTCGAGATTGAGCAGGTGTTTATCGCCGCTCACGATGAAGTCAACTTGTCCAGCAATCGCGGCTTCGAGAAATTTGTCGTCTTTGGGATCGGGCTGAATGCCAGAAACACGTTCTTCGGGTTTTACGAATTTCGCTTTGCGATAGATGCGTCCTGTGATTACTGCGATTGTGCGAGATTTCAGGTGTAAATTTGGCCGTTGCAGGATATCCAGGTATTCGGACACGATTTCTTCGCTGATATTGGTATCGAGGATGACGCGCTTCATTTACCGTCTCGCACGGCGCGAATTTCAGCATCAATTACGTCCTGTGTGATATTGTATTTTTGGGCGGTGGCGCGGGCGTCTTTGATGGCTTCATCATATTCCCGTTCCAGTTCATCGTCGTCCTTCACGCCGATTTTTAAAAAGCGGATGAACGCCAACACATCCGCGCGGCGAGATTCTGGCAATGTTGAAATTTCATTTACAAGAGTTTGTTCAAAAGTAGTCATGGGATACCTCTATCGAAATTCTATGAAGATGCGCTCAGGCACGTTTTTCTCCCGTCATGTACAGGTCGTGATTCTCGGCGAAATCCTCAGGCGCGTCAATTTTGATGGCTTTCAGGTTTGCCATCAAACTTTTATTCTTTGACTTCGATTTTGGTTGAACTATCTTCTGTTTGATGAACTCATATACTTCGGAAAGTTCTTTTCGGTTCAACCGTTCGATCTCTGCTTTTACCAGTTCGGGGGTAACCATAAGTTGCTCCTTTCTTTTCTGCCTCAATTATACAACCTTACCGTTCCACCAACTTCCCAACCTTCAAACCTTCCAGCGTGCCAACGCCCGAAGCGAACATTGTGACCTCAATCTGCCTCTTTGTCAACCTCATCATCTCAACGGCTTTCTCTGTTGAAATCGCGGCGGCTTTCAGGAATTGACCGGCCAAACCGCCCAGCGTTGCGCCCAGGGCGATGCACTTGGCAATGTCGAGACCGTCTTTGAGTCCGCCGCTGGCGAAGATGGTCGTGCCGGGCGCGGCGCGCTTTACATTGAGAATCGACTCAGCGGTGGGGATGCCCCAATCTACGAACGTGGCGGCCAATTGGCGGGTGAATTCATCCTCGGCGCGATGCAATTCGACCTGCGACCAGCTCGTCCCGCCCGCGCCGGCCACGTCAATCGCGGCAACGCCCGCCTCGGCCAGCATCCTGGCAGCTTGCTCGGATATTCCCCAGCCAACCTCTTTAACGACAACAGGTACATCCAACTTTTTACTTATTACTTCGATCTTTCTTACCAATCCCGTAAAGTTCGTATTGCCCCCAGCTTGCAGGGCTTCTTGCAAAGGATTTAGATGTAGTACCAGCGCATCGGCCTGGATCATGTCTACGGCAGCCTGGCAGTTTTCGACGCCTATGCCGTAGTTCAACTGCACCGCGCCCAGGTTGGCGAAGAGCAGGATGTCCGGCGCGACCTTGCGCACCCGGAAAGTTTTCGCCAGTTCAGGGTTCTCGATTGCGGCGCGCTGGCTGCCGACTCCCATGGCAACGCCGGTCGCTTGCGCGGCCTCGGCCAGGCGCAGGTTGAGGGTCGCGGCCTCGTCCGTGCCGCCGGTCATCGAAGAGATCAGGATGGGCGCGGACAGGGTTTTTCCGAACAGGCTCAGGGTCGTGTTGACCCGCTGCAGATCGAGCTCGGGTAAGGCCTGGTGGACGAAGCGATAGCGCTCGAGGCCGGTGGTCAGCCCAGAGCAGACATCTTCCTCCAGATTGATCTTGAGGTGGTCGGCTTTTCGCCTGGAAATCGGCGTAACTTTCGGCATGACGGCGTGTTCCTGTTTTTGAATTATACTGGCTTTCGTCTTCTCGCAGCGGGTTGACACGCCCGCCAGAAAGGTTACAATTGGGCCAGTAAAATCTCCAAGGAGGCACCAATGGCTGATACTTATAGTGAAATCAAGGCGCTCATCGTAGATTTATTGGGCGTGGACGAGGGCAAGGTCACGATGGACGCTCGCTTCCGTGAGGAGCTGGAGGCCGATTCGCTCGACCTGGTCGAGTTGATCATGGCTTTCGAGGACAAGTTCGGCAGCGAGATTTCAGATGACGACGCCCAGAAGATCACTACGGTGGGCGAAGCCGTCAAATATATCGACGCGCACAAGAAGTAATATTTCTTTCTGATCCACAATCCCGGCAACTCCGTAGATGTTGCCTAACAGACACCCGGCGCCTCTTAGACGCCGGGTGTCTGTATTTCGTTACGTCAATAATGATGGAATTTCCTCAGGATGCTTTGCCACGCGCACACCGGCGGCTTCCAAAGCCTTGACCTTATCGGCTGCCGTGCCCGCGCCGCCTTCGATGATCGCCCCGGCGTGGCCCATGCGCTTGCCGGGCGGGGCCGTCTGGCCGGCGATGAAGGCCACCACCGGCTTGGTCATCTGGGAGGCGATGAACTGGGCCGCCTTCTCCTCGTCCGTGCCGCCGATCTCGCCGATCAAAACGATCTTTTCGGTGTGCGGGTCAGCCTCGAACATGTCCAGGCAGTCAATGAAGTTGGTGCCGCTGATCGGGTCGCCGCCGATGCCCACACAGGTGGTCGCGCCCAATTTTTCCTGCATGAGCGCGTAGAGCACCTCGTAGGTCAGCGTGCCGGAGCGCGAGACCACGCCCACGTTGCCGGGAATGGCGATGTCCCCGGGGATGATGCCGACTTTTGCTTCGCCAGGGGTCAGCAGGCCGGGGCAGTTCGGCCCGACCAGCCGCACCCCTTTTTGATCCAGGTATTCCCGCACCCGCATCATATCCTGGACAGGGATGCCTTCGGTGATGCAGACGATCAGGGGGATGCCCGCGTCGGCGGCCTCGAACATGGCGTCTGGGGCGAAGCGAGCCGGGACGAAGATGACGCTGGCGTTGGCGCCGGTCGCCTCGACTGCGGCCCGCACCGAATCGAAGACCGGGATCTTGCCATCCAGCACCCATTCACCGCCTTTGCCGGGTGTCATACCGGCAACGACTTTAGTGCCATAGGCCAGCATCTGCTGGGTGTGGAAAAGCCCCTCGTTGCCGGTCACGCCTTGCACCAGCAGGCGGGTTTTTTTGTTGACGAGAATACTCATAAAAAATCTCCATCATCCAAACCCTAAGGGTCTCAGAGACCCTTAGGGTCTATGGTTTATTTTGCGGCTGCGACGGCTTTTTGGGCGGCGTCTGCCAGCGTCTCGGCGGTGATCATTTTGGCGTCGGCCAGTAACTGGCGGCCTTCTTCAGCGTTGGTGCCCACCAGGCGGACGACCATCGGGATTTTCGGCTTGACTTCTGCCAGGGCGGACAGGATGCCCCTGGCGACCTCGTCGCAGCGGGTGATGCCGCCGAAGATGTTGAACAGGATGGCCTTGACGTTCGGGTCGGACAAAATGATGCGCAGCGCGGCCGCGACTTTATCCGCACCCGCGCCTCCGCCGATATCCAGGAAGTTGGCTGGTTCACCGCCAAACAGCTTGACGATGTCCATGCTGGTCATCGCCAGGCCTGCGCCGTTGACCATGCAGCCGATCTGTCCGTCCAGCTTGATGTAAGACAGGCCATACTTGCGCGCCTCGGTCTCGGCCGCGGCTTCCTCATCTACGTCGCGCATCTCAACCAGGTCGCTGTGGCGGAAGAGGGCGTTGTCATCCACCAGCATCTTGCCGTCCAGTGCAACCAGTCGCTTTTCTTTGGTGATGACCAGCGGATTGATCTCCGCTAGGGTGGCGTCGTTCTCCGAATAAGCTTTCCACAGCCCGCACGCAATCACGCCAAAGGATTTCCAGTGCTCGCGCGGCAGGTCAATGCCCAGGGCAACATCGCGCGCCTGGAAGTCGCGCAGGCCAAGCAGCGGGTCAACGTGTACCTTGATGATCTTTTCGGGCGCGGTGCGGGCCACATCCTCGATCTCCACGCCGCCGGCAGAGGAGGCCATCATGACCGGCCTGCGGGCGGCGCGGTCGTTGGTGATGCCCAGGTAGATTTCCTGTTCGATGTTTGCAGCCTCGTCCACCAGCACCTTGCGCACCGGCAGGCCTTTGATCTCCATAGCCAAAATCTGTGTGGCGACTTCTTCGGCTTCTTTGGGCGATTTTGCCAGGCGGATGCCGCCAGCCTTGCCGCGTCCGCCGACCAGCACTTGCGATTTAATTACAACGCGGCCACCTATTTCTTCGGCGATCTGTCTCGCCTCGGTAGCGGTAGCCGCCACTCGTCCCTTCGGGATCGGGATGCCATATCTGGCAAAGAGTTGTTTGGATTGGTATTCGTGCAGTTTCATGCAGTTTTATCTCCGTGAGAATTTCTACCGAGTAGGCTTTCGGCAGGCGGGGGGATTATACCATCCGCGTGGGTGTGTTCACTCCGTGGGGGTCGGGACGACAGGCGATGGAGATAATGAAGGGACGCCGATGGTCATCACCGGCGCGCCGGGCAGCGTGAAGCGCATGAGCCGGTTGTCCCGCGTGTCGCTGACCCAGACCCGTCCCTGGGCGTCAACGGCGATGCCGGTGACCAAGCCGACGTTTTCGGGGCCGATGGCGTTGTCGCCCCAGCCGCGCACGAATCCGCCCTGGGCGTCGAATTCCAGGATGCGAAAGGCTTCTGGGTCGGTGATGAAGACGTGACCCTGCCCGTCTGCCGCGAGATAAGGTTTGTTGTCCAGCGATTGGCCGTACCAGGCGGACAGGTCCCACTGCGCCAGCGGGCTGAAGGTCAGGCCGTCTGGAGAGGGCGCGAAGACCTGCACACGCTGGTTCCACGTGTCGGCTACGTAGAGATTGATGCTCCCATCGAATGCCAGGCCGACCGGCTCGTCGAACTGTCCGGGCAACAGTCCCGGCGAGCCGAATTGCGCCAGGTAATTGCCGTCCGCGTCGAAGATGAGGATGCGCTTGTTGCCGGTATCGGCTACGAAGACGCGTCCCTGCGCATCCACGACGATGCCGCGCGGCCCCCAGATGCCCACCGGATCATCCTGGCCGTAGTAGGCGTGCGCCCAGGACTTGACCAGTGCGCCATCCGCAGTGAACTTCATGATGCGGTGGTTCCAGGTATCGGCGACGTAGACCCAGCGGCCATCCGGCGAAACGGCCACGTCCCAAGGCTCGCAGAAGGTGCTCAAGGATACGTTCTCTGGGGGAGCGCCGGGATAGGGACAGCCGGGCGACGTGCTGCCCCAGGCCTGCAAAACTTGCCCGTTTTGATCGAAGTGCTGGATGCGACCATTCTGCATGTCGGCCACGTACAGGCTGCCGTCCGGGGCAATAGCGATGCCGCGCGGAGCGTTCAACTGACCATCGGCCTGGCCGGTCATGCCGAAGGATAGGTCTGCCGACAGGGCGATCATGCCCTTTTCATAAGGATCAGCTTCAACTGGCACTGCCGTCCCAACGCCGTAACTCCAGATCTGTGCAGCAATATCTTTGCGGACGTACAGGCGCATCTTGTCGGATGGCTCCCAGGTGGACAGGGTCAGGTAGGAACTGCCTGTCGCTTCCGCGTAAGCCGAGTAGTCACGATCCAACCAGATCTGCAAGATACCATCCCGTATCCTTGGATCCGTAATAGCGTTCTTGATGCGCTCCCAGGTCAGACCGAAGTAATCCTGGCTGGGCCACACCATGCGGAGATAGTCGAAGCGATAATAGGCGTCACCAACGACCGGCTCGATCGTTGCAAAGTTTTTCTGGTCAACGATAATGACCGGCGCATCCCGCAGCGTCCGGGATGGCTGGTCGAAGGGACGCAGGTTTGGATAGTCGCGCAGGTACCAGGTGAACGGCCAGGAAACGCCTGTATCCGGCGCGCTGACATCATAGGCGACTGCCAGATTGTTGCCTCCAGCCGTGCGCCGGGAGATTTCAGCGACCTGTTTCATGACATCTTTGATACCCGCCTCGCCGTGGGCATAGACGAGGTACTCGGTGGCGTAATCGTAGTTGATATAAGCGGCGCGGAAGGCAGCCCGGGCGGTGAGGATTGCCAGCAGGCTAAAAAACGTCAGCGCACCCAGGCGGACGAATTGGCGGAATTCCCAGTCCCTGAGCAGGTAGAACAAACCCGCGCCGCTTGCAATGACCGCCAGCAGCGCGAAAAGGAAGGAAGAGGTCGCCGCAAGCTGGAGCAAATCTTTGCCCTGGAAGGGCGGATTCGGGCCAAGCAGCGCGGTCAGCGCGCCGGTAAAGCTGATCAGGAAGATGCCCAACGTGATGACGACCAGCAGCCCGCGTTTCTGGCGAACGGCCGCCCAGTCCGTGCGCTCGATGACCTGTCCCAGCCCCCAGGCAGTCAATAAGATCATCGGCAATGCAATGTGGAAAGTCAGCCAGGGCATTTTCTCGCCCGCGATTGTGTAGGCGAGCAGGCTGCTGAGCGACCACCAGGCCAGCAAGCTGAAGGTGTGATTGGTTTCGGTCGCGGGAACAGGCTCAAGGTCTGGCACGCCCGCCGGGGTGGGGAGGGGGAGTCGGCGTCGCAAGCCATAGTAAAGACCGACGAAAATTCCCAGCACAGGCAGGAATTCATAGACCGGGATTTGGATGAGGAGATAGTAATACCAGGGCTGGCTGCCGCGGTTGACGCCTTGCTGCACGACCCAGTAATCCAGCGAACCAACCAGCCCAGAGAAAAAACCCACACCATTGGTAAAGAAGGTGGTGTAGAAAAAGGTAAAGATGCCATAGAACAGGGCTGCATTCTTCAGCCACACGCTTTTGTTCCACCACAACCCAACCAGGATGGCAATCAGCACCATTGGCGCCAGGAAATATAATCCGATGTGCCACAGGTTCGCGGAACTGTAGTCAACAAGGATATTGGTAGGGTTGCCTGGGTCTTTGTAAAATAGCTGTCCGCCGGTAAACCTGAGCGGGAACGCGGTTAAAAGGGGCAGCACCAAGGCGCCGAGCAGCATCAACATATCGAATGAGCGCTCGGCGCGGATCGCTTTCCAGCCATAGCCAGTGACGAGGAATAAACCAGCCAGGATGAAGGCGACCAGCGACGCGCCGGCCAACAGTGCCGTCGGCGAAAGGAGCTGCGACGCGGCCGTGAGCGGCGAAGCGGGCTGGCCGGAGTCTGTCTGGCTCGGAACGGCTGGCGCGGCCGTTTGCGCCGCGTCTAAAGGCGCCTGTCCCCGGCTATAGAGCACATAGCCGAACGTTGATCCGAGCAGGAGGACGCCGATGGCAAGCGCAATGATGAAAGCGGTGAAGCGATTGGTTTTCTGCCACGGCTTGCGCGTCACCTGGGCGATGAAATAGATAACCAGAATCAGTAAGGCCTGGGCTGTATAAATGAAGGCGGTTTCTTTGGCAGTGAAATTCAGGACAGTCGCGAGGGTCAACATGTAGAGATAACGCAGCTCGCCGGTCTCGAAATAGCGCAGCATGGCATAAAGCGTCAGCAGGCCGAACAGCCCGACGAAGGCTTCGTTGCGGGCGTAGCGTCCGTAATAGAGCATGTAGGGTGAGATGAGCATCAGCGCCGCTGCGATCAGCGTCCCGGCGCGGCCGAGGTAGCGGCGATACTTCCAGAGCAGGACGATGGTCAGGAAGCTGCTGACGGCGTGAGGCAGGCGCGCGGTGAAATCGCTTGCGCCAAAGAGAAAATAAGTCAAGGCCAGCAAGTGGAATTGGAGCGGGCCGTGCATCATCGGGTTGTGCTGGTAGCCGCTGCCCTGCGCCAGCAGCCAGGAAAAGTAAGTATGCAGGCTCTCGTCGTGACTCATCACCCGCACGCCGAGATCGTAAAACCGGCTGAACGCGGCCAGGATGGCGATCAGCACGAAAAGGAGCACTTCTATGTTTATGGAGGGGAAATGATTCGAGAGGGGACGGTCTAGCCAGGAGCGTTTTTCTTCAGTCGTGGTCATGTATTCGTTGTCACCTATTCGTTGTCACCCGGTGCAGGAAGTTAGGGCGGGTAGACTATACTTCAAAGTTGGCAATCTGACAAGCACCGCAACCCCATGTCATTGCGAGCGAGCGCTCTCCAGCGAGCGAAGCAATCCCCCGGCTATTCGTAACGATTGTCTTGATAAAACTGCGCATAGCC
>Ga0210014_1000964_pt1 | contig 22705 bp, 19 predicted proteins | sample CryGeymeta201519_FD_183983 | JGI IMG/M metagenome (GOLD analysis project Ga0210014, IMG submission 183983) | Groundwater microbial communities from Crystal Geyser aquifers in Utah, USA - Crystal Geyser metaG 2015-19 (SPAdes) (version 2) | ecosystem: Environmental > Aquatic > Deep subsurface >...
AATGCGCTGGTTGCCATCGTGGGGAGCGAACCGGGGCGGAGTGTGGTGATCAGCCCGATGTCAGGGGTGATCGTGGTGCGCGCCATGCCGGATGAGATGGGCAATGTCGCGGCTTATCTGAAAGCCTCTCAAATATCCGTCGAGCGCCAGGTGATCCTCGAAGCCAAGATCGTCGAAGTCCAATTGAATGAATCGTTCCAGTCCGGTGTGAACTGGGCCGCTTTTAAAAATAATCCAAACAGTTTGCTGTCAACCGGAATTGGCGCGCCGGGCAGTACGCTTAACCCGATTACGGCGGGTGCGGCGACAGTGTTGTCGAACAATCAACTGACTGCCACACCCGGTGCCACGCTATTGCCGGTTGCAACGAGCGCGATGGGAGCGGCCGGTTCGCTGTTTGGCCTCGCGTTCCAAACCAGCAACTTTGCGGCGTTGTTGAACTTTCTCGAAACACAGGGCGATGTGCATGTCCTGTCCAGCCCGCGCATCGCGACTCTGAACAACCAGAAGGCTGTGCTGAAAGTGGGCACCGACGAATTTTTTGTGACCAATGTGTCCAGCACGACAACGACCGGCACCGCGACCACCACCACACCGGAGGTGACCTTGCAGCCTTTCTTCTCGGGCATCGCGCTGGATGTCACGCCGCGCATCGACCAGAACGACGAGATCATTCTGCATGTGCACCCATCGGTCAGTCTGGTTACGACAGTCAACAAGACGGTGAATATCGGCGGCGTCGGCGGCACCCTGAATTTGCCGCTGGCCTCCAGCTCGGTGTCGGAAACGGACAGCATTGTCCGTGCCAGAGACGGGCAGATCGTGGCGATCGGCGGCCTGATGCGGCAGGCGACTTTCGATGACCAATCCGGTTTGCCCGGTTTGCCGAAGATGATTTTCGGCCAGACCAGCAAGAGTACCCAAAAACGCGAATTGGTCATCCTGATCAAACCGACAGTGATCAACAGCGACAGCGACTGGTCAAACGACATCGCGCGCAGTCGGGATCGCATCAAAAGCATGTCCCGTTAAGCTGACATGTATCTGCGGCATTTCGGACTGCGCGAACCCCCGTTTTCCCTGACGCCGGACACCAGCTTCTTCTTTGCCTGCAGCAGTTACCAGGAGGGGCTGAACACCCTGCTGGTCGCCGCTCGCAACGGTGAAGGTTTCATCAAGATCACCGGCGAAGTCGGCAACGGCAAGACACTGCTGTGCCGCAAGTTCCTCGCCACGCTGAACCAGGGACGGCAAGCCACCACCCTCATCGGCACTCAGGACGAAGATGCCGATGCAACAAGCGGAGCCCGCTTCGTCACCGCCTATTTGCCCAATCCCTATCTTGAACCGCGCAGCCTGTTGCTGGCACTGGCGGACGAGCTCCGCGTTGAGCTTGATGGCGATATTGACCAGCACCATCTCCTGAAAGAACTGACCCGCGCCATGCTCAACTTCGCGCGCGAGGGGAAACGCGTCCTGGTTTGTCTGGATGAGGCGCAGGCGATGCCGCTGGAGAGCCTGGAGGTGCTGCGCCTGTTGACCAACCTTGAGACTGAAAAGCGCAAGCTGATGCAGGTTGTGCTGTTCGGCCAGCCCGAGTTGAATGAACGCCTGCGCCACAATTCGATCCGCCAACTGCGCCAGCGCATCAGTTTTCAATATGAGTTGAAAGGTTTGTTGCGGGATGAGCTCGAACGTTACCTGCGCCACCGCATGGCCGTAGCCGGATATAGCGGAGATACATTGTTCAGCAAGGCGGCAGTGGGCAAGCTGCATCGCATCACCGGCGGCACCCCGCGCCTGGTCAATATCGTGGCGCACAAGGCACTGATGCTGGCGTTTGCCGAGGGGCGACAGCAGGTGACCTTCAAGCATATCGGCATCGCGGCTGCCGATACGCCGGAAGTGCGCCGCGACTGGTTGCTCTGGACCGTGTTCGGCGCGGCGGCGGCACTGGCAGCGATCATGGCTATCTGGGTGTATGGGCGATGAGTCTTGTCAACCAGGTGCTGAATCGATTGGAGCAGCGCAGTGCGGACACTGCGCTGGATCAGACGCAAGTGCGTGCGGTGCCGCCGCAAGCCGGGTATCGCTGGATCAAGCCAATGGTGCTGGCGCTGGTGCTGTTGGCAGTGCTTGCAACTGCCGCATGGTTGCTCGGGGTATCCCCAAAAAAACCGGAAGTGCAAACCGCTGCCCCGCAACGGGCGGTGAGCGAGCCGGTATCGCCCGATGCGATGACGCCTGTGCGCATTGAAGAAGGGGTCGCTACGAAGAAGAGTTTCGAGCTCAGTACCCTGCCCTTGTCTGAAACCCCGCCGGAAAGGAAAACGGCAAAGCCGCGCAAACCGGTCGGGGATCACCCGGCGGGCAGGGTTCGGACACCGAAATCCCTACCAACTGTGCCTAAACCGGCAATGCCTGAAACCGCTGCACCCCGTGCCGCTGCCCCGAAAACATTGCCGCTCAAGCAGATCAGCCGTACCCAGCGTGCCGATGCGGAATATCGCAAGGCTTTGGCGTTGCAACAACAGGGGCGGGCCACCGAGGCGCTGGCCGGTTATGCGGCGGCTTTGGAATTGAATGCGCAGCACGAAAAGGCGCGCCTGGCACAGGCTGTGTTGCTGGCGGGAAACAACCGCAGCGCTGATGCGGAGCGCCTGCTGCAAGAGGGATTGACGCTCAAGCCGGCCCATACCGGATTCAGCATGCTGTTGGCGCGCGTGCAAGTCGAGCGCGGGGATTTGGTTCGGGCGCTGGAAACCTTGCAAACGAATTTGCTGCAAGCGGGCAACAACTCCGATTATCAGGCGTTCTATGCGGCGCTGCTGCAGCGTGCCGGGCGCCACGAAGAGGCCGTGGCCCACTATCGGATTGCCGTGCAACGCGCGCCGAACAACGGAATATGGCTTATGGGTTATGGCATTTCATTGCAGGCAGTGCAACGCAGCGAAGATGCCAGGGCTGCGTATCGGCAGGCACTTGCCTCGCGCAGTTTGAGTCCGGAATTGACGGCATTCGTACAGCAAAAGCTCGACGGATTATAGTTTCAGGCACTGCGCGGCAGTGTGCGCGCCACCACCCACGCACTGACCTCGCCCGCACCGGCTTGCTTTACGGTCTCCGCCAGCGCGCTCATCGACGCGCCGCTGGTCATCACGTCATCCACGATGGCGATATGTTGGCCCTGCCAACCAACGTCCGCAGCAACAGCGAAGGCCTTGCGCATGTTTTTGTCGCGTTCCTGCCACGGCAGTGACGACTGGGGCGGCGTGTCGCGCACGCGCTGGCACACATTCGTGAGCAGGGGAATATCCAGACGGCGGGCGATGCGCGCTGCCAACAACTGCGATTGATTGAAGCCGCGTATCCGCAGGCGCGCCGGATGGAGCGGCAAGGCCATGATGAGGTCCGGGCGCGACACGATGCGCGGGATGACGGCATCTGCCAGAAAATCCGCCAATATCAATTGCTCGTGGAATTTGAGTGCCTTGATGAGCTGGTTGAGCGGGAAGCGGTAACTGAAGGCGGCTACGGTGCGGTCGAAGTGCGGCGGATCGCGCAGGCACCGCCCGCATACCCCGCCCGCCAGGGTAGGCAATGCGCAGACCGGGCAATTTGCCGTGCCAAGGCGGGGCAACTCGGCATCGCATGCCGCGCAGCACAGGCCGTCGTGGCTTAAACTGCCACATAGCTGGCAAGGCTGGGCGGGCAGTTGCCGCCTTAATCTTGAGCCGATGTTCAGTATTGCCATGGATAAAATTGACAAGCCAACGCCCTTTCCATGAAGATGCAGCCCTTCCAATTTACCGCCATTGTGCCCTCCCGCAAACATGAACCTGCAAACCCGCCCCATTGCCATGATTCGCCCCGCAACTGTCGATGCCACGGCGCGACCCTGGAGCGTCGCCGCCGTCGAGGAATTATTCAAGCTACCGTTCGCCGATCTGCTGTTTCAGGCGCAACAGGTGCACCGCGCGCATTTCGATCCGAATCAGGTGCAGCTTTCCACCCTGCTGTCGATCAAGACCGGCGGCTGCTCGGAGGATTGCGGCTACTGTCCGCAATCGGCCTTTCACAACGCGGGGGTGGAAAACCGCAAGATGCTGGAGGTGGAAGAAGTGGTGAAAGCCGCCAAAGCCGCGCAGCAATCGGGCGCTGATCGGTTCTGCATGGGCGCGGCGTGGCGCGAGCCTTCTGCGGGTGATATGGAGAGCGTGGTGGAAATGGTGAAGGCGGTACGCGCCCTCGGCATGGAGACGTGTGCCACACTGGGCATGCTGAACGATGCGCAGACCGAGCAACTGCGCGTGGCCGGCCTGGATTACTACAACCACAACCTCGATACCTCGCCCGAGTTCTATGGCGACATTATCAGTACGCGCGATTATCAGGATCGTCTCGACACGCTGGAGCGCGTGCGCCGTGCCGGGATGCATATTTGCAGTGGCGGTATCGTCGGCATGGGTGAGAATCTGACCCAGCGCGCCGGACTGATCGCGCAACTGGCCAGCATGGAGCCGTATCCGGAAAGCGTGCCGATCAACAATCTGGTCAAAGTCGAAGGCACGCCGCTGGCGCAGACTGAAGACCTCGACCCGCTCGACTTCGTGCGCACCATCGCGGTGGCGCGCATCACCATGCCGACCGCGCGCGTGCGCCTTTCCGCCGGACGCCAGCAGATGAGCGACGCCGTGCAGGCGCTGTGTTTCCTCGCCGGGGCCAACTCGATTTTCTACGGCGACCAGTTGCTGACCACCGGCAATCCCGATGTCGAGCGCGACCGCGCGCTGCTGGATAAGCTGGGGATGTACCCGTTTGCCGATAAAAATTATTAGCCACAGAGTACACAGAGATCACAGAGAGAACGCAGCTCTGTTTTTGCTTGCCTCTGTGTGCTCTGTGATCTCTGTGGCAAGAAATGACTTTTCATCAACTTGAACATGACCTCGACGAACGCGCTGCACGCGGCCTGCTGCGTCAGCGCCGCACGCTGGAATCGCCGCAGTCGCCGCACATCGTGGTCGATGGCAAACCGTACCTCGCCTTCTGCAGCAACGACTACCTCGGCCTTGCCAATCACCCGCAACTGATTGTCGCCTTGCAGCAGGGCGCGCAGCAGTGGGGTGTCGGCGCGGGGGCGGCGCATCTGGTGAGCGGGCATTTTGCGCCGCACCGGCAACTCGAAGATCGGCTCGCTGCCTTCGTCGGCAAACCCGCCGCGCTGTTGTTCTCCACCGGCTACATGGCCAACCTTGGCGTGGTGCAGGCGCTGGCGGGCAAGGGCGATACGGTGTTCGCCGACAAGCTCAACCATGCGTCATTGAACGACGCGATGCTGCTGTCGCGCGCGACGGTGAAGCGCTATCGGCATGGCGATAGGGCACAACTGGCGCAATTGCTGGCACAGACGGAAAGCGGCAGAAAACTGGTCATCACCGACGCCGTATTCAGCATGGACGGCGACTTCGCGCCGCTGCGCGAATTGCTGGCTTTGTGCGAGCAGCACGACGCGTGGCTGTACGTGGATGATGCGCACGGTTTTGGCGTGCTGGGCCAACAGGGGCGCGGTTCGCTCGCGCACTTCGGGATTGCGGCACGGCGCATCATTTACATGGCGACGCTGGGCAAAGCCGCCGGTGTGTCCGGCGCCTTCGTCGCGGCGGAACAAGCGGTGATCGACACGCTGGTCAACCATGCCAACAGCTACGTCTATACCACGGCGGCGCCGCCCGCCTTGTCGGTGGCGCTGCTGCAAAGTCTGCAACTGATCGAACAGGGCGATGCACTGCGCGCGCATCTGCACGACTTGATCGCACAACTGCGCGCCGGACTATCCGATCTGCCGTGGCCGCTGATGCCGTCGGAAACGGCGATCCAGCCCTTGCTCATTGGCGATAACCGGCAGGCTCTGGCGTTAAGTGAAGCACTGCGCGCGCGCGGCATCTGGGTTGCGGCCATCCGCCCGCCGACCGTGCCGCAGGGCACGGCACGCTTGCGCATCACTTTGTCGGCGGCGCACTCTGCGGCGGATGTGGAACGATTGATCGGGGCGTTGCATGAGCTTGGTTAATAAAATCCGCGTAGCGCACGACCGGCCCCTCTCCCTCCGGGGGAGGGTTCGGGTGGGGGGAATGTGCGATGCACATTGAAGTGAGCGGGCACGGCGCGCCGCTGGTGTTGCTGCATGGCTGGGGCATGCACGGCGGCGTGTGGGGCGATGTCCTGGCGCAATTGGCGCAGTCATTCACCGTGCACACTGTCGATCTGCCGGGGCATGGTTATTCAAAAAATATAGGATGGGTTGAGCGTAGCGATACCCATCGTTTGAATACGAAAATTGATGGGTATCGCTACGCTCAACCCATCCTGCAAGCGGTTGTGGATGAGTTGTCCGCTTGTTTCGCAAAACCGATCACCGTTTGCGGCTGGTCGCTGGGCGGGCAAGTGGCGCTGCACTGGGCGCTGCGCGAGCCGGCCAAAATCAACAAGCTGATCGTGGTGGCCAGCACGCCGTGTTTTTCAGCGCGCGAGGATTGGCCGTGCGGGATGCCGCGCGAGGTGCTGGAAAAGTTTGCCGCCGAGCTGGAGCAGGATCACGCCGCGACCCTGCGCCGTTTCATCGCCCTGCAACTGCGCGGCAGCGAGAACGAGCGCGCGCTGCTGGCGCAGATGCGCGCACAACTGTTCAGTCGCGGCAAGCCGGACAGGGATGCTTTGCGCGCGGGGCTGGACATTCTGCGCGATGTTGATCAGCGCGGAGAACTCGCCGAGATCAGGCAGCAGACATTGGTCATCGCCGGGCAACGCGACAAACTGACGCCGCCCGGGGCTTCCAACTATCTGGCACACGCCATGCCAAATGCGCGCCTGGTCGAGATCGCAGGAGCGGCGCATGTGCCGTTCCTGTCGCATCCGGAACAGTTTGTTGAAACGGTAAAGGGTTTCCTAAATGCGAAAGACAATTAGCCACAGAGTACACAGAGATATCTGCGCGTTGAATTGTTTCTCTCTGTGATCTCTGTGTCCTCTGTGGCAAGAAATGGTTTTAGTAATGAATGAATTTGAAATAGACAAGAAGCAAGTAAGGCGCGCATTCAGCCGCGCCGCGAGCGGCTACGATGCGGCGGCGGTGTTGCAGCGCGAGGTCTGCTCGCGCATGCTGGAAAAGCTCGATTACATCAAGCTGAAACCGGCGCGACTCCTCGATGCCGGCAGCGGCACCGGCTGGGGCACACGCCAGTTGGGCGAGCGTTATCCAACAGCCGACATCATCGCGCTCGATAGCGCCATGGGCATGTTGCAAGTGGCGCGCGGCACAGCGGGATGGTGGCAGAAATTATTTGCCAGCAAGCGCGAAAATTTCCTGTGCGCCGATGTCGAGGCGTTGCCGATCGCATCCCATAGCGTCGAGATGGTGTGGTCAAATCTGGCCTTGCAGTGGTGCAACGATCTGCCTGCCACCTTGGGCGAATTGAATCGTGTTATCAGCACCGAAGGCTTGCTGATGTTCTCCACCTTCGGCCCCGACACTCTGCAAGAGTTGCGCGTCGCCTTCGAGGGCGTGGATGGATACAATCACCTGAACCGTTTCGCCGACATGCACGACATCGGCGATATGCTGGTGGCGGCAGGGTTTGCCGACCCGGTGATGGAGATGGAAAAACTGACGCTCACCTACGCCGACACGAAAGCGGTGATGCAGGATCTGAAGAGCATAGGCGCGCACAATGCGACGGCGGGTCGCGCGCCCGGCATGATGGGCAAAGCGGCCTGGCAACGCGTTGTGGAGAACTACGAGAAACTGCGTTGCGACGGCAAACTGCCCGCGACGTTCGAGATCATCTACGGCCATGCGTGGAAGCCGGAGCCAAAGAAGCTGACGGATGGCCGCGCGATCATCAGGACGGATTTCAAACTATGAAAATCAATGAGCCACAGAGTACACAGAGCACACAGAGCACACAGAGGAAACCTGCCGCCTTTCTCTGTGATCTTTGTGGCTAAAAGGGGTTGAGTGTGAGCTACTTCATCACCGGCACCGACACCGGCGTCGGCAAGACGCTGGTGAGTTGCGCCTTGTTGCACGCCTTTGCCGCGCAGGGCAGGCGGGTGGTCGGGTTCAAACCGGTTGCGGCGGGATGCGATGGCGAGGATCACAATGAGGATGCCGGGGCGCTGCGCGCCGCGAGCAGCATTCAGGCCGCTTACGGCCAGATCAACCCTTACTGTTTCCCGCACGCCATCGCGCCGCATCTGGCCGCGCGCCATGCCGGCGTGCGCATCGAATTTGGCCGCATACTGGCTTCCTACCGCGAATTGGCGGCGCAGGCGGATGCGGTGATCGTCGAAGGGGTGGGCGGTTTTTGTGTGCCGCTGAACGCGCAACAGGACAGCGCCGATCTGGCCGCAGAACTCGGCCTGCCGGTCATCCTGGTGGTGGGCATGCGCTTGGGCTGTCTCAATCATGCTTTGCTCACCCTGCGCGCGATCGCCGCGCATCAACTAGAATGCGCGGGTTGGGTGGCCAACGTGCTGGATGAAACGATGCCCGCCGTGCAGGAAAACATCGACGCCCTGCGCAAGCGCATCGAAGCGCCGCTACTTGGGATCGTGCCGCAGATGGCGCAAGCGGATGCGAAGGCGGCGGCACGGTATCTGGATTTTAGTTTGTTGGAAGTAAAAGGCGTTGGTCCGCAGATTGACGCAGATTGACGCAGATTGACATCGCGGCATTGCGGCAACCGACGGTTTTTGTTTTTTTAATCTGCGCCAATCTGTGTAATCTGCGGACAAGGTTTTTATGAGTGAATTCAGCCTGATTGCGGTATTCATGGTCGGCCTGTTGAGCGGTGTGCATTGCCTCGGCATGTGCGGCAGCATCGTCGGCGTCTTTACCACACAGGTGCCGCGCGAGAAAAGTCGCTGGCCGTTCCACCTGGCCTACAGCGGCGGGCGCATTGCCAGCTATGCGCTGGCGGGCGCGCTGGTCGGCGCAGTGGGACAGGCGGGAATGCTGCTGCGCGACGAGGTGCCGGTGCAGCATCTGCTGTTCGCGCTGTCGAGCATGATGCTGATCCTGCTTGGCCTGTATCTGGCCGGGGTATGGGGCGCGGTGCGCCGGCTGGAGCAACTGGGCAGTGGCTTGTGGCGGCGTCTGCAACCGTTCACGACGAAGCTGTTGCCGGTGACCACCCTGCCGCGCGCGCTGGGGTTGGGCGCACTGTGGGGCTGGCTGCCGTGCGGTCTGGTGTACAGCGTACTCGTTACCTCGCTGGCCTCCGGCAGCGCCGGACAGGGCGCGCTGATCATGGCGGCGTTCGGCCTCGGCACCCTGCCCAATCTGCTGGCGATCGGCCTGTTCTGGGAAAGCCTGCGCGGCTGGGTGCAGTCGCCACAGGTACGGCGAACGGCGGGACTGCTGGTGATCGGATTCGGGGTGTACGGTCTGTACAAGGTCGGCTACACGTTTTATGTGCACGGTTGGACGGGGGCGTGTCATGTGGCTGCATAGTCAAAAACAATTCAGTGTCTTTCGTCTTTTTGTTATTTCGGCATTGCTCTTCGCGATCACAGCGTGCGGCGAACCCAAATTGCCTTCGCCGTTCAAGGCCGCCGATGTCAGTGCCAGCTATGCGCAGGCTGATTTCCATCTGTTCGACGCGCAGGGACATGCGCGCAGTCTGGCGGATTATCGCGGCAAGGTGGTGGCGCTGTTCTTTGGTTATGTCCATTGCCCGGATGTCTGTCCGACCACGCTGGCGGATATGGCGCAGGTGATGCGCATGCTGGGGGCGGATGCGGACCGGGTGCAGGTGTTGTTTGTCACGGTTGATCCAGAGCGCGACACGCGCGAATTGCTGGCGCAGTATCCGCCGGCGTTCTACCCGACTTTTGTCGGTCTGTCCGGTGACGCTGCGGCGACTGCCGAGGCTGCGCGCGCGTTCAATATCCTGTATCAGAAACAGCCGACCCAAAGCGGCAGCTATACCGTGGATCACTCGGCCGGCACTTTTCTGATTTCGGCATCCGGCCGGCGCGTGCTGTTGTCACCCTTCGCGCAACGGCCTGAATGGCTGGCGCAGGATATTCGCTTGCTGCTGGCGCTCTGATGCAATCCATTTTCACGCTGTTCCGCTTCGCCATCGACGACGATAATCTGCCGGTGCGGCGCGAGCAGTTGCGCGCGCGCATCGCGCTGTACCCGCACATGATTCTGCCGTCGCTGCTGATGGCGTGGCTGATGGTGTGGCTGATGTGGGGGAGAGTGCCTCACGGGTTGTTGCTGGGCTGGCTGGCCGCCATCAATCTGGTGCACGCCGTCGAGCTGGGGCAGTGGGTGCAATGGCGGCGCAAATGCGATACGGCGGACGAATGCAGGCGCTGGAACCGGCGTTTTTACTGGCACGGCGGATCTGCCGGTGCGGCCTGGGGAGCGGCCTGGCTCATCATGTTCGCCCCCGGCGATCTGGCCTACCAGGCGTTGCTGATCGCCGTGGCGATGGGTTTTGTTTCGTCCGCCATTACCATGAGTCCGATGCATTTGCCGGTAGTGCTGATCTACACCTTTGCGCATCTGCTGCCGCTGATGCTGCAACTGGCCTGGCAGAACGACAAGCCGCACTGGTTTCTTGCGCTGATGTTGCTGGTGTATTTGATCGTAATGCTGGAGGCGGCCAGAAAACTGGCCTTTAACTTTGAGCGCCTGCTAAGGCATCACTTCGAGAAGGCGGCGTTGTTGGTCGCACTGCGCGGACGCGAGGAAGAAACGGCCGAAGCGCTGGAGTTGGCCGAGCAAGCCAGCCGGGAAAAGTCCCGCTTCCTGGCCACGGCAAGCCACGACCTGCGCCAGCCACTGCAGGCGCTGCGCCTGTTTGTCGATGCCCTGCAGGATGCCGCGCGCGCGCCGGAGATCGAGCGGCTGGGGCAGCAGATCGGCAAATCGGTCGATGCACTCGACGCGATGTTCAATGATCTGCTCGATATTTCGCGGCTCGATGCCGGCATCATAGAGCCGCGCTGCCAGCATTTCCATTTGGATGAACTGTTTGACCGCCTGTATGTGGATTTTACCGCGCTGGCGCAGAGCAAAGGCCTGCTGCTGACCCTGCCGACAAGCGAGGAATGCGCTGTCGCCGTATATAGCGACCCCTTTCTGCTCGAGCGCATGCTGCGCAATCTGTTGTCGAACGCCATCCGCTACACCAACCAGGGCGAGGTGGTTATCCGTTGCCGTTGCGCGGCGAAACATGTCGTACTGGCGGTGAGCGATACCGGTATCGGTATCCGGCCCGAAGCGGCCGCGCACATTTTTGACGAGTACTACCAGGTGGACAATCCGCACCGTGACAGGCACAAAGGAATGGGGCTCGGCTTATCCATCGTGCGCCGCATCGAGCAACTGCTGGGTTACCGGATCGAAGTGGTGTCAGTGCCGGATGAGGGTTCGACTTTCCGCTTCGCCGTGCCGCGCGGCGATCCGGCGCAACGGGTGCGGCCGTTTGTTGTCACCCAGACGCGGCAGGACGTTGGCGGCAAAATCATCGTGCTGGTGGAGGACGATGCCGATATCCGAGAATCCATGCTTGACCTGATGCGCAGCTGGGGATGCAGCGTTTACGCGGCGGAGGATGTGGCGACCGTCCTGCGCGAATTGGACCGGGCTGCGGCGCGGCCGGATCTTCTGGTGAGCGACTATCGCCTGCCAAAAAACCAGACGGCGCTTGACGTGGCGCGGCAGATTCGACAGCGATGGGGCGAGGTGCCGATGCTGGTGTTGACCGGCGATACCGGCAGCGACGCCCTGCAGGCGATCCGCGCCAGCGGCGCCGTTTTGCTGCACAAACCGACCGTGCCGGCGCGCCTGCGCGCGGCCATGCATCTGCTGCTGATGCAGTGAGGACGGCGGCGGGTGATATGATGCGCGAGTGGCCAACGGCCCTGGCAAGTGCGCCGCTCCGGGTAACGAAACTTGCAATGCCCGTTTCTTTTTGCCCAACTTTATTTTCCGCGCGCGGGAGAGACGGGGGAGAAAAAGCAAGCGAATCGCGGCGCGAGTTTCACCTTGATTGGAGGAGTCAGAATGAAAATCAAAGTCCTGCTGGTGGATGACCACGCCTTGTTCCGCGATGGCATGCGCTATGTGTTGCAGCAACTGGCTGACGAAGTGGAAATTCTCGATACCGGCAGTTTCACCGAAGGGTTGAAAATGGTGATGGCGAATCCGGATCTCGACCTGGCCTTGCTCGATCTGAACATGCCGGACAGCAACGGGGTTTCCTCGCTGCAGCTGTTTCACCAGCGTTTTCCGGATATTCCCCTGGTGGTGGTGTCCGGCTCGGATCAGCGCGACGACATCGAAAACGTGATGAACCTGGGGGCGATGGGATTTATCTCCAAGATGTCGCCATCCAAGGCCATGTTGTCGGCTTTGCGCATGGTATTGGACGGCGGCGTGTATGTGCCGCCGCAACTGCTGCAACAGGCGGTAGCCAAACTGGATCCGGGTGTCGGGCTGGTCGACAAACGCAGCCAGCGCGCCAGCAAATACGGGCTCACCCCGCGCCAGTTGCAGGTGCTGCAACTGATCGGCGCGGGCATGAGCAACAAGGACATCTCGCGCGAGCTCAATCTGGCGGAAGGCACGGTCAAAATCCACGTGGCCGCCATCTACCAGACGCTGCATGTCAATTCGCGCATCGAGGCGGTGGAAACGGCGCGCCGTTTCGGCTTTATTGCCAGCGAGAACGGTTCAACGACAGACATGGAGTCCTGATGGCTTTGCCCGAAACCTCTTCCCCGCCATTGCCGGAGCGCCTGCTCCATCTGCTGCGCGAATCGCGCTGGCTGTTGCTGGTGGCGCTGGCCGCGTATCTTGCCATGATCTTGTTCGGCTTCGACCGCGCCGATCCGGCCTGGTCGCACGATGCATCGGCGGCTGTGGTGCACAACCCGGGCGGGACGGTTGGCGCATGGCTGGCCGATGTGTCGCTTTACCTGTTCGGTTTCTCCGCCTGGTGGTGGGTCACCCTGCTGCTGCAACGGGTGTGGCAGGGCTACCGCCGCTTGCGCGCGGACAGCCTGTTCGACGCGCGCGGATTGTGGGTTTCCCTGTCCGGATTCTTTGTTTTGCTGTTGAGCAGTAGCGCGCTGGAACATCTGCGTCTTTACACCTGGCGGGTGGAGTTGCCGCTGGCGCCCGGCGGCATGCTGGGCCGGGTGCTGGGGGATGGGTTGGCGCAGGCGCTGGGCTATATCGGCGCCACGCTGTTTCTACTGGTGCTGATGGCGGCGAGTTTCAGCCTTTACAGCGGATTATCCTGGCTGCGTTTCACCGACCGCCTGGGCGGGTGGCTGGAAGACGGCTGGTTGTCGGCGCGCGGCACATGGCAGACCTGGCAGGACAAACGGATCGGTGCACAGGCGATGCAGCAGCGCGATGTGATCGTCGAAGAAGAAAAGAAACGGGTCGAAGACCATCAGCCGATCCATATCGAGATGCCGGTGATGGAAGTAGCCAAATCCACCCGCGTGGAAAAAGAGAAACAGGTGTCGCTCTTTGCCGAGTTGCCCGATTCACCGCTGCCGCCGCTGCATATTCTCGACCCGGCAACCCGTCGGGCCGAAGTGGTGTCGGCCGACACGCTGGAATTCACCTCGCGCCTGATCGAGCGCAAGCTGAACGATTTCGGGGTCGCCGTCAAAGTGGCCGGCGCCTATCCCGGCCCGGTCATCACCCGCTACGAGATTGAGCCTGATGTGGGCGTGAAGGGCAGCCAGATCACCAATCTGGTGCGTGATCTGGCGCGCGCGTTGTCGGTGGTCAGCATCCGCGTGGTGGAAACCATTCCCGGCAAGAGCTACATGGCGCTGGAGCTGCCCAACCCGAAACGGCAGATGGTGCACCTGTCCGAGATCCTCGGCTCGCAGGTGTATGCCGACATGCACTCGCCGCTGACCATGGCGATGGGCAAGGACATCGCAGGTCATCCGGTGGTGGCCGACCTTGGCAAAATGCCGCATGTGCTGGTGGCGGGCACCACCGGCTCCGGCAAGTCGGTGGCGATCAATGCCATGATCCTGTCGCTGCTGTACAAGTCCACGCCGCAACAGGTGCGCCTGTTGCTGGTCGATCCCAAGATGCTGGAACTGTCGGTGTACGAAGGCATCCCGCATCTGCTCGCGCCGGTGGTGACCGACATGCGCCAGGCCGCTTCCGCGCTGAATTGGTGCGTGCAGGAGATGGACAAGCGCTACAAACTGATGTCCCACTTCGGCGTGCGCAACATCGCCGGCTATAACCAGAAATTTCACGACGCAATCAAGGACGGCAAGCCGCTGACCAACCCGTTCACCCTCACCCCGGAGAATCCGGAGGCACTGGAAGAGTTGCCGTTCATCGTGGTGTTCATCGACGAGCTGGCCGACCTGATGATGGTGGTGGGCAAGAAGGTGGAAGAGCTGATCGCGCGCCTGGCACAGAAGGCGCGCGCCGCCGGCATCCATCTGGTGCTGGCCACCCAGCGTCCGTCGGTGGATGTCATCACCGGCCTGATCAAGGCCAACGTGCCGACGCGCGTGGCGTTCCAGGTGTCGAGCAAGATCGACTCGCGCACGATACTGGACCAGATGGGCGCGGAGACCCTGCTCGGGCAGGGCGACATGCTCTACCTGCCGCCGGGCAGCGGCTATCCCCAGCGCGTGCACGGCGCCTTCGTCTCCGACCAGGAAGTGCACCGCGTCACCGAATATCTCAAGGCGCAGGGCGAACCGAACTACATCGAGGGCGTGCTGACCTCGCTGGACGAGAGCGAAGCCGAAGCCGGCGAACTCGACGGCGGCGCCAATGCCGAAGCGGACCCGCTGTACGACCAGGCGGTCGAGATCGTGCTGAAGACGCGCCGCCCCTCCATCTCGCTGGTGCAGCGCCACCTGCGCATCGGCTACAACCGCGCCGCGCGCCTGATCGAGGGGATGGAAAAAGCCGGGCTGGTGTCGCCGATGCAGGGCAACGGCAACCGCGAAGTGCTGGCACCGGCGAGACAAGAATGAAAAAGCAGGATTTGGGAATTAGGATCTGGGTATGCCGCCGATCCTGCTAAATCCGAAATCCCAATTCCTGAATCCTTTTCAGAATCCATGAAACTGAAATTCATCCTTCTCTCGCTGCTTGTCCTTCCCCTGACGTCACATGCCGGTGCCGTCGATAAGTTCAATGCATTCATCTCCGGCACCCGTTCCGCGCAGGCCGAATTCACCCAGGAAGTGCGGGACCGGAACGGCAAGCGCATCCAATCCGCCTCCGGCACCCTGCAGTTCGTGCGTCCCGGAAAGTTCCGCTGGGAATACCGCAAACCCTATGAGCAGCTTATCGTCGGCGACGGCGAGAAGTTCTGGCTGTACGACGCCGACCTGGAACAGGTCACCGTGCGCAAACTGGATGCCGCGCTGGGCAGCAGCCCGGCCGCCCTGCTGTCCGGCAACAACGAGATCGAGCGCAACTTTGTCCTGACAGAGTCCGGCGCCAAGGATGGGCTGTCCTGGTTGAGCGCCAAACCCAAAAGAAGCGAGACAAACTTTGTCGCCATTCGTATGGGATTCAACGGCCGGTCCGAACTGGTGGCGATGGAGCTGGATGACGCCTTCGGCAACACTACCGTGCTGCGCTTCACCCGCCTGCAGCGCAATCCCTCGTTCGCGCCGTCGCTGTTCAAGTTCATTCCGCCCAAGGGCGCGGACGTGCTGGGCGAGTAATGTCCGACCTGTTCGCACCCAACGCTCCTGCCGCACCGCTTGCCGAGCGGTTGCGTCCCAAGCATATCGACGAGGTCATCGGCCAGTCGCATCTGCTGGGGGAGGGCAAGCCGCTGCGTCTGGCGTTCCAGTCCGGCAAGCTGCATTCGATGATCCTGTGGGGCCCGCCGGGTGTGGGCAAGACCACGCTGGCACGGCTGATGGCCTCCGCCTTCGATGCCGAGTTTCTGCCGCTGTCGGCGGTGCTGTCCGGGGTGAAAGACATCCGCGACGCCATCGCGCAGGCCGAGCAGACTTTGCAGCGGAACGGCCGCCACACGATTTTGTTCGTGGACGAAGTCCACCGTTTCAACAAGTCGCAGCAGGATGCCTTCCTGCCCTATGTCGAACAGGGGCTGGTCACCTTTATCGGTGCGACCACCGAGAATCCCTCGTTCGAATTGAACAACGCCTTGCTGTCGCGGGCGCAGGTATATGTGCTGCAATCGCTGTCCGAAGCCGAGATGGAGGTTTTGTTCGACCGTGCGCTTGCCTCTTTTGTAGGTCGGGTTTCAACCCGACAACAGGAGATGGGGCAAAGCGAACCTGTCGGGTTGAAACCCGACCTACAGGAGCGCGCTTTGGAATTCTCAGGTGAGGCTAAGGAGCGCGTGATCGGCTACGCCGACGGCGATGCGCGCCGACTGCTCAATGTGCTGGAACAGTTGCAGACCGCCGCTGCGGCGGCGGGGGTGAGCAACATCGACGCCGCTTTTCTCGATAACACCTTGTCCCAAAAACTGCGCCGTTTCGACAAGGGCGGCGAAGCGTTCTATGACCAGATTTCCGCGCTGCACAAATCGGTGCGCGGCTCCAATCCCGATGCGGCACTGTATTGGCTGGTGCGCATGCTGGACGGCGGCGCCGACCCGCGTTATCTGGCGCGGCGCATCGTGCGCATGGCGTGGGAAGACATCGGCCTGGCCGACCCGCGCGCCATCCAGTTGTGCAACGATGCCACTGCGACCTACGAACGCCTCGGCTCGCCGGAAGGCGAGCTGGCACTGGCGCAGGCCGTGCTGTATCTGGCTGTCGCCGCCAAATCGAACGCCGGATACGTCGCGTATAATTCCGCCCGCGCGTTCGTCAAACAGGACAGCTCGCGCGAAGTGCCGCTGCACTTGCGCAACGCGCCGTCCAAGCTGATGAAGCAACTGGATTACGGCAGGGATTACCGCTACGCGCACGATGAGGCGGAGGGTTATGCGGCGGGCGAGAATTATTTTCCGGACGGCATGCCGACAGTGAGTTTCTACGAACCGGTCAACAGGGGGTTGGAAGCGAAGATCGCGGAGAAGCTGGCGCATCTGCGCAAGCTGGATGAAAAAGCTAAAAACAAAAAATAGCCACAGAGAACACAGAGATCACAGAGAAGGCCGTGGCAGATAAACTGACAGAGGAAATAATTGCGGCTGCAATTGAAGTCCACAAGACGCTGGGCTCTGGATTGCTGGAATCGATTTACGAAGAGGCGCTGTGTATCGAGATGGAGCTGATGGGCTTGGCTTTTCAGCGGCAGTTGGCAGTCGAGGTGATGTACAAAGGTCGCGCGATTCATGGGCAACGTCTGGATTTACTGGTTGCAAGTGAAGTCGTTGTGGAAATCAAATCCATGCGAACGTTGCCCGAAGTGGCGACAGCCCAAGTGCTTTCATACCTGAAAGCAACAGGTTTGAAACGGGGGGTTATTACTGAATTTTGGAGAAAAACAGTTGGTCAGTGGAGTGAAGCGAATTTCACTTTGATAGGTGAATTTAAAGAAAAACAAAATTAGCCACAGAGAACACAGAGATCACAGAGAAGGCCGCCGCTCTGTTTTTTCTTTTCTCTGTGACCTCTGTGTTCTCTGTGGCTAAATAGATTTTGAATTTGAGGTTCTCATGTTAGACATACAAACATTACGCAACGACCTGGCCGGCGTGGCGACACGTCTGGCGACACGCGGTTATACGCTGGATACCGCGCAGTTCGAACAACTGGAAGCCGAACGCAAGACCATCCAGACGCGCACGCAGGAGCTGCAGGCCAAGCGCAATGCCTCGTCCAAGCTGATTGGCCAGGCCAAGGCCAAGGGCGAGGACACTACGGCGATCATGGCCGAGGTGGGCGCGCTGGGGGAAGAACTGAAACAGCTCGAAGCCAAGCTGCCACAGGTGCTGCAAGAGATGGATGCCTTTCTGGCGATCATTCCCAATTTGCCGCACGCCGGCGTGCCGGTCGGCCAGTCCGAGGCGGACAACGTTGAGGTGCGCAAGGTCGGCGATGTGCCAAAGTTTGCCTTCGAGGTGAAGGATCACGTCAGCATCGGGGAAGGCCTGGGCGGGCTGGATTTCGAGACCGCCACCAAGATCGCCGGTGCGCGCTTCTCGCTGCTGACAGGCACGCTGGCCAGGCTGCATCGCTCGCTCGCGCAGTTCATGCTGGACACGCACACCGGGAAACACGGCTATACCGAGACTTATGTGCCTTACATGGTGAACGCCGCATCAATGCGCGGCACCGGGCAGTTGCCGAAGTTCGAGGAAGATTTGTTCAAAGTGCCGCGTCTGATGGGGGAGGGTGAGGAGAATTTCTATTTGATCCCCACCGCCGAAGTGCCCGTGACCAACATGGTGCGCGATACGATCACGCCATTGGAAAAACTGCCGCTGAAGTTTGTCGCGCATACGCCGTGCTTCCGCAGCGAGGCGGGTTCCTACGGGCGCGACACGCGCGGCATGATCCGCCAGCACCAGTTCGACAAGGTGGAACTGGTGCAGATGGTGCATCCGGACACTTCCTACCAGGCGCTGGAAGCGTTGCTCGGCCACGCCGAGGTCATTCTGCAGAAACTTGGTCTGCCGTATCGCGTGGTCAAGCTGTGCACCGGCGACATGGGCTTTTCCTCGGCGATGACGTATGACATCGAGGTGTGGCTGCCGGCGCAGAACACCTACCGCGAAATCTCTTCCTGCTCCAACTTTGAAACCTTCCAGGCGCGCCGGATGCAGGCACGCTTCCGCAACGCGCAAGGCAAGCCCGAGTTGCTGCATACGCTGAACGGTTCCGGCCTGGCGGTCGGCCGCACGCTGGTTGCGGTGCTGGAGAACTACCAGAACGCGGATGGCAGCGTGACCATCCCTGACGTGCTGCGTCCCTACATGGGCGGCATGGAGAAGATTTCCAAGTGAAGGTCATCCACCTGCTCGGTATCGCCGGTGTTGCGGAACACGAAAGTGCGGGTGCGCGGCACTGGGCGCACCGGCTGGAGTGGCCGATGGTGGGCGTGGCGCTGTGGATCGTGCTGCAGTGGTATCTGGAAGAGACCGGCGCGCTGTCGCATGCCGTCGCGCGCATCGCCGACTGGCTGGTGTGGCTGGCCTTTCTGCTCGAGACCGTCATCCTCACTGCCCGGGTCAAAGACAAGCGCAGCTATCTGTTCGGCAACTGGCTCAACCTGCTTATCATCACTGCCGGCTTTCCGTATTTTTGGCAATACGCGCCGCTCATCGGCATGCTGCGCAGCGTGCGGCTGGTGCTGGTGCTGGCGCTGCTGCTGCGCATGTCGAAATCAGCGAGAAAATTGCTGGCGCAACACCGGTTGGGAACGACCCTGATCGTCGCCTTTTTTACCATGCTGCTATCCGGCATCATCATGTCGCGCATCGATCCCACGGTGGGCGATGTGTGGGACGGCATGTGGTGGGCGTGGGTCACCATGGCGACCGTGGGCTATGGGGATGTGGTGCCGCACAGCGGTGCGGGCCGCCTGTTCGCTTCGCTGGTGGTGCTGTTCGGCGTGGTGCTGATCTCGCTGCTCACCGCCAATCTCGCGGCATTCTTCATCGGCAGCGATGTGGAGAAAATCGATGAAGATGAAAAGGAATCAGACCGCCAGCTGGCTGAAATATCGGCGCGTCTGGCGCGTATCGAGCAGCTGCTCGGTACGGAGCGTAAGCGTTGAAATCAGTTGTCTGAAAGAAAGGTGAAGTAGGGCGCGTCCGGCAACTTGCCTTCCGCATCCAGCCGTTTCAGGATGTCGTGATACAGACGCACGGTTTCCACGTGAACCACCGCCTCGCCGCCGCGCGCCTGACCGTGCCGGGTATTCGCGTAGTGTTGGCGCTGCGAGAGCAGGGGCATCACCCGTTTCACATCCGCCCACACATCCGCATCCAACCCGCGCTGCATGGTCATGATGCGCGCATCCTCCAGATGGCCCATGCCCTGGTTGTAGGCGGCGATTGCCATCCACAAACGGTTCTGCTCGGTGATCCGCAGCGGCAACTGTTCCTTCAATAGTTGCAGGTAGCGAGCGCCTGCCAGGATGCTTTCATGCGCATCCAGCCGGTTCTGCACACCCATGCGGTCGGCGGTCGCCTCGGTCAGCATCATCATGCCGCGCACACCGGTGTAAGAGGTGGCAAAGGGATCCCAGCGCGACTCGCGATAAGCCAGTGCCGCAATCATGCGCCAGTCGATGCCGGTCAGATCGGCGGCTTCCTGAAACCATGCCCGGTAAACCGGCAACTGTTTGCGCACATCGTTGATGAACGCGCCGATGTCGATGGCGTTAAGGCGGTCGTTGTGGCCGTAGTAGCGGTCAATCGCGTGCTGCAAAGTGCGGTTGGCGCGAATCTCGGCCAGGAACAGATTGGCGGCATCGAGCAGCGTCTCGTCACCGTCCGCGCTGATCGCCCAGCTTAGCTCGGTGTCGCTGTTCAGGCTCAAGCCGTTGCCCAGATCGGGGAAAAAATTGCGCAGGGTCGCCAGTTCCTCGTCGTTGGCCACGGTGCAATCGATCTCCCCTTCGGCCAGCGCCTGCAACAGCAAAGCCGTGGTGGTCCCCTTGCGCGATTCCCACGACAACTCGTCGTATTCCTCGCGCACCTTGCGCAAGGCCCACTCCTGCGCCGACTCGCGCGCCACCACCAGTTGCCGCTCATACAGGCCGTCGATGCGCCGGGGGGTGCGTTCTCCGCACACCGCCCGCTCATCCAGACGCTGATAAGACGTGCTGTAACGCAGCGCCGGATTCGAATGCGAACGAAACCCGGCCGCCAGATGCACGCGCCCCGCCAGCAGGGCATCAACGGCTTCGGCCGGAGTCAGTTTAAGCAGCTTGACGCGTACATTGAGGTGTTTGCCGAACAGTGATTGCAGGTCGGCCTCGAAGGCCGTATCTGTGACTCTGCTGGCGTCCGGCACCGCAACCACCAGCTCGCCCGCGCGCCAGTCCGGAAACGGCGGCGAGCTCATGGTTTTGATCGCCAGCCAGGCGAAGAGGCCGATAAACACGATGACTCGCAAGGGGTAAAGGCTGCGCATGCGAACATTCTGCCCGAAAAAGAATGTAGCTGGTAAAATGCGCGCCGCTTCGAAGAGCGGAAGCTTGTTAAGCCCGCGTTCGGAAAGAGTCACGGAGAGGTGGCAGAGTGGTCGAATGTACCTGACTCGAAATCAGGCGTACGGTAACCCCGTACCGTGGGTTCGAATCCCACCCTCTCCGCCAAATTAAAAAGCGCCCCTTGTGGGCGCTTTTTAATTGGGTGCAGTGGATGTGTGGACGAAGCCTCCTGGGTTCGACCAGCGAGCACTGCTCGCGCAGGACGCCCGCAGGGCGGTCACGAACGCAGTGAGGGATGAGGTTTTCGCGGAGGCAACGCGAAAGCCGAACAATCCCACCCTCTCCGCCAAATTAAAAACCGCCCCCCGTGGGCGGTTTGTGATTTTGTGCAGGAGCGGATTTGGCCGCGAACCCTCTCACCGGCAAGACGGTCCCGGCCTTCTGTAGCAAGCAAGGCGGCGTCGCCGGAAATTTGAAATCTGGCGGCGCGTGGCGGGTGGTAAAATTCAGCCCGATTTTAACGAAACTCGCTTTGCGCGTTTTCACTCCCGCCACCATGCACCTCTCCTTCGTCCATTTGCGTTTGCATAGCGAGTATTCCGTCGCCGATGGCATCGTGCGTCTGGACGAGGCGGTGGCGGCGGCGCAGGCTGACAGGATGCCGGCGCTGGCGCTGACCGATCTGTCGAATGTCTTCGGTCTGGTCAAGTTTTACAAGAAGGCGCGCGGGGCGGGCATCAAGCCGGTGCTCGGCTGCGATGTGTTTGTCAGCAACGATGCCGCGCGCGACCAGCCGTTTCGCCTGCTGCTGCTGTGCCAGACCGGCGCGGGTTACCTGCGCCTGTGTGAATTACTCACCCGCGCTTATCTGGAGAACCAGTACCGCGGCCGCCCGGAGATTCGCAAGCAATGGTTGCAGGAGGGGGCGGACGGGCTGATCGCCTTGTCCGGCGCGCATCTGGGAGAAGTCGGCGCCTGCCTGCTCAATGGCAATGCGCAGGCCGCGCAAGTCATCGCACAGGACTATGCGGCGCTGTTTCCCGACCGTTTCTATCTTGAGGTGCAACGCTGCGGCGCGCCGCGCGAGGAAGCGCATCTGCGTGACACGGTGCAACTGGCGAACCGGTTGAACCTGCCGGTGGTGGCCACCCACCCGGTGCAATTTCTCACGCGCGACGATTTCAAGGCGCACGAGGCGCGCGTGTGCATCGCCGAAGGGTATGTGCTGAACGACAAGCGCCGCCAGCGAGCCTTTACCGCGCAACAGTATTTCACCTCGCAGGCGGAGATGGAGGAACTGTTCGCCGACCTGCCGCAGGCGCTGCAAAATTCGGTGGAGATCGCCAAACGCTGCAATGCCACACTCAAACTGGGGCGTCCGCAACTGCCGGATTTTCCCACACCAAAAGGTGAATCGCTGGATGACTTCCTGCGCAGCGAAGCGCAAGCCGGTTTGCAACAGCGCATGCAGCAGTTGTATCCGGACGAAGCGTTGCGCGCCGGCAAGATGCCGGAATATCAGGCGCGGCTGGATTTCGAGATCGACACCATCATCCAGATGGGCTTCCCCGGTTACTTTCTCATCGT
>Ga0210014_1000992_pt1 | contig 22440 bp, 22 predicted proteins | sample CryGeymeta201519_FD_183983 | JGI IMG/M metagenome (GOLD analysis project Ga0210014, IMG submission 183983) | Groundwater microbial communities from Crystal Geyser aquifers in Utah, USA - Crystal Geyser metaG 2015-19 (SPAdes) (version 2) | ecosystem: Environmental > Aquatic > Deep subsurface >...
GGCCTTAAACGGATAAATATGCCAATAACCTTTAGGCATATCTTTGAAAATTGAACGTGACAGGGGAAGGACCTGCAAATCAATCTCATCGCTTCCGATGATCGAAACGTCATATTCATCACCCTCAATATACTCTTCAATCAGGGCTGGGCGTCCAATTTTATTTATCACTTTATCCAGCTGCCGCTCCAATTCTTTTTCATTTGTAACAACAGACTCATTTGTTATACCAATTGAATTGTCAGTGTTTCCTGGCTTCACAATTAAAGGATATTTTAGCGTTGTGTCAATCTCATCATCCATTGTATAGGCATAGTCCCAACGGGGAGTGGGAATTTCATGAAAAGCCAAGAGTTTTTTCACGCGAATTTTATCAATGCAAAGTGCAAGCGTAAAAGGGTTTGATCCTGTATAGGGAATTTGCAATGTGTCAAGAATTGAGGCAACATGTGGCTCCAACAAACTAGAATCATTTATCCGCTCGCAAACATTAAAAATGATATCAATATTGGAGCTACGCAGTTCGTTGAATGCTTTTGGCAGATTATTAAAATCAAAAAAACTAACTTTGTAGCCACGTTCTTCAAGTGTTGTCCGAATATTGTTTCCAACAGACATTAAATCCTGCTCAACAGATCCAGACTCGCCATCATAAATATTACCGGCAATCCCAACATGAAGTTTGCGTTGATTTTTTTTGGAAACCCTTCTAATTGTTTCCATTTTCATCGCTCCAGCAAGTAGATCTTTTCGAAGTGCTGCACTGGAAAATGAATTTTTTCGCATAGTTTTACCAATTGAAGAGGCTGGATCAAACTTTGCCACCCGATAACTGACATATTTTATTGCTTCTTCCATGTTGTCTTCCGCGTCAATTGCATTTTCCCCGGTGACAGAAATCCATCCTAAATATTCATAACCCTCCGGAGGTGCCAACATCACGTCACCAATTTTTTTCTGGAAATATATTTGGTCAACATATTTCAATTTATTAAGTTTTTTTGAAACGTCCAACTCCATTAAAATTCCTGAGTTTGAAGATAAAAAGTCACGACTAACATAATATTTATTAGGAGTCGCTGGTTTATTAATTTTTATGTAAATATTGCACGCAATATTTAGTGCATTTTCAATCAAATCAACTCCCCAAGCTCCTTTTACCATAGAATAAAATTCATCTCCACCCATACGTAAATTAACCTCTAGTGGATAGGCGCCGTGAATAGTTGATTTTGCTTCGAAATGAATACATCCGTTTTGTACTCCTAATTTTTCTAGGGTTTCTTCAGTCATAATAATTAACTCTTGTTGTTCTTTTTTCGGAAGATTTGAGGGAGTTTGTCTGCCTGTCTCAACAAAAAAAGGCTCATCAGTTTGGTCATTATCAGAAATTGTATAAAACTTAATTTTCCCGTTTTGAATTAAAATATCAATGTCCACTTCATCACCCTCAATATACTCTTCAATCATCACGTCCATTCCGTCGTTTAGAGCCGATTCAACCTGAACTGATAGATTGGTTTTCACATATTTATATGTTTCTTCCAGCTCGCTTTTTTCCTCAACCTTCACTACATAAGCACTACTTGATCCAAAAACCGGTTTAACAACCACTGGAAAATGAAAACGTTTTTTAACAAAGTTTAAATCATCTTGATTTTTGATTGTTTTATACTGCGGGTATGGCAGATCATTATCCTGACAAAATTTTCTAAAAATTCCCTTATTGCGTGTTTTTTTAGCAATTTGATAGGGGATACCAATAAGCTTTAATTTTTCGGCAATTTTTGCAGTCAAAAGAACATCGTCTTCCCAGTAGGTATAAACTCCTGATATTTTTATATTAGGATTATCACTGTTGAAATTTTCAAGTGCTTGAAGTGATGCTACATGATTGTTTGTATCTGTAAAAATCCAATGATCAACATAAGGTGCTGCCCAATTTTTTTCTTTGTTAATCATCACAATCTTTATTCCAAGTTTTTTTATTTTTTGCAAAATAAATCTTTTTTGCGCATATCCTGTTCCCACAACAAGAATTGTTTTTCCTTTTAAATCATTCTGTTTATTTTTCATGTAGTTGAATGGCCATTTGTAATTGGTAATAGTTGTTTCCCAGCTGCATCACGCATCGTGTTTAACAATAATCGACGGAGTATGTCAATAAATGGAATTTCATACATCTCCATCATGTAACCCATTGCGCACTTATTTTCAGCCAGTCCAAAAGCTGGATTACTGTTTGAATCCAAAAAATAGTACCGTCCAGAACTATCAACTCGAATATCAAATTTGCCGTAATCCGACATTTTGGTAATTTCAAAAGCTTTTTTTACATACTCCCGAAGCAGGAGATCTTCGAACTTCCGGTAGGCAATGTTTTCATCTGTATCCAACCACTGTAGTTCAAACGATGCAAAACGATATTTCCCTGTATTCTTTTTAATTATTTTTTCTCCCAAATAAACTTTTTTATTAAAACCTTCAAATAATAGTGCTGTAATTTCCTGGCCAACAATAAACTCTTCCACCATTACTGGCTGGTTATAAGTTTCAATTAAATACTTCAAACGTAGTCGTAGGTGCTTTTCGTTTTCGGAAATTGAATCTTTGGTAATTTCAACTGCGCCATGAATTTCGTTAAGTTTTGATATTAATGGAAAACGCAGGTTGTAATCTAGTGGATCAACATGATTATAAAATAGTTGATAATTAGGAACCGGAATTCCATTTTGTTGCATAAGCTTTCGTACTAAAAATTTATTATATGATAGTGATTCTCCTAAAATTCCTGAACCAGTATAAGGAATTTCTAAAAACTCTAACATTGCCGGGATCGTTGAAGCAAGATATTCATTACCTTTAACAGATGCAACTAAATTTATCACCATATCTGGTTTTTCACGGCGAAGTTTAAATGGTAAAGTCGGAGTTCCTGGAAATAAAAATGTTTTTATTTTTAATCTATTTAAATATTTCGCGATAACGCTTGCCTCTTTAAATGCATCTTTTTCTGTAATATATTGATCGTCGGTGGGAAAATATTCACGCTTAACATCACTATAAATTAGTGCTACTTTTTTTGGAAGATAATTGTTATTTTCAGGAGGCGGCTTTTTATTTTTTTTCTTACTTATTTTTTTTTCCATTTTATAAACATTACCATTATGTTTTTTTTTCAATAAATGTCAAGAGGCAAATGATAAAAAATATAAAAAATGGAAATGAAAAATCTTTTCGGTACTATTCGTACACGGTTTGAAAAGCGAATTTTGGAAGACACTGATTTTCTAATTCTAAAACTTCGTTTTAGAAAGAAAATCTAGTGAGCGGGATAGGGGAATCGGACCCCTGCCGAAAGATTGGAAATCTTTCGTTCTACCATTAAACTAATCCCGCGATTATAAAAACACCTAACTATAAATTAGTTCTGAATATTAACATTTCATCTGCTCGTCCCGCTAAAGCGCCACCGTGATGCGAGGACGTAGACCTCGGGAACGGAAAGCTTTTGTGGGACCATTAAACTAATCCCGCGATTACAATTTAAACCAAAAAATTATCAATATTCAATAATCAATACTCAATAAATAATCAAGTTTTAAATGATCATTGGTTCTTAATTTGTTTTCTATTGATTGATAATTGAAAATTGATCATTGACAATTGGTTCGTGCCATTATGAAACAAGTCCGTAATTTAATATTATGATTTAATATTTTATATTATACCAACGTTTTAGATTTTTTCCAAATATATCCTGCCAATAAAAACCTAATCAAAGCGGCAAAGATAAACGGTGTATCTTTACCAAAACGGAAAAAGATTTCTCCACCTAAAGCTTGTCCAAAAATAAATCCCAATCCAAAAGCCGCTCCAATCATTCCCATTCCCTTGGCACGATTTTTTTTATCAGTCACATCAGCAATATAAGCTTGAGCAATAGAAATATTTCCGCCGGTGATTCCGTCAACAATCCGAGAAATAAAAAGCAGTGGTAAATTTCCAGCAATTCCCAAAAGTAAATATCCAACCGCACTTCCAAACTGTGAAATTATTAAGATTTTTTTTCGACCATACCGGTCAGATAATCGGCCAATAATTGGCGAAGCTACAAGTTGAAAAAATGAATAACTGGCGGTAAGCATCCCGATTTGAAAAGGGTTAGCTTGATATTTTTCCGCAATATAAGGAAGTAGAGGTAATATAATTCCAAACCCCAACAGGTCGATTAATACAATTAAAAATATGGTTGATAGGTTTTTATTTTCATGGAAAGAAAAATATATACTGAAAAAACCTGAATTTGTTATAAGTTTTTCCAGTATATGCGCATCTAATCCACTATTGTCCCGCTTAGCGGGACAAACTGGAGTAAGATGGGTATACCATGAAAGTAATAGTTTGTCAAAATAGTATGAGCTATTTTTTTCGGATCATATTATACTGTAATAAATCAAAAAGGAGATTCTTATTTTGTTTTGAATATGGAAGAATCTTTATTATTTGATTAGCTTTATCACTAAATTGAAGTAACTTTCGACTGATTTGTTCATTAATTCCTTTTTTTTGAATAAGATTTCTAACTTGGTTAATTTCTTTAACCGAAATGTTATTATTTCCGAATATTTTTATTAGTACTTTTTTCTCCAGGGTGTTAGAGCTTTCAAAAAGCAATAATCTTAATAGTGTTTTTTTGTTTTCCCGAATATCAGATCCAGTTGGTTTCCCTGTAGCTTTTTCATCACCAAAGATTCCCATCTCATCATCTTTTATCTGAAAAATTAAACCTAAATTTTCACCCAAACTATTTAAAATATCCAATTTTTTAAGTGACGCTTTCTGTAACATTGCCCCTAATTTAAACGGAAGAGAAAAGGAATAGAAAGCAGTTTTCTTACGATAAATATCAAGTATTGTTGATTGATTAGGATTATTATTTGTCTCACTGAAAAATACATCTAAAATTTGTCCATGCATCACTTGCTGCACACCAACACTCATGATTTTAATTAACTCATTATCATCTATTAATTCAATTGCTTTACAAAAAAGCCAGTCACCAGCACAGATTGCCATTGACTGACCAAAGGATTTGTGGATTGTTGGAAACCCTCGTCGAAATAGATCCTTATCCATAATATCATCATGAATCAATAAACCGCTGTGAACTAATTCCATTGCGGTTGCAACATTTAAAACTTTTTCGTTTATCTGTCCGCCTTCCATCTTATTAATCAGTAGAACTAGCATTCCCCGAAGAAGTTTTCCTTTTAAATTAAACGCTTGAAGACTTTGTAGGAGTTGTTTATTTGGAAAGTCTTTTTGTTGTAAGAAAAACTTATTTATTTGCTTAACTAATAGTGGCTTAACTGTTTCGAAATATCCAAATAATTTCATATATTGTTTTTGTTCAAGGTTTTTCGTTTATTTATTGATATTTTTTATTTATTTTATTCCGACTTCCGTTTTCCGTTTTCTTACTTATCTAATCAACTGACTTTGCCTCGCCGAAGTCCACCGATAGGCGAGACAAATGCAGGTTTAACTAAATTGACTATTTCAACTATTTGTAACTATTTACAACTATTTCTAACCACTCCAACCATCCCGATGATTTTTATACCATTTTACCAACGCTTCCACACTATCTTTAATTGTTCTTGTGGGTTGCCAATTTAATATCGCTCTTGCTTTTTTAATATCTGCAATCATTGTTGCATATTCACCCTGGCGCGGAGTGGTTTTTTTTAGTTGAAATTTAAATCCAGTAGTATTTTCTACTTCGTTAAGAATTTCCAACACAGAGTTGCCAGTACCTGTTCCTAAATTAATAGTTTCACTTTTACCACCATTAAACAAATACTCCAGCGCGTTTATATGTGCGGTATTCAAATCAACGACATTAATATAATCGCGGATTGGTGTTTTATCTGGCGTATCAACCATGGGACAAGTCAAATAAAATGGTTCAATTCCAAGTGCTCCCCGAACTGCATTTTGGACTAAAAGCACTGACGGTCGCTTTGAATCACCAATCAAACCATCATCTGTCGCTCCACAAACATTAAAATATCGCAGTATCATGTAGTTTAATCCTTGTAATTGACTGTGCCAGTTAATCATTTTTTCAACCATGCGTTTTGATTCACCATATGGATTTTTCGGACTGGTCGGATGTTTTTCATCAACTGGAACATAGTTTGCCTCACCATAAACTGCACAGGTTGAAGAAAAAACAATATTTTTGATATTAAATTTTATCAAAGTTGCAAGTAAATTTTGTGACCCACCAACATTATTAGAAAAATACTTTTCCGGAATTTTCATTGATTCGTCAACCAAGCATGAGGCGGCATAATGAATAACTGCTTTGATATTTTTTTCTTCTTGAAATACTGAAGAAAGATCTGAACGAAGATCAACTTTATAATATCTGAGTTTTTCTTCTCCAAACTTATCCTGCAATAACTTAAGTGGTTCTTGATAGCCAGTTGAAAAATTATCCAATCCCACCACTTCATATCCTTTTTGCAACAATAGATAAGTTGCAACTGACCCAATATATCCGCCTGCACCTGTAATTAATATTTTATCTGACATATTTTAGCTGATTTATGATATATTAATTGTATGACCGTCTTAGTTGATTTTACAAATATTTAATAAATTCTATTAAATCAACTTCGAGGGACATATACTGATATCAAATTTAAATATTAGAAGTATAGCATGAAAATCGCTTCATTCCAAAAAAGTAATCAAAATAGTGCCCCTACTGAAAAAGTTGTGGGTGTTAAAAAAAAGTTTCCACTTCTTCAAATACTTTTAGTAACTATTATTATGGCAACCATTGGAGGAATTGTTCTCTTATCTCAACAACTGCAAAAAGAAAAGGTTACGGAAAAAAGTCGGGCAGGTGAACAAAAACCAAAAGTAAGTTTTTCTGTTACTTGTACCTTAAATGGTGGAGTAAACCCAACAGGAAATACTTATCATTGTCAATTTAAAACGATAAAATATCGTGCACCATATGATGGTGGAAATCTATCTTTAAACGAATGTCAGTCTTGTGCGTCAAATCCGCTTACCTGCTTAAGAGGTGATAAATCATGTTCGTCGTCTGATCCAAATTGTCAAACTATTGGATTTACAGGTTGCGATATTACAAAAAACGATCAGGGGGTGTGGTCAAATTGTTCAGCATTTGTATCTGGAATAGAATGTGGAGGAATTCAGATTGATAATGATGGAGACTGTGCTTGCTCAAATTCATCTCCAGATGCTCATTGGATTACCGCAAATGAATGTAATACTTGTTATCAGCCAACCGCAACTAATACAACTGCTCCCCCTACAAACACACCAATCCCACCAACGGCAACCCTGACACCATCAAATGCGACCGCAACACCAATCCCGCCAACAGTGCCACCAACTGTACCACCAACTATTCCTCCAACCGCACCACCAGATTCAACCGCAATGCCAATTCCTCCAACCATTCCTCCAACTATTCCTCCAACAGTTCCACCAACCTCTCCCCCAAGTTCAACCGCAACCCCACAACCAACCTCATCAACCTGTATTCAACAAGTTCCAAATATTCCACAAGGAGTGGGAATTGAAATCATCAATAATAATCAATGCAAGCTCAGCTGGGATGAGGTTACCAATGTTACTGGTTATCAAATTTCTTGGGGTGAGAATCCAAATGGTGAAGGTGAATCCAATATTAATCTCGGCACAGTTCTTACACATACTTTTGACTGTTCCGATCTATCAACAAAAACCTACTACTTTAAAGTTCGTGCAATCAATGACTGTGCCGAAGGGACATTTAGTAATATTGTCCACGCAGGGTCTTGGCCAACTCCAACCGAAATTATACTTGCAAATATTACAAGCACAACTGGACCAACAAATCAACCTGTCACACCTTCAATTCCCAGTGCGGGGATCACGCGATTTGGTTTTCTTCTTATTCCGCTTGGGATAATCCTTATGGCTTTGATCCTTTGATTTTGAGTTAGAGTAGATTATCCTTACCTTAGATATTTTGCAATCCGATGAAAAGGATGGTAGTGAATACGATTTTCTCCAATAAAAATTCCTAGAAAAATTAAAAGCGTACCAATAATAAATTCAATATTTGGATATTCTCCTAATAAAGGAATTGCAATTATCACTGCAATAACCGGATCAATATACGTAAAAATTCCCACTTCTTGAACTTTAATTTTTGATAATCCATAAATGTATAAATAATATGCCAAGGCAGACGAAAAAAATACTCCAAAAATAATACCAATAACCCCGTTCAGATTTAACATATTAATATTCCAAGTTTTTTGTTCCGGTAACATAAGAATCAGAAAACCAAGACTGCTGATAAAAAAAGCAATAAAAGTTACAAGTAACAAACTAACCTTGTTTAAAGTTTTTTTCATAATAATCGGAGAAATTGTTGATCCTATTGTGGCAATTAAAAAAAAGAGGTTTCCTTCAAATTTTCCGAGATCTTTTGCATTAATGCCCGATGACAAGAGTGGCATAAGAATAATTAATAACACGCCAAAAAAGGCAATAATCATCCCTAATAAAACATTTAACTTTGGTTTTTCTTTAAGAAAAATAATCGATAAAATAAATAATAAAATTGGGCTAGAAGAAGCAATTACAGGAGCATTAATACTTACCGTTCTTTGTAAGCCTAAAAAGAAAAAGAAAATATTGACAAATACGCCTAAAAAAGCCGAACCAATAATAATTCTAACCCAATCACCTTGGGTAATTTTAGTAAGTTCTCTCCATTTTATAAAAGGAATAAACAACAGACTTGCACCAAAAAATCTTATGAAAGCTAAAGTAAATGGCGGAATATTTTCCAGTGCAAATTTAAAAACAGGTGAGGCTGCACCCCAAATAAAATTGGCAATAATTAGAGCAAGTATCGGATTCATCTTTAAAACGATTAACACTGATTAATAACGAATATGCACTGATTTGGAATATCCGCGTTAATCCGTTTTCCTATCCGCGGAAATCTTCTTTTCTTTATTCAAATAGACAATCAGTTCCCCTATCATTCCCGTCATAATTATTTGAATTCCAACAATAATTAGAAGAATCCCAATTTGAAACATTGGTCGACGATAAAGGAGTTGATTAAAAAATACCCTTTCAAAAACCAAATAAAAAGAAATGACAAATCCACTTCCAAAAATTATTCCACCAATTGGCCCAAAAAAATGCAGAGGTGATTCAGAAAAACGAAAAATAAAATATGCTGTTAGCGTATCAAATATTCCCACAAATAATTTTCCTGTTCCAAATTTAGAAGCACCAAATTTTCTTTGTCTATTATTTATATTAATTTCAGCAACCTTATAACCTTGTAAAAAAACTGCTAATGGAAAAAACCGAAAGTTGTTTGCATAAAAAACTATTTCTTTCAATACTTCTTTTCGAAAAACTTTATATCCGCAGTTGATATCAGAATATGGCGAATGAAGAACCGTTTTTAAAAACCAGTTAGCAATACGGGAGTATATTTTTACAATTATACTATCTCTACGTTCATTTCTTACTCCATTCACTAGATCATATCCGCTATTTATTTTTTCAATAAATTTTGTTAAATCCGCAGGATCATCCTGTAAGTCTGCATCCATGAACACAATTATTTCACCCTTAGATTGATCTAAACCCGTCTGCAACGCTCTCCCTTTCCCAAACCTTTTTCTATGTCTAATCAGCTTAATTTGATTATGGTTTTTTTCCTGATCACTGTTAACTGTTAATCGATAACTATCTATTGATCCGTCATCAACAAGAATAACCTCTATTTCATCTGTAATATTTTTTTTTACTTTTTTAATTTCCTCCAATAACAACGGAATACTTTCCTTTTCGTTATAAAACGGAATAATTATGCTGATCATAAATTATTAATTTCTAATTATTCTAATTTCTAAATAAATCCCAATTTTCAATTTAAATTGGTTATTGGAAATTAATTAGATTAATTAGATCAATTAGGTAATTAGGTTAATTCGTAATTTTCTCGTATACTTCAAAATTCTTTCCTTCATAAATTATCTTAAACCGAGTATCACTTTGCAACTGCCGATAAATAGGCGTTAATATTTTTTTATCAGCATAGTTAAAAATTTCATTTGGACGAATAATAAGATAATCTGCAAGGTAATAATAATTTGAAAAATTATAAAAATATCTGCGTGAACAAAAGAAAGGAGATAAATTTCCAGTGGTTGACACTTTTATATCGTCATTATTCAAATTTTGCTTCCAATTCATTATTGCCGATTCCTCTACAGTTTGATAATTCCAAAGATTGATTTCCGCTTCCCGTAAAAAAGGTAGAGGCCCCTTAAAATAGACAAAAATTAAAGTACAAAAAATAATAATTAATGAAACTAACGTTATACGTTTCGCGTTATACGTTTCGCGTTTCGCGTTTCGCACTAAAAGTTTTCTTATTCCGTATATCCCTGCTATAAAAATCCATGGTTGTAAAACTGCAGTATAGTGATAAATGATATTACGCATATTCCAACTATTGGATAATAAATTTATTGCAAATTCCGGAATAGTAATCATCATGATAGTGGGGGAGAGAAGTGATAAAAAGGCCAAAGGTCCAAGCAAAAACCAAAAATATCTTGCAGTATCAATGTGCCAAATATGTTTTATTAAACTCGTTGGATTTTTAAGAATTCCAAAGAATACTGTTTCTGTTGTGTCTCCAAAATCTCCGTAACGTTGTAGAGCAAAATGAACGCTACCGCGAAAATAGGGAACGATTATCTTCATTGAAACAATGAAACAAATCAGACTAATAAAAATAACTAATATTCCAAATAACTTCGAACGAGAAAATTTTATCGTATGTTTATGCATGTCATTCCCGCGAAGGTGGGTTATTATCCCCTTAAAGGAGAAATCCAGACCTGAATCTTTATTAACATTGTAATTTGTCGACTGGATCCCCTCCTTCGAGGGGATGACAAACAATTTTGAAATTAATTGAAAGATATTACTTTTTAATAAAACATACATTCCAAAAAAAACTGTTGTCAAAGCGACCTGTTCTTTTGTTAATAAACTGATTATTAAAAAAAGCCCACTTAGCCAATATTTTTTTATCATCCAAAAATAATACATAAACAACAAGGTTGTTGTGGCAATAGTCACAGCATGAAAGTCAAAGATATTTGCTCGTTGCATTGGCGTATACATAAGATAAGCGAAAGATAATACAATCGGTATTAAAGAATTACTTTTATTTTTATTAATTATTTTTTGTGCTATCAAAAAAACTGGAATTGCTCCAAGGGCTAAAATAACCGTTTGAAGAATAAGTAAAGTTTCAGGACCACAGTAGATGAAATAAAAAAGCGCAATTATTCCTAAAATAATATCGTTATGTATTGCCATGCGTTTCACCTGTTCAAACCCATGAGGATTGGTCAGTTCTAAAAATCGGCTCCAATCACTGGTTTTAATTGCCATAAAACTGTTATAAACCGTTTGATGCATAATCCCCAGATCAAAATACGAGGCATGAAGAGTCTGGTAACGCATCACCGTGAACCAGGAGAAGTAAATAACATAAATCAAAATCATTATTCCCAAAGTTAGTTTATATTTATGTTTTAAAATAAATTTACGCATTTTCAATTTCTAATTACTAATTGGTCTAATTGACCTAAACAAATCCCAATTATTTATATTTGGAAATTGATAATTGATTAGGTTAATTAGAAATTAGATCAATTAGGTTAATTTTAATCACTTGTTTCCCGAATGAAACTTTTCATGAACATCTTTCAAACGGGCATTGGTGATGTGTGTATAAATTTGCGTTGTGGCAATGTTTTTATGACCAAGCATTTCCTGAACTGATCGGATATCTGCTCCATTATATAGCAAATCTGTGGCGTAAGAATGGCGCAAAATATGAGGCCCAATTCGAATTGGAATTCCTGCCATGACTCGGTATTTTTCAATCATGCGTTCAATTGATCGCACTGAGAGTCGTTGCTTTTCATCATTTAGTTCATCATTAGCTTTTGGTCCGGAATAACGTAAGAAAAGTGGGCGATAGGGATCATTGCGTTTATCAAAATATTTTTGTAACCAGTCTTTCGCGTTTTTCGATAAAAACACAACCCGTGCTTTTCCCCCTTTTCCAATCACTCCAAACTCACAGGTGCGTAGGTTCACCTGATCACGGTTTAAACCAACCAACTCAGAGACCCGAAGACCTGTGGAAAATAATACTTCTAAAATCGTACGATTACGGATACCAATAATATCTGAAGTTTCCACTGCCTGAAAAAGGCGTTGCATTTGTTCTTTTGTCAGATGTCTCAAGTTTCTATCTCTTGTTTTGCCTAACTCAATCATTTCCGGTGAAATTACTTTTAATTTTTGTCGGGTTAAATATTTAAAAAACGATCGCAGCGCTACTAAAAAATAATTCTGTGTCTGTCTTTTTAACTCACCTTTATAAGGATTCTTGTAATTATGTGAAAGATACAACCGAAACCCTCTTATCATCTCTTCCGTAATCTTCTCAACTGGAAAATCTTTATTGTCGGTTTCTTGATCTTGCTTAATACTTAATACTTTATACTGACTACTTTTCAACAGCCATTTTTTAAAAAAGTTAAGATAATACCCGTACATCTTCACAGTCTTGAGTGATAAATTTCTATCCAACTCACAGTATTCTAAAAACCGCAATATTGCTTCTTTTAAATCCATATATTTTTTTCACACCTACGAATAACATAAAAAAACAATGTCATTGCGAGGAATCCCGTCCTACGACGGGATAAACTCCGCGACGAAGTTATTATCCCGAGCGCAGCGAGGGACAATCCCGTTAATATAAGATGCCCTGTTGGTAACGGGATCGCCACGCTCTCAGGTACTATTCAGGCACCTAATTCGTTCGCGATGACAAAAACGCGAAATTCATAATTTCGTAGGCTACCAATATCTTAAACGACGCGCAGCAATAATTCAACAAAATATTATTTTATTAAAACTTGATTTTAATCCTTTATTTAAGCTAAAATAAAGGATTAATTAATTATTAATATAATATGATAATCAATCCAAAAATCTTTAAAGCTTATGATATCCGAGATATCTATCCAACTGAAATAAATGAAGAAAATTATCCCGATATTATAGAGGCCATATATTCTTTTTTTATTAAAGATAATCCGACAAAACCATTAACTGTTGTTCTTGGAAGAGATATGCGACTTTCAGCTCCAAGCCTTTTTACAATTGCTAAAAAAATCCTTGTTAACTGTGGCGCAACCGTTATTGATATTGGTCTCTCCTCAACTCCAACTATGTATTTTACTGTGATGGAATATCAATACGACGCAGGAATCCAAATCACTGCATCTCATAATACAAAAGAATATACCGGGATAAAGTATCTCTATCGAAAAGGGGATCAGGCAATAAAAATCTCAAAAAATACTGGCATGCTTGAAGTTAAGGATCGGGCAATTAATCGAGATTTTGTTAAACAAACACAAAAAGGTGAGGTTATTCAAAAACCCAATGTTCTTGTTGAAGAAGTCAAAAATGCACTAGGCATTGTTAAACCAAAAAACAGTCGTCCATTAACCATGGTTGCTGATCCGGCCAATGGAATGGGTATCTTATTTCTTGAGGAAATCGTCAGACAATATCCAGTGAAATTAGTTAAGATGAATTTTGAACTTGACGGCAGCTTTCCCGCACATCAACCAAACCCACTTCAATTTCAATTATTAAAAGATCTTCAAAAAAAAGTTATAGAAGAAAAGGCTGATTTAGGAATTGCTCCCGACGGAGACGGAGATAGAGTGTTTTTCATCGATGAAACCGGTTCAATTGTTCCAGCAACCATGATCACTGCAATTGTTACAAGAGAATTATTACGTGAGCATCCAGGTAAAAAAATTGTCGCTGATATTCGATATCTACGAAACGTTGAAACAATAGTAAAAAAACTTGGGGGAACTCTCTCGGTTTGTCCAGTTGGACATGCTCTGATCACCAAACAACTAAATGATGAAAACGCAATCTTTGCTGGAGAATCATCCGGTCATTTTTATTTTCGCGATATTGGAGGTGCTGAAAGCGCAATTCGTGTGATTTTCTACGTTTTAAAAGTTATCCAGGCAACCGGAAAACCATTATCAGTTATTGTTAGCGAACTACAATCAAGTTATGAATCCGGTGAGTTCAACTATGTAATTCCTAATAGTGTAGAAACAAAAACTGTTTTAGAAAAAATTACATCAACTTTTTCCGATGGGAAAGTTAATCATCTTGACGGTCTTGCAATTGATTATCCTGATTGGCGACTAAGTGTCCGTTCTTCAAACACCGAACCCATCTTCCGATTGAACGTTGAAGGAGCTGATAGAATTATCGTTGATGATAATCTAGCAAAATTAAAAGATATTATTATTGGGTTAGGTGGCAAGCAAAAATGAATTAGTGTAATTGGGGTTTTGTCATTAATTGATAATTGATCATTGATAATTGAAAATTATTTATTATGTTCTGGCTTATTTTTGCTTTTTTATCGGCATTCTTCGCTGCCATCACGGCCGTTTTGGCAAAAATCGGCATCAAAAACGTCAATTCAAATCTGGCAACGGCAGTTCGAACCGTTGTAATTTTAATTTTTGCATGGGGAATTGTTTTTGCGCAAGGAACCTTTAAGCAGCTTGGAGAAATTTCACGCTTCTCTCTTTTATTCTTGATATTATCTGGTATTGCCACTGGTCTTTCCTGGCTATTTTATTTTCGCGCCCTGCAGCTTGGGCAAGCTTCTCACGTGGCGCCAGTTGATAAGTTGAGTTTAGTACTAACCATTATTTTGGCAACCATCATTCTAAAGGAAAAGTTTACTTTTTCAATCGGACTTGGTGCAGTTCTAATGTCCGTAGGCGCAATCATTATTGCTTTGGCAAAGTAACGATAAAAAAATTATCTTTATCGATAAACAATCACTTAATTCTCTTTATAGCGATAACTTTATAATATTTGCTAAATTTCTCAAAATTCCATACGCAGGTTTCTCCTGTAATCGCGGTTGTATGATAAATCAAACTTTGATCTGCAATAATTGCAGAATGCAAATTGATAATCCAATCATTTTCCGTTTCAAAAAATGTCCTCTTTTTGTCTACTGATTTATTATTTTTATCCATAATTCTTTCTGCGTAGATAATATCTCCAGGCTTATACAAAGATCGATCATATTCTCCATTTTTAGTTATAAAAATACCTACATGAAGATACCCTTCTGGTAATAAAACTTGTTCAGGTTTAAGAAAATATGCGTGTACGGAATACAAATAATCTTGGACGGCTCGACGACAATTTCCGGTAGTAAATGCTGCTTTAGATAATTCTTCTAAAAGAAGTGGACCTTCATCATATTTATATTTAAAATAATGAGGTTTGTTATTTCCCATAATCTAAAAAATTAAGTTTTATTCTCCAAAATGCGGTGTGCGTTCGAAAAAATTCAAACAGATTTCACCCAAAATTTGTAGGGCGGGCGGAATTCCCCCCCCAAACCCCGTTCCTATTCCGTAGCTTTAGCGAAGGATAGCCTTCTGCCCGCCGCACCTGTCCGCCTCTGGCGGATATAGGTGGAGGCTTTTGTATAAAAGCCGTAACCAGATATACGCTGTTATATGATGTAAATTTATCTTTTTTTTCTACTTTCTCTTAAATGTTTGATTGGCTTGCTAGGATCAAAATTATCCCAATGTCTTTTTTCAGCAAGAATATATACTACATCATCTAATAACGCCAGATAGGCAAGTTGATATTCTTGATCTATTTTGTATTGTGCAGGTCTCTCATCTTTTACTCCTTCTGGAATTCTTTTTTCTTCTGGTGGTATTTGCGAGAATTCATTTTGAGATTTTATTACATATGCCCTGATCGGAATTTTTGCTCTCTGAAATTCCTCCAATCTCCTATTTCCATTGTAACAAAGTAAAGCATTTCGCCCCAAAACTTCTTTTAAAACATCATCTTCATGATCATAATGTTGCCCACCTTGTCTTGGATAAACTTTAATATAATTTTGATATGCTTCTACGGTATCCTCTATTGATACGAATGGATTTTGAAAGACAACTATTGGAGGAATATCACTTATTTTTCCAGAGTCGAGAGCAATTCTAAGACGATCAAAAGTGTCGCCGAAAATCTCCTTATCTCTACGTTTTAGGACATTATGTTCGGTAATCAAAATAGTTGTTGGATCTAATGTTTCAACTTCTAAATTTGGGGTTTTGCCTTGTTCAAAATTATCTGGTGCTTCCATAATTGAATAATAAAAAAGATAAATTTATTTCATATAACGTTTCAGTATATACGATGTTCCGCTACCTGTCTGCCGGCAGGCAGGCATCCATATTTTATCATTTTAATAATTGTAGCGGAATATGGGTGAGGGCCTGCAAGGCTCGAACCGCATATACTGTGTTATCGGACCTAAGCGAAGCACGAGCGAAAGTGCAACGTGGTGCGACTGAAAGGAGTAAGTTTTCAAATTAATTTCTGGTCGTATACTCACCATATAATTATCCACATGCTGCAAAAATATCTTCCCCAAATGACTGTCTGACACTATACGAAATATTATTTATCTTCAACACTTTCTCAAAAGATTTGACTGCCTCATCACTAGGCTTAACATACTTTATGAGGGATGGGCATGGGTGATACTTAATTAGATTGACATGATAAAGATAGCAGTTTTTACCACGACTCCTAATAAGCTTAACCAAATCATTGGCGTGTTTCTGCGAATCGTTTACATCTCCAAGCAATAAATGTCCTAAAAAAACTCGTCTGTTGGTTTTATTGATGTGTTCATCCGACACTGTAAGAACATCAGTAGCAGGAAAGGCTTTTTCCACTTTCATAATCTCTTCTCGTTGCCGGGGATATGGAGAGTGCAAAGAGTAAGTAATATTAACCTGAGGATGAGTTTCTGAGAGTTTTTTTAGACCAGGAATTATACCAACTGTGGATACGCTGATATGCCTCGGGCTTATACCGAAGTATTTTTTATTTGTAAGGATATTTATTGCGTCTATAACATTATCCGCATTCGCCAATGGTTCACCCATGCCCATAAACGATATTGAGTGTATATTGTGTCCTTGACTTGTGAAATAAAGTATTTGATCAGATATTTCTTCGCCTGTTAAATTTTGTTTGAAACCAATCATGCCTGTAGCACAGAAGGAACATCCCAAACCGCATCCAGATTGCGAAGAAATACAAGCGGACTCAAAAGATTTGCCGTCAGGTTTGAAAAGCATACGAACAGTCTCAATCTTTTCACCACTGTTTAATTGGAATAAGATTTTTTGAGACTGCTTACTTTGTTGTTCAGAAATTTTTTTGAGACTACTGGTAGAAGAAGTTTCCAATCTCTCAATAATTTTCGAGCGCAAATCTTTTGAGATCGTGGTTATTTCGTTGAAATCAGTAACTCCCTGCTTGTAAATTGCTAAAGCAATCTGATCAAATGCGTACTTTGGAATTTTTGTGTCAGACAGTACCTCTTTTATTTTTGCTATTTTCATAAAACTGTGCGTAATAAAATCAATAGGAAGAAATTAATTTGAAAATTTCCGATAACGTTTAAGTATATGAGAAGTTTCGCCGGCTTCCTTATTATTTTATCATAGAGGAGGCGCAATTTGGGTGAAAGAAAAAGTGTAACCTTTGAAAATTATTTACGCACTTTTTCTTGAGCCTCATACACGCTGTTATGTGATGTAAATTTAGCCCGTACGCAATTTCTCCCAAAGTTCATCTCTATCAACTTCAATTTTTGCCAAATTGGGCCAAGTATCCAATCCATCATCTTTAAACCTCGGAAGTAGATGAAAATGAAAATGGAATACTGATTGCTGACCATCTTTTCCACTTGCGTGCATTAAATTCATACCAGTCGCATTTATATTTTGCTTATATTTTAATGTAAGTTTTTTGGCCACTTTCACTAAATCACAGAGAATGTCTGCTGGTATATCGTATAAATCAGCATAATGTTTTTTAGGCACAACTAAAGTATGTCCATAAACTTCAACTTTCTTCGGCAAAAAGCAAATCACATTTTCATTTTCATAAATGATTTTCGCAGGTGCTTTTTTATCTACAATTTGGCAAAAAATACAATTGCTCATAGTTTTGATAATTAAGGGCTAAATTTATTTCATATAACGTTTCAGTATATACGATGTTCCGCTACCTGTCTGCCGGCAGGCACGCATCCATATTTTATCATTTTAATAATTGTAGCGTAATATGAGTGAGAGCCTGCAAGGCTCGAACCGCATATACTGTGTTGTCCGACCCAAACGACCAACGGGAGTGAGAATGCAATGTGGCTTTAGCGTATTTTTCTGAAAACAAAATATATCCATTTATTATTCTCTATCTGCTTGATTTGATTTTTCAACTTCTCATAAGCAGAGCTAAGAATTTGTTTTTGATCTTCTTCTGGTACATTTTCAAAAAAAGTTGCGGTTGCTGGAATTTTGAAAAAATTGAAGAAATCTTCTATGCTTCTTGGGCCAATATTTATAATCTCAGTCTTATTAAGAATAAAACCTTCTTGATTAAACAACTCTTCAATTTTTTCTCTAGCCACTTTAGGTTTAAGCTTGCTGTTTGGCTCATAACCTCTTTTTTTCATTTCAGAAAAGAGTGTATCAATTATTATTTTCTGATTTGGTTCAGATTCTCCAAAATCAAAAAATTGCTGATTTAAATTAAAAACAAAAATTCCGTCATCTTTCAAAATACTTATGATTGATTTAAGGACTTGATTTTGATTTTGGAATTGCCAAAAAGCAGAATTACAAAGAACTACATCAACTTTTTCTGAAATGAATTTATCCACATCTTGAACATCCGCAACAATAAAAGCAACTTTTTTTGATTGAACAAATTCTTTAGCGATATTAATCATCTCTTCTGAAAAATCAATCGCATATACTTTCTTAATATCAGGATAATTTTTCAAAACATCTTTAGTTGTTAGGCCAGTTCCACAGGCAAGATCAACGACTATTTGGTTGGCCTTAATCTCGGAAATTTCAACAAGTTTCTCGTTAGTTTTTTTGTACTGTGGAAATTTCAAGGCATAATTATAATATTGCTTTCCGCTTTTGTTCCAAAGTTTTGAAAAATTAATCATAAGAATAATAAATGGTGTAAAGTTAATAAATGTACTGAAAAATTCTAAGCTCTATCTCTCATTTTAGCCCCAGAAAAATATTGAATATAACATTTCGGGCTATGCGAAGTCCTGGTTTATTTTATCAGGATTTGAGAAAATTTTCCTGAATTTTCCGTCTAGCCCGTGTTATATGATATTGACTTTTGACGCTTTACTGTTTTTTCTCTGGCCATGGATATGGCATCATTTCTGAAATTGGAACTTTCTTAATCTGATTATTTTCCTTTATAACAACAATGATGTCTATGTCAGATTGTAAACTGTTTTCCCATATGAGTTGTTTGCAAATATGACAGTTAGGACCTGTAATTGCGATAATTTCGGTTTCACCGTGAATTGCTGCATGAGCTAATGCCGTGGCCTCCGAGTGCATAGTCAAAGTATATGTGTCAGATATGTAAGATACTCCTTCGTAAATATTGCCTGTTTTCGTTAATACTGCTACAGAAAATCCTTTTCCTGGCTTAGGAAAACAGTTTATGATTGCTTCATCAGCAACCTTTAATAACTTACGACAAATAACATCAGTTACGTCGTACACCTTTTTGCCACCAATAATCTTGTATTTAAACTCCTTCATAGTGTTTTGTAGTCAAAAGTCAATTTCATATAACGTTTCGGTATATCTGAGGTGCTGGCGCTGATGCTTCAGTGATTGGTTTGTAATTATTGGTTGGTTGCGGTATTTTGGTTCGACTTCCCCCAGACTCGCCAGCATTTGGGAGAAGGCTTGCCATACATCCATTATTATTGAACTGTTGCATGGCAAGACTGAACCAGATATACCGTGTTATGTGATGTAAAAAAATTCACTTTAACTACTCTTTTCAGATGGTGTTGCTTTAAAAACAAAATCACCACCAAATCCTTTTTTCATTTCGTCAAGGCTTGCAGCAATTAAGCGTCCAGCATTCCCAAACTTCGATAGGTAAAGATTATGTCCCATGTATATTGCAAAGTGCGTGATTCCATTAGAATTTGGGTTATCAGAGTGCGATATGAAAACTGTATCTCCAGGGCTAAGATTATCTTCGGAGTTTAAAGAATCAATATTCCATAGTTCTGGTCGAAATTGAGATGACTTGTATGGAATATCATTGACGAAATGCACAAAGTCTCCACAGTCAAACCGACCATCTCTGGGTTTATTCTCTTTACGAAGATGCTGAGCTATTTTATCAAACATGCCTTCTGGTAATTCAACAGCCTTCAGATCAGTTCCATCCCTCATCATTACATCAGCATTCGTAGTATGTGAGAGGTCGGAAAGTTGGTAGTAGCTAAACGGTTTATCTAGTCTGGTTCGACCTAAAGTAATGTAGCGGACTTTGAATTGAACACCGGATGAAGAATTGAGTGCATTAGCTTCATCTCTTTCAATGATTAGTTTGGTGGTGATTTTGTTTTTTTCTGGGTTAGGCTGGGGTGATTCCATAGGTTAAAGTAAGTAAGTGAATTTTTTTATTTCACATAACGTTCCAGTATATGCGATGTTCCGCTACCTGTTTGCTGACAGGCATGCATCCATATTTTACTATAAAAGTTGTAGCGGAATATGGGAGAGCGAAGTGCAACGAGCGAACCGCATATACTATGTTAGGCGATGTAGAGAAAAATATTACTGAATTTTTTAAAAATCATTTTTTGCTTTCGAATTGTAATTTTTTAGCAATAGATTACTAGCATCACGCTCGGTTATTTTTTCAACTCTTCACGCTGAAAAAAATCATTATTGGGAAACCTTTTTTCAATTTCTCTAATAGCTTTGGCGATACTTGATTCAATGTAATTCGGATATGGATATTTGGTAATTAAATCAGTAACATCTCTAATTCTACGTAAAATATTATAGATAGCTTCTGTTTCTTCCGAATGAGTTTTTGTTAGATATAAATATTGCGCTATTAAAGCAATAAATTCCACAGGATTATAATCTTCCTCTGTTTGAGATTTTGGTTGAGAAAAAGTGATTTGAGGATCCTCATAAGTAGCAAATACGTAGCCGCGACCAGCATTCTGACATACAGCATGAAACGCTTCCTCGATACCAAATAACTGAAAAATTGTTTCTTCTTTTCTTGCAACATGTTTAGTAGTCCCATATAAACCCGAAATTCGAACTAGTTTATCCAATGTAATTCTATTATTTGCCATTTTTAAATCTCTTTTGGGCCTCAATCTTGCAAAAGAATTTGGAAGTTGAATTACCTGGAAAACGTTACCAGCAGAATCTTTTAGTATCATTGATCTTGGAAATCCGAAATCTGACACGGGACTAAAACCGTTATTGTTTAAAATAGTAACATGTCTCTGTGATCCTTGAGGATCTTGATCTAAAATATCTAAGTTTTTTAAAATCCAATCGACTCCTTTCATAAATTCGTCTAAAGATGGCCTATCCTTATCATCCACTTTAATCAGTTCATTAATAGATACTCTGACTTCTGATGGACATTTTTTATCAAAATCTGATTCATTCATAAGATATTCTTTTATAAGTAATATATTTCTCTATTTCGCTTAACGTATCAGTATATCTGATGTTTCGCTCTGTCCATATTTTAACATTTTTTAATAGTCAGAGCGAAATATGGGAGAGTGCCGAGCCGAGGCACTCTCCAGATATACTGTGTTATACGCCCCGAAGAGCGCAGCGTGGTCGAAGCACTAGCGGAGACGTAATAAAAAGCCAATTTATCCTTGTTTCCTGTCTTGGCAATTATTTAACTAGTCCAAGCTTTTTCCCTAGCCAGACAACTATTCTGATTACAACAATTGCAAAAATACCATTAACTGTATTGCCAATTAATAGCCATATTAAAAAATCTTGAAGGCTTCCAATGTTTACTATTTTTGATAAGTTAAATATTGTACCTATTACATACCCTACGATTAAGAGCTTAGGCTCTGGTAGTATTTTCATAAAACTCACCTCCTTCTTAAATTAATTGCCAAAATTATATCAAATTGGCTTTTTATTATGGCGTATAACGTTTCGGTATATCTGAGGTGCTGGCGCTGATGCTTCAGTGATTGGTTTGTAATTATTGGTTGGTTGCGGTATTTTGGTTCGACTTCCCCCAGACTCGCCAGCATTTGGGAGAAGGCTTGCC
>Ga0210014_1001010_pt1 | contig 22146 bp, 19 predicted proteins | sample CryGeymeta201519_FD_183983 | JGI IMG/M metagenome (GOLD analysis project Ga0210014, IMG submission 183983) | Groundwater microbial communities from Crystal Geyser aquifers in Utah, USA - Crystal Geyser metaG 2015-19 (SPAdes) (version 2) | ecosystem: Environmental > Aquatic > Deep subsurface >...
GGGAACGATCTGGACAGTTGTGCTTTGGCTGCCTTTCAGGATCAACGCCAGGCGGAAGATCTGCGGCAGGACGTTCTGGATGCGAACGAAACCCGCCGCCTGCCACCCTTCGGCTTCGCTCACCTGTGCCTGCGGCACTGGCGCAGGCAGGGCAAGTCCGCCATCATCGCTCTCGAAGTCGGCTGTGTAATTGATAGGCGGAATGGACAGGTCATCCAGCAGGAAGCCCTGGGTGTAGACCTCCGCGTCGGTCACGTACTCGAAGCGTAACGATACCTTCTGACCCGCGAACTGCGAGAGGTCAACCGATTCCTGGATCCAGCCGTTGCTGAGGCCGTTGTAACCCCAGCCATAACTGTTGCCGGAGGGATTCTCGGCTGTGCCGGAAGGCGTAATGAGAATTTGCCAGTGCTGCCCATCGGTGGAAGCTTCCAGGTACACGTAATCATAATCTTTTTCGAGATCGTACCAGGTCCAGTAGCTGAACGTGATCGGAGCGGAAACTGAAGTGAAGTCGAACTCACGCGTCAGGGTCATGTCCGATACGTCGCCGATGTTGGACCAAAAGGCGTAGGAACCGGAATGGGGGTCGGCCGGCAGGATACGGGTCGAGGTGCCGCCAGTGAAGTGCAGAGTGTAGTCGCCGGGACAAGTGATGCGGACGTAGTCCACGCCATATTGGTGGACGGTGCGAGTGGCTGGCTCGTATGGGCAAGTCGAAACTGTCTCCGTCGCCGAGGTCTGGGGGGCGCTGGCATAATTATGATAAACGTAGCGTCCATCGCCGACAGAGCCGTCCATTACATAGTTGGTGACGGCCCAATCCAGGAAGAAATCGTCAGCCGTGATGGGCTGGCTGGTCTGCGGATCAGTGGCGCCGATCTGCGTCAAAGTGCTGTCCACGCTGACCATGCCATTCTCCTGGTTCTTGACGAGCGACTGGGTGGCATCTTCTCCGAAACGATCCAGGAAATAGGTCAGGAACATGTAAGCCGCCCCATAGTGCGGCGTCGAATCCTGGGTTAGATCCGGCCAGTCATTCAGTTGCAGGTCGGGATTGTTCGAATAGAGCCAATCGAAGCCGCCCACGTCATAGCCGTTGATGAAAGCCGCCAGCTCGGCGAAGCCTTCATTCATCCAGGCTTCTTCGTTGCGGTCCTGGTACCAGTGGATCATGTGCTGGAATTCGTGCGCCATCGTGCTGTAGACATAAGAGCCGCCCAACGCTGTGCCGGTATCTATGAGGAACATCTCGTGCGCATTGGAGTATTGGCTGACGAGCGGATTGTATTCGTCGCTGGAGCCAAAAAGTCCAGCTACGTTAGAGCCGAGGCCGCGGACATACAGGGCGTAAATGTGCGGGTCGCCGTCCACGCCGGGCGTCCATTCAGAGCCGAAGAATTCGCGGTCGGTCGGGTAGATCTTGGTTTCGAAGGTGTCGGCCAACGCCTGCAAGTCATCCTTGTTGTAACGGACATCGTTCTCCACCCAGAAGTACAGGTGATCGGTGACATAACGCAGCGTGGCTGTAACCTGGAAATTAGTGTTGGTATCCTGGTTGAACGCCCAGAAGGTTTCCTGCTCTCCGACCTGGCGCGGGGCGGCGGGAGGCGGGAGCGTCGCCGGGATATTGCACTTATCCTGGAGTCGGCAGGCCAGATCGGGCGGGTCGTTGATGGGGACTTCCGTGTGTTCGAGCAGGAGGCGCGTGTCGAGCGGCACGCTCTCGACCGGCAGCCTGGGCACCACGACGGTAGGCGTAGGCTCATGGGTGACGAAAGGCATTGGCGAAATGACGATAAATGGTATGTTGGGGTTGCTCGCCACGACGAGCGCCGCGCCGCAAAGGACAAGGGTCGTGCACAAGCACAGGCAGATCAAAACTATAAATACTAAGAGGTAAGGTTGGCGAAGGAATTTTGACATGTCGTGATACCCATCTCCACCAATGACGGGATATCCTTCTCCACCTGTTCGTCGAAGTGCGTCAGGTTCATGTGGAAGGAATAGTCAATGGCGGCCTTCCCGGCTTTTCCATCCACAAGTCAACAGAATGCTTGAAACCCTGCGGCTCTTGCACAACAAAGTCTATGACAGTTGTCGTGCCACCAAACGCCGCCGCTTTGTGACCGGTGTAGTGGTCGTCGGAGGAGACTGTGCCGAACATAGGCAGGTCGAAGTGTGTGCGGGTCCACACCGCCGGGCATGACCAGCTTGCCACGCGCGTCAATCACATGGTCAGCATCAGCCTCGAGGTCCAGACCGATGCGGGAAATTCGTTCTCCTTCGACCAGGATGTCATCAATGAACGTCTCTGAAGCAGTGATAATGGTACCGTTTTTGATGAGGGTTGACATAATTCTCCTATAGTTTCCAAAATAAAACCATGCCGATCAACAACATCACGAATGAGATGATGGTCAAAAGCCAGCCGATGCGGAAGAAATCGCCAAAAGTGTAGTTGCCGGGTGCCATCATCAGGATGTTAACCGGATGGGCCAAAGGTGTGAAGAAGGAAGCGGAACAACCAATAGCCGTCGCCACAGCGATGGCCTGCGGACTGATGCCCATTTGGATGGCGGCACTAATTGTGATGGGACCAGTAACCAGCGCAGTTACCTGACCGCCCATAAACTGAGTTAACAAAGCGGTCAGGATATACGCACCAGCGGCCAACCCTAATGCCCCAAACGGCCTGACCACTGAAAGGAGGGCGTTCCCGAATAGATCGGCCAGATGCGTCTCCACCATCGCAACACTGACCACATACATACCCCCGATCAAAAAGACCGCCTGCCATTCCACGGAACGATAGGCCTCTTCCACCGTCAGCATGTTCAGCAAAAGGGGCAGTACAGCAGCGGTGAGCATGGCCAGGTAAACCGGAACACCTGCGATGGCAGCGATAATTCCAGCCAATACGATCAGCACAGCCGGGATCGCCTCTTTGGCATTGACCGGCAGGTCGCTCCAGTTTGGCTTAAGCATAATGAAATCGGCACTGCGTCGCAGATGCTCCAATTGCATTGTAGTACCAACAACCAGAAGCGAGTCTCCAACATCGAGATTCAAATTGCCAACATCGGTGCGATAACTGCGTTGCAAGCGGTGCAGGGCGACCACACTTAAACCATAATGACGGCGAAAATCGAGTTCTTTGAGGGTTTGCCCACGCGCCTTCGAATGCGGAGACAAGATGATCTCAGCGAACTTAACACCTTTCGATGTCAAATGGCTCTTGCTAGATTCGGGACGCACATCCAGCCCCAGTTCCTTCAAATGCTCAACCTTTTCTTCCCGGCCAACCAAAACAAGAATATCACCCTCGCGGATCACCTGTTGAGACTGGGGAAGCAAAATATCATCATGATTGCGATATATAGCCGCCACAGTCACTCCCCACTGGCGTCCAATCCCAGACTGGGCCAGGGTTTTACCAGCCAGAGAAGCAGATGGCAAAACGCGCGCTTCCCACAAGCGTTCGGCCAGAGCAAAAAATTCCTCCAACTCACTACCGGTCAGGCGCGCAAAACCTTGTTCTTCTGTTGGCTGACGCTCCGGCAGTAAACGCGGTCCCAGCAAGGTAAGGAAAAGGATGCCAGCAATCGCGATCAATCCGCCGGTTGGAGTGAAATCTAAAATATTTAAAGTCGTCTGCGATGGATGAGCATTCGCCAAGAAAGAACTCACAATGATATTTGCGCTCGTGAAATAAGTAGCCGCCCCGCCAAGGAGTGAACCGTACGCCACCGGGATTAATAACTTACTAGGTTTGATCTTCGTACGACGCGCTACTTCCATGGCAATCGGCAGCACCAGCGCGCCCGCCGCCAGATTATTCATAAACAATGAAAGAAAAGCAGCCGTACTCGCGAACAAACCGATCAAACGACTTTGATTCACGCCGCCCACTTTGAGCAGTTGCCACGCAATCCACCGGGTAACGCCACTTTTATCGAGGAGGCGGGTCAGGATGAACAACGAGATCAAAATCAGAATGATTGGCTGACCAAACCCTGCCAAAATATTTTGCACAGCATCAGTCGTCCCAGCGGGGCCAAGCATTTCGAAATTGAGAAACTGCAAAATGCCCAAAGAAACAGCCATCAACAAGGCAGCCAAGTCCATGCGCAGGCGGTTTGTTACCACGAAAGCCAGGGGCACACACACTACTACAACTAAAAGCCATTGCACAACGGTCATCGTTCTACCAATCTCCTCCAGAAGAATCATAATGACCTGTTTTTTCTTTGAGCCCCAACAGCGTCAGCAATATATCCGGCGGCAAGTCCGCTTCAGGCAAATCCACTTTATAAAGCTGTTCGTTCTCTGCCCGTTCGCGCAGCGACTTCCACAATAACTGGCGCTCGTCGCCGTTGACAACCAAGTCATTCAAGGTACTGGACTTGAGGAGATATTCTCCCGTTGTATACAGGAAAGTCAACCGCCGCCACTTCTCGGCTACCACCGGCTGAGACAATTTCTCCAGCGGCCCGAGTTGGAGCTTGAAATATTCCTCGCCAGCGCGCGGATGCTCTGGCTCGTCGCGCAAGAGCTCGGCGCGCGTGGTCAACTCGTGGCCGCGCACGGGAGCGATGTACTCGATGCGTCCGCCGAGTTCGCCGAAGGAACCGGGCTGGTAAAAAGCCAGGTAGTCCACAGCGACCACTTTCGGCGCGCTGCGGAACGGGATGCGGTACCAGCCGAGCAGCCGCGCAATTTCCAGGTCGCGCGGGGAGGGGAGGAGGCAGACGAGGATGAGGGATGTGGGGGTCAGCATGGGTTAACTTTACACCAAAACGGGAAAAGACTCAACGCAAATAAGTGTTTTAATTTTATACCGACGAAACCTATTGCCAACAAGGCTGAATTCCGCCATGCACTTTGAATGGGATCCAAGAAAAGCAGCCATCAATGTCCACAAGCACCAGGTCAGTTTTGACGAAGCGCTGACGGTGTTCAACAAGCCCTTGGCGCGCATCCATGATGACGAGGATCACTCAATTGACGAGCAGCGCGAAATCATCATCGGATATTCCGTATTGAACCGCCTTTTGGTCGTCTGTTTTACAGAACGCGCCGAGAACGTAATCCGCATTTTCAGTGCACGGCTAGCAACACCGATAGAGCGTGAAGACTATGAAGAATACACGATCTAAACCCAAGAAGAATTCAGTAGGCGAAATGCGCGCCGAGTACCGTTTCGATTACAGCAGATCGCGCCCCAACCGCTTCGCAGACCAGGCAGGCGAGACGCCATTGGTGGTTGTCCTGGACTCGGATGTGGCGGAAGTGTTCACCACACCCGAAGCTGTGAACAAGGCCTTGCGCGCGCTCATTACAGCCATGCCAGAAGATATCAAACGCAAGATCCCGGCATAAAAATTCGTGCAGCGTGACCTACTTCTATAATCCCACTTCCTTATTGAACTCCACGATCAACTCGTCAATCTCACTCGCCTGCTTCTGGACGCTCGTCCAGTAATCCGGCTCGTGCCATTGGGCAAGGATTTCAGGATAAGTCTTGCCCTGCTGCTCCACCCAGGTGAAATACTTCAGGTTGTGGACGCGGCGGCGGTCGCTGTAGCGCAGCTCGAGCAGGTTGTCGGTGGACTGTCCGTGCAGGTAACGGGCGAAGTCAGCCGCGGCGTCTTTTTCGGTGTATTCTCCGAACTCAGCGTGCATCTCTTTCAGGCGGGACTGGTAGAGTTCCATCGAGTCGGTCAGGACGGTCAGCAGGATGTCATCCTCGCCCATCTCGTAGTACTTGGCGGCTTTGATCGCCGAGAGCACGTTCGAGATGCCGGAAAAACCGAGTAAATCGAGATTAGTGATTAGTGATTGGTCAATACCCTTCGATGCAAGGTACTTCCGGCCAGCCGGCTCGTTAAAGAGCCGCGCGAGATTGACTACCGCGTTGTCGTCAATTGCCACCACCATGTCGGTATTCTTGGTGTTGTGGATCCACGGGACGTGCTTGTCACCGATACCCTCGATGCGGTGGGCGCCGAAGCCATTCTCCAGCAGGGTGGGACACTGCAACGCTTCGCTGGCGACGATGACGCTGCCGGGGAAAGCCTGCTTCATGTAATCGCCGCTCGCAATCGTCCCAGCCGACCCGGTAGCGGAGGCCATGCCCCGGTACACGCCTTTCGGACCCGCGGCCTGCTTCACCACTTCTTCCATCGCGTGGCCGGTCACTTCGTAGTGCCACAGGTAGTTGCCGAACTCCTCGAACTGGTTGAAAATCATCAGGTCCTGGCCGGATTTGCGCAGTTCCCAGCACTTGTCGAAGATTTCCTTGACGTTCGATTCGGTGCCTGGGGTCTTGATGGTTTCCCCAGCGATGTTTGCCAGCCACTGGAAGCGTTCCTTGCTCATGCCTTCCGGCAGGATGGCGATGGAGGTGCAGGCCAACAGAGCGGAATCATACGCGCCGCCGCGGCAGAAGTTGCCCGTGGACGGCCAGACGGCTTTCTGCGCCGTCGGGTCGAACTGACCGGTGACCAGCCGCGGCACGAGACAGCCGAATGCCGCTCCGACCTTGTGCGACCCGGTCGGGAACCACTTGCCCACCAGCACCACGATGCGGGCCTTGACGCCGGTCAACGAGGAGGGCAGTTCGAGGTAGTTGACGCCGCCAAACCCGCCGCCGCGATCAGCAGCATTCGTTGTCCCGCCTTTGGCCTTCGGCTCGTTTTTCCAAGTGATGCGGAACAGGTTGCGCGGGTCCACATCCCACAGGCCGACTTCCTTGAGCGATTCCTTGATTTTGGCCGGGATCTTGGCCGGGTCTTTCATCTGGGCGAAGGTGGGGATGACGATATTGCGCTCGCGGGCGCGCTGGATGGCGCGTGCGCGGCGGTCTTGGTAGATGGCGAGGTCAATGGTGGTCATTTTGGGAAACTCCTTGCGAGGAAAGGGGGAAGATGTCTGACAACTCGGATTATACCATCCTTGAGAAGGCAGAGCCAATAACTTGTTGTTCGTAGGGCGGTATGGTACAATCGCTTTATCAGATTTCGCAAATTCGAGATTCTGGAAGGAGCGCTGCCAAAATGGTACTGCAAATCAGAAGCAACGGGCAGATCACCCTGCCCACCGCCGTGCGCCGCAAGGCCAACCTGAAGGAAGGCGACCTGCTGGAGGTTGCCATCGAAGAGGATGGTTCCATTCGCCTGATGCCCCAGATGGCAATTGACCGTTCCCAGGCTTACTTCTGGACCAAGCGCTGGCAGGAAGGGGAGCGCCAGGCCGAGGAGGATATCAAGGCCGGGCGTGTGAGGAAGTTTGACAATGTAGAGGATTTGATCGCCGACCTGGAATCTGACCGATGATCTTCATCCGTTCCGAACGGTTCAAACAGGCATTCCGCAGCCTGCCAAAAGAGATCCAGAAAAAGGCAGCCCGCGCCTTGCGGCTGTTGGCTGAAGATTCGTTCTATCCATCGCTGGTGGTTAAAAAAGTCCGTGGCTATACCGACGTATGGGAAGCGCGCGTGGACATCAAATACCGCCTGACCTTTCACTATGAACAGACGGACGGCGAGACGATCTGTATCCTGCGCAACGTGGACAACCACGACGAGTGTTTGAAAAACCCATAACGCTTTTGGAGTAAGCCATGCACATCAAATACTTTGCCGATACAGATACCACACTGGTGGAATTCTCCTACCAACGCATCCCTGCGCTGACACCCACCAGGTGAACGTTCATACCCGCACTGGTCGGTGAACAATGCGGCTCCGTCTCACTCCCCTTTGTCTGGGCAATTCTTTACAGATTCTTAGGCTTATTTTAATGTATTCGAGGTGATTTTGTTGTATGATGATTCCAGATGGACCGCTTCCGTCTAGAAGGAGGTGCAAATCGAAAAAATAGTCGAAGTGTACGTAGGAGGGAAGACCGAGTAGGTGTACCCTGGCTGTACAGGCTCCTGGCCTGAGCCAGACGTCCCCCACGACGAATGTTGGCCTAGCCCGCTCTCCCCTCTGTAAGCAGATTTTCCTGGCGGATGGATGCCCTCCATCCGCCTTTGCTAATTTTTATCTTCAGGCGCTTCCCGCACAATATATAGCGGTCTCCCTTTGGCCTCATCATAGAGACGGCCAATATATTCCCCCAGCACACCCAGCGAGATCAACTGCACGCCGCCCAGAAACAACACCGCGATCAACGTGGATGCCTGGCCGAGGAAGGCTTGTGAACCGGTCAGGCGCATCACGATCACCACTGGTATGGCTACAATACTGATCCCGGCAGAGAGGAAGCCGAAATACGTAGCCAGTTGCAAGGGGAAGTACGAGAATCCGGTGATGGCGTTGAGCGCCAGCCGGAACATCTTCTTGAAGGGATACTTGGTCTCGCCGGAATAGCGTACCGCCCGCTTGTACGCTACGCCTATTTGACGAAAACCGACCCAGGCCGCCATGCCGCGCGGGAAGCGGTGGCGCTCACGCATCGTCTTGAGCACTTCCACCACCTTGCGATCTAAAAGGCGGAAATCGCCGCTATCCAGTGGGATCTTCACGTCGGTGATGCGATAGATCAGCCGGTAAAACAGCGAGGCGGTGGCCTTTTTGAACCAGCTCTCTCCCTCTCGTTCAGCCCGCACCGCGTACACGACCTCATATCCCTCACGCCACCTGGCGATCAGCTCCGGGATGACCTCGGGCGGGTCTTGCAAGTCGGCATCCATGATGACCACCGCATCGCCACGCGCATAGTCCCAACCGGCAGTAATGGCCACCTGGTGACCGAAGTTGCGGGCGAAGATGACCGGGCGCACACGCTTATCCTTGGCAGCCAGCTCGCGAATACGCTCGGTCGAGCCGTCGGTCGAACCGTCGTCTACGAGGACCAGTTCCCAGGTCTCGCCGACCGAGTCCAGGGTCGCGCGGAGGCGGCGGTAGAGTTCGGGAATGTTCTCCAGTTCATTGAAAACCGGAACAACGATCGAAAAGGTGATGGACATACTACCCCTTCTTCTTCCTTAATTTTTTCGGCTTCGGCGCGGCGTCATTTCCGGGACCGGGAACCGGGCCGTCCTCCGAAACGAACGGCTCCGCCGCCGGGAACGGCGGCAGACCCAGAATGCGGTGGCGCAAGTACTTGAGCAGCACCCCGGCCGAGGCCAGCACCGGCACGACGAGCAGCGCACCCAGTACACCGGTGAAGACAACCGCAGCGATGATGGAGATAAAAATCAAGCCTTCGTGCATGCGCACGCTGCGCCCCAGGATGCGCGGACGCAGCCAGATGCTCTTGACATTGATGAGCACGATGTACAGGCCCGCAACCAAAGCAGCAAACCAGTAATGATTCCAGGGTATCCAACTGGAACCTTCCAGCAAGGCGATAATCACTGCCAGAGCAGTCGCAACGAAAGGGCCAACGTCTGGGATCAGGCTCAACAGCCCGGCCAGTATGCCCAAGATGAGCGCTCCCGGCAGTCCGATTACCGACCAAAGCACCGAAAAAACCACGCCGACGATGAGCATCAGGGTGACCTGGCCGCGCAAGTATGCCATCCAGACTTGTCTTATTTCCAGGTACAGCCGGTGTGCATCCATCCGGTACGCTTCGGGCAACAGGTGGATGAGCCATTCGCGCAAGCGTTCCCAGTCGGTCATAAAATAGTATGCGCCGACCACGATAGTCAAGAACCAGAGCGCGCCTCTGGATGTACTCTCGATCAGGTGCCAGGCATCCTGAGGCAAAGGAGCGGTAAGACCAGCGAGCGAAGCTTTCAACGTTGGAATGAGCTGCTCCAAATGGATGCTTATCCCTGCAATGACCATCGGCCCGGCAAGATAATCTTGAACCTGGTTCAGCATGTGGTTCAAGTCGGCCGTCACTGTTGTAGCTTCATTAAATAGGGTTGGGACGAGTGTGGCCGGAACGGCAAACATCAGCACCAGACAGATAAAATAGACGATATTTGCCGCTGCCTTACGGCGCAGGCGCAGGCGGGTTTGCAGGAACTGCACCAGCGGGTAAAGCAGATAGGCTATCAGCCCGGCAATGATGAGCGGTGGGAAGATCGCCCGGATGTACCAGGCCACGATTGACATAAAAACGATCATCAGGCCCAGCATAAAATAACGCGTCTGTACACTCCACGTCTTATTCATAGCAAACGTTTGACCGCCTCCAGCGTTGGTTCTATGACCGGCGCTTCCACCACCGCCTGCATGGCTGCCCGGACATCCTTCAAACCGGAGCCTGTGTTCAAAACCAGGATCGGCTCTTCCGGCCCGACGAGGCCCTGTGCCACGGCTCGTACCAGCCCGGCATACGAAGTCGCCCCAGCCGGTTCGGCGAAGACGCCGACCTTACCCAGCTCGGCTATGGCAGCCAGGATGTCGTGATCGCTCACGGTAATGTACGTTCCACCTGTCTGGCGCGCCGCGCGGATGGCGCGCACGCCGTCCCGCGGTAAGTCCACGGAGATGCTATCGGCAATCGTTTTAGCGGAGACGGGCGTGATCTTTTCCGTCCCGGCGTGGAAAGCATTCGCAATCGCGGCCGAACCCTCGGCCTGCACGCCGATAATCCGGGGCATTTTCTCCATCCATCCCAGGGCCAGCAAATCCTTGAAGCCTTTGTGTATGCCGGAGATAATGTTCCCATCGCCGACGGAGACGAACACGTTCAATTTCGAATTTCGAAATTCGAATTTCGAAATTGTAGTCCATTCCCATATCTCAAACGCAGCCGTCTTCTTCCCCTCCGCGGTGAAGGGATTGTAGCCCGTATTGCGGCAGTACCAGCCAAATTCCTGCGCGGCTTTGATGGTCAGGTCGAAGGCGTCGTCGTAACTGCCGTCCACCAGCAGGACGCGCGCCCCATAGACGAGCAACTGGGCAACCTTGGCCGGGGGCGCGGTCTTCGGCGCAAAGATGACCGCCTTCTGCCCGATCGCAGCAGACATACCGGCCAGGGCCGCGCCGGCGTTGCCGGTGGAAGCTGTAACAACCACCTCCGCGCCGATTTCGCGGGCGCGCGCCACCACCACTGCGCTGGCGCGGTCCTTGAAGGAAGCCGTCGGGTTGCGGCTCTCGTCTTTCAGCCAGAGATGGCGCAGGCCGAGTTTATCAGCCAGGCGCGACAGCGAGAAGACCGGCGTCCAGCCAGCGGCCCGGATGGGGGTCCCTTCGCCGCCGGGGTCCGGGACGGGCAGGAGCGGCAGGTAACGCCAGAGCGAGTCTTCGCAGCGGCAGGTCAGATCTTCAGGCTGGAATTTCTGGCGCAGGGTGTCGTAATCCAACACTACGTCCAGGTTGCCGCCGTCTTTCGGGCAGGTGTAGGTCACCTGTCCGGGCAGGTATTCTGCGTTGCAGAGAGAACAACGATAGCCGATGAATTTGTCCATAGCGATAGACTCCACACCCTTTATTTTATCACCCTCATCCTTGACCTTACAGGCAAGCGATATTCATTCGAGCCACTATATCTGGGCCAGGCGGATTATCAATCCGCCCCACGAGATTGATCAATTCGACTTTTAACCGCTTTCGCGATCTGCTCCTGATCCACTGGCAGACGGTCAACGCGCACCCCGACCGCGTTGTAGATGGCATTCGCAATCGCTGGGACGGTCGGGATGCTGACGATTTCGCCGATGCCCTTGGCTCCATAAGGTCCGTCTTTGGTCGGTTGCTCGACCACTATGGAAATGATCTCAGGCGTGTACACAATGGACGGGATGCGGTAACGCGCCAGCCGGTCGGTGATCACATAGCCGTCCTTGACGATAAAGTGCTCGGTGAGAGCGTTGCCCAGGCCCATCATCACCCCACCTTCGACTTGAGCCTGCAAGCCCAACGGATTGATCGCCCGGCCCACATCATTGGCTGAAATCACCCGCAAGACGCGCACTTCACCCGTAATCGTATTGACTTCCACTTCGATGGCCTGGGCGGCGAATGAAAAAGCGAAGTGCATATCCCCGCCTTCACCCAAAGGCATTGTAAGCGGCGCCCAATATTCATACAGGGCACGCGGCTGCTGCCCCGACTGGTGCATCTCAGCCACCACATTTCCCAAGGGGATGGAATGATCGCCAACGTGCACAAAACCATCCAAAAAAGTGACCCGCGCAGGCGGCTGGTCATATTTCTCAGCCAGCGTGGAGACAATTGCCTCGCGCAACGACCGAGCCGCCAGACGAGCCGCGTTGCCGGTGACATAGGTCTGGCGCGAGGCAGTCGTCGGCCCACCGTCTGGGGTCAGGTCTGTGTCCATGACCAGGACACGCACCTTCGCGGGGGATAGTGAAAATTCCTCAGCCACGATCATCTGCAAGACGGTCACCAATCCCTGCCCGAGTTCGGCAGATGAAGTGCGCACTTCCAACATGCCATCGGGGTAGAGTTGCACCTCAGCGGCGGCTTTGTCGGCTGCGCCGCCACCCAAGCCGGTGTTTTTATAGGCGACAGCAAAACCCCAGGCGCGGCGCAGATGCGGCGCATCAGGGACGATGCGGGCTGCAAAGAAGTCCTCCTGCCCGGCCAGGCGGCGCAACTCGGCTTCTACCTTGTCTATGCACTCGATCAGTCCCACACTCTCCCGCAGTTCCTGACCGGTATTGGTGATGCTGCCGGGGCGTAGGGCGTTCAGTCGGCGCAAGGCCAGCGGGTCGAGGCCCAATTCGGCGGCCAACATATCCATCATGCCCTCCACCGCAAAGGCCGATTGAGGGACGCCAAAACCACGGAAAGCACCCGCAGGAGGGTTGTTGGTGTACATGGCATAGCAATCCGCGCGCACATGCGCAGCTTCGTAGGGGCCTGCCGAGTGGGTGGTGGCTCGCGTCATCACGTGCTCGCCGAGCGAGGCGTAAGCGCCAGTATCGCCGTACAATTCGGTTTCGATGGCCGTCAGCCGGCCATCGTTCTTTGCGCCCACCTTGACCCGAATTTGCGTCGCATGGCGCTTGGGGTGAACCAACAGGCTCTCACGCCGGTCGAAGAGCAATTTGACCGGCCGCCCGCTTACATTTGCCAGCAAGGCGGCGTGAATTTGCCCGGCGATGTCCTCCTTGCCGCCGAAACCTCCCCCCATCCACTGACCGACGACGCGCACTCGTTCCTCCGGCCATTCCAGCGCCCTGGCGACCTGCTCACGGTCGGCGTAAGGAATCTGCGATCCGACGTATATCTCCATCCTGTCTGATGTGACAGTCACTTCAGAAGTGACTGTCACATCGGTCTTGACCGGCACAGCAATGCTGCACTCCGGTTCGAGAAAGGCGTGATCCATGAGTGGCGTATTAAAAGTATGCTCCAAGATCACGTCGGCTTCGGCGAATCCCTGGGCGATATCCCCCTTGCGCACCTTGATGTGCTTGAGCAAATTGCCCTTCTCGTGCAGCCTTGGCGCATCCGCCCGGCGCGCCTGGACGGGATCGCTGACGACGGGAAGCATCTCAAACTCCGCTTCGATGAGACCGACGGCCTCATCCGCAATCTCCTGGCTTTCCGCGGCAACGAGTGCAAGTGCATCGCCTACATACCGCACGCGTTCGCCCAGTCCGACCAGGATGGGCCAATCGGCGACAACCAGACCGTGATTCTTCGCGCCGGGCAGGTCGTCAGCCGTCAGTACCGCCGCCACACCCGGCAGGGCGCGCGCCTTCTCGACGTTCAATCGCCGCAAGAAAGCATGGGGAACGCCCGCCCGTTTGACGCGGGCATACAACATGGCCTCGAATGCCAAGTCATCGGTGAACCTGGCCCTGCCGGTGACCTTATCCGCCGCATCTGGCCGGACCTGTGTCCGGCCGACGACCTTGAATTCGGCCGCGGACTCCTGAACACTGGCAGGCGGCATCGGTTCGCCGGTTCTCAGGGCATGGGCTGCTTCCCGGATAGCGTTTTCAATGGAGGGGTACGCTCCGCAACGACAGAGCGTGTCCTTGAGCGCGGCGCGGATCTCATCTTGCGTCGGGTTTGGGTTGCACTGCAAAAGTGCGTAGGCGACCATGATCTGGCCGGGGATGCAAAAGCCGCATTGCACAGCCCCATATTTGACAAAGGCTTCCTGAAGGGCGTGGAGTCTGATGCCCCCCTCCTGCGTCTCAGCCAGACCCTCGATTGTCAGTATTTGCCTGCCATGTGCCCGTTCGGCGGGGTAGATGCAGGCTAGCACCGCTTCACCATCCACAAGAACAGTGCAGGCGCCGCATTCGGCCTCATTGCAGCCAATCTTCGTACCGGTCAGGCGCAGGCGCTTGCGCAGCAGGTCGGCCAACGTCTCGCCGGGGACGGGTTCGAGCTGAATATTTCTGCCATTAACCGTAAAAGAAATTTGCTTTTCCATAGATATTTTCACCACGGAGACACGGGATCACAGAGTTTATTGTTTACCGTTTTCCACGCAGAAGGGTTCTCAAGTTCGCAAGAAGATTTTTCTTTGTGTCTCCATGTCTCAATGGTTTGATTTTTCCCCTACCCACGCAGCTTCGAGCGTATCTTCGAACAACCCCCTCGCCAAATGCCGGCGATAATCCGCGCTGGCGCGGTGGGATTTATTGATTCGCACGCAACACTTCTAAAAATGGAATGGCTTTGACGATTTTGACTCCGCAATATTCGCCTTGCAAGGAGTCAAAATGCGGGTCATACGTGACGAGGTAATTTGCTCCGCCTTCCACCGCGCAGGCGACAATTACATTGTCGTCAGGATCAGAGAGGAGGGGTTCGATTTCTTCAGGCGGGATTTCCACCCATTCAGCCAGACTCGCCAGTGTTTCAACCAATGCGCTAACCTTATCTATGTCAATGCTGTGATCCAACAGTTTTTCGGCAATCTCTTCTGCCAATGGAATGCAGATCAACAACGCGAATTCGCCGCGCTTCCATCGGTCTATCACCTCGCGGGTTGGGCTGGACTGATTCTTGCTCAACGCGGCAGAGACAAATACATTGGTATCCAATACGGCGCGGATCAGTTTAGTCACTTTCCCACTCCCCCTCAAGAGCTGTCCCTTTTGCGACAGATTCGGCGCGGATCGAGTCAAGAGTATCGCTGAATTTTTTCATCAACTCTTCCCGCGAAAGGTGACTTGTTTCAGCGGCGCGGGCTTTGGCGCAGGTTAGAATTTCCTCCGCCGATGCGCGGTTGGGACGAACGCGCTGTTTTTTGAGTGTGTCAACCATTTCAATGACAACCAGAAGTTCATTCTCATGCAGTTGCGCGACTTCAATCACCGCTTTGCGGATTAAATCCTGTGAGGCAAGTGTGTGTGTGTCCATCTTGGGTTCCTTTCTACCAATCTTACTTAATTTTATCACCTATCGGACACAGCTCTTGTCCACGCGGTTTCGAGTGTGTCTTTGAAAAGACCACCGACAATGTGCTTGCGATACTCTGCGCTGGCGCGCTGGGGGCTGGTGCGGAACCTGGCTTCTTGCAACAAAACATCCAGCGCCGCAGATACCGCCTCAGCAGTAAGGGGTTTTCCATTCAAAGCTTTCTCTGTTGCAGATGCTCGAAATGGTACTGGTCCGCCTGGCCCTACAGCTATGCGGATATTGGCTATCCTGCCGGCGCGCCGTTCCAACCAGACGACCAGGTTGAGAATCGGCAGGGCGATCCCCTGGGCGCGCATGATGCGTTTGAACGCCGAAGCCTGATACGCAGCACACAAGGGAATGTAGAATCCCACCAACAGTTCCCGCCCGGCATTTAGGGCGGATTCTCCCGGCCCGACGAAAAGATCCGCAAGGGGCACCCGGCGGCGGTCATGCAAATCGGCGACCTCGGCCTGAGCGTCCAACGCTAGCAAAGCGATGGTGCCATCCGCTGCCGGAAGGGCGTGGGCGACATTACCTCCCAGGGTAGCGACGCTGCGCACCTGCGGCCCGGCGATCAGGCTGCAGGCCTCGACCAAAGCCTGGGCGTGCTGCCCGGCCAAAGTCGAGGCGGCGATGCGGCTGAGGGGCGCCGCCGCGCCGATGAACAATTCATCCGCGCGCACCTCGATCACAGTCATTTCCGGGATGGAGGTCAAATCCACCAGGGTGTGGACGGGGGCGTGGCGGCCCTGCTGCAAGTCGAGCATAAGATCCGTCCCACCTGCGAGCGGGCACGCCGGGCCGGGGGCTGAGGTCAGGGCCTGTAAGGCTTCAGTCACACTACTGGGACGGATATATTGTTGCCAAAGGTTCATAGTTAATGGCTATCACGACTGACACCATGGAGAATATGGAGGCGTGGGCGGGATTACGCCCGCCCACGCCTTTAAAGTCCTCGCTCGCCACGGATGTAAGGATTGCCTAATGCGGCGGGCGCGCCCAGGCGTTTACGCACGGCCTCACGTGAACCGATTACCAGCACGATGATGGTAAAAGCATACGGCAACATCTGAAGGAAGAATCCCCAGTACGGATTGTAGTAAAAGGGATTGCGCATCCCTAACAACATCGTCGGCCCTTGAATATCGAGAATGAGGCGGCGCAGCGCGCCAAAAGCGTAAGAGCCGACCGCAGCACGGAACGGGTCCCACTGGGCGAAGATGACCAGACCGACCGCGATCCAGCCCTGGCCACCGGTGGTCATTTCGCTGAACCAGCCGGGGGAGACAGCCAAACTGATGGTTGCTCCGGCCAGCCCAGCCAGCACACCACCGATAAAAACGTACAAATAGCGCAAGCGATAGACATTGATGCCCAGGGCATCTGCCGCAGCCGGGTATTCACCCACTGCCCGCAGGTGCATTCCCGGGCGGGTGCGGTTAATGTAATACCATGCCATCGGGACAAACAGGTAACCAATGTATACCAGGTAACTTTGTTCTTTGAAAAAGATCGGCCCCAAAAAGGGAATTTGCGAAAGTAGCGGAATCGAGGCGGACGGTAACAACGAAACTGTGCCTGCCTTGCTCAATCCCTCACCCAAGACCAGGCTGATACCGGCGCCTAAGAACGTGAGCGCCAAGCCGCTGACCACCTGATCCGCTTGCAGCGTGATGGCAATGAAGGCGTGGATCTGGCTGAGCAATCCGGCCGCGAGCATAGCTACCAGCACTCCCAGCCAGGGGTTGCCCGTTGCCAGCGCAACGCTGTAACCGCTCATCGCGCCGATCAACATCATCCCCTCCACGCCCAGGTTAAGCACTCCAGAGCGTTCGGCGAAGAGTTCACCGACTGTTGCGAACAGGAGTACCGTACCTGAGGCTACACCCGCTTGCAGGATATTGATGATCGCTTGCATGTCTCAGGCCTCTTCTCCGGCGCGCACAATGCGGACACGGTAACGCATCAAAAAGTCACTGGCAATCAAGCATACCAGGATGATACCCTGGATCATCTTGGGTACACCTGAAGGCTGGATTTCGCGGCCGGCCAGGAGCAGCGCGCCAAATAAGATCGAAACCAGGATGGCGACGAGCGGATTCAACTTAGCCAGCCAGGCTACAATGATGCCGGTAAAACCGTAGCCGGCCGCCAGCGGGGTAGTCTGGAGGCGATGAACCATGCCGGTGATCTCCGACATGCCTCCCAAACCGGCCAGCGCACCCGAGAGCATCATCACCAGCACGGTGTTGCGGGTAATGTTGATACCGGCATACTGCGCCGCGCGTGGGTTGTCGCCGATCAGGCGAATCTCGTAACCCCAGCGGCTGCGATAGATGACTATCCACAAGACGATGGCAGCCACTATCCCGATCAACAGGCCCAGATGTGTGGTCAGGCCGCTGAAGATCGGAATGGTTTTTGCATAATCGAGCAGGCGCGGCAGCCAGGCATTCTCAGGGAACTTGGGGCTCATCTGGAATCCCCCCTCGGTCCAGACTGCAAAAATGAAGAAATTGACCCAGGAAATGGCGATGTAGTTCATCATCAACGTGCTGATAATCTCGTTGACGTTGAAGCGCGCCTTCAAGAAGCCGGGGAAGAAACCCCAAATTGCCCCCATGAGAATACCCGCCAGCATCATGACCGGGATGAAGATCCAGGGAGAGGTATCGGCCGGCAGGATCGGGGTTAGCACGATGGCGCCGGCGCCGAATGCGCCCATGATAAATTGTCCCTCCGCGCCAATGTTCCACAGTTTCATTCTAAAGGCAATCGAACATGCCAGGCTCGTCAAGAGGATCGGCGTGGCCTTGACAATCGTGTCGGAAAGAACGCCGAGGTTCCCAAAGGAGGCTTTGGCAATATGGGCATAGGAGCGGAATGGATCTCCGCCCGCAAAGGCGATCAGGATTCCGCCGAGCACCAGCGCCACCATAATTGCCCCCAGGGAAACCGCAGCCGGATACCAACGCGGCGGCTCTTTCATGCGTGGTTCCAGGCGCAGACTAAAAGGGAAACGTCGGTTACGTGTGGCCGGGTGAGAAGATGCGGTTTCAGACATTTCTTTCTGCCTCTCCTTTGCGGATCTGTTCGAGCGGTGTACCGGTCATCATCAAGCCAACCGTATCAATCATCTCAGGTGACGATCCTCCAGCACCGATTTTCACTTCGCCCATAATACGGCCTTCATAAATGACATACACCCGATCAGAGAGCGAGAGCAATTCCTCGAGCTCTTCCGAGATCAACAAGATGGCTGCGCCCGATTCACGTTGCGAAAGGAGCAGACGGTGAACCCCCTCAATTGCACCCACGTCCAGCCCGCGCGTGGGTTGTACGGCCACCATCAACGACGGCTGACCGGAGATCTCACGCGCCAGGATGACGCGCTGCAAGTTGCCGCCCGAAAGCAATCGCACCGGCGTCTCGACATTCGGCACGATAATATCGTAAGATTCTTTGAGTTCGTTGGCAAACTTCGTAGCAACCTGCATGTTCAACATGCCGTGCTGGGCGATGGGTGGACGGCGATATTGCTTCATAATTACATTATCGGTGACGCTCAGGTCAGGCGCAGTGCCAACACCGGTACGGTCTTCGGGGATGTGCGACACCCCGCGCTGAATGCCGACCAAAGCGGAGCGGTTACAAATGACTTCACCGTTCAGGATCACACACCCATCCGTACACCTGCGCAGCCCGGTGATGACCTGGGCCAGCTCGCGCTGACCGTTGCCGGCTACGCCTGCCAGGCCGACGATCTCACCTGCGCGCACATCCAACGATAAGCCGTTCAAGGCCTGCAAGCCTTTGTCGTTTTCAGCGCACACATCTTCGACCTCAAGCACGATCTCGCCGGGCGTGTTGAGCTTTTTATCCAGATGAAAAATGACTTCACGCCCCACCATCTGCCTTGCCAATTCCTGAAGGGTCGTCTTTCTGGCATCCAGGCCCGCAGCAGTGACCTTGCCTTTGCGCAGCACGGTGACGCGGTCGGCGATCGCCATGACCTCGTGCAATTTGTGACTGATAAAGATGATTGACTTCCCTTCGGCCACCATAGCCCGCAAGGTCTTGAACAAATCCTCGATCTCCTGCGGGGCCAACACGGCGGTGGGCTCATCCATGATCAGGATGTCGGTGCCGCGATAAAGCATTTTGAGGATCTCGACGCGCTGCTGTTCGCCGACGGATAACTGCCATACCTTGGCCCTCGGCTCCACTTTCAATCCAAAGCGCTCGCTTAAATCTGCCACAATGTGATCGTACTCGTTCAATTGTAGGCGAAAGCGCGGCTTGTCTAACCCAAGTAGAATGTTCTCGGTGACCGTCTGAGATGGCACCAGCATGAAGTGTTGGTGGATCATCCCAATGCCGGCCTTGATCGCATCCCGCGGGGATGAAAAATTGACTACTTTTCCTTTGACCAGGATCGTGCCGGATTCAGGCCGGTACAGACCGGCCAAGACGTTCATGAGCGTGCTCTTCCCAGCCCCATTTTCCCCCAGCAAGGCATGGATCTCACCATGCCGTAGCACAAAATCCACATGATCGTTTGCCAGCACGCCCGGAAAGCGCTTCACGATCCCGTTCATCTCCACAAAAAGCGTGGCCCCTTCTGCAACAGATGGATTTGTGGTTTTACGTTCCAGGGTGTCCAATGGTCGCTCCTGCGGTGAGCCAATACCCGGCCGGTGGGCGTCGCATCCGCCCGTAATTTCGTGTTCAGAAATGCGACAATGTCAAATAAAAGGGGGGCCAGAATCCCAAGGGGATTCCGGCCCCTTGTTGCGTGGGATACTTACGGGGTCAGCGAGGGCAGTTCAGCGGTGATGCCGTCAGCCCACCAGTACATGCAGTACGTGCACTCCAGTCCGGGCGCGCCGGGCGGGAACTGGTCAATGTCAGGCTGCGAGAACTTCTCGCCAGCCGGGACAACGGTGTTGCCCTTGTTGTCCACGATCGGGCCAGAGAAGACATCGAAGCGGTTGAAGTTGCCAGCCAGCATCTGAGCTAAGGTATCCCGCACCATCTGGAGGACTTCAGCCGGCAGGCCAGCCTCACCAGTGGTCAGGGTTTGACCTTCCATGAAGCCGTACAATCCCAGACCACCGCTGTCAGCATCGAAGTAGTCCCAGCCGACCTTGTAGGTACCGGCAATGAGACCATCCGTAATCGAGGTATAGACCGGGCCCCAATTCCAATACGGAGCGGTCAGGCAGCGCTCGACCTTGCAGGAACCAGACCAGTCATAGGTGATGCCCCACTTGCCCTTTTCCTGAGCCACATCGGCCACAGCCGGGGTATCGGCGCCGGTGAAGACAACCTGCGCACCCGCATCGAAGAGCGAGGCAGCCGCGTCCTTTTCAGCCACCGGGTCGTGCCAGGTGTTGATCCAGCGCACGTCTATGGTGCACTCGGGGCAGGTCTTTTTCATGCCCAGTGCGATGGCATTGCCCAGGCGGATCTCCTCGGGGATGGGGAAGGTAGCCATGTAACCCAGTTTCGGGTTGCCATCGGCTTTGGCGCGAGCACCCGCGATCATGCCGGCCAGGTACTTCATATCCTCCATAGCGCCGAACAGGTTGCCAAAGTTCGTCATGTTGGACTTATAGCCGCTGATGTGGATGAAGGTGATATCCGGGAACTCACCGGCCACAGTTTCCATCGGATCCATGTAGCCGAAGGATGTGCCAAGGATCAGGTCGAAGCCCTTGCGAGCCAGGCTGCGGAAGATCTGCTCGGAGTCGGCGCCTTCCGGCACGTTCTCGATATAAGCCACGTGCACGTTGGGCACGTTCTGCTCGACATAGACCAGCCCCTCATAGTGGGCCTGGGACCAACCGCCGTCATCGTGCGGGCCGATCAACACCGCGGCGACATTGAATTTGCCCTTCTGTATCTCGGGGATCTGGAAACCACCAACGGTTTCAGGTTTCGGCGCGCAAGACGCCGCCACCATCACAAAGATCACCGAGAGTATGGTGAAACGTAAAGCGATTTTGCGTAACATCAGGTAATCCTCCTTACAGAATAGTGGAACAAAAGATGTGTTGAAACAAACTACGTGCCAACAGTACCCGTCAGAAGCTCACCTCCTTTCCTCTTATTTCGTTGAGTCAAATTTCACTAAACGATTCTAACACATTCGCTGGACACGCTCACGGCACAATCCAGGTGCCAGTCTCACCTTTGATGGCGCGCCCGATGTTCTCTGGGTTGGTGATGAGGGCTTGCTTGCCACCTGCTTCCAGGTACCAGATAATGGCCTGGATCTTGGGCGCCATGGAGCCTTTGGCAAAATGCGCGCCTTCAGCAAGATATTTTTTGGCCTCGGCCAGGGTCATGCGGTCGAGCCACTTTTGGTCGGGCTTGCCAAAATTGATGGCTACTTTTTCAACCGCAGTGGAAATAAGGAGCAGGTCGGCCTTGATCAAGCGGGCCAGCAAGCTCGAGGCGAAATCTTTGTCAATGACGGCCGCTACGCCCTGAAAAATGCCTTTGCCCGCATCAATCACCGGGATCCCGCCGCCGCCCACCGTGATGACCACCACGCCAGCGCTCAACAGGGTCTTGACCGACTCAAGCTCCACCACCTCTTTCGGGATCGGCGAGGCGACCACGCGCCGCCAGCCGCGCCCGGCGTCTTCGACCACGTTCCAGCCCATGTCTGTCTGGCGCCGTTTCGCCTCGGGTTCATCCATGAAACTGCCGATGGGCTTGGTCGGGTTTTTGAAAGCCGGATCGTTCTTGTCAACCAGCACCTGCGTGATCACGGTGGCGACATTCTTCGTAATACCACGCCGGTACAACTCGTTCTGCAACGTTTGTTGGAGTGCATA